>Ga0180007_10002915_pt1 | contig 19787 bp, 22 predicted proteins | sample MM_PC_MetaG_FD_121122 | JGI IMG/M metagenome (GOLD analysis project Ga0180007, IMG submission 121122) | Groundwater microbial communities from the Aspo Hard Rock Laboratory (HRL) deep subsurface site, Sweden - MM_PC_MetaG | ecosystem: Environmental > Aquatic > Deep subsurface > Groundwater... | reverse complement strand
CAGGTCTTTCTGGACGGTCTGCCCAAGGATGAAAAGACCAAGGAAAAGGCAGCCAAAAACGCTGCCTAAAAATCACCCCGCCAAGGGCGGCAAGTGTCAGGTAAATACTATCTCTGTACACTCTGAGTATTTCCAGTTCGTCCTTCAACTTGGCCACTTGTGCGTCGGACGTCTTCGCACCCGGCGCCATTTTGCCCTCAACCTCTCCAAGACGAATCTGAATTTTTTTGAAATCCTCCTCAGCCTTATGTTTTGCGGCAACCGCTTCCGCTAATTTGGCATTATCGTCGATGATCTGAATGACCCTCTTCTTTTCGTTGGCGATGAAGCTTTCAAACTTCTCATCACCTTGTGCGACGATGCTCAGATATTCCAATTTTCTCAGCCACAATTCAGGGTCCTTTGTATCCATGGAAGACAGATAGGCCTTTTGCGCGTCCAATTTGAGCGCTTGATCCAACCGATTCTGCTCCCGTGGGGTCACGATCAGGAACGAGATGACAATGCACAGTCCGCCGAGGAACCACTTGCACAACTCAAAAGACATTCTCCTGCGTTCGAGCCGCAACTCTTCCTTTTCAATCCCGAGCCGTTCCTGTTCAAGACCGGCAGGGACAGCGTTGATGCTCATGCTGACCTCCTCAGTCCCGCCCAAGCCCGGGGCAACCCGTCATGCGGGCGTGCTTGGCCGTCCCCGGATAAGAGAGACAGACCTCGGGCTTCATGTCCTGGATGGTGCAGACAAAGGCTCTGTCCCCAGGGATACGTCTAAGCCAAGGGCAGGTTTCGGTATACAGCGGGGTGTTCGGATGACGCCAGATACGGTAGTTCACCTGTCCATCGGGTCCCGACTCCTCTCCCACCCAGGCCAGGATGTCATGACGGCCATTGTCTTGCCAACGTTGAACATCCTTGGACGTACAGTCCCGATGGAAATCAAGCTTCAGACAACACTGCCCGCAGCGGGTGCAGACAAAGGACTCCATCCCCGTATCGACCCAAATGCCAAGTTGCTCATGGCGGTCGCATCCCACCCGGGCCGAGGCGTTGAACACGAGTGAGCACAAGGCAGCCAGGTCTTCCAGTGAAAGATCAACGGCCTCAAGAACCGAGACCAACCGCTCCCGTGTAATGGCTTCAGGGACGTACGGCCTGACCTCGCGCCCCGCCAGCAAGGGCAGGACGGAAGCCATAAGCTCCTTCTGCGACCCGTACGTCATGAAATCAATACGCACGGCCTCACGGGCCTCCTCAGCCGTCAGGAACACTTGATCTCTCACGCCGGACAACCTCCCCTTGGTGCATAGGTTCCTGCATCCAGTACCATACGTCTCTTTATAATATCAACCATCCTGTCACAGACGCTGCGTCTTCGCCGGCAATGAACCCCGTTGCCCGGTATTGCCTGCTCCATCCGGATTTAACAGACCTGTCCCCGACCAGCGCATTACAAATCTTAATACAGAACGCCCTATAGACGTGGCAGAACGCACCGATAAGGACAGAGAGAGAACACAGCTACCACACAGGAGGTCGCCATGACGGATATGGTCCCGGATTTCTCAACTCAGGTGGGCATTTCATCCCAGCAGGCCGATGCACTTCAGCAACTGGGCCTCAATCCGCCTCCCAAGGACCAGATGGAGAAGCTGAAAACGGATATGGAAAACCAGGGGCTCAACCCCCAGGATCAGGTGAGTTTTTCCCCGGAAGCCTTGGCCAAGGCCCTGGAATTCGTCCAGAAGAGCGAGAATTCGCCTGAAGGAGACCTGAAGAAATCACCCGAGCAGGATGAGCAGAAACCGTCCCAGGGGCAAACGCAGTCCGCGGGCAGCGCCAAGGGCGAAGCGAGCAAGGAAAGCGCCAGCACCAGCAGTTCCGACCAAATCGAGAATTTGCAGGAGGAAATCGAGGAGCTTGAACAGGAAATCAGCGAACTCCAGGGTAAAACCGATGAGCAAAGCAAGGACGAACTCAAGGTCAAGCAACAGGAGCTGATGACCAAGCAAGCCGAGCTCGCCGAATTGCAGAGCAATCAGGCCTAGGTAGATTTCCCGCAGCGGTTTACGCTGCGCTGCCGAAGAACCCAAAGAAGCCCGACACGGTTCTCCGTGTCGGGCTTCTTTGGCTCATTCACGCCCCAAGCCTGGGCAGCATGTCATGCGGACGTGCTGACGATTCCAGGAGGGGAGCGGCAGACCTCGGGCGACCTCCTGGATGGTGCAGAAGAAGGCCTTCTCGCCGGGAATGCGGCACAGCCAGGGGCAGGATGTCCTTCCGGGCAGCCCGTTTCCCAGCGCTGCACGTCCAGCGGCTTACAGCGCCGGTTGCGGGGCGTAGGACAAAAAATCCAGTCGCACGGCCTCGCAAGCCACGGACTTGATCGTCAATTCCTCCAAGGGCCCAGGAAGGCCGCAGCGCTCAGCTCTGATTATTCCAGCGTTCAATGCACTCCCGAATGACTTCATGAGCCTTCGCGACATCGCCAAAGCCCAGCACTTTGGTCGTGCCCGGCTTCTTGAGGTCCTTGTAATGAGAGAAGTGATGTTCAATCTGCTGTTGCCACTGCTTCCCCAGGTCGGCAAGGGAGGCGATACGATTGCCGGTGTTCCGATCATCCGCAGGGACGCAGATGACCTTGTGGTCCATTTCGCCGTCATCTTCGAATTCCAGCACGCCAAGCACGTTGGCTTCGGCGACCACGCCGACGGGCATGGGCTCGTCGGTGACAAAAAGGACATCCAGCTCGTCCCCGTCGTCATCCAGGGTCGCCGGGATGAAACCATAGTTGACCGGCTTTGCGAAGATGGCGGGTTCAACCCTGTCCAAGACCATGATTTTCCTTTTCCGATCAAATTCAACCTTGTGGGATGAGCCCTTTGGAATCTCAATCACAACGTTGATGGTCTGCCCCTCGGAATAGGGAGTCAAAATTGCGTTGTAATCCATAGCAGCTCCTTTGGATGGTTGGATGATGAAGACGAACCACCACGACAGACAATAAAAAAACCAAGTCGGCCCCCTGGACACCGACTCGCAAGCCATAGGACACCCACCACACTACACCAGGGTTTCAGGGAGGGAAAGGCCGGCGCTGGATCTGTTTGGTCACCGTATTCGGGGGCCGGGCATGCGCCTGAAGATTTCGGGGAAAGATTCATCCCTGCCCCGTCCAACGGAACCAAAAAAAAGCCCGACACGGAGAACCGTGCCGGGCTTTATAACTGGCCCGAAGGCCTTGCGATCAAATCAGCTTATTTGAAAGCCTTGCCCTGGAAGTCGGGTACAATCTGCTTCTTGCGGGACATGCAGCCCTTCATCCAGAAGCTCTTGTCCGCGGCGTCGATGCCGAAGGCCTTCTTGAACACGCTCTTGTCATCGGTCACGTACAGGATCTCGGAGCCTTCCTTCATGATGTCGGTCAGCATCAGGATCACGGTGTGGTGGCCCTTCTCTTCCTTGACCTTCTTGATGTCGGCGTACAGGTCGTCGACCAGGGGCAGCAGCATGGCACCGTCGACAACTTCCAGCTGGCCGATGCCAACGCCATGGCCGTCCATGTCGAAGTCCTTGTAGTCACGGAAGACCAACTCGCGGATGGGGGTGCCGTCCACGGCGCTCTTGACCTTGAACATCTCCAGGCCAATAGCCATGGGATCAGCAACGTCAGCGATCTTGGCAAGGGCCTCAACGGCCTTCTTGTCAGCGTCGGTGCAGGTCACGGACTTGAACATGACGGTGTCGGACAAGATGGCGCACATCATGGCGCCGGCGATGCCCTTGGGGATCTCGACGTTGTAGAAGTCGTACATGTTCTTCAGCACGGTGGCGGTGCAACCCACGGGCCAGACCCACATTTCCAGGGGCTGGGAGGTGGACAGGTCGCCAAGCTTGTGGTGGTCCACAACGGCAACAAGTTCGGCCTCGCCCATGTCGGAAGGCAACTGAGACAACTCAGTGGTATCGACAACGGCGACCTGCTGGCCAGCCACGGAGGTCACGACCTCAGGAGTCGCCAGACCAAAAGTTTTGAGCACGAATGCGGACTCGGGAGTCACTGCGCCCTGGGCAACGGCCTTGGCGGTTTTGCCAAGTTTGCTGGCCAGATCGGCGTAGGCGATAGCGGAAACAATGGTGTCGGTATCCGGGTTCATGTGACCGAAAACGAGCATTGGAGATCCTCCTCTAAGTATTGACTGAATTCATTGGACGTCTCAGTTGCGCATAAAGCTTGTGCCAAATAGCACAAACCTCTGTCCCTGCCAAGAGGAGATCAGAGGTCAAACCACAATTTTTGTGACAGGAATCAGGACTCAGCCGGTGAACAGACTGAGCACAGCGACACCACAGGCCCCTAAGGCAAGAAGGGCATAGGATCCCGGCACCCGGAGCGCCAGCAAGCCCCCCAGCGTGGCCCCGATCCAGAGATGCCCCCAAGAAAACATGTCCAGAGGCGGATGCAGCAGCCCGTGGCCAAGAAGCCACGAAGTCAACGCCACCAGCAGGGAAACCGCAAGCAGGAAGAACAAAAAGTACACCGAGGCGGCCTGGATCATGGCGCGGCGCAGGAGCAAGCCGGGAGTGTAGTCGGCCTTGGAATCCAAGCGCAGCCAGCCTTGCAGCACATTGTAGCCATGATCCTGCCAGTGGCGATGGGTCTGCTCAAGTCGTGAAGCGATCCAGGCCAGAGGAAGGGCCAGCAGGATGGGAAAAACGATCCTGGCAGGATCGCTGAAGCCGAACACCGTCACCAAGCACTGCGCGGCCAGATTCCCAGCCGCAGCATTGGGAGGGATGAATGTCCCGGCAGGGATCAAATCCAACCAGAACAGTTCGAAGACCAAGGCCACGGAGACGGCCAGGGTTACATTCCCGGTGAGCAGTCCCCAGACCAGGCCCTGAACCAATGGCCGCTCGACGATCCCCAGATTCAGCGAAAAACGGAGAAAGGAAAACAGGGTGAACAGGCAGGAGGCAGCCAGAACACAGAACACTGCCGAGTCAGGAACCCCTACCATGAGCGGCTGACCTGCACGTGCTCACTGGGAACACAGCGAAAATCGAGGACAACCCCGCTATCGGCAAAATAATGCAGACACGTCCGATCGCGGCCATCCAGTGCTACATGCGCACAGACCTGCTGCTTGCCCGGACCATAATGCATGTTCCCGAGATTCAGGGACTTGAAGGCCAGGCCGCTCTCGTGGGCCCGGCGGGCATCGGCACAAGAGGCGAACAGCACGAGCACGTCAGGTTCGTCCACCGCATAGGCGCGGGACATATACTCATGAGTTGCCTCGACACGGACAAAGGCCTTATCCACGTGATGAGGAATGGCCAGACTCATGATCTCCTGACGCAAAGGATCGCCACAGACATCATCATTGGCGACGATGATCGTGCGGGACTTTGTGTACGGCAGCCAAGTTTCGATGATCTGCCCGTGGATGAGACGATTGTCTACTCGGACCCAGAACACGGCCCTACCCTCCGGCGACTTTCTTGCGTAGCACCTCTCCAGCCACAACAATACCCTGGATGCCTGCGTTCTTGGCCTCGTCGGCCAGCTTGGCCAGCGGGATGGAACGCATGCCCAGAACCTTGAGCAGCATGGGCAGGTTGACTCCGGTGATGACTTCCAGTTTGTAGGCCCCGAGCAAAGACAGGCTCAGGTTGGTGGGGGTGCCACCGAACATGTCGGTCAGAATCATCACACCACCGCCCTGGTCCGTGGATTCCACGGCCCGGCGAAGGGCTTCGACGATCTCGTCCATTCCCTGGGCAATATCCACACTCACGGACACGCAATGATCCTGCGTCCCGAGGATCATCTCGGCCGCGGCGATCAGCCGCGCCCCGTAATCCGTGTGCGTGACAACGACCACACCCACATTCTTGGTCTTCTTGGAATCCTTGCTCATGAATTGATTCGCCCGGGACCAGCGACGCTCACCGCCTCAGCAATGCGCGGCCCCTATTCAAGGTCGAGATGACGGTGTTCAAGAAAGACTGCATAATCCGACTTGCGCAAGGAGTCAAAGACGGCCTCGGCCGTGGCCACGGATCGATGACGGCCACCTGTGCAACCGAAGGCCAGGGTCAGTCGGTAACGGCCTTCCTGAGCATAGCACGGCAGGATGAAGTTCAGGTACTCCAGTTGGTGCCTCAAAAAATCGCAGCCCAAACCGGAGCCCAAGACAAAATCGGCAATGACCTTGTCCCGGCCCGACAGGGGGCGGAGCGTCTCGTCAAAATAGGGATTGGGCAGAAAACGCAGATCGAATACCAAGTCGGCATCCGTGGGGATCCGGTGCTTGAACCCAAAGGACAGGATATAGATCCGCAGACCCCACTGCTTGTCCTTCAGAAAATTCCATTTCTCCTGCAGACACCGCCGCAAGTCGTGGATGGAATAATCCGTGGTGTCCACCACCAACTCGGAGCGTTCGCGCACAGGAAACAGCCTGCGCCGTTCCTCCTCCATGGCACCCTCAAGCCCCAGATTCCCTTCCAGGGGATGGGGCCGGCGCGTGGCGGCATAGCGACGCATCAGGGCCGGGGCGCTGCACTCCACAAACACCAGGCGAGGCTTGGCACCCAGGGCTTCCAATTGACCAAGGGCCAGTGGCCATTGCTTGTCAAAGTCGTCGCCACTGGCGTCCAGGCCCATGGTCAGGCCGCGGTGCCGGAAATCATCCTGCTTGCGGAACAGCCGCACCATCTCCGGCATCACCAGAGGCGGCAAGCCATCCATGGTCAGGAATCCAAGGACCTCAAAGACCTTGAGCGCAGTGGATTTCCCGGCACCCGAAAGCCCGGTGAGGATGATGACCGGAAATTCCCCGGCCACGGCCCTGTCCAGGGTCATGACAATCAGGCCCCCTTGAGCAACCGCCACAGGTCATCGCCTGTGGCGGCTGCCACAAAGGAGTTTCTGAAGGATTCCTCTTTGAGCAGGCGGGAGATATGGGCCAGGACGCGCAGATGCAGACCGGCAACCTGCTCCGGGGCCAGCACCAGAAAGAAGATGTGGCAGGGCTTTTGATCCAGGGCATCGAATTCAATCCCTTGGACGCTCCGACCGACCACCACGACGATATTCTCCAGGTGATCCATCTTGCCATGTGGGATGGCAATGCCATTCCCGATGCCCGTTGTGCCCAATCTTTCACGCTCAATCAGAATCTCAAGCGTCGTTTCCAGCTCCAGTTCAGGCAGCCTGTCCGCCGCCGCCGCCACAAGCTCGGCCAGGACCTCTTGCTTGGTCCCGGCCTTGAGCTTGGGCAAAATCAAATCCTTTTCCAGCAGGTCTCCAAGATTCATTTAATTACATCCCAGGGTCGATCAGTCCATAGTCTCCGCTCTTACGGAGATAGATCACGTTAATGCGTTCAGATTCAGCATTCTGAAAGACCAGAAACTCGTACCCCAAGGAATCCAGCTGCATGGCGGCTTCTTCGACGGCCATGGGCTTGGCCAAGTAGGAATCGCTTTCCTCAATGGTCGGAATGCGCTCACCTGCGGCGGAATCAGCAAAGCTGATCACGTCCATGCGTACGGAACTGCCCGTACGGCGATGGTCCTTGGCCTTGTCACGAGTCTTGCGGACCTGGACATCCAACTTGTCCAAAACCAGGTCAACGGTGGAGTACATGTCTTCAGATTCTTCAACCGCCGAGATGTTCAAGTCATCTCCGATGAACGTGACTTCCGCCTTGTGGCGAAACTTGTCCACCGAGAGGTTTGCCTGCAGCAGGGCGTTCTCAGTCCTGTCGTACTTGAACAGCTTTTCAAATCGGGTCGAGGCGTAATTCTTCAGGTGGTCGGACGGCTCGAAGTTCTTGAAGTTGTACTTGATTTGCATAGGCGTCCTCCTAACTTGAGGTGTGGAACCGGGGATTCCCAGTCATCTGTAGTGTAGGATGAATCCAACGCAAAATAAAGTGGTTTACTCGTCCCGCGGGCTAAAAAACATGTTTGCGCTTGGACGAGGAGAGAATGCCCAGCACGCCCCGATACTTAGCCACAGTCCGTCGCGCGATATTGATCTGCAGCTCCTGCTTGAGCATGTCGGCAATCTTCTCGTCCGACAAGGGCCTGCGGGGATTCTCGCTGGAAATATAACCCTTGATCCTGGCCTTGACGGATTCGCTGCCCACCTGGGAGCCGTCATCCAGTCCCAGCGCGCTGTTGAAGAAGAACTTCAGCTCGAACACGCCATACGGAGTGGAGACATACTTGCTGGTGGTGATGCGACTGATGGTGGATTCATGCATCTCGATATCGTCGGCCACATCCTTCAGGATCAGCGGTCGCAAGCTCGTCACGCCTTGGCGGAAGAACTCCTTCTGGAAGCGCACGATGCTCTCCATAACCTTATATAAAGTGCGCTGGCGTTGGTAGAGGCTCTTCATCAGCCAGACAGCAGAACGCAGCTTGTCCTGCATGTAATCCTTGTCCTTGGAATTGCGGGTCTTGACCGACTCCACATAGTAAGGACTGACCTGCAACCGTGGCAATCCCTCCTCGTTCAGGACGATCACGAACTCGCCGTCGTATTCGTAAACGAACACGTCCGGGCTCACGTACTGCGGCTCGCTCCCCGCAAAGGAAGAACCGGGCATGGGGTCAAGGGTCTGAATCAGATCCAGGTACTCCTTGAGTTCCTCCATGGAAATTTTGAACTTGCGGGCAAGAGGCTTGTAGCGGCGCTTCTCCAGGTCCTCCAAGTGCTCGGACACCAGGGACACCAGGATGGGGTCCGTCATGTTGTAGGCGTCCATCTGCACCAGCAGGCATTCGCGCGGATCGCGTGCGGCAACGCCCAGAGGATCAAAGCGCTGCATGCGCAGGATGACGGCTTCCACCTCTGCGGGCGTCACATGCACGGGCTGGGATTGATTCTCCAACTGCAGGACAAGCTCCTCGGCGGAAGAGCGCAGATAGCCCAGGCCATCGAGGTTGCCGATGACCTGCTCGCCGATCACGACCTCAAGGGGCGAAGCGTTGGAAAGCCTGAGCTGCCAGTCCAGATGGCTCCCCAGAGAAGGCTTGGAAGACAGGCGAGCCTCGAAGGACAGGCCTTCCTCGGGCGATTCGTACTCGCGCACCTGGGCCTGTTTTGCTGTGGAAGAAAATTCGCCCAGATAGCTTTCCCACTCGGCGTTCTTGGCCAGTTCCTGCTCAATGGCCTCGTCGGCGTAAATCTCTTCCTTGGTGGGTGCGGCCTGTTCTTCAGCCGGTCGCTCGACCAGCTCCTCTTCGGCTTTTTCCTCCAGCATCGGATTCTCAAGCAATTCCTGCTGGACCATGTCCAGCAGCTCAAGACGAGACAATTGCAACAGCTTGATGGCTTGCTGCAGTTGCGGCGTCATCACCAACTGTTGCGTGAGTTTGAGCTGCTGCCTGAGTTCCAATCCCATGATCCGATCGCTTGCTGGAGAGTTGTTCTATCGAGGGCCCGTCAGAAACCGAGGAGGCCTATAACAAGGCCTCGGTATTAATAACAAAAAAAGTGGCATTCACCTTGATTCATCCATTCTGGACGCATCAAGACAATGCCACAGACAGCATACCCTTGCAACCGAAGTGGCAAGGTTTTTGTATACGGATAATAATCCTTAAATACAGAATGTTAAAGACAGAAGCCTTCGCCAAGATAGACTCTTCTGGCCTTTGGATCATCTATAATTTCCTGGGGAGTTCCCGAAAGGATAATTCGCCCCTCGTAGACCAGATACGCCCGGTCACAGATGCGCAGAGTCTCGCGCACATTGTGATCGGAAATGAGCACACCGATGCCCTTTTCCTTCAGACCCCGCACGATGCCCTGGATATCGTCCACGGCAATAGGGTCGATACCGGCAAAGGGCTCATCCAACAGCATGAACTTGGGGTCGAGGATCAGGGCCCGGGCAATCTCCAGACGTCGGCGTTCGCCACCGGAAAGGTGCATGGCCTTCTGATCGGCCAGTTTGACGATGCCCAGTTCTCCCAACAGCCGGTCGGCCTTGGCCCGCTGTTCCTTGTGGGGCAGCCCGGTGTGTTCCAGGATGATCTCCAGATTCTGGCGCACGGTGAGCTTGCGGAAGACCGAGCTTTCCTGCGGCAGATACGACAGGCCCAGGCGGGCCCGCTCATGCAGCGGCAGGGTCTCCAGTTCATTCTCGTCCAGCCGGACGCTGCCGCCATTGGGCTTGATGATGCCCACCAGCATGTAGAACGTGGTGGTCTTGCCCGCGCCGTTGGGGCCGAGCAGTCCCACCACCTCACCCTGCTGAACGGAAAGCCCGATGTCGTGCACCACCTCGCGCTGACCATAGCGTTTGCACAGGTTTTCAGCCTGGAGCAACGCCATTACTGGGCCTCGCCCTGGGGGGCGGGCGTCTCGAACGGTGCTTTCCCCGCTGCGGGCTGAGCCTCAGGAGCGGGCTGAGCCTCAGGAGCGGGCTTGGCCTTGGCATCCTTGGGGGTGAAGAAGATGGCTTCCACCTGTCTGTGGTCGCCACCTTCCACCTCGCTACGATCTTCCTTCAAATAGAGGCGGATGATCTTGCCCTGGATGGTGTTCTTGCCATCCACCAAACGGGGAAATTCCTCCATGACCAGCAGATCTTTCTGCACCAGGAACGTGGCCTTGCCACAGAAACCTTCCTTGCCCTCACGCAGCATGCGCACCTTTTTCAGGGCCACGATCTTGTCGATCTCACCGGGGTCACCGCCCAGGGGAGCAGCGGATTCCTTCTTCGCGGTCGGCTTCATATAGACGATCATCTTCTCGGACCAGATCTGCATGTCGGGCCGGGTGACATGGACATTGCCCAGGAACGTCACCTGGCTACCGCCCGCCTCATAAACCATGCGATCCGAAGTGATCTTGGTGGGGACCTTGTCGTCCTTGGCAATGGCCGTGACAGCGGATAACGCCGTCAGAACCAGGGCCACAAGAGTCAGGTATACGATGCGCTTCACTGCTGGCGCTCCTTTGCCGGGACGGGGGGCCGCGCTGCCCAGAGCAGGCAAGTGACACCGCCGTCGGCTTTGATGTCGTTGGTCTTCATGTTCATGACCAGATGCGGAGCGGTCAATTGCATCTCGCCCCGGTCCAGACGGATGTTGCCGGTCAGGTCGATGTCACGCGTCTCGCTCTTGTAGTGCAAATGATCGGAGTAGACAGTGGTCGGACCCGAGACGATCACCACGTCGGGCCACAGCTTGGCATCGCCGGAGGCCTGGTCAACCTCGCCTTGGGGGGCGTCGACGTTGACCTCCGAACCATCTTTTTCCTGGTAGTAGATGATATGAGGGTTGTCCAACAGGACCAACTGCTCGTCCTTCAAATAATCGGCCTTGTCGGCCACCAGCCGCCAGTTGGCCCGACCTTCGGCACCCTGGGACAGCTCCACGCGCTGCAGAGCCACGTCCACATCCAGGTTCTGGGCCAGTTCGGCCACCGCCGCGACATCCTCGCGCAGCCGAAACCACAACCCGCCGCCCACGAGCAGCAGCACGGTCAGCGCCACCGCGACCCAAGGCCAAAATCGCTTCATCGGTTGCCCCACTCCTCCCACAGGGCATCCAGATCGCCCCGTGCTTCGAGGATATGGCGAATGGCTTCGCGCACGGCACCGTCGCCGCCCTTGGCCTCGGTGATGATGTCGGCCATGACCAGGATCTCGGACTGGGCATTGGCCACGGCCATGGGCAGACCAACAACCCGCATGGGCCCGGCGTCCACCCAGTCGTCGCCAAGATAGGCCACCTGGGAGAGGTCCAGGCTCAGGCGTTCGCAAATACCCATGAGCAGGGGGATCTTCGCCAGATGCCCGGCGTGGTACTCGGTAATGCCCAACTCACGCACCCGGCTTTCCACGGCCGGATGGTTCAGGCCGGTGATCACGGCCACCTGCAGCCCGGCGGCCTGAGCCAGCTTGATGCCCAGCCCATCCTGCACGTTGAAGCGTTTGCTGACGTTGCCTTGGTGATCGTAGTACAGGCCGCCGTCGGTCAGCACCCCGTCCACGTCCAGGACCAGCAGCCGAATCTTGGCGGCCTGCCCCCTGTCGTTAGCATTCATAGCGCAGGCTCCACAGGGCCATCAGATCCCTGAGCAGGGCTTCGAGATTATCCAGAGGCCAGGAGTTGGGCCCATCGCACAGGGCCTTGTCCGGATCGGGATGAGTTTCCAGGAAGACGCCAGAGGCCCCGGCCGCGACAGCGGCGCGGGCCAAGGTGGGCACGAACTCGCGCTGCCCGCCCGAGCATCCGCCCTGCCCGCCCGGCAGCTGCACCGAATGCGTGGCGTCAAAGACCACCGGGCAGCCGAGACCGGCCATGATGGGCATGGAGCGCATGTCCACCACCAGATTGTTGTAGCCGTGGCAGGCGCCGCGCTCGGTGAGCCAGAGCTTCTCGTTGCCGGTGCTCCTGACCTTGGATACGACGTTGGCCATGTCCCAAGGCGCCAGAAACTGCCCTTTCTTGACGTTCAGGATGCGCCCCGTGTTTCCGGCGGCCACCAAGAGGTCCGTCTGGCGGCAGAGAAAGGCCGGAATCTGCAACACGTCCACCACCTCGGCCACCACAGCGGCCTGCTCGGGCAGATGGATGTCCGTCACCACGGGCAGACCGAAGGTCTCCTTGACCTCGGCCAGCAGCTCCAGGCCCTTGTCCAGGCCCGGGCCTCGAAAGCTGGTCACGGAGGTGCGGTTGGCCTTGTCGAAGGACCCCTTGAAGAACACGGTCAGGTCCAGCTTGCGCGCGACCTCGGCGATATGCCGGGCCGCGGTCAGGACCACCTCCCGGCTCTCCAGGGCGCAAGGCCCGGTGATAACGAAGGGGCCGCTTTGGGAGGCGGCGAAGAGCTGCTCTGATGTCATGAGGCCCTACTTCGCGCCGTATTTCTGTTTCTTGGCCGCGCCGATGAAGGCGGCGAACAGGGGGTGCGGACGCATGGGATTGGACTTGAACTCGGGGTGGAACTGACAGCCCAGGAACCACGGGTGGTCGGCCACCTCAACGATCTCCACCAACTCGCCATCCGGGGACAGACCGGAGAAGATCAAGCCCTTCTCGCCCAGCATTTCGAAGTATTGCTTGTTGAACTCGTAGCGGTGGCGATGGCGCTCGTCGACCTTGGACTTCTGATAGGCCTTGTCCGCCAGGGTCTTCTTGACCACCTCGCAGGGATACGACCCCAGGCGCATGGTGCCGCCCTTGTCGCTGGACTCGTTGCGCACTTCCTTCTGCTGCTTCTGGAAGTCGAACCATTCCTTCATCAGGTAGATCACCGGATGCGGAGTGTTCTGGTTGAATTCCTCGGAGTTGGCGTTTTCCAGTCCGGCCACGTTGCGGGCAAATTCGATCACCGCGCACTGCATGCCCAGGCAGATGCCGAAGAACGGAACCTTGTTCACACGGGCGTATTCGATGGCCTTGATCTTGCCTTCCACGCCGCGCGAACCAAATCCGCCGGGCACGAGAATGCCGTCCAGGCCCTTGAGCTTCTTTTCCACGTTCTTGGAGGTGATCTCCTCGGAGTTTATGTACTCGAGGTTCAGCTTCAAGTTGTTGGCAATACCACCGTGCACCAGGGCCTCGTGCAGGCTTTTATAAGCCTCTTTCAGGTCCACGTACTTGCCCACGATGCCGATGGTCACGTCGCCTTCGGGATTGTCCAGCTTGTGCACCAGCTCCTTCCAGGCGGTGAGGTCCGGGTTCTTGGCCGGGAGCTTCAACATGATGGCGACTTTCTGGTCAATGCCCTCTTCGTAGAGATTGAGCGGCACCTTGTAGATGCTGTCCACGTCCACGGCACAAAACACGGCGTCCTCGTCCACGTTGCAGAACAGCGAAATCTTGGCCCTGACGCTGGCGTCGAGCACGCACTCGGAGCGGCAAAGCATGATGTCGGGCTGGATACCGATGGAACGCAGTTCCTTGACGCTGTGCTGGGTGGGCTTGGTCTTCAGTTCGCCCGCGGTCTTGATGTAGGGCACCAGCGTCAGATGGATGTAGAGGCAGTTCTCCTTGCCCAGGTCGCCGCGCAGCTGGCGGATGGCTTCCAGGAAAGGCAGGCCCTCGATGTCGCCCACGGTGCCGCCGATCTCGATCAGGGCAACGTCGAGGTCGTCGCTGGCGAGTTGGGTCACGGCGTTCTTGATCTCGTTGGTGATGTGCGGGATGACCTGCACAGTGCCGCCCAGATAGTCGCCGCGGCGCTCCTTGGTGATGACCTTGTAATAGATGGAGCCGGAGGTGTAGTTGTTCTTCTGGCTCATGGGCACATCGAGAAAACGCTCGTAATGGCCCATGTCCAGGTCGGTCTCGGCTCCATCGTCGGTGACGTAAACTTCGCCGTGCTGGAACGGGTTCATGGTCCCGGGGTCCACATTGATATACGGATCGAGCTTCTGGATGGTGCACGTCAGTCCACGCGCCTTCAACAGCGCTCCGATGGAAGCCGCCGATAGTCCCTTGCCGAGGGACGATAGAACGCCGCCTGTGACGAAGATGAACTTAGTTTTCATGCTCCGAACCTTTCCCTTGTCGTAATACGTTCAACTGCAACACGACGGGTCACACGCAAAGTGCGCACCCGCCACGATTTATTCCTTAAAGCACGGTTCAGCCCGCCGCATCCTGAGCTGATTCGGCGGGCCGTTTTTTGGGGGCAAAATTCCCACAACATCCTAAAAAGATAATAAATTTTTGGATGTTCAAGGACAATGTCGTCATGGTCCAGTATTGACGATAGGTGCTTGTGTCATTATGGTCCCACTGTTTCGCGTAAGCTAGTCAACGGGTACCCCCCTGTCAAGAAAACTTCTGGAGGATTCAATGGTCCAGGTGAAGGCGCTGGTCATCACGGGATATGGCACCAACTGCCACGCCGAGAGCGCGTATGCGGCCACGCAGGCCGGTGCGGACTCCGCCACCGTGGTCTATTTTTCTGATCTCGTGGCCGGGCGCAACCGTCTCGCAGACTATAATTTTTTAATCTTCCCCGGCGGGTTCCTGGACGGTGACGACCTGGGCGCGGCGCAGGCAGCTGCCCTGCGCTGGAAGTTCGCCAAAACCAAGGACGGCCACTCCCTGCTTGATCAGCTGAAAAGCTTCTTCGACGCGGGCGGACTGGTGATGGGCATCTGCAACGGCTTCCAGCTGCTGGTCAAGCTGGGTCTGCTGCCCGGGCTGAACGGCGACTATTTCGACCGCCAGGTCTCCCTGTCCCTGAACGATTCCGCCAAGTTCGAGGACCGTTGGGTGCACCTCACGGCCAACCCCCACAGCCCCTGCGTGTTCACCAAGGGCATCGACACCCTGGACCTGCCCGTGCGCCACGGCGAGGGCAAACTGATCCCCCAGGACGCCGCCACGCTGCAGGCACTGATTGACAATAATCTCATCGCCTTGCAATATGCACATCCCGACACCGGCAAGGCCACGCTGGAATACCCGTTCAACCCGAACGGCTCCCCGCACGCCATTGCCGGTCTGACCGATCCCTCGGGACGGGTGCTGGGCCTGATGCCCCACCCCGAAGCGTTCAACCACAAGACCAATCATCCGAATTGGACCCGTGGAGTGGACATCCGTCTGGGAACCGTCCTCATGGAGAACGCGGTCAATCATCTCAAAAGCCTGTAACACCCTCCCAAACTGGGCGCGGTGCTCAATATTCCAGGGGGGAGTTCCGCCGCATACTGCGCGATCCGGCTCAACTCGGGCCTGCGGAGCTCCCCTCGGGATTCAATTACCCATTATGACAACAACAAGATTCAAACTCCCCCCCGGCTGGGACAGCTGGGAATCCGTGATGCACCGGGCTCTGGAACAGGCCCGCCAAGGTGCTGAGCGTGGCGAAGTGCCCGTGGGCGCAGTGCTGCTGAACCCCAAGGGCGAGGTCCTGGCCGAGGCCTACAACGCCCCGGAGGGGTTGAACGACCCCAGCGCCCACGCCGAGGTGCTGGCGCTGCGACGCGGAGCGGAGAAGATCGGGAACTACCGGCTCTCGGGCTGCATCCTGGTGGCCACGCTGGAGCCCTGTCTGATGTGCCTGGGGGCCTTGATCCACGCGCGCATCGGCGGGCTGGTCTTCGGCGCGCGGGACTTGAAGTCCGGGGCGCTGGTCTCGCGCATGGACGGCGCGGACCTGACCTTCGTCAACCATCGCTTCTCGTACCTCGACGGCATCCTGGCCGACGAGTCCAACGCCATGCTCAAAGACTTCTTCACCAACAGGCGCAAGTAGCCGGACCTGCCCGGACGTGACTTCGGCCCGGCGCGCCCTCCCTGGGCGGCCTGGCTGGTCTTTTTGTGCGGGCGCTCGTGGGTTGGCTCAGACCTCGTAGGTGGCGTTACACAGCTCGCGGATCAGCAGCATGGTCCAGGGCAGCCCCCGGCCCGTGGTGCGCCCCGAGGCGTTCAGCCGACGCGCCGCCAGCTCGCAATCCCCATCCGAGGGGGCACCCGTGCGCGTCAACTCGCGCACCAGCCCCAGCACCTCCGAGGAATGGACCTCTGACGGCGGCACGGCCCCGGTCCCTGAGGCGTTGATGCCCAGGCCCGAGAGCATGACGTCCAGATTGATGCCGTTCAGCTCGCGCAACTGCTTGGCCACCTCTTCATAGGCCGAGGTCCCGGCAAGATCGGAATACTCCAACAGTTTCAGGGCGCGGGCATAGTGCCGCATAGCCATCAGCACCAGCCCCTGATCCCGATAGATGCGGGCCATGTGCCTCGCGGCCTGGACCTTGCCCCTGTAGCCTTGCAGATCATAGGCCCTGGCGATGGCCCGTTGGAAGAAATGGTCGGCAGCCATGAAGCGGCCCTCGCGTGCTGCCTGCAATCCTCGCTCGTAGTACTCGTGGACCCGTTCGAATGAGCTCATAGTCGGACTCCTTCCCTAATACTCAATATGAGCACTTTCGGGTGGAACCGCAACATGAGATTTGCCCCTGCCCCTCGGGCAAAACGGGGTTTTTATTCGCCCGGGCAAGGAAATCCTGCTCCAGAGGGCAGTTGCCCCTTGCGCCCGGCGTCTTTTTCACCTAAAAAATCCCCTCGCCTTCGGGCGAAGGCCAGTGGTAACATTGTTGCCATGACAAGCGGAGAGGTAGCGAAGTCCGGCCGTAACGCGCTCGACTCGAAATCGAGTTATGGGTTCATAGCCCATACGTGGGTTCGAATCCCACCCTCTCCGCCACAAAAGATCAAAGGGTTTCAGCTGAATAGCTGAAACCCTTTGATCTTTTTGCTAATGTATTCCTAACTTGAAACGCTAAAACAAAAGACCTGACCCCATTCTTCCCACACCCACCATTCCTGCGCCACATCCGGCAAGTGGATTGTTTCTCGTTTGGGGTGTATATGCCCTCTGAGACATCACAGTCGTATAAGTAACCCTGCACCACCAGACCAATCAACAAGCCCCAACATGAACTGGAAAAAGAAAAACCTCCGTGCGCTCGCAGAAATGATCATTGGTGATGTAGAACATTTCCAGTACCGTTCTAGCAGTTACATCACCGAGTTTTTCGAGGATTGCGGCCTTGACTACGTCCATGACGGGTCAACGCGTAGGTATTGGGTCTCTGACCGCCTAGAAGAAGTCCTAGCCCTTCCTACCCCTGGCCCCACCATCCCACCGGATGCATTCATCCAAATCATCCGCTCCATTCTAGACAAAGGCGAAGCACAAGATGGAGACCCTGACAGGAGCCAAGCCCTTGCGGCCCTGAATATTGCTCTCGCCCGTGAGGGATGGGAAGCGTTCTACGATGACCACGGGAGGGGGCAACTGCGCCATATCGCCACCAACACAATCGCAGAGATGGCGAATCCACACCGCCCCATGACTCCAGTGGAACTGGAACGCCGTGAACAACTTGCCGCCTACCTCAACAAATGTTCCGAAGATGAACTGATAGAAGAAATCCTCCTGCCGCTGTTCCGACAACTAGGCTTCCACCGCATCACAGCAGCCGGACACAAGGACAAAGCTCTGGAGTACGGCAAAGACGTATGGATGAAGTACACGCTGCCGACCCAGCATGTCCTATACTTCGGTATCCAGGTGAAGAAGGGCAAGCTGGACGCGGCGGGTGTCGGTAAAAACGGTTCCCAAAACATTGCAGAGATTCACAACCAAGCACTCATGATGCTCGGCCACGATATTTTTGACCCAGAACTGAACCGACACGTACTAGTGGATCACGCATTTATTGTTGCGGGAGGGGAGATCACAAAGCAGGCAAAGAACTGGCTGGGAAACAAGCTGGACGCACTCAAACGCTCACAAATCATGTTCATGGACAGGGACGACATCCTCAACCTGTTCACAGTGACCAACTTGCCACTGCCCGACGGGGCGCTACCGCCCCCCCCTACCGATGGCCCTGCATTTCCCGATGTACCATTTTGAGGTAGGCCCTTGCCAACTGCCTCACCAGACTGCTACACCAGAGCCTCAATCAGGAAGCAAAAAGCTCAATAATTACAGCGATTGAATGTGGCACAACTCGAATCCCCCCCTCGCCGCCATACAAGGGACACGGAGAATTGAACGCCTGGAAGAAAACTGGGCGTCACAAGATATCACCCTACGAACGGAACACTTAGAGCGTCTTGAGTCGCTTATCAAGCAAGGCGTCGCAGGCGATCGGTACTAGCTCAACAACAACATAGTGCTTTATGCCGCAGTTTGCTCTGCCTTTTCGGTCAGGAAAAAATGTAGCCCTGGAGCCAATAACTCAGGGCTTTTCTTATTAATGAAATAGGTATGGTGTCCCCCTAATTCACAATTCGCTACTATTTTTGTTCATTTTTTATTGTATTTAGGGTATGAACACATTGGAGCGCTCGTCTAATATGGCTAAGACGTTCACTTTTTAGTGAAAATCCCGGTTCGATTCCGGGGCGTTAAAGGGCGCATTGCGAATGCAATGTGCTCTTTAACGCCCCAGCATCATCTTGAAAGATATGACAAACGCCCAAAAATTAAATATATTCCAGGCACAGGCTCAAAATGTGCGAACACTCGAAACGAGTTTCGCTATTATCAACAAGTCCATAAATGCTTACCTGAGCAAAAATGATATGACTTCTGCAAAGAGTCACACACTTCTTGCTGCCCTTGTCTTCTCTGCTCTTACTGAGGCTAAATTCTCGAAGTTAATTCACACACCGTATGCCTTTGATATTGGCGAAATTGAAGAAATAAAAAGGCAGCCAAACATCTCTAGCAAATGGAAAAAGGCCGTCAGTATTGGAATCGGTAACATAAAAACATCTTGTAAATCGAACTACAAAATCAACCTTCTTCTGAACATCGAAAGATTGATTGAAACTCATATCACTGAACCGTCAAAAATACGAAATAAGATAGCTCACGGCCAGTGGGCTAAAGCGCTCAATAGCGACAACACTCAAGTTAACACCCAGTTAACAACGGCGGTTTTAAATCTTGATTGCGTAGAGGTTCTGAAGTGGAAAATAACTTATGATCACTTCTACTCCATAGTGAATGATATTGTTCAGTCACCAAACAAGGCCCATTTTAGAGACTACCACATCCATGTAGTTGAGCTTGAGTCATATCTCAAAAAAGCAGAAAATTATTCGTTAAACGACAAGATCTCTGCGCTGCAAAAAAAGCGTAAAGGTTGTACAGAGATAGTATTTACCTGACACTGCCGCCCTTGGCGGGGTGATTTTTAGGCAGCGTTTTTGGCTGCCTTTTCCTTGGTCTTTTCATCTTTGGGCAGACCGTCCAAGAAGGCTTGGTT
>Ga0180007_10002914_pt1 | contig 19790 bp, 22 predicted proteins | sample MM_PC_MetaG_FD_121122 | JGI IMG/M metagenome (GOLD analysis project Ga0180007, IMG submission 121122) | Groundwater microbial communities from the Aspo Hard Rock Laboratory (HRL) deep subsurface site, Sweden - MM_PC_MetaG | ecosystem: Environmental > Aquatic > Deep subsurface > Groundwater... | reverse complement strand
CCGGGGCGGAGGGGCTGGGGCGGCTGGCGGAGAATCTGGCCAGCGAGCTGTGCCTTGCCACGCGGTTCGCCCGCAACGTGGCGGTGCTGCATCGCCAGGCGGACAGGGGCGTGGCCGTGCCGGTGCTGTGCAGCTCGCAGGAGGAGCAGGAGGCGTTGGCGGGCCTGGCACGTCTGCGGCCCGGCTGGTCGTGGCGTTGCCTGGGCATCAAGGCACCGACCTCCGAGGGCGCGGCGCCTTCGGCAGGCTTCGTGGAACTGGCCGCGCTGCACGACTGGATGCGCTCCCAGGAGGTGCTGGTCATCAGCCCGGCCTGCGCGCGGGAATTCCACTACGCCCTGTCCCTCATCGCGGGCGAAAATGTCCTGGATCTTGAGGAATTGCTCGGCTACGCCCCACAGTGCTGAGGGCGGCGGGCCCTTGTCCCGGTTTTGAGTCTCACACCTGAATGGCTTACGCCCTGTCCTGCGTCTGCCTCGAAAACTGCTCCAGGGCGGCCAGCACCCGGCCCTTGGGGTCCAGCGCCTCCAACATCCTGAGAAAGCTGTCCGCCTTGCCCTGGCTTTGGGCGCTCTCCCTGGCCATGAATATCTCCTCCAGGCCCACCTCCATGCGGAAGGCCCTGAGGTTCGTCAGGCCCAGTTGCAGGCTGGTCCGCCAGTCCTTTGGGGAGTGCAGGGCCAAGTGTGACAGATGCCCCAGCTGTATGAAGTCGTGGCCCGGCAAGGTCGAGGTCAGGGCCGCCAGGCGGCGGGCTGTCTCCAGGTCCTCCGGGTCCAGCCGCTGGGCCAGGTACAGGCACTCAACGGCGGCCTTGGGCAGGTGTGCGCACGGATCATACGGAAAGCCCGACGAGCCGAGCCGACCGGCTGCAACCAACTCCTTGGCCCAGAGCAGGCACAGCCGGGCCGGGTCCCTGACCTCCGAAGCGCCCGAGGGCTTTTGGGCCGTGTGCCGGTACCAGAACTGCTTGGCGAGGCCAAAGTCGTCCAGCATGACCCCGGCCAGCGACCCGGCCAGGTTCACGTCCAGCTGGTCCTGGTGCGCCCTCTCGGACAAGAGCCGGTAGAGCAGCGTCAGGGCCGCGTCCTTGCGCCCGTTCTCCGCCAGGAGGGTAATCAGCGCGGACACGGCCTCGGGCGTGGGCGGGAGCCTGCCCAAGGCCTGGGCCAGGTCCTCCACCGGGCTGGTGAACATCCCGGCCCGCCGCAATTGCGCCAGGGCCAGCCAGCTGGCGGCCTGCGGAGCGTCTTGCTTTCCTCCGGCAGGGCAGAGCCCGGCGGAAAACTCCAGAATGTTCTGGCAGCGGTGGCGCACCAGATGCTCCCGCTGCACCCGCTCCCAGGCGGCCCGGCCCAGGCGTTCGGCCTGCTCCGGCCGCGCCGCGTAATGGTCCAGCAGGGCCTTGAGTTCCAGCACATGGGCATAGGTTTCGATCTCCGCGCCGCTGGCGAAGAGGGCGTCCTGGTCCGGCCCCACGTTCTGGCTGAGCACGAGGCAGCCGCACGAGGCGGCCTCCAGCAGCCGGAAGTTGACCTCCGAGAGCAGGGACTCGTTGGGCGCCAGGCGGCAGTCGCTGTAGAGCTCGAACATGTCTGCAAAGGAGATGTCCTGGGCCAGCCGGGCCTTGGAGTGCTTCTCCAGGAATTCGGCCAGCCAGCGCCGCAGGGGGCGGTGCTCCGTGATGCGGCCGACAAAGCCCACGTCGTGCGCACGTTCGGAGAAAGGCCGGAAGGGCCGGTCGGCCCCGAACATGGCCAGCCGGGCGTAGGGCGGGTGCGGTGGGCGCAGGGCGTTCTGGAGGATGCTCAGGTGTGGGGTCAGCACCCCGTCGAAGAGGCGGAAATAGTGCTCCTGCCAGAACAGGTTGACGTGGGTGTCCACAGACCAGAAGACCTTGGGGCAGGTGAAATGCTCCAGTCCCTGGAGCACCACCCGTTGGCCCAGGCTCTCCTCCTGAAAGATGAGGTCCGGGCTGAAGGACCGCTCTGCCAGGGCCGCCTGGAGGTCGAACAGCGGCTCCCTGGGCCAGAAGCACTGCACCTCGTGCCCCAGGTCCAGGAGGGCTGCGCCCACGCGCATGGAGATGGAGCAGATTTTCATGGTGTGCTGGTGGCCCTGTTCGCTCTGCGAGCGCATTGTGCTGTTATAATAGGAGAAGCGTATCGTCTGCGGGTCGCAGCCGCCTGATCCGGGCCCGCCGCCGACAGAAAAGAGGGTGGCGCGCCACGCACCCGCGAGACAGCCCCTAGAAAACACGTTTTATTGCCGATGTCCACGCGGGCAGGGCCTGCCCGGAGGCTGCAGGCGCAAAAGCCCCGCAACTGCCGCCCGAAAAGGGGCGCGGCAGCCGCGAGGCTCCTGGATGCGGTATGGCGGTGCGTTTGGCGAAGCAGCTTTGCGGCGCAGGCTGCTACGGCACGCGCACCACGCGCAGCCCGGAACTGGCGTTCTTGCAGCGGTCGGACAGGTAGCAGCGGAACGAGCAGCGGGTGCAGTCCGCGCCGCCGCCCCAGTAGCCGCCGCGCGCCACGCGTCCCCAGCCCGCGGTGTGCAGCGGATTGTTGCGGGCGTGGTGGGCGTAGGCCGTCTTTTCGTACATGTCCTCGGTCCACTGGAACACGTTGCCGCTCATGTCATACAGGCCCAGGCCGTTTGGAGCCTTCTGCCCCACGGCGTGCGGCCCGCCTCCGCTGTTGCCGGCATACCAGCCCACGCTGTCCAGGTCCGCGCCGCCGGAGAACATCTCGGCCTTGCCGCCGCTGCGGCAGGCATACTCCCATTCGGCCTCGGTGGGCAGGCGGAAGCGCGCGGCCTCCTTGCCCAGGGCGTTCAGCCGGGCCAAAAAGGCCTTGGCGTCCTGCCAGGTCACGGAGTCCACGGGATACTCGCCGCCCTTCTGGTGCTTGGAGGGGTTGGCGCCCATGACCTGGGTCCACTGCTTCTGGGTCACGGTGAACTTGCCGAGCCAGAAGCCGTCCAGGCAGACCTCGTGCACGGGCTTCTCATCTGATTCCCGGCCGCCGAAGGTGTCGCCCATCTGGAAGCAGCCCTTGGGAACCCACATGAACTCCATGCCGGTGACCGGGTCCTTCAGCTCCTTGCCGGGGGTGTCGGCCAAGGCTGGACTGCACAGCGCCAGGGTTGCCAAGACAAACATGGAAACAGCGATGGATCTCATGAGATTGCCTCCTGTCATATCTGTTGCCTGACCATGCCAAGCCGCCGCGCCTGGATTTCTTTCCACCGTACTACAATTGTATCCCCGCCGCCAATACTGCGGTCATGCCGCCCTCCACGCTGACCACGTCCTTGAACCCGGCGTGGGCCAGGGTGACGAAGGCCTCGTAGGAGCGCGCCCCGGTGTTGCAGACCAGCACCACGCTGGTGTTGTCGCGGGGGATCTCGTCCAGCCGCCCGCGCAGCTCGCCCTGGGGGATGTTGTGCCAGTGCGCCGGGTGGGCTGCGAGCAGCTCCGTCACGTTGGCCTGCTCGCGGCAGTCCAGGATGTACGTCCCGTTCCCGTTGCGCGCGGCCCAGAGCGCCGCGAATTCGTCCACGTGGATGCCCCGGTTGCGCCCGGCCAGGATGTTCTCCGTGGCGTTGCCGACGACGTTCAGGATGTCCAGCGCCGCGGCAAAGGGCGGCGAATAGGCCATCTCCAGCCCGCTTAGGGTCTCCACCGTGAGGCCCCGGGGCAAAAGCGCCGCCACCACGTCGACCTTGCCCACCAGGGCGTCGCCCATGACGGCCAGGCCCTGCATGCCGAGCACCCGGCCCGTGCCGCGCTCGGCCACCAGCTCCAGGCTCATGAGCCCCTTGTCCGGGTAGAAATGCGCGCGGTCCAGTTGGCTTACGAGCACGCTCAGCGCGTCGAAACCCGCGGCCTTTGCCGCCGCGAGGGTCAGGCCCGTGCCCGCTGCCGAAAGATCGAAGAGCTTGACGCACCACGAGCCCACCGCGCCCGAAAACTCGCTCGCGCCGCCCGCCAGATTGGTGCCGATGACCCGGCCCTGGCGGTTGGCCAGGGAGCCCAGGGGCAGGTAGGCCGGGCTGCCGGTGATGAGGTGTTTTATCTCCACGCAGTCGCCCCCGGCGTAGATGTCCGGGTCGCTGGTGCGCAGCTGATCGTCCACCTTGATGCCGCCGCGCTCGGACACGGAGAGCCCGGCCTCGCGCGCCAGGGCGGAGTTCGGCCGCACGCCGATGGCCACGATGACCAGATCGGCCTCAAGGGTCGCGTTGTCCGTGACCACGCGGGCCACCCGGTCTCCGTCGCCTCCTTCAAAAGCGCGCACCTGCTCGCCCAGGCGGAAGACCACGCCCTTCTCCTCCATGTGCTTCTGCGCCATGCGCGCCAGGTTGCCGCCAATGACGCCGGGCAGGATCTGGTCGCGGAACTCGACCACGGTGGTCTCCACGCCCCACATGTCGGCCAGGGCCACGGCCAGCTCCAGGCCGATGAAGCCCGCGCCCACCACCACGGCGCGGGAGACCCCGCCGCCGGAGACGAGCGCGCGGATGCGCTGGGCGGCTTCCAGGCCGTGCACCGCGTGGATGCCCCGCAGCTGCGCTCCGGGCACGGACAGCGCCAGCGGCGTGCTGCCCATGGCCAGCACCAGCTTGTCGTAGCCCAGGGTTTCCTCCCGGCCCGTGGGCAGGTGGCGCAGGGTCACGGTTTTGGCTGCGCGGTCGATGCTGAGGGCCTCGGTCTCGGTGCGCACGTCCACATCCTTGGTGGCGTGGAAGAATTCCTCGTCGCGCACCATGTGGAAGGCCGTCTTCTGGAGTTCCACAGCGTCGCTCACATCGCCGGAGACGAAGTAGGGGATGCCACAGCCTCCGTAGGAGATGAGCTTGGCCCGGTCGACCATGGTCACGCGGCTGTCCGGCTCCAGGCGCTTGAAACGTGCTGCGGCCTTGGGGCCAAGGGCCACGGCCCCGATGATGACGACGTGCTGTGGCATTGCGGGTTATCCTCTGGCGGCGGCTGCGGGGGACGCCGTGGTTGTCGTTGCGCCCGCCGCCGGGCGATGCAGGTTGGCCAGGGCCTGGGGCCCGATGAAAAGCACCGGGCAGCGCGCGCCGCAGAGCACCCGGTCGGGCACTGCGGACTGCTCGCCGTAGCTGTTTGACGCAAGCACCAGCAGATCGGCCTGGATCTCCCGCGCGTCCTTCAAAATTTCCACAGCGGGGTCGCCCTCGCGCACGGCCAGGTCCATGGGGTCTTGCAGCGGCAGGCTGCGGCCCAGGTAGGCCAGGCGATCCCTGGCCCGCTCCAGCGCGGGGGCAAGGGGGGCGTCTTCGGTCAACGGCTGGGCCAGGTCCAGAGCGTGGAAGGCCCGCAGGGTCGAGCCTTCCCTCGCGGCCAGGCGTGCGGCCACGCCTAGCACGGCCTCGGCAGTGTCCGAGAGGTCCGTGGCCACCAGGATGCGCTGGAAGGGCACGGACGGCATGTGCGCCTCGGCGGGCACCACCAGCACCGGGCACGAAGCCGCGGAGGCGATGCGCAAGGCCGCTGCCGCAGCAGTGCCCGTGAGTTCCCGATGGCAGCGCTCGGCCTCGTCCAGGCCGCCCAGAACCAGGAGATCCGGCTCCAGCAGGCGGGCGGTCTTGAGCACTTCCACGTGGACGAACCCGGCGCTTTGCACCACGTCCGCCGTCAGGCCCGGAGGCATGGCCACCCGGCACAGGGCCTCGACCTCGTTGCGGCGGGCGGCGAGCTCGGCCTCGCTCGGAAGATGCAGCACGCAGCCGCCCTCCTGGCCGAGGGGCCCGCTCACATGCTGCACCGCGAAGCCCGCGCCGTGGCGCAAGGCCAAAGCCCCGGCCAGGCGCACGGTCTGTACCCCTGCGTTCAGGTCCGCCAGGGCCAGCAGCACCAGTTTGAACATAGCCACCTCCACCTCAGTTTGAGCGAACGGGTCGCGTGCGTTCTAGTCCGGGCTGCCAGTGTCGGCTGGCTGCGCGCCGGTGGCTTGGCCCTGGCCCTGGCGGTTGCGATTGCGCTGGCCGCCCTGGCTGCCCTGGCCGCAGGGACCGCGGCCCTTGCCGCCGGTCATACCTTGTCCTTGGCCCTGTCCTTGGCCCTGTCCACGTCCCTGGCCTTGGCCTCTGCCTTGCCCTCTTCCCCTGCCTGCGGGACCTGTTCCGTCCTGATTGGGCATGGTGCATCTCCTTCGCCGCCTGAGCGGCTTTGCCTATAAGGAAAGCATCTTGTGTGCCGACATGAAATATCGTGCAAATCCAGGCTGGTTGACTTTCCAGGGAGGCAGAGTACAAAGGTGTTGAGGCGTATTTTGCGCCCACAATTGAGTCGCTGGCGCGTTATGCGCCCGTGAATCTTGAAGGGGACAGGGCATGAGCTTTCTGCGCGACATCTCCTGCGAGCATATCATGGACAGCCTGGCCGATGGCGTGTTCACCGTTGACCAGGACTGGAACATCACCTTCTTCAATCGTTCGGCCAGCGCCATCACCGGGGTGCCGCGCGTGGAGGCCCTGGGCCGAAAATGCTGGGAGGTCTTCCGCTCCAGCATCTGCGACGGGGCCTGCGCGCTGAAGGCCGCGCTGGAGGCGGGCGAGAGCCGCAGCAACCGCTCGCTTTTCTTCGTCAAGCCCGACGGCTCCAAGGTGCCCATCAGCATCAGCGCCGCGCCCCTGCGCGACCGGCGCGGCAAGATCGTGGGCGGGGTGGAGACCTTCCGCGACCTCTCGGCCCTGCGCCTGATGCAGAAGAGGCTCGACGGCCTGTACCGCGTGGAGGACATCCTGAGCAAAAGCCCCGTGTTCCAGCGCACGCTGGGCATCCTGCCGCAGATAGCGGCCAGCGGCTCCAGCGTGCTCATCCTGGGCGAGAGCGGCACCGGCAAGGAGCTGGTGGCCTGGGCCATCCACAACTTGAGTCCGCGCAGCGGCAAGCCCTTTGTGGCCGTGAACTGCGGGGCCCTGCCCGAGAACCTGCTGGAGAGCGAGCTCTTTGGCCACAAGGCCGGAGCCTTCACCGACGCCAAAAAGGACAAGCCCGGCCGTTTTCAGGCGGCTGATGGCGGCACGCTCTTCCTCGACGAGATCGGCGACATGCCGCTGCCCCTGCAAGTGAAGATCCTGCGCGCCCTGCAAGAGCGGATCATCGAGCCTCTGGGCGCGGTGGCGGGCGTGCCGGTGAACGTGCGCATCATCGCCGCCACCAACCGCGACCTGGAGGACATGGTGGCCCGGCAGAGCTTCCGCAGCGACCTCTACTACCGCCTCAACGTGGTGCGCCTGGCCCTGCCGTCGCTGCGCGAGCGGCCCGAGGACATCCCGCTTCTGGCCAAGCATTTCGTGGCCCGGCAGAACGCCCAGCACGGCAAGGACATCCAGGGCCTGGCCCCGGAGGTGTTGCAGCGGCTCATGCGCCACAGTTTTCCGGGCAATGTGCGCGAGCTGGAGAACATCATCGAGTACGCCTTCATCCTTTGCCCCGGCGGGCTCATCAAGGCCGAGCACCTGCCCGATTCCCTGGCCCCCCAGGAGGGCGGCGCCCTGGTCCTGCCGTTCTGCGGCACCCTGGAGGAGATCAAATGCCGCGCCGTGGCCGCGACCCTGGCCCGCAACGACGGGCGCGTCATGGCCGCCTGCCGCGAGCTCGGCGTGTCCAAGGACACCTTGCGGCGCATCCTGAACAAGGGCGAGCAGACCTCGCGCGGCTAGCCTCGCTCCGCGCTGCCCGCAAATTTCCCCCCGGCGGCTGACCCCGGCGCGGCCAAAATGCCAGCCGACTCGCCCGAAAATTCCTCCACCAGACCACTGGGCGCAAAACGCGCCCGATGCTATTCGAGCCGTCTCCACCAAGTCAACAATACCCTGGGATGACATACTATTATTCTGTGGCACGCTTCCTGCGGTTCAGGGGCAGGGTGCGCTGGTGCGCGCCCTGTGCCAACCGCCGGAGGACCATGCCCATGCTTGTCTGTGTTGCCTGCTACGGCGACCGCGTGGCGGCGCTGCTGGAGACCGCTTCCCAGCTGCGTTTCTACTCGCAGGGCCGTCCGGGTCCGGCCTTGCCCGGCGCGGCGAGCCCGGACGCAGGGAATCCAGGTGTCATGGAGCACAGTCCGGTGCTTCTGCCCGCTCCGGTGCAGGAGCTGGGCTTGACCGGGCTCATCGGGCTCCTGGAGGGGGCTGGCGCGGCGGTGCTCCTGTGCGGCGGGCTCACCTGCTGCGCGCTGGAGGCCTTGCGCAATTCCGGGGTGCATGTGGTGCCGTGGATCGGCGGCACGCCGGACGAGGTGGCCCAGGCCTGGTGGTCGGACAGTATCCAGACCTTGAAGATGCCGGGATGTGTCGGCTGCGGCACCGGCCAGCGCTGGCGCAGGCGGGGCGGTGGCAAAACTAAGAAAGTGAGGCAAGTCATGCAGGAAGGAATCATCGCCGTGACCAGCGAAGGCCCGAAATTGACCGACATGGTGGACCCGCGCTTTGGCCGGGCCGCCGGGTTCGTGGTGGTCGACCTGGCCACCATGGCCATCAGCTACGTGGACAACGGCGGCTCCCAGGCCATGGCCCAGGGCGCGGGCATCCAGGCCGCGGAGAACATCGCCAAGGCGGGCGCGGGCATAGTCTTAAGCGGCTTTGTCGGGCCCAAGGCCTTCCAGGCGCTGTCCGCCGGGGGCATCCAGGTCATCCAGAACGTGGAAGGCATGACCGTGGGCCAGGCCGTGGACAAGTTCAAGCGCGGCGAGCTCGCCGTGGCCGACGCCCCAAACGCTCCGGCGGGCGGGCACAAGGTTGGGCACACGGGCGGGCACACGGGCGGCGGCAGAGGCCAGGCGTGATCTACGCCATCGCCAGCGGCAAGGGCGGCACAGGCAAGACCACCGTGACGGCCTCCCTGGCCGCCCTGTGGAACCGGCCAGTCACCGCCGTGGACCTGGACGTGGAGGAGCCGAACCTGCACCTGTTCCTGCACCCGGAGCTGACCAGCGAGGAGCCCGCGTTCATGGAGGTCCCGGTGGCCGACCCCGAGCGCTGCACCCTCTGCGGCCAGTGCGCGGCCTTTTGCCAGTTCAAGGCGCTCTCGGTCATGGGCAAGACGCTGCTCGTGTTCCCGGAGATGTGCCACGGCTGCGGCGGCTGCCTGCTGCTGTGCCCGGAGAAGGCGCTCAGCCCGGGCGGGCGCGAGCTCGGGCAGATCGTTTCCGGACATTTCCGGGCTGGGCGGTCTGAGGACGCGAGCTTTTTCATGGGCCGGCTGCGCGTGGGCGAGGCCATGAGCCCGCCGCTCATGCGCCAGGTCAAGGCCCGGCTGCCCGTGGGCGGCGCGGCCGGCGACATCCTCATCGACTCGCCGCCGGGCGTGAGCTGCCCGGCAGTGAACGCGGTCATGGACGCCGACGTCCTTGTCCTCGTCACCGAGCCCACGCCCTTTGGCCTGCACGATTTCCAACTGGCGGTTCAGGCCTTCCGGCCTCTGGGCAAGCCGCTGGGCGCCGTGATCAACCGGTCGGGCCTGGGCGACGCGGGCGTGCAGGACTACTGCCGCGCCGAGGGCATCCCGGTCTGGGCGGAAATTCCTTTCAACCGCGCCGTGGCCGAGGCTTACTCGCGCGGGGAGGTGGCGGCCCGGGCCGTGCCGGAGCTGCGCGACGTGATTCTGGCGCTCATGGAGCGCATGCAGGCCGCCGCCTCCAACCCAGAGGAGGCCGGTCATGCGTGAGATTGTGGTCATCAGCGGCAAGGGCGGCACGGGCAAGACCAGCATCACCGCGGCCTTCGCGCATCTGGCCTCCATTCGGGGCGGGGCCATGCTCTGCGACCTGGACGTGGACGCCCCGGACCTGCACCTGCTGCTTGGGCCAAAGCACTTTGAGGAGCACGAGTTCCGCTCCGGGTTTGAGGCCGTCATCGACCCGGAGACCTGCGTGGCCTGCGGCACCTGCGTCGACCTCTGCCGCTATGGCGCCGTGCGCAAGCCCTCCTGGGACGACCCCACGGGCTACTGCATCGACCCCCTGCGCTGCGAGGGCTGCAAGGTTTGCGTCCAGTTCTGCCCGGCCGGGGCCATCGGCTTCACCGAGCGGCACTGCGGCCAGTGGTTCGCCTCGGAGATGCGCTTCGGCCTCATGGTCCACGCCCAGCTCTTCCCCGGCTCGGAGAATTCCGGGCGGCTGGTGGCCCTGCTGAAGAAGGAGGCCCGCGCCCGGGCCGAGGTCCTGGGGCTGGACCTCATCCTTTGCGACGGCGCGCCGGGCATCGGCTGCCCGGTCATCAGCTCGCTGTCCGGGGCCAGCCAGGCGGTCATCGTCACCGAGCCGACCCCCTCTGGCCGCCACGACCTCCTGCGCGTGGCCGACCTGTGCCGCCACTTCCGCGTCCCGGTGGCGGTCATCATCAACAAGTTCGACCTGAACCGGCAGAACACGGCTGACCTTGAGGCCTATTGCAAGGATCAGGGCCACACCCTGCTGGGCCGTCTACCCCACGACGAGGTCGTGGTGCGGGCCATGATTCAGGAGAGGTGCGTCACCGAGCTGCCTGCCTCAGCGTTTTCCGATGCCTTGCGCTCCCTCTGGGAGCAGATCGTCACACTTGATTCCAGGGCCGCTGCCAGGAACGGCGCCAGCCCTGTGCTCTTTCAACCAACACCAAACGCCTAGGAGACCCCGCATGGACATGAGCAATGACACGAGCAAAGATACGATTAAAGACACGAGCCTGAACACCACCGGCGACACCCTCATCATCGCCATCCCCTCCGAGAATCCCGGCGGGCTGGGGGCTGCGGTGGGCCAACACTTCGGCCACTGCGACATTTACACCATCGTCGAGGCCAGGGACGGCAAGATCCTCGACGTGCGCACCCTGCCAAACGTGCCGCACCAGCAGGGCGGCTGCATGGCCCCGGTGAACCACCTGGCGGGCAACGGCGTCAAGGTGCTCATCGCCGGTGGCATGGGCATGCGTCCGCTCATGGGCTTCCACCAGGTGGGCGTGCAGGTCTACCACGGCTCCAACGCACCCTCCGTGGGACATGCGGTGCAGGCCTTCCTCATGGGCTCGCTGCCAGCCTTCAGCACCGAGTTCACCTGCGGCGGCGGCAAGTAGCCCCGCCAATCTGGAGCAAGCCATGCATATCCTCATCGTCACCCGGCGGGCGCTCGAACTCGGCCCCTTTGCCGATGCCCTGGCGCAGGGCACCGGTCTAGCGCTGCGCTTCACCGACGGCTGGATGAACGCCAAGGCCACGCTGAAGACCATTCCGCCGACCTTCGCCGTGCTCGACGAGGGGCTGCGGGGCGGTCCGCCGCTGGAGCTGGCCCGGCAGATCATCCAGACCAACGCCATGATCAACCTCGCCGTGGTGAGCAAGCTCCCGCCTGAGGAATTCCACGAGGCCAGCGAAGGCCTGGGCATCCTGGCCCAGGTGCCGGACGCGCCAACCGCTGCGGACGGACTGGCTCTGGCCGGGGTGTTCCGCAGTAAACGCGCGCGCGATTCGGCACTGATCAGCGCGCAATTCGGCACGAACCGCTAACGCTGCCGGACGCCGCTAATCTTCATCCCTTGGCTTGGCGCGCCTAGTCCTTTTCTCTCCCGGTAGCCGCCGCTGGGGCATATCCATTTTCGCGGCCACAAACGCTGCTCGAATCGCAAGAATGGCCTGTTCCTCTTCAAGCAACAGATGAGGGTGAACCGGAACAACACCGGACAGCCCTTTCTGTCTTGTGACACGCTCGGTAGCTGCATCGCGTTCCTCGCGCATGTGCCGCACAAGCTCCAGCCTATCAACAATCTTTTCAGCTTCTTCTTGCATGGACTTTGAGTGTGTCCCGACCTTGCCATGGTAGACGGACAGCTCGTACAAGTCTTCGCTAAAAGCCAACTCGTCGTCACTGTTCACGCAAAATCCGCGTAAAACGTGCGCTCGCGGGTCCTTCCCGCCTTTTTCAAGAGCGTACGCCAGGAAGTCGGCCTTTGCGTCCTGGTCCGCCGTCGTATTAAGCAACCGCACCAGAAGGCATACGGGAATTTCCACAACCTTTGTCATAGCCACCTCCACCACTGGCTATGGCACATGAGTTGGGCATACGGCAATCCCGCCTTCCGGCTTCAAATAGGGCCGTGCTGGCAGGCGCAGCCGGGCCATCCAGTCACGCTTCAGGAAGTAGACATACCGGAACTGCCGCAGGCTTCGGCATACGGCCCGGTGTAGGTTCTGCCTCAAGTGTTCTCCGCGCTGGCCGCCCTTGAGGTGCGCCGTCAGCAGCATCTTGTGGTACGTCTCCCCGTCCAGCTCATAGAACTCCGTCACATGGTGGCCGCAGTACAGGAAGTTGGCGGCCTGGTAGACCACGCCCCAGCGGCCGCAGCGCTCGTCGGCGAAGCTCTGAATCCAGGCCACCGTGGGCATGGCCCGGCGGATGTACTTGATGGCCTGGGAGATTGCCCGGCTCTCACTGTTGCGCGGGGCGCTGTCATCCAGCCACATGCGGTTCAGCTCCAGGTACTGGCCCTGCACGGTGCCCTCCACCACCTTGCCTGCCCGCGCCGGGCAAAGCGCGTAGCCGAACTGAAGCACCCCGCACAGCTCGCCCGCTAGGTACACGCCCAGGTGCAGGTAGGAGTTGTTCACGATGCGGTGGGAGTAGTGGTGTTTGATAATGATCTCCCTAGCCTGGCGGCAAGGGGTGAGAGCCACAAAGAAGTCGCGGCTCCCAAACCCCTGGCACCCGGTTGGTCCTTCTATGTACCCTGCATGGTTGCCTTGTGGCTGTTGGTATTCACTGATCCTCGGCGGATGATACGGTTTCGGGCTGGTGGCCACGCGAGCACTCCTGGGAGGCTCGGTGGTGGCCTTCTACGCTGGGGCTCGTGGCCCTCACGTGGTTCATGCACCCGCAGCGCGGGCATTTGATGGTTAGCGCCAGGGCCTCTCCCCTGGCCAGAAGCCGGTTACAGTTGCCGCACCTGATCTCCTTTTCCATGGTTCCTTTGACGGTTGCGCCTCCGCCTGCTACTTCTCCAGCACCCCTGATCAGGGCCGGAGAGCGGCTTTGGCCGTGGTCCAGCGTGACAGCGCCGGGCCAGTGGGGGCGTTGCAACCGCCCCTGCCTCTCCCCTCCAAATGCCGGAGGGGCCAGTTTGCGAAATTTTGCAAGTTGGCCCCTCCGCTGATTTCTCGCTACAGCCTCCGCTCCGGCTCAACCGGCAGGCCTTCCACCAGCGTGGTGCCCACCGGCCAGCCATACTCGGCCACCAGCAGGTCGACCACGTCGGCGGCGAGGATCTCCGTGCCGCCCTCGGGCAGAGGCTCACCGTCGGGAAGGATGGCCAGGGTCTTTGTCTTGATGTCGCCGGGCACGTCGATGCAGCGCACGGCTGCGGGCGGGTACCCCTCATAGCCGAGGTGGCGGAAGGGGTCGGTCTGGTTGTCGCGCCCGGCGATGCTGGCCAGGGGCTTGCCCTCGCCGTCCACATAGCCGAGGTCTGTCAAGTCGATCTCTGTGTATTGCATCTCCCCTCCTTACACGGGCGCGGCCTGGAGGCCGATCTTGCTGATGACGATAGTGCTGATCTTGAACGTAGTGTTCGTGGTCGAATAGCCAATCAGGTCCCGGAGTGTGGCCCATGCCTCTCCGCTGTAGTTCCCGCAGTTAATGGCGACAGAGCGCTGAAGCGCGGGAATAGAGTCCCACCCGGTGGGCGGGACAGTCACAGAACCAGCAGTGGTGAACCCAAAGTGAGTGTTTCCGCCTTTGCGCCACAACGCTGCCCACAGATTGCTTGAAGGCGTTGCCGTAGGCAGAGTTGTCATGTTAGATCCGAAAGCGTTTGTGTAGCCAGCGATCTGCGGACACCAGCGCCCAGTCCCCTCCAAGTCAAAATTTAGGACAGCCGTACCTAGAATGTAATTGATGTGGTTAACGCTGGCGCCGAAGGCCAGGCCACTAAGATAGAACATCATGGTCCATTCGATGCCATTCATGAGCGCGGCCAAAAGGGCAGCGGTACAGGACAGGCCCTGGCCAGCGTTCACCTGGCGGAACCCAGCTGACACACCAGCCAGGCCGCCGAACTGCGTCAACACCTGGTCCACCCCGGTGACGCCTCCGCCAGCTCCCGTCTCGTTGGCCGAGGCCCCGCCGGTCATCTCGCAGACGAAGGTGTTGGCGTCCGCCGCAGCCTCGACGACAGGAAGATACACCGGCAGGCCGCGCGCTGCGGCACCGGAACCATCACACATGAACATATCGTCCCCCTCCCTACGCCCAGGCGGCGATGTTGCCGGTGATTCCGAACTGGAGCACAACGCCCAACACCTCGGCGGCCTCGCTCATGGGCGATGCGCCGTAGTCGTAGTCGCGGCTAAGGCGGAAGCGCAGCCAGTCCCCAGCCACGGGGGCACCAGAAGGCGTCATGGCGGCGCTGGCGGCGCTAGTGCGGAACTTCGTCGCATCGGTCTCCACGGTGTCGTCGATGTTGACGACCGCCCCCAGGGCCAGATCAATGGCGTCGCCGTCGCTCACGGCCGCGCAGGCCATGTAGAAGCGCACGTTGTCCCCGGCAGAGCATCCGGCCGCGCCCTTCCAGAGCACCTTCGCCTTGATGGTGCCGCCGTTCCAATTGTCGGGCAGGCAGAAGTTGAAGAAGGAGTGGGTGTCCTTGGTGGAGCCTTGGAACGACATGACGTTTCGGGTCAGGTGGTTGGTGATGTCCTCCACCACGGCCATGGCCGCACCGTCGGTGACGGCCGGAACCATGGCCCCGGCCCCGATGTATCCGTTGTCCACGGTGGGAGCGGCGGTACGTGCAGCCGCCAGGTCTTCGGGCGTGACGATGGTGTTGTTGCCCACCCCTGCCAAGACTTCCGCCGTGGTGGCGATGCGGGCAATGCCTGCGTCCTCCGTGGTGGCCTGGCCGATGGTGGGCGCATGGGCCGCGATGAGCAGCAGAACGGCCTGGAGGAGCTGGGTGTCGTCCTCCGGGTCCGGGGTCAGCCCGGCCGCAAGAATGACGTTAAGCGGCTCCTCCTGCATCATGTTGAACCAGTCCTGGCCGGGCACGGTGGCCGGGATCGCCGCCACGGCGTCGCCTGCCCGGAAGTATCCGGGTGTGCCTTCGGCGCTGTACGCTGGCTTTTCCGTGGTGGCCGTTGCGGTTTTAACTCGCTGCATGGCTATCCTCCGTAAGAATAAATGACGTGGGTATGGGCAGGCTTGAGCCGGTTGATGACGCACTCCAGAAGCGCGTTGCCCCAGCTGGCCAGGGGGTCGGTGCAACAGGAGTCGCAGGAAAATTCGCGGATGGTGGTCTCGGGCGCGCGCACGGTCCAGGCGTACCGCCAGTCCTCGTCGTGCAGGGGCTGGTCGCAGGGTGTTTCGCAGGTGAAGGCGTCGTGTTCCTCAATGGTGACGGCGTAGCCCAGGGCGGCGGCCACGCCGATAAAGTAGGCCCGGCTCTGGCCGCCACGCTCACGCATCTTGGACATGGCGGCGGCGATGCGCTCGGCCATGGTCTGGCTTAAGCCCCCCGCGCATCCGTCCGGCAGGCCCAGCACGCGCTCCCAATCCGCCAGCCACAGACCGCCCGCCCCGGCCGGGCTGATGGCCTCCAGCACGTAGCTGGCCAGCGTGTGCGCACGGTCCAGGGCCGCGCCCTCGGCCTCAATGCTGGCCGTGAGCACCGCGCCGGACGGGTCATAGGCCACGGGCGGCAGCAGCAGTTTCAGCAAAGTCGCATGGTTCATCGCGTGGTTCATGCGGTCATAACCTCCAAGGTCACGACGCCCAGGCGCGCCCACTGCGTGGCCGTGATCGCCACATTGGTCGCCGGGGCTGTCACCTGCCGGTCCACCACGCCGGACACACCGGAGATGGCCGTCTCGATGCGTGAAAGGTAGACCAGGTCGCCCGGTTCCAGGGTCGCAAAATAGGCGTTCAACGCCGCTTCAATGAGGGGCTGTGCCTGCTCCAGGGTCAGGCCGGAAAGCCGCACCAGCGCATGGACAGGCACGGGCAGCAGCTCCGGGCCGAAGACCGCGAAATTCCGCACGGAGGTGGGCCGCTCCACGTCCAGGTGCAGGCGCACGGCGGCGAGGATCTCCTCCGAGGGCAGGCCGCCGCCGGAGGTGACGCACACGTCCACGGTGCCGATGCCCCGGCGCAGCGGGAACACATAGGCGGCAGTCACGCCGTCCACATCCATGGCCCAGCGCCGCCAGTCGGCCTTATTGCCCCCGGCGGGCGGGCTGCGCAGCAGGTCGAGCAACCGCGCCAAGAGCCCGGCGTCTGTCTCGGCGTCCGTGCCGCCTATGGTGGCTGTGGCCAGGCTGGCCGTGCCTTGCACACCCGAGGGCGCGCTGGTGAGGGTGAGGCCGGTGCCCGCAGCCAGGTTGTAGGCCGCGCCAGCCGCACCGCCCTGCACCGGCACAATGGCCGTGCCGCCCGCGCCGATGCCGCCCGCGCCGATGGCGGACGCCTCGCTGGTGATGAACACCAGCCCGGCCAGCGTCTTGGCCTCGGTGCCCAGGGGTATGGTCGCGCCGGGTGTGCCGGTGAAGGTGGCCCTGCCCCGCGCCGTGGTGGCCCGTTTGCGGGTGAGCCCGCGCAGGCTGGCGTGCTGCTCCAGCATGTCCGTGTCCGCAGTGTCCGGGAAGGTCTGGCGCGCTATCCACTGCTGGTGCTGGTACAGGCCTTCGACGGCCCCGCCCATGGCTGCGGCGCGCACGCCGAAGTCCGAGTCCACGCCGGTGGCGGCCTCTGGCAGCTGGTTCTGCACGTCGCGCAGAATGCCCGCTTGAATGGCGGCAAGGTCCGGGGTTTGAAGCGGCATCAGAGCACCCTCGCATGGTGGTTGAACAGGTGGTCGCGGCCGCCCGCGTCGGTCACGCGCACGGCCAGACCGAGCCGCCCGTCGTGCAGGCGCTCGGTGCCCACGTCGATGGCCAGGGCGCGCCCATCGTCGAGCAAGGGTTGCAGCGCCTGTTCGCAATAGGCCTTGGCCAGCACGGCCACGCGGGCCACGTCCTTTTCCCGCTGCAACTCGTGCAGGCGCGAGCCCAGGGTGGCGTCCGCCCAATAGGAGCCCAGCGGCGTCATAAGCCGCAGGTACACGGCGTTAGCCAGCCCGCGCGCCGGGTCCGGGATCAGCGCGCCGTCGGCAAGGGCGTAGTCGCCGCTTATGGAATCAAGGAGTGCGTCCGCCATGCCGCCACTCTAGTGGCGGCGGGGGGGAGAGGACAGGCTGAAGGGGTTCAGTGGGGAGGAGGCTTGACTTCTGTGGCTAGTGAATACTAAAAAACAAAATATTGAGGACGGCTAGCCATGTATTGAGGAAACATGCCATCGGGGCGCGCTCGGAAACGAAGAATCCAACGTGACAATCTACAAGGAGGGATTATGCCAAAGATGACGCTCACGCCGGATAAAGATGGTGGCTTATCGGGGACACTTGAAGGTGGTATCAAAACAGTTGCCATCGACGATATAACAAAAGTCGTGGACTACAGAATTGAATCCAAAGGCAACCAAAAGGTGCATACGATATCACTCGTGAATGGGTCTGTCGCAACTGTTACGGTCGAAAACGATGGCCGTATGGGTGTACACTTTGGTGGTGGTGTAGACGGAAACAACTCGATCATAGACAACAACAACATCATGCATATTGCCCTTGTTTAGCAAACCTACCTCGCCTCCCCCGTGCTGCCACCCTGGCAGCCGGGGTGGGTGTGGTGCTGAAGCGACACGCCGCCTGCCACCACGTCACCCGTGGCCGTCAGGCTGCCCGCAAGCATCACGTCGCCCGCCAGGGTCATACCATCCGGCGCGGTGACGACCAGCCGCCGGGTAGCGACCTCGATCTCCTCCCGCTTCAAATGCACCTTGTCGCCCCATTGGCTGTAGATGCAGGCCTCGCCGCTCTGCACATCCACCCGGTACGCCCCGTTCTCCGTGGCGATGATGACGCTGTGCGCGGTGCTGCCGCCCAGGGGCAGCACGATGAGCTGCGTACCCGCCGGGGGGCCGCTGGTGAAGCCGAAGTGCTGGGCCAGTTCCGCCGCCTGCAAGGTCTCGCCGGACAGCGCCTCGGCCTGGACCAGCTGCATGGCCGCGCCCTTGCCCAGGGTGGAAAGCCGGGCGCGGTAGGCCAGACGGATGCCCGCCAGCCGCCGCTCCACGTAGCGCATGACGTCGCGTATCATAGGTCGACAATCCCCCCTGCGCCCGCCTTGGCCTTGTACTTGTGCCGCTTGTGGTGGCCCACGTCCGGCTGCCACAGGCCGTCCGGCTTCAAGGTCAGCTCCGTGACCTGGCCGTCACCACGGCCGCACAGGAAGGTGCGGCGCATGAGGTAGAACACGCCGTTGATGCCGTGGGGCTCGGAGAGCACGCGCACCCGCTGGCCGGGCGTCCACAGGGGAGCGCCGCCAATACCTGCCGCGCCAAGCACACGGTACCCGCGCACGCGGGCGTGGATCTCGTAGGCGGCCAGCTTGCCGTCCGCCACGATCTTGCGCGCCCGGCGCTGGGCATGGCCCACGTTCTCGCAGTCCGCCTCCACCACGATCTTGGGCCGGTGAAAATCCGCCGCGCTGTCCTTGGCCGTGGCTCGGATGTTATGCTCCCCGGCCGTGTGCTCCGAGCCGTGGGCCTGGCCCAGCACCGTGACCTGGCTGTAGTATTCCTGAACGCCCTTTTTCTCGGACAGGCGCAGCACGTTGTTGCCCTTGCCGTCCCAGCGCATAATGAGCTGGCCCACGGCCGGGTTGGTGGCGTCGGAGTAGTCCGGCCCGCCAATGACCAGCGTGCCGTCCGGCGCAAAATACGGCCAGCAGCCGTTTTGCTCACACACGCGCTGGAGCGCGTCCCAGGCGGTCATGCCGGGGTCCACGGAAATCTTGTCATGCGCGGCCTGGCCAGCGTCCACCCGAATCTTGGTGATGCCCAGAGGGCGCACCATCTTGGCCACGATCTCGTCCAGGCTGCACTGCCGCGCGGTAAACACCGGGGCCGAGCAGTCCACCAGCACGGCGGCCAGGTCGCGCCCGGTAATGGCCAGGGTGTGCTCGGCCTTGCCCACGTCGGACTCCACGGAGTCGATGCGGCCGCGCATAATGACCTGGCCGCCTATCGTGAGGGTGGCCGGGGCCCAGCGGCGCACGTAGGCAGGCACGCCCGCACGGCCCTGATTTTCAGGCAAGCCGATGCTCATGCGCCAGCCGTCGGCCGGGGTGAGCAGGTCCGAGTCCACCTCGCAGCGTTCCCAATCCCTGTGCTCGTGCCCGTCGATGACTAGGCCCACGACCAGGCCCACGGTGTCGGGCGCGGCTTCAGCTGGCATAGACCTTCAACTCCTGGCCGGGCGTTAGAAAGTTCGGGTCGCGCGGGGTGTTTAACCGGTACAGCTCCAGGGCGCGGGTGTGGTCGCCGTAAAGCTGGTGGGCAATGAGCCGCAGGCAGGCAGGCGCGGCCACGGTGTGCGTGACCAGGGGCGGCCGGGCCTCAAGGACGGCGGCGGCGGATTCCTGCACGGCCAGGGCAACGTCCTTCAAGGGCTCGGTGACGGGCCGGGCCTGTTCCACCGGGTACAGCTGGCGGTAGGTGTCGATGCTGTGTTGCAGCAGCTCGCGCGAGCTGGCCGCCACGCTCTCCACCTCTGCCGGGGTGAGGGTGGGGGTTGTAGCCTCGGACTCCAGCACGATCTGCGCGGCCTCGGCCACGCCCAGGGCGATTTCAGCCAGCACATGGGCGGCGGCGGTGTCCAGTTCCGGGCCTTGGACGGGTGCCGTTGCCGTTGTCGTCGCT
>Ga0180007_10002913_pt1 | contig 19790 bp, 17 predicted proteins | sample MM_PC_MetaG_FD_121122 | JGI IMG/M metagenome (GOLD analysis project Ga0180007, IMG submission 121122) | Groundwater microbial communities from the Aspo Hard Rock Laboratory (HRL) deep subsurface site, Sweden - MM_PC_MetaG | ecosystem: Environmental > Aquatic > Deep subsurface > Groundwater... | reverse complement strand
TGCGGTGAATTTGCTCTGTCCGGGGACATGTTTCTGGGCAAAAAACCCATCTACTGGTGCTGCGATTGTCAGACAGCCCTGGCAGAAGCAGAGATTGAATACCATGACCACACCTCTCCCTCCATTTTTGTGAAATTTCCCTTGAAAGACGATATTTCAAACCTTATTCCCGGGGTCTCCAATGAGCCGGTTTCCATGGTCATCTGGACCACAACTCCCTGGACCATACCCGCCAATCTTGGTGTTTGCCTTCATCCTGATTTTGTTTACGCTGCCGTTCAAACAAAGGAACACGGGGTGATTATTCTGGCCAAAGAGATGGTGGAAAAGGTCATGCAGACCCTTGGGTTTGACGATTATACGCTTCTTGCCGAAATTGCGGCAAAGGACCTGGAAAATAAAAAATGTACCCACCCCATTTATGACAGGGACTCTTTGATCATCCTAGGGGAGCATGTTACATTGGAAGCCGGTACCGGCTGTGTGCACACAGCACCCGGACACGGTGCGGACGATCATATCGTGGGTAAAAAATATGGCCTGGACTGCTATTCTCCCGTGGAGGACAACGGGGTGTTTTCCCAGGACGTAAACCTGTTTGCAGGACAATTCATCTTCAAGGCCAACAAGGCCATCAATGAGACCCTGGAAGAACGCAGGGCATTGTTGAAAAATGAATACCTGTCCCATTCCTATCCCCATTGCTGGCGGTGTAAAAAACCGGTTATTTTTCGGGCCACCCCCCAATGGTTTATCTCCATGGACAATCTTGGACTGCGCAAAAAAACCCTGGAAGAAATTAACAATGTGAAGTGGATTCCCTCCTGGGGCAGGGAAAGAATTTATTCCATGATTGAAAACCGTCCGGACTGGTGTTTGTCCCGCCAGAGATCCTGGGGGGTTCCCATTCCGGTTTTCCATTGCAAGGCGTGTAAAAAAGTTTATGTAACCCGGGAATCCGTGGACAGAATCCACGCCCTTTTTACCGAGCATTCTTCTGATATCTGGTTTGAAAAGGAGGCAGACTTTCTCATGCCCGACGGCGCTGTCTGTGAGGAATGCGGATCAAAAGAATTTACAAAGGACCATAATATCCTGGATGTCTGGTTCGATTCAGGGGTGAGCCATGCGGCAGTGCTGGAGGAAAGGGAGGGGCTTTCACGTCCCGCCGACATGTACCTTGAGGGCAGCGATCAGCACAGGGGATGGTTTCATTCGTCTTTGCTCACCGGTGTGGGACGGACGGGAAAAGCACCGTATAAAGCAGTTCTCACCCATGGATTTGTGGTGGACGAAAACGGACGGAAAATGTCAAAGTCGGTGGGCAATGTGGTGGCCCCGGACACGGTGATCAACAAATACGGCGCCGATGTATTGCGTTTGTGGGCTGCATCTGCCGATTACAGGGGGGATGTCAGTATCTCCAACAATATTATCGCTCAATTGTCCGATGCCTACCGCAGGATTCGAAATACCTGCCGGTTCATGCTGGGCAATTTTTCCGATTTTGACCTCACAAAAGATGCGCGGCCGATCAATACCATGTCGGAACTGGATAGGTTTATCCTTCACCGCCTCCATGCGGTTGTGGAAAAGTCCCTGGCTGCCTATGAAAATTATGAATTCCATACCATTTACCACACCCTTCACAATTTTTGCGTAAAGGATTTGTCTTCTTTTTATTTGGATATCATCAAGGACAGGCTGTATACCTCGCCTTCGGCCGATCCCATCCGAAGGGATGCCCAGACGGTCATGGCCATGATTCTGGAAGCCATCGTGAAGATCATGGCCCCGATCCTGCCCTTTACCGCCGATGAAATATACAAGCATATGCCCCTGGGAGAAAAGAAAAAAGACAGTATCCACCTGGAGGAGATGGCAACCGTGAATCCAGAGTGGAAAAATCAGGCCCTTTCCCTCAAGTGGGAAAATATCAGAAACCTGAGGGCAGAAGTTACCAAGGCCCTGGAAGCGGCAAGGACGGATAAACTCATTGGGCATCCCCTGGATGCCGCCCTTGAAATTCAACTGCCGGATACACAATTTAAGACCCAGATGGAAACGCTGACGGAAAATCTGAGCGATATTTTCATTGTCTCGTCTGCCGTTCTGGTGGATAGGGTGGGGGAGGGTGCATATCTTGGCAAGGAGATGGAAGGCGTGGCCATTCAGGTGAACAAGGCCGGTGGTGAAAAATGCGAGCGCTGCTGGCGGTTTGATACAGGTATCGGAGAAGACACCCAATTCCCTACAGCCTGTCCGAGATGCGCCATTGCCTTGAAAGTAATTCTGTAGAGGAGATCCATTCTTGGCAACCAAAGAAGTGATGCGGTTGATCCTGGTCAGCGGGGGGGTCGTCCTTGGGGACCAGGTGACAAAATATCTCATCAGGATCAACCTGGCCCTTTACGAGCATATTGTCGTGATTGAAAATTTTTTTAACATCAATCATGTATTAAATCCGGGCGGGGCTTTTGGATTTTTTGCCGACGGGTCCCCGGCACTGCGAAAGTTTATTTTTCTTTTTCTGTCCTCCCTGGTGGCCTTGTTTGTTCTTTGGCTGTACAGACGGATCGCCAGGGATTTTATCGTTCTTTCCTTCGGGCTTGCCCTGATTTTCGGTGGTGCCATCGGCAATTTGATCGACCGGTTCAGATTCGGCAAGGTGGTGGATTTCCTGGATTTTTATGTGGGCACGGCCCATTGGCCTGCCTTTAATGTGGCAGACTCTGCCATCAGTATCGGAATGGTGATCCTGATTTACCATGTGGTATTGAATAAAGTACCGGATTTATAAAATAAGGTTTGTATGCACCCCATACTTTTGGATATCGGCAGTTTTAAATTATACACCTATGGTCTTTTCCTTGCCCTGGGATTCATGGCAGCCGTCTGGTTTTCCAAGCGGAATGCACGATTTTACAACACCCCTGACCCGGTGATTTCGGATCTGTTTTTTGTAATTCTCTTGTCTGCCATTGTCGGGGCCAGGTTATTGTATGTGCTGATCAATTTTGAGACCTATCGGCATAACCTTCTGGACACCGTTAAAATATGGCAGGGCGGGTTGGTCTTTTTCGGCGGATTTATAGCCGCGGTGGTGGCCGGTCTTGTTTTGTTAAAACTAAAAAAACTGCCCATTGCAAGGACCGCTGATATCATTGCACCTGGGATTGCCCTGGGACACGCAATCGGCCGCTTGGGATGCCTGTTCGCCGGATGCTGTTATGGCCGAACCTGCGACCTTCCCTTTGCCATCAAATTTACCAATCCTTCCGGTCTGGCCCCTTTGAACCTCTATTTGCACCCCACCCAGATATACATGGTAATTTCCAATTTTATCCTGTTTCTGATTCTGATGTGGCTGCAGAAAAGAAAGCAATTCCATGGCATGGTCTTTTTAGTTTATGTCATGCTCTATTCTGCCTTCAGGTCCGGGATTGAATTTTTCAGGGGCGATTTCCGGGGAGCCTTTTTCTTTGAATTTTTGTCCCTGTCCCAGGGTATCGGCCTGGTGGTTTCCTTTATTGCCCTGGTTCTGGTCATAAAATTGTATCGATCTGCCAATGCCAATCATTAAATACAACCAACTCAACGATTATCTGGCATCCCCATCCGCTTCTCCGGGACCAAGGTTTTTTTTGATCTGCGGTGAAGCGTTTTTGGTCAAAGAGGCCTTTGATACACTGTCATCCTTTCTGCTCAGGGAGGTGAATCCAAAATTTGCCCTTGATCTCCTTGATGGCAGCTCCGTTTCCATGGGCGAGATCATTGAGCAGGCCACCACATTTTCCTTTTTATTAACCCGAAAGGTGATCGCCGTTAAAAATGCCCCTTTGTTTTTGGCAACCGCTTCTGAAATTTCCTATTCCCCCGCCGACCTGGATCTTTTGACGGCACTGGTTGAAAAGGGAATACCCGATATGCATACCCTTGTGCTGACCTGCTCCACCCTGGACAGACGGAAAAAAGTGTTCAAGACCCTTCAGACCCACGGCATGATTATCGACTGCATCGTGTCCCAGGGAGCCGCCAGGGCAGACCTGGAGGCACAGAAGCTTGTTCTTCAGGATATTGCCGCAACCCGTTTGGCTGCCGCAAAAAAACGGATGGATACGCCTGCTTTTAACGCTCTTGTGGACCAGACCGGTTTTAATCCGGAACTATTTGCCCGGAATATTGAAAAACTTGCAGCCTATACGGGGAAAAGTCCGGTCATCGGCATTGGGGATATACAGGCGGTGGTGATTCGGGACAAAAAAGATCCCATCTTCAGCCTGACCAATGCAATACTGGAAAAAGACGCTGCCAGTGCATTGCTTGTTTTATCCTCTCTTTTCAGGGAAGGGTTCCACCCCCTGCAGATTTTAAAATCGTTTGAGAATCAGGTCCGCAAACTCTTGATGATCAAAGCGGCCATTCCATTCCTTTCCAAAGACATTCCTTCTTTTAAAAGAATGAATTTTAATCGGTTTAAACAGGAGATGATGCCCCTAATCCTGGCCCATGATGAAAAAACTAAAAAAGAGTTGGCCGACCGGGACCATTCTTTGTTCCTGGAAAAATCACCCGGAAAGGAAAAGGCCGTATCCGCCGATCTTATGCTGGCGCCAAACCCCCAGAGCCCATACCCAGTGTTTCTGATGTTTCAAAAATCTGAAAATTTTTCCCTGAACAGCCTTAAGGATGCTATGATTGCTCTGGGCGATCTGGATTACCAACTAAAAACATCCCCCATTGAAGCCCATATCGGCATTGAAAATTTTATCATCACCATTTGTAGGAAAGGAGGATCTTCCCATGCAACGGAAAACAAAGATAGTTGCCACCATCTCTAGTTTGAACTGTTCCAGTGAGTTTATCAGGGACCTGCACAGAGCCGGCATGAATGTGGTCCGGTTGAACACCGCCCACATGAGCCATGCAGATGCCCTTAAAGTGATTTCCAATACCCGGAACGTGTCGGACAAAATCGGGATACTCCTGGATACCAAAGGGCCTGAAATCAGGACCTGCGATGCCAAGGTCCCTTTAAGTGTCAAGCATGGCGACTATATCCGTATCAAAGGCGCACCCCTTGAAATCTCCAGTGAAGATGTGATCTGCGTTTCCTATGAAAACTTTGTCAAGGATGTTCCCATGGGCAGTTCCATCCTCATTGATGACGGATATATTGCCCTGGCCGTCATGGACAAGGATGACCAGTATCTTTTCTGCCATGTGGAAAATGACGGGGTGATCCAGGCCAGAAAAAGTATCAATATTCCTTCTGTCCATGTGCGACTGCCGGCCCTGAGCGAAAAGGACAAGAAGTTTATCGAATTTGCCGCTGATAATGATCTGGACTTCATTGCCCATTCTTTTGTCAGAAACAAAGAAGATGTCATTGCCGTCCAGGCTATTCTGGACAAAAAAAAATCTCCCATTAAAATTATTGCAAAAATTGAAAATGCCCAGGGGGTCCAGAATTTAAATGAAATTCTAGACCATGCCTATGGGGTCATGATTGCAAGGGGGGATCTTGCCGTGGAAATCCCCACGGAACAGATTCCGCTGATCCAGAAAAAAATTGTCAAAACCTGCATCGAAAAACGCAAACCCGTTATTGTGGCCACCCAGATGCTCCATTCCATGATCGATTCCCCGAGGCCCACAAGGGCCGAGGTGTCGGACGTGGCCAATGCCTGCCTGGATCATACCGATGCCCTGATGCTGTCCGGGGAAACGGCCAATGGCAAGTACCCGGAGGTTGCGGTTCGAACCATGGCCAAAATTGCCGAAGAAGTTGAGTTCAAACGGAGCAGTTTTGTGGATGTCCCTTATTCCACCGACAACAAGGTCACGGCCTATCTTGCCAAGGCGGCGGTGAAGGCGGCGTTGCGTCTGAACACCAAAGGCATTGTGGCAGACTCTCTGACCGGTGCATCCATTCTGGCATTGGCAGCCTACAGGGGAGATAACCCCATCTATGCCCAGGTCTATGACCAGCGGGTGATGCGCCAGCTTTCCCTTTCCTTTGGGGTGGTGGCCAGCTATGTTCCCATGGATATCACCACCTCGGAACCCCTTAAAAGTTCCATCTGCCGGCTCATTGACGAGCGGCATTTTAACGATGATGCCCTGATTATTGTGTTGGCCGGCAGCTTTGGGGCCAAACACGGGGCCTCCTATATTGAAATCAGTACTGCCGGCACCTTAAAGGAAAAATGCAGATAATTGTTTTGGGGTGTTGAAAGTGATCAGGCATTAAAAAGATCCTGGGCATTATAGGAACTGCGGACAAAGGGGCCGGCAGCCACCCGGGAAAATCCTAGGGTTTGGGCTGCTTGCTCCAATTGGTTGAATTCTTCCGGGGAATAGTATTTTTTAACACCCAGGTGAGCCCGGGTGGGTTGAAGATACTGGCCGATGGTTACGATATCACACCCATGGTTAAAAAGATCTTCCAGGGTCTGTATCACTTGCGCCGTGGTTTCGCCCAATCCCACCATGATACCCGATTTCACCGGAATCGCAGGGTCAAGGGCTTTGGCATTTTTTAAAAGATCCAAAGATCGCAGGTACTGGGCTTCGGGGCGTACCTTTTCATAAAGGGAGGCCACGGTTTCTATGTTGTGGTTTATCACATCCGGTTTTGCACGTACAACTATTTCCAACGCCTTGATATCTCCCTGGAAATCAGGTATCAGCACTTCAACCCTGGCGACCGGATCCCTTTTTTTTTCTTCGGTTTTTTTCCAATCCCCTGGTGTCGCCTGACCGGTTTTGATTGCGGCTATGACGGCGGCAAAATGGGCGGCCCCCCCGTCGGGCAGATCATCCCGGGTCACCGAGGTCACCACCACATAGGTTAACCCGAGTTGGTGTGCTGTCCTTGCAACCCGCACCGGTTCATCCGGGTCCAGAGGCAGGGGAGCCCCGGCTGTGACATTGCAAAATCTGCAGTGCCGTGTGCATTCAGATCCCAGGATCATGAAGGTTGACGTGTTTTTGGAAAAACATTCAAACATATTGGGGCAGTTGGCCGCCTGGCAGACGCTGCTCAGCCTGGCATCGGACAAAATATTTTTTACCCGCTGGTAATCGTTTCCCAGGGGCAGTCGTTTTTTCAACCAGGCGGGTTTGCCTTTTTTAGGGGCGTTTTTACACATGGGATTCTCCCAGGACAAGAATATCAAATATTTTGGAAAAATAATGGACAAACAAGTGGCAGACCCTGTCCATAAGCTTTGGTTTCGTCTGATCCCCATGGGCCTGTTCAGGAGTTGTCAAAAATTTTTTTTGTTCCATGGCAATGGAGGTCATGGCCACATTTTCAAGTCCGCAGGGGTTGATCCAGGAAAAGGGGGTAAGATCCGGGCAGACATTTAAGGCCATCCCGTGGATGGAGATTCCTTTCTTGACGGATATCCCCACGCTGCCGATTTTTTTTCGACCCACCCAAAGGCCGTGGCTTTTTGGGTCACGGTCTGCGGCTATTCCGAATTCTAGAACCGTTTGCTTCATGATTTCTTCCATGCCGTTGACAAAATCCGCCACGCCCAGGCGGGCCCGGTTCAGATCCATCACAGGGTATAAAACTGCCTGTCCAGGACCGTGAAAGGTGATATTCCCCCCCCGGTCTGTCTGGACAATTTTAATATTCTGGGAGGAAAGGAATGCTTCAGAGACCATAAGATTTTCCCGTCCCCCCCGTCGTCCGAGGGTAAACACCCGGGGATGCTCCACAAAGAACAGCCGGTCCGGTTCAGACGGTGTGTTGATTTTTGCATTTTGAACCGCAACCTGGCGGTCCATCGCTCTCGTGTATTCCAGGGTGTTTAAATTTGTGAATACGCAGGAACGATGGACCTTTTTTATGCTGTCCGGTTTTGGGTCGTTCTGGGCCATACCCGGAGAAATTACCCTCTCAGGCATGGTTTCCTTGCCGCACCGACCTCATCAAGGCGTGTCACCTTGGTCAGAAGTGGGGCTTTTTTCAGCAGTTCAGGTGTTTCCCGGGCTTCTCTTACAATGGCTTTGACCGCATCAATGAATTGATCGATGTTCTCCTTTGACTCTGTTTCCGTGGGTTCCACCATAAAGGCAGCATCCACGACCAGGGGAAAATAGACGGTAGGCGGGTGAAAACCGTAATCCAGAAGGCGTTTGGCCATGTCCATGGTGGTGACATGAAAAACTTGCTGATGTTTGTCATTAAAGACGCATTCATGCATACAGGGCCTGTCATAGGGAAGGTTCAGGGTCTCCTTGAGACTTTCCTTGATATAATTGGCATTGAGAACCGCAAGCTGGGAGGCCCTGTGCAGTCCTCTGCCGCCCATGGAAAGAATATAGGAATAGGCCCTTACCATGATGCCGAAATGGCCGTAAAAGGTATGTATTCTGCCGATGGTATCCGGACACTCTGTCACAAACCGATAGCGGGTCAGGTCCTTTTCAATTCTGGGGATCGGTAAAAATGGGATCAAGTCCTCTGAAACACCAACGGGTCCGGAACCGGGGCCTCCACCGCCATGGGGAGTGGAAAAGGTTTTGTGCAGGTTCAGGTGAAGGACGTCGATGCCCAGGTGTCCGGGTTTAACAATCCCCATGATGGCGTTCATGTTGGCCCCGTCACCATATACCAGGCCGCCCTTGGCATGGACAATCTGGCAGATTTCTTTGATGTTTTCTTCAAACAGACCCAGGGTATTGGGGTTGGTGATCATGATGCCGGCAGTATCCTCATCCATGACCGCTGCCACAGCGGCAGGCTCCAGGATTCCCTTTTCACCGGATTTGATGTTGATGGATTCATACCCGCACAAAGAGGCCGAGGCCGGATTGGTCCCGTGGGCTGTGTCCGGAATAATGATTTTGCTCCGCTGTTTTCCTTTTTTGGCATGGTAGGCATGGATGATGAGCATGCCTGCAAGTTCCCCGTGGGCACCGGCTGCGGGCTGGAGGGTAACGGCGGGATATCCTGTTATTTCACCCAGCAGGTGTTCAAGGTCATACATAAGCTTTAGAGCCCCCTGGGAGAATTCATCCCCTGCCAGGGGGTGGGCACCGGCAAAGCCCTGGCGGGCTGCCTGGACTTCATTGGTTTTGGGGTTGTATTTCATGGTGCAGGAGCCCAACGGATACATGCCCGAGTCCACACCAAAATTCCATTGGGACAAGCGGGTATAATGCCGCACCACATCCAGTTCTGAAAGCTGGGGCAGTTCCGGGGATTCTCCCACAAGGCTTGCATCCAGTTGGCATCTTTCTACATCCGCTATCGGAAGGGAAACGGCACATCGGCCCTTCCGGCTTTTGTCCCAAAGCTGGGGCTCATTGAAAATCAGGCCGCGGGTTCCGGGTTGCTTGTTCATTATTGCACCTCCTTTGCCAGCTGATCCATGTCATTTTTGGACACGGTTTCCGTAGCACAGAACAGATAATGGTCTTTTAATTCAGGATAATAGGGTTCAAGATCCATTCCGGCAAAGATGCATTGTTTGGAGATGAGATCCGCTCTTTTCCGGGCAAACCCTTTGGGGGCCTTGAGCACAAATTCATTGAAAAAAGGAGAATCGAAAACAGGTTCAAATCCAGCCTTTTCAAGGGCTGTTTTGAGATATACCGCTTTGTCATGGTTTTGCTGGGCGATTTCACGGATGCCGATTTTACCGACCGTGGCCAGATAAATGGCAGCTGTCATGGCATTGAGACCATTGTTGGAGCAGATATTGGAAGAGGCTTTTTCCCTTCGAATGTGCTGTTCCCGGGTGGCAAGGGTCAGGACATAGCCGTCGTCCCCATTGGCATCTTTGGTTTTGCCGATGAGGCGGCCGGGTAAATTTCTCATCATTTTCTGGGTGCCGGCCAAAAGGCCCAGACCCGGTCCTCCAAAGCCTTTGGCAATGCCCAGACTCTGGCCTTCTCCAGCCACAAGATCGGCACCGCAGGAGCCGGGGTTCTTGAGCAGGCCGTAGGCCAGACTTTCCGTAAACGAGGCGATAAACAAGATTTTTTTGGTGTCTGCAACGGCCTTAAACGCGCTCAAATCTTCAATGTTGCCCAAAAAATTGGGTGACTGGACTGCCACACCTGCAATCCCCTCCATGGCGCCAAGGGCGGCCAGGTCCGTGAGCCCTTCCCGGGTGCGGGGGATTTGAATCATCTGGTATCCGGCCGGGTGCAGATAGGTTTCCATGATCTGGCGGTGGTGGGGATGGACCAGGGAAGAGACGGCAATCCTGCTGGCGTTTCTGTCTTTTCTCAAGGCAATCAATGCACATTCGGCAAGGGCTGTTCCGCAGTCATAATGGGAGGCCGTAGCAATATCCATTCCGAGAAGTTCGGTGATCATGGTCTGGAATTCGTAAATCCCCTGGAGGGTTCCCTGGCTTACCTCGGGCTGGTAGGGGGTGTAGGCTGTTGCAAACTCAGACCGGGAGATGAGGTAGGGCACAATGGAAGGGATATAATGGTCATAGGAGCCTGCACCGATGAAGCATTTATAATTTTTGCAGGCAATGTTGGCAGAGGCGAGGGCCTCCATGTGTTCGTTTAGATCCCATTCGCTCAAGCCTTCGGAAATGTTGAGGGGGGCTTTTGTCTTTAGGGCATCGGGTATGGTTTTAAACAAGTCATCCAGGGATGCCAGGCCTGTTTTGGCCAGCATCTCATCGATATCCTCTTTTGTATGGGGAAGATAACGCATGGCATTTATCCTTTCAGCATATCAAGGTATGCTGCCTTGTCCATTAAGTCGTCCAGTTCCGATAAATCATCGGGTTTCAAGCGAATGAGCCAGCCGCCTTCATAGCAATCCTCATTGACAAGTTCCGGGTTGTCTTCAAGGGCGGCGTTGATTTCAACCACCTCCCCTGAAACCGGCAGATAAACCTCTGATACTGCCTTGACCGATTCCACACTGCCAAATTCATCTCCCTTTGTAAAAATATCCCCCACCTCGGGCAGTTCAACAAAGACGATTTCTCCCAGCTGGTCCTGGGCATAATCGCTCAGGCCGATGGTCACAATGTCTTTGCTTAATTTTGCCCATTCATGGTCTTTGGTATATTTGACATTTTCAGAAAAATTCAGATCGCTAATTTCTTTCATAACCCCCTCCTTTTAAGTGAATTTAAATAAAATTATCCAGTTTCATTCTTGCCGTTCGGTCCGGTCGTATGTCCGTTGCCACGGTCACATCAATTGATCGCTTGCCTTCATTAAGGGTAAGCTTTGAACCCGGTTCAAGTGGCTTTGAAACCATTACAAATCCGCAGCTAATTCCTGTTATTTTCAGATCCAGGGGCAGGCCCGGAGTATTGATGCTGATGATTTTATCGCCAAGCAAGCCTATACCCATGTCCGTGGCACAGGTCAGTACCCTGCCGATGTTTTCTTGTGTTTCATCCAGCACCCGGGTCGCATCGCCGGCCGTGACTTTTCTCAAGGTCTGACCCACAAAAGGGTAAATAAATTTGTCGTCTTTGTCAGGTGCCAGGGCCTTTGCACCGAGAAAATCCTTGGAAAACCCTTTATTGTCAAGCGTGTAGGGCAGGGCAAACTCCCAGGGATGGTTGGAAAATTTCCAGGGACCGATATCCTGGTGGGACAGGGGCAGGCAGGCACCGGTTCTCAAAGAGTCCCTGGCACCCAGGCCGCAGGCCGTTATTCCAAAAGGGGCTCCGGCAATAAGGGTATCCTTCCACAAGGAGAGAATGGCGGCAGGATCCAGAAAGATTTCAAACCCGAACTCTCCGGTATACCCGGACCTGGACAATAGAATTGGCGTGCCATCCAGGAGGGTGACCTCCTCCTGGTTTGTCCCTTCGGAAAGCACCCCATGGGATAAGGATCCTTTGAATGAAAAATAGGGCATTTTACCAAAAACAAGATCTGGGTTCTTAAGGAGGCGTGACAAAATTTTTGCAGAATTTTTCCCCTGGATGTCCATCTTGGCAACCTTGCCCGACAAATCTGAAATCTCAAGGTCCATTGCCTTTGATTGACTTTCAAGATGCTTTGCAATGACACCGCCCATTCCCGCATTCACACAGACCAGGAACCGTGTGCCGCTGAACTTGTAAACAATGGCATCGTCAATGCAGCAGCCTTTTTTGTCCAGAAAAGCACCATAGACACACCGGCCGGGCACCAGAGAAGAAAGCTGCCGGGTAAAGCAATAATTGAGCAGGGCAAAAGCATCCTTTCCCCCCACAAAGATACAGGCCATGTGGCTGGTATCAAAGATACCGGCTGATTTTAAGACGGCCAGATGCTCATTTTTGACCCCGGTTTCATACCATAACGGCATGTCAAACCCTCCGAAATCAGCCATGTTCGCACCGGAATCTGTGTGCCATTGATGTAAAGAAGTGGTCTTCAATTGGGTGTTCATGACAGCAGCCCTTTATGCTATAGCGGTTTAAAAAATATAGGGAACTTTTAAATTATAGGATTTGTATACAACAAATGTCTCAACAGAACTGACGCCTTTTACCTTGGATATTTCCTCCGTATAAAATTCCAATAGTCCAAAGCCTCTTTTAAACAGAACCATCACAACAAGGTCATACCGGCCCGTCACAACAGATGTTGAAATAACCCCTTTGAGTTTGCTTATCTCTTCCCCTTTTTCAACCAGATTCATTTCAGCCAGCTTGATTCCGATGATAACAACCCGATGGCCGGGCAGGGTGGCCGGATCAACCAGCCCGCAGATCTCCAATACCCCTTCCTCCTGGAGCTTGTTGACCCTTGATCTGACAGTGTTTTCGGTAATGGCCAGTTTGTCAGCAATCTTTTTAAAGGATTTTTTCCCTTCTTTTAGCTCCCTGATAATATCAATATTGGTTTTATCGATTTTCATTTTGCCTCTTTTTGGGTTGAAAAAATGAATGAGCACAAATTTTATTTAATTCTCTTGATAACTACTGTACGACAATGATAATGTCAAATAAATTTTAAGAAAATTTATGGAATAACAAATTTTGTTTTAATAAATTAATGAAAATCATTTATACTGTGAAATCATTTCGTAATAAATTGGTATTTTAAGTTATAATCTGGATCTAAATAGACAGGAGGAATCATGTCGGAAAAAATTGTCATCATCGGCGCAGGGCCCGGGGGATATATCGCCGCATTGCGGGGTGCTGCCCTTGGGGGTCAGGTTACACTCATCGAACGGGAAAACCTGGGCGGCACCTGTCTCAATTGGGGGTGTATTCCGTCCAAGATCATGAAAAATTCCGCAGACCTGTTTTTAAAATGCCTGGAAGCTGGCAAATTTGGTATTCAAATTGACGGCCAAATTTTACCGGATATGAAAGCCATCATGGCCCGTAAAAAAAGCGTTCTTGAAAGCCAGCGGAAGGGAATTGCCGCATTGCTGCAAAGCCGGGGCGTTCGTGTTCAAACGGGCTGTGGGGTGATCCGATCAAAGAATCTGGTTGAAGTGACGGGGCCGGACGGACAAAAAACAGATCTTGGGTTTGACCGGCTGATCATTGCCGTGGGCACCAAACCCATGGACGTTCCTGAATTTCCCTTTGACCATCAAAAAATTTTGTCTTCCAATGATATCCTGGCTCTGGAGCAGATACCCGAATCCATGACCATTGTGGGCGGGGGTGTGATCGGATGCGAGTTTGCATTTATTTTTTCAGCTTTGGGGTGTGCTGTGACCGTTGTTGAAGCCATGTCAAGGCTTTTACCCCTGCCCTCCGTGGATGAAGCCTGCTCAAAGCAGCTTTTAAGGGAAATGAAAAAGCGTAAAATTAAAGTTTTCTGTGATACCATTGTCACCCGGGCCGATACAACAAAAAGCGGGGTAGAAATTTTTCTTGCCCCCAGTCCCTTTACGGATAACCCCAGGCCCCAACCAATGAAGACCGACAAGCTAGCGTCCCAGGTCATGGCGGTCTGCATCGGCAGGACCCCGCTTTCAGAAGGGCTTGGTCTTGAAAACATCGGCCTGATACCCCGGGGCCCGGGCTGGATACCGGTGAACGAATACATGGAAACCTGTGTGGAAAACGTCTATGCCATTGGGGATATCCTGGGACCTGACAAGATAATGCTGGCCCATGTGGCCTCCCATGAAGGCCTTGTGGCCGCAGAAAACGCCATGAAGCAGACGACAGACCCTAAATCAATTATGGCCTATGAAGTGGTGCCGGGTGCCATCTTCACCATGCCGGAGATCGGCACGGTGGGCCTGAGCGAAAATGAGGCAAACGCCAGGGGGGTTGAAGTGGAAACAGCCAGCGTCAACTTCAGGGTACTGGGAAAAGCCCAGGTCATTGATGAGATTGCAGGAGAGGCAAAGATGATCATTGAAAAGAAAACCGGTAAAGTGCTGGGCGTCCATTTGATCGGACCCCATGCCACGGACCTCATTGCAGAAGCCACCCTGGCCATTGAAAAAGGGATGACTGCAGCAGAAATCGCCCATACCATCCATGCCCATCCCACTTTGGCAGAAATCATGGGGGAGGTGGCATTAAAGGTAAGTGGGATACCCCTGCACGGCTGATCGGCACCTGGGAAAAAAACATGAACTGGATTGCCGCTCTCTTCCAAAACGTCATAAACTAGTTTATGATTAACGGCTTAGGCCCGAGAAACATGATGTTCATTCAAAAACAGGGAAAAAGAAATGGGATTGAAACAAGACTGGGATTTTGACGCGATAATTGACAGAAGCAATACCGGATCCATGAAATGGGAACCCAGTGTATTAAAGATAAAATTTGGCCCGGGACGGGAAAACCTGTTGCCCCTGTGGGTGGCCGACATGGATTTTTTATCTCCCCGGGTGGTTCGCAAGGCCATGGAAGAGCGCCTGGCCCATCAGATTTATGGATACTCTATCCTGGACCCCGGATATAACCAAGCCTTGATATCCTGGTATCAGCGACGGCACCAATGGGATATAGACGGCGACTGGATCCTCACAAGCCCGGGAATCGTACCGGTCACCAACTATCTGATCCAGCGGTTCACAAGTCCGGGGGACAAGGTTTTGATTCAAACCCCGGTTTATTATCCCTTTGCCCAATCCATTGTAACCAATGGCCGTCAGGTTCTGGAAAACCCGTTGAAAATAGACGGGGGCTGCTATCGCATGGATTTTGATGATCTGGCCAAAAAAGCGGCAGATCCCCGGGTGAAACTTGCCGTCCTCTGCAGTCCCCACAATCCGGTGGGAAGAGTATGGAGCCTGGAGGAATTAAAGCAATTCGGAAATATCTGTCTTGAAAACAATGTATTGGTCTTTGCCGATGAAATTCATTGTGATCTTATCATGCCGGGCTTTAAGCACATTTGTTTCCAGAATATTTCCCATGAATTTGCCCAGCATTCCATTGCCGCAAATGCAGCCAGCAAGACCTTTAATCTGGCAGGGCTCCAGCAGTCAAGCCTGATCATCCCCAATGACCGGATTCGAAATGAGGTTTCCATTTATTTTGAAACCCTGGGAGTGGGTCCCCGGGGCAGTGGCAGTCTGTTCGGAGCCATTGCCACCCAAGCTGCCTATAACGGGGCAGAACCCTGGCTTAACGATCTGCTCGTGTACCTGTATGACAATTTCAACTATCTGAAAACAACCCTTGAAGGTCAATTGCCGGGGGTGAAGGTCTTTGACCTTGAGGGAACCTATCTGGCCTGGGTGGATTTCAGACCCCTTGGCCTCTCCCCTGGAAAAATTATTCAGGTAATAGAGGAGAAGGCCGGATTGGCCCTGGATCACGGAGACTGGTTTGGAAAGAATGGCGCCGGTTTTGAACGGTTCAACATTGCCTGTCCAAGGGCAGTTTTGCAAAAGGCAGTAAAAGCGGTGGTGGCAGGGTTTACAAAATAAAGAGTTGGTAAAAACCTGGGGTCAGGCTTTCGTTATTGGCGTATTCATGAATATGCCAATAACGAAAGCCTGACCCCATTTATTTAGGCGCCCAGGTAGGCTTTTTTGACTTCCGGGTTGGTGAGCAGGTCTTCCGACGGCCCTTCAAGGACAAGGGATCCGTTTTCAATCACATATCCTCTCTGGGCAAATTTCAGGGCAAGCCTGGCATTCTGTTCCACCAAAAGGATGGTGGTCCCATGCTTGTTGATTTCCTTCAACGCTTTAAACATGTCCAGCATGAGCAGGGGCGCAAGGCCCATGGAAGGTTCGTCCAGAAGCATGATCTTTCGTCCCGACATAAAGGCACGGCCCACGGCCAGCATTTGCTGCTCTCCGCCGGAAAGGGTGCCGGCTAGCTGGTCTTTTCTTTCTTCCAGGCGGTTGAAAAGATCAAAAACCCATTTTTTATCCTTTCCAATCTGCTCCCTGTCCTTTCTTGCAAAACAGGCAAGGGTCAGGTTTTCAGTGACGGTCAGGTTGCCGAAGATTCGCCGGCCTTCGGGTACATGGGAGATCCCCAGTCGCGATACAACGCGGTCTGCACTGTATTTGAGAATATTTTTTCCCTCAAATTCCAGAACCGATTTTGGATCCGCCGGAACCATGCGTGAAATGGCCCGTAATGTGGTGCTCTTGCCGGCGCCATTGGCGCCGATGATGGTTAAAATTTCACCGGCTTTAACGGAAAAACTGATGCCGTGGAGCGCTTTTATATTTCCATAGGACACCTTTAGATTTTCAACACGTAATTGCATCAGCTCAAATCCTCCTTGCCCAGATAGGCTTCTATCACATCCGGGTTGTTCTGAATTTGTTCCGGTGGGCCCTGGGCTATGATTTCTCCAAAGACCAGGGTCTGGATATATTGGCACAGGTCCATGACAAATTTCATCCTATGTTCGATCAAAAAAATGGCCACCTTGAAATCCTTGTGCACCTGGCGGATGATTTTTATCATCTGAACCAGTTCATCCGGGGTCATGCCGGCAGTGGGTTCATCCAGAAAGAGCACCTTGGGGTTAGTGGCCATGGCCCTTGCCATTTCAACCCTCCGCTGGGCGCCATAGGACAGGTTGGTCACCATCTGGTTTGCATGGTGTTTGATGTCGAACAATTCCAGAAGACGATAGGAATTTTCTTCTACCTGTGCTTCCTGTCTGCGACAGGCCGGTGTATTGAAAAATGATCCGAACAATCCATAGGTGAGCTGGGAATAATGGGCCATCTTGATATGATCCAGCACATTCATGTGTCGCCAGAGGGCCAGATTCTGAAAAGTTCTTCCAAGGCCCTTGGCCGAGATTTCATTGGTTTCAAGCCCTTTTATATTTTCATTCTCCAGGGTGATAGTCCCCTGGGTGGGGGTGTAGACACCTGTGATCAAATTAAAAATTGTGGTTTTCCCGGCACCATTGGGCCCGATAAGTCCTATGATCTGCTGGGGTGCAATGTTCAGATTGTAATCATGAACAGCCCGTAACCCGCCAAAATAATGGGTCATATTTTTTACACTGAGCAATGCTGTCATGGTTACACTCCTAATGGATGTTTAATGGGTTCTCTTTTGCTCTTGGACCGCAACAATTGTCTGGCATTGATCTCCTTGAAGGATATCAGGCCGTAGGGCCTGAAGATCATGACAAAGATCAAAATCAAAGGGATGATGATCCATTTGAAAAGCTCCAGAGGGCGGAGGGCTTCTCCCAGCACATTGATGCTCACAGCTCCCACAATGGAGCCCACAATGGAATTAAGACCGCCGAAGTAAACCATGGCAAGGATCTCAGCCAAGCGGTTAATACTGAACATGCCGGGATTGATATAGGCCAGAACATGGGCGAAAAGTCCGCCTGCAACCCCTGCCCAGAAAGCACCGAACATAAAGGCGGTCATTTTGGTTTTCCGGGTTTTTATGGTCATGGATTCAGAGGCGGCCTCGTCATCCCGCACCGTGTTCAGAGCCTTGCCCATGATGGAGGTGACAAAATTATGAACCACCCAGATGCACAGCATGGTCCAGATGAAAATAATGGGCAAGGGCGCATAATCCGGCTGGCCGCCCATTCCCCGGGCGCCACCGATTATGTGGAGATTTTCAACGGCTGACTTTACAATAAACATAAATGCCAAAGAAATAATGGCCAGATAATCCCCCCTTGTTCTAAATGAAGGGATGGCCACCAACAGGGAGCCTAATGCGGCGGCGGCGCCGCCTGCCAAAAGGGCGAAGGGAAAGAGCCAGGGACCGTAAGCCTGCGGCAAAAGGGCGGTCCCGAAAATTTTATCGTTCACAAACAATACCAGGGTGATAATGGAGGAGGTGTAAGCCCCCAATGCCATAAACCCTGGATGGGAACAGGAAAATTCCCCCTGGTACCCGTTGATTACATTGATACTGACGGTGAGAATAATGGAGACCAGGGTCAGTTTGACAATCAGAACCCGGTAATCATTGATGCCGGACCAGAGATGAAGGATGGCATAAAAAAAGACCAGGTGAATGAGGACCGAAAGCCATAGGGGCAGGCGTTCAAAGAGGGTGGCCAGGGGATTTGTCAGGCCGCAGCTGGCCTTTGCCACCAAAAGAATGGGAATAACATATACGATCAGATCATACGCGAGAGCTCCGGGTATCATCATTGGTTCTTTGAGCATGATAAGCACCCCGAACAACACCGGTATTTTGGGAAGCCCCAGGTAATAGGAGATATAATCATACCCCCAGTAATACTCTATCAGCACGGCCACAAGCGCTCCCAAAAGCCATCCCAGCATGGGCACGGTGGAAAACATGAGTTTGAATTTTCTAGCAAGTTCCATGGTGTGTTCCTGTATAGGTTTGGTTATACGAATTATAGTCTAAGCTTTGTACTATGCTCCATTCCAAAAAACCCCCTGGGCCTGAAGGTCAGGATAACCAGAATGATGGAGTAGGCAATCAAATCCCTCAGGGTAGAGGGGAAAATGGTTGCCACAAATATCTCAATAAATCCCAGCAGATAGCCTGCAAGAGCTGCACCCTTTATGGAGCCGCGTCCGCCAAGGATAGCCGCAACAAATGCCTTCCAACCGATGATAACCCCCATGTAGGGATCTAAAATGGGATAGGCCTGGCCATAGAGAATTCCGGCAATAGATGCCAGGCCTGCACCCACGGCAAAGGTCAGGGGGGCAATAATATTGATGGACACGCCCATGAGGGGCACGGCAAGGAAATCATAGGACATGGCCCGCATGGCCATCCCCCACTTGGTTTTCTGGATAAAGGTGTGCAGGGCCAGCATGAGCAGCAGGGAGATGATAATAATCATCACCTTTACATTGGTGACATAGATCCCGCCTATCTGATAGGTGACCGATTCCATAAGGGGCGGAAAACTCAAACGCTTGGCGCCCAGCATGATCAAAATTCCGGTTTCAAATATAATGCCGATCATAAGTCCTGTTATGGCAGCAGACGCCCGGGGTGCATTGCGCAGGGGGCGGTATCCGGCAACTTCAACAAAGACGCCGATCAGGGACGCCAGAAACATGGTCACCACAATCGTGGAAATAAAAATCAAGGGCCCGGGCAAAAAACCTGTGAAAATGGCCAGAAAAAGGGTGGCAATCCCAAACCCGATATAGGTTCCCACCATGAAAATATCGCCATGGGCAAAGTTAAAGAGCATCAGCACTCCATAAACCATCGAATATCCGATGGATATAACGGCGTAAAAACTGCCCCTTTGTGCCGCATTAATCAGGTTTTGAAGAATATATTGCGACAATTCTATCAAGGATTCCATTCACCAACTCCTGTTGCATTTAGATATGAATGACTGCTGAACGATGGGGTGCAGCAGTCATTTTTGCACTGTTTATTTTTTTACCAATTGTCACACCCAGGCTATCA
>Ga0180007_10002912_pt1 | contig 19795 bp, 21 predicted proteins | sample MM_PC_MetaG_FD_121122 | JGI IMG/M metagenome (GOLD analysis project Ga0180007, IMG submission 121122) | Groundwater microbial communities from the Aspo Hard Rock Laboratory (HRL) deep subsurface site, Sweden - MM_PC_MetaG | ecosystem: Environmental > Aquatic > Deep subsurface > Groundwater... | reverse complement strand
TTTTAACAGGATTTGTTGTTGTTCTTTGGTGAGTTTTATTTTTGTTTGCATAATCTGATAGTTAATGGATTATGCCATAATTATACCATTAAAGTAGTTGGATTTAGAGTCCGACCACTATATTAGCCAATTAGCCACAATGAAGTTTACCAAAATTTTAAAAGAAAATGAAGAGCTGGCGCGGCTGGTCAGGCGCCACCCCTTGGTTTATTTTAAAACCGGCTTGATTGCTTTGGTTATATTTCTTTTGCCGTTCTTTTTTATGTTTCTTCTTTTTAAATGGGGAAGAGTCGGCCTGATTCTTTTTGCGGTTTTAATTATTTCAGGCGTTTATGCTATGATTAGACTGGCCGTGGTGTATTCTTTTAATGTATTTTTAATCACCAATCAAAGGATTATTTTATACGAACAGAATGGTTTATTTGACAGGAACGTTTCCGAAGTTGAATATGATAAAATTCAGGATATTTCGCACCGCTTCAAGGGCCTGGGCCAGACTATGTTTAAGTACGGTTCGTTAAAGATTCAGATAAAAAACAGCGAATCGATTTTATACGTCAAAAAAATATTTCAACCCGATAAAATTCAGCAGCTGTTGTTAAAGATTCAGAAGAATACCCAGGCATAAGTTTCCTGCCTTCGCCCCTCGACTCGTTACACTCGCTCGGGGCTTCGGCAGGCAGGCAAGAATCAATTATCAAAAAAGTGTTAAGTTATAAGTACTGAAGACTTAAAACCGAAGACCGAAGATTTAAAACTGAAGACTGAAAACTGAAGACTTAAAACTAAAAATTAAAAACTGAAGACTCTTGATACTTAATTCAGAATACTTAATTCAGATTCGTCAAATTTATCAATTTGTGTTATAATTTTAACGTTCTATGGCTAGCAGAAATTTAGGCCAAAGAATAATGTCTTCCAAGTGGCTGCTGATTTTAAGTTTATTGATTCTGGTTTTTTTTACTGTTAATTTAACCAGGGCCATTATTAACCGTCAGGATCTGCTAAGCGATATTAATGTACTGCAAGAGGAGATAGACGGTTTAGAAAGCCGTAGTCAGGAGCTGGTGAGCTTGATTGAGTATTTTAAGACGATTGATTTTGTGGAAACAGAAGCCAGAACCAAGCTTAATTTAAAAAAGCCGGGGGAAACAATAATTATTGTGCCCGAAGAAGAGATGGCGGAAAGCGAAGCAGGCAATAAGTCCGCTGAATCCATTTTAATTACCGCCGAAGTTAAAGATATTAATAATATTCACAGATGGTGGAACTATTTTTTTGGAATTAATTAAAAATCATCGTTTTATATAATTATCATATGGTGATTAATGAAATAAAAAATAAAGTTATAGAACCCATTGTTTATAATGTTAATAGCGGCAGGGATAATAAAGATAACGAAGCGGTTAGCGGGGAAGAAGGTGCAGCTAAGCAGGCGATTAATGAGGAAGAATTAGCCCATTTTCGCCAGGCTGTTTTGCAGGAAATTCAAGTTCCGGGGCTCCAAGAGGAGCAAAAGGATAAGCCATTAATTAAGAAAACTAAAAAATTTTTTAAGAAAGATGCTCGATCGCCAAAAAAGAAATTTCATGTCCCTTCTTTTAATTTTAAATTAGATTTTAAAAAGCTGGCTTATATTTTAATTAAAGCCACAGCGCTGTCTTTTATTTTTTTGTTTATCTTGACGACTATCGGGATATATCTGGCCGGCTGGCAAAGCGGCTGGGTACAAACTGTAGTCAGGTTTATCCCTTATCCGGCGGCATATATAGACGGTGATTTTGTAACCATCAACGATTTTTTAAATGATACCTCGGCTTTAGAGAGTTATTTACAAAGAAATAATTTAAATTTTACCCCGACAGAAGTGAGAGATTTAGCTATGGAGAAACTCATTGAAAAAGAAGTCATTAAACAGCTGGCCAGTCAAAGCAAAATAACCGTCACTGACCAAGAAATAGAGACTTTGCTCGCCGAACCTAATTTATCCCCGCTTTCCCCCGAAGACCTGGATCAATTAGTTGAGGGATTATACGGTTGGAATTTTACTACCTATATTGATAAAGTTATCAAGCCATTAATCTTAGCCAAGAGGTTAGAGGATGATTTTAACCAAACCAGCGGAAATTTAGATATTAAGCAGGCAATGGAAGTATACTATAATCAATTAATTGCCCAGCCGGAGGATTTTGAAAAGATTGCTTTGGAAGTTAATGAAGATAAAACTCAAGCGCTGGCCGGCGATTTAGGCTGGCTTAAACTGGGCGATTTAAGTTTAGAACTGGAGTTTGTTTTATTAAATTTAGATAACAGCCAAATCAGCAAAGTAATAGAGACGGACTTTGGTTATCATATTATTAAATTAACAGAACGCCTAACCGATGATAATGGCCAGCTTTATTTTCATGCCGGCCATATTTTTAGAAAAAAAAGCCCTTTTAAGGATTTTTTAAATGAACAAATAAAAAAAGCCAAGGTAGTTACCTTGATGAGGATGTAAGTTCGGTTATGCGTCTAGGCGGATTTTAAATATTTTATTGATTATATTGGAGCCGGAGAGCGGATTTGAACCGCTGACCTTCACTTTACGAAAGTGCTGCTCTACCAGCTGAGCTACTCCGGCAAAATCGAGTTGAGCTTTTAGGTCAAGGGCTCGGTGGAGCGAGAGACCACGCTCAAGGCGGGGCGATTTTTTTCAAATATCATTTTTGGAGCAGGTAACGGGAGTCGAACCCGTACCTTGTCCTTGGGAAGGACACGTTCTACCGCTAAACTATACCTGCAACTGCTACGGAGGATGGGGGAAATAGACATTCTACTATTGAACTACTCTCGTTTGAACTTAATTATTTATCAGACTTATATTATAATATATTCAACAAAATATGCAACGATACATAATTTTTTTTATAGCAGCCGTTACCTTGCTTTTGGCGGCAAATCCGGCAGAAGCCGCCAGTGTTCATTATAGCGCCAGTCAGTTAAGCTCTGCTGTTATTTTTCAGGCCTATGACGGCGATGTTAAAATTGAGGTTCCGGCGGGCCAGCATAGTTTTTTAGATATTTATGTTTTTAAAAAATCAGCCGATGCCATGCCGGAAAATGTTGAACTGGTTAGCGGTATTTATGATTATTATATTTTGTCGCCTCAAGTTGACGATCAGGCGATATTTAACCTGATTCTTAAATATAATTCAGATTCTATTTATGCCAAACATATTTATAAGTGGAATTATGAAGAGAAGTTTTGGCAGCTTCAGCCGTCAGTCATCGATTTAGAGAGCCAGACCGTTAGCGCTCTCATAAGCGGCCGCAAGGGCAAAATCGCCGTTTTCGAAGCCGGCAGCGTGGAAAGCGAAGAGCGGGAGTTAAGTTCTGCTGACCAGTTATTCACAATAAAACTGCCCGCCGCTTTAGCCGGCTATCAAATGCTCACTAAAATAGATTCTTTTTCCAACCTTGGCTACCCCGAAGAAAAGGCCAGAACCTCTGATATTTATCAGTTTGATGTTAAATCCGGCCAGCCGTTAGATTTAACCGAACCGATTCAACTGACCATTAATTTTTCATCGGCCGAGCATGCCCGTAAGGCCATTTATTACTGGGATAATAATCAAAATAGCTGGATTTATCTGCCTAGCTGGACCAATTATTATGAAAATTCAGTCAGCGCCTATATTCATCTGCCTTTTTCCAGAGTGGCCTTGTTTAAGGAAGAAGGCCAGTGGGCGGGCGAAGCCAGCTGGTATGCCTGGCGAGGCGGAAATTACGCGGCTTCCCGGGATTATCCCAGCGGCGCCCAGTTAAAAGTCACCAATATAACTTATGGCAGTAAAAATTTCGGCAAGTCAGTAATTGTGACTATTAACGATTACGGCCCGGCCGAATGGACCGGCAGAATTATTGATTTAGATAAGGTAGCTTATAGCCAAATCGGCTATTTAAAGGGAGGAGTGATGCCCGTAAGAGTCGAAGAAATTGAATGATTAAAATTCGGAATTACGAATTACGGATTCCGGACCACCAACAACGAACCAATGATTAAATTTCAAAAAGTTTCTAAATATTATAAGCCCAATGTTACCGCTCTTAAAGATATTGATCTGCATATTGAGTCGGGCGAGTTTGTTTCTATTGTGGGCCAGAGCGGCACAGGCAAAACCACTTTGGTTAAGTTAATTATTGCCGAGGAAAGGCCCAGTATCGGTCAGATTGTTATTGGCGGCTGGGATATTACTAATATTAATAATCGGGAAGTTCCTTATTTAAGAAGGCAGATTGGCGTGGTTTTTCAGGATTTTAAGCTTTTAAGCAAGAAGACCGTTTTTGAAAATATAGCCTTTGCTTTGCAGACCTGCGGCGCGCCTAAAAATAAAATTCATCATATTGTGCCGCAAGTGTTAAAAATAGTGGGCCTTGAAGAAAAAGGCGACCGCTATCCTTATCAGCTTTCCGGCGGCGAGCAGCAGCGCGTGGTTATTGCCCGTTCTTTGGCTCATAAGCCCAAGCTGCTGGTGGCCGACGAGCCGACCGGCAACTTAGATTCAATCAATACCAACGAAATTATTGATTTATTAAAAAAGATTAATAAGCTGGGCACAACGGTAGTGCTGGTCACCCATAATCGCGATGTAGTCAACAGTTTAAAGAAAAGGGTTATTACTATTGACCAGGGCCAGGTAATCGGCGATCAGAGCAGGGGAAGGTATGTTTTATAATTTCGAATTTTGAATTTTGATTCAATTTTGAAATTCGAATTTCTAAATTTATTAAAAATTAGGTTATTTCGAAATTAAAAATTAATCAATTATGTTTTCCGTAGAATTTATCAGAGTATTAAAATTTGCTTTGCAGAGCATTTTTAGGAACTTTAGATTGTCGGTGGTAACGGTAGTGATTATTATCTTAGCTTTGTTTTCTATCAGTTTTCTTTCAGTTTTTAATTTATTGGCCCAGCATGTTATGGATATGGTAGAGAATAAAACCAATGTTTATATCGATTTAACCGCCAATGCCACCAACGAACAGGCCGCTATATTAATCGAAGAGCTAAAAAAATTATCGGCTATTCAGGAGGCGGTTTTTATTACTCCGGCAGAAACTTTAGAGCAGTTTAAAGAGCGCCATCAAAACGATGCCTTAATGCTGGAATCGCTGGAGGCTTTGGAAGGCAATCCTTTTACCGGCAGTATTTTATTAAGCGTTTATAATATTGATGATTTTCCAGTTATTCTCAATGAGCTTTCTAAAAAAGATTATGCCCAGTATTTAGAAATCGAAGATAGGGAATTTACCGATTCCAAACTGCTTATTGAAAAAATTTCTGAATACTCCAAAAAAATTCAACGTTTCGGCTTAGCCATTAGTTTGTTGTTTTTGCTAATTTCAGCCATGGTGGTTTTTAACACCATTCAGGTTAAAATTCTTACTCATCGGGAAGAGATAGGCATTATGCGTTTAGTCGGCGCTTCTAACAGTTTTATCCGATTTCCCTTTTTAATTGAAGTTTTGATTTATAGTTTTGTTGCCGTTATTATCTTAATGATTCTGGTTTATCCGCTTTTAGCTTTATCCCAGCCCTATATTGATAATTTTTTGAAAGAATACAGCGTGAGTTTGGTGAGTTTGGTGAATCATAATTTTTTCCTGCTGTTCGGCATTCAGTTTTTAGCGGCTATGGTTATTACCATTGTTAGCAGCCTGGTGGCGGTAAGAAGATATATCAAGGTTTAGGGTAATAAAAAACATTTTTCTTCAGTACGCGCCTCGGCGCGTGCGCACATTAAAGAAGAAAAATGTTTTTTATTCCTTTACAACGTTTACAAATTTAGTCCGTTTGAGTCTGCCGTCAAATTTTTTAACTTTTTTTTGGGAATATTTAACTTTACCCTCGGTTTGAGCGTAAAGGGTGTCGTCTTTGCCCTTTTTGACGTTGACTCCGGGCCTTATCTTAGCGCCCCGCTGTCTGACTAAAATCATGCCGGCTTTAACCTGCTGGCCGTCGGATTTTTTTACGCCCAGCCGTTTGGCTACGGAATCGCGGCCTAAACTGGTGGAGCCGCCTGCTTTTTTATGAGCCATATAATTATTAGATTATTAGATTATTAGATTATTAGATTAATAGATTAATTGGTACATGCTATATATTATCTTTTTTTTATCCTAATGTCAAGAAAGGGGATTCTTTGCTATAATTATTACTAAGATGAAAGATTTAACTAGGAGTTATCTAAAGGCAGTGCTGATTTTTTTTGCTATCTTTTATGTTCTTTACTTAATATTTGAATTTACTGTTTTAGACAGCCATATCGAGGTTTGGCAAAGCATTTTAAAAGTAATGCTTTTAGCCGTGCTCCTGCCTTTGTTTAGCAAAAAGTACATAGTCGGAATTTCTTCAGCGGAGGATTTAAAAAAATTCCACAGGACCAGAAGAAACATCTACCTGGCTATCGGCCTGCTAATTACAGCGGCAGCAATAATTTTTTTGGTCGCTTTTTTTTCGCTTAATAAAACATTAATCGCTGGTTAATTATATGATCATTGGACATTTGCCGGTTGGTTATTTTACCACCCGTTATTTGATTAAAAAATTAAAATTACCGTTAAAACCGGTCTGCCTGGGCTTGGGCTTATTAGCAGCCGTTATTCCTGATTTAGACTATATTTATTGGATCTTATCAGACAGCCAGGAGCTGACTCATCGGGGCTTAATTACCGGTATGCCGTTTTTTTATTTGACATTATTTATAATATCTGTTATAATTTATTGTTTTTATAAGAAAAAATGGCTAAAAGCAGTAATTTCAATCATATTTATAAACATTTCAATCCATTTATTAATTGATACAGTTTTCTACGGAATCCAGTGGCTCTATCCTTTTTCAGAAATTTATATCGGCATCTATAATGTCGGCGGCTATGGCAGCGGCGTTGGTATTCAAGTAAAGAACTATTTTACCCACTGGTGTTGGTACGCTGAAATTGTTTTATGGATTATAGCTATAATCGCCGTAATCAAATCTTATATCAAAGGCGAACTTAAATAATATTAGATTATTAGGTTATTTGAGTATTTGATTGATAGATTGATAGAATATTAGGTTATTCATGATTTCTATTATCCAAATATTCAAATATTTATGATAAATCCAGACAAACTAACACATAAAACCCAGGAAGCGCTGCAGAAAGCTTTGCAGTTGGCGCAGTCAAAAAACCACCAGGCAGTTGATGTGGCGCATTTGTTATTGTCGATGATTGGACAGGCAGACAGTTTGATTGTTTCAATTTTAAAAAAGTTAGATATTTCTGCTACTCAACTTGAAAGTCAGCTGAAAGATGAACTCAATAAGATTCCGGAAGTTGCGGGCGCCAGCAGTCAGATGTATTTGACCGATGAACTCAATAAAGTTTTAGCCCAGGCGAATAAAGAAGCCGGTAAAATGAAGGATGAATACATCAGCGCCGAGCATTTGCTTTTGGCCATTTTGGAAGTCAAATCAAAAGCTCAAGATATTTTTAAATCACAAAAAGTTTCTTATGACCAAGTTTTAAAATCACTGGCCGAAGTACGAGGCGGCCAAAAAGTTACAGACCAGGATGCTGAAAGCAAATACCAGGCTTTAGAAAAATATTCCCAGAATTTAACTCATTTAGCTCGTCAGGGGAAATTAGACCCGGTGATTGGCCGCGATCAGGAGATCCGCCGCGTTATGCAGGTTTTATCAAGGCGCACTAAAAACAATCCGGTGTTAATCGGCGAACCAGGGACCGGCAAAACTGCCATTGCCGAGGGCTTGGCCCAGCGAATCGTGGCCGGCGACGTGCCGGAAACTTTAAAAAACAAAGAACTGGTATCTTTAGATATTGGCTCGCTCTTAGCCGGTTCAAAATATCGCGGTGAGTTTGAAGACAGATTAAAAGCGGTACTGCGGGAGATAGAAAACGCGGCCGGCAATATCATCTTGTTTATCGACGAATTACATACCATTGTCGGCGCTGGCGGAGCTGAAGGCGCTGTTGATGCCTCCAACATGCTTAAGCCGGCTTTGGCCAGAGGAACTCTGCACGCTATCGGCGCCACTACCCTTAAAGAATATCAAAAATATATTGAAAAAGACGCTGCTTTGGAGCGCAGGTTTCAGCCGGTGTACATTGGCGAACCATCAGCCGAAGATACTATTTCAATACTCCGCGGACTTAAAGAAAAGTATGAATTACATCACGGTGTAAGGATAACCGATAGCGCTTTAATCTCAGCCGTTAATCTTTCGCAAAGATATATTGCCGACAGATTTTTGCCGGATAAAGCCATTGATTTAATGGACGAAGCAACCTCGGCCATCAGAATGGAAATTGACAGCTTGCCCGAAGAGCTGGATCAGCTTAAACGAAAGCAGACTCAATTAGAAATTGAAAAGGAAGCCTTAAAAAAGGAAACCGACAAAGCTTCTAAAGAACGATTAAAAATTTTAAATAAAGAACTTGCCGACCTCAATGAAAAGGTTAATTCCATCGAGGCGCATTGGAAAAACGAAAAGAACATTATTGCCCAAAGCCGAGAAATCAAAGAAAAGATAGATGGCCTTAGAATTGAGGCAGAAAAGTTCGAAAGAGAAGGCGCTTTAGATAAAGTGGCCGAAATTCAGTATGGCAAGGTTCCGGAGCTGGAGAAAAAGCTTAAATCAATTTCAAAAAAATTAGAAGATATTCAAAAGGACAAGCAAATCCTTAAAGAAGAAGTAACTGAAGAGGATATTGCCAATGTTGTCGGCAGATGGACCGGCATTCCGGTCAGCAAAATGCTGGAAACCGAAAGCCAAAAACTGGCTCATTTGGAAGATGAACTCAAAAAGAGAGTAATTGGCCAAGACCCGGCAGTTATTGCCGTCAGCAAGGCCGTTAGGCGCTCCAGAGCAGGCATTGCCGAAGAAGGCAAGCCCATCGGCTCCTTTATCTTTTTAGGGCCTACGGGCGTTGGCAAAACAGAGCTGGCCAAAACCCTGGCCGAATCCATGTTTGATTCCGAAGATGCTTTAGTCAGATTAGATATGAGCGAATATATGGAACAGCATTCAGTGGCCAAATTAATCGGTTCGCCCCCGGGCTACATTGGCTACGAAGAAGGCGGCCAATTAACCGAAATTGTCAGACGAAGGCCTTATTCAGTCATCCTGCTTGACGAAATAGAAAAAGCTCATCCCGATGTTTTTAATATGCTGTTGCAGATTCTTGATGATGGACGGCTGACTGACGCTAAGGGCAGAGTCGTCAATTTCAAAAATACTATAATCATTATGACTTCTAACCTCGGTAGTCAAATAATTCAGGAACATACTTCAGACTTAGATAAAGTTAAAAATCAGATAATGGATATCGTCAAATCAAATTTTAAACCAGAGTTTTTAAACAGAGTTGATGAAACTGTCATTTTCAATACTTTAAGTCAAAATAACTTTAAAGATATTATTGATATTCAATTGAATCAAGTTAAGAATCGTCTAGCCAAAAAGAATATCAAAGTGGAGTTTACCAAAGCGTTGGAAGAATATTTGGCTAATGAGGGCTATGAGCCCAGCTTTGGCGCTAGGCCGTTAAAGCGCGTTATCCAGAATCAGATTCTTGACGAGCTGGCTTTGCAGATAATTGAAGGCAAAGTTAAAGAAGGCGATAAAATTAATGTGGATGTGAAGGGCGGGAAGGTTGTGTTTAGTTAACTATCACAGACTATCGCAAACGACGCAAACACGCGCGAACATTCGCAGACCGCGAACATTGCCTGTCAGCGGTTTGCGCAAGTCAGCGTTAGTCAGCGTCTGTTCGCGCGTTTGACAAATCCCACAAATTCTATAAACTAAAATATAGGGGATTTATAAATTAATTTACAAAATTATGCCAGAATTTGAAAACATGCCAACATCATCCGAAGCTTCGGAACGAGATAAAGCACCACTCACAATAGAAGAAATAAAAGAATCAGGCGCTCCGGAAGTTCCAGAAAAAGGAAAGGAGCTTATGGAACAAATTTCGGCAGAGGAGAAACGAATGATAGATCAAACTACAGAAGCTATGCCCATTGGTTTTAAAGCTGAAGTTTTGGAAGCAGTAAAACAGCAAATACAATTACTTAAAGAATTGAGCCAAGGACTTAAAGAAAAGATAAACTGGGAAAAGGTGGATAAAAGAAAAGCTTTAGCAATAGGCGCATATGCTATTGCCAGTATTGCCGGAGGTTTTGCAGCCACTGCCGAAGCAGGAGGAACTACAGATGATGCCGATGAATTGACAGATGATCAGGTAAACTCTGTTTTAAGAAACGCTGTGTTTAATGAATTAGACAATATAGCTAATTTTACCGATCAAGACGGGGCCTTATTCCTGCAAACAGCCCAAGATTTAGCAGAAGCAATGAATAGGAATAATATTCCCAATGCCCAGGTTCAATATAGTATGGGCATTGAGCAAATGGTTAAGTGGATAGAGTATGCAAAATCTAACAATATAAATATAGAAGTTGGCTTACAGGAAATCCTGAAAGATTTTTCAGTTAGTGAAGAAATTTCTGCTCCTCAGGCAGCCGGGGCATCGGAACAGGGCGAAACACCGCAGGAATCCGGTGGCGATCAGACTTTTACTGATTTGCCAGAGTCTGTTAAGCTTGAATTTGATGGCCAATACTCAGAAGTAGAAAAGATGAATATTCAACAATATTATGATTTTACAGCCGAGACAGTAAAAGAGGTGGCCGAAGAGTTTGAGTCTTGGAAATTAAAATATGGCTACAAAGATAATTTTAATGATTTTCAAAGTGCTGTAAGCGACTGGATAAACCAGACTAATGAGAGATTGAAACATATTGTTGAACAGGTGCAAAAACCCGATTCAAAAATAACTGCAACAAGTACTGGAAATATGGATCCGAAAACAGCAGCTGAAATGAGTCTAGATGCCATAGATAGCCAAGTAAAACTTCGTAATGCTGATGAAAAAGTTAGAGATGCCTTTGAAGATATGGAATAGATTTTAATCATCGAGTAAATTTAATAGAATACAATAAGACTCGCCCTTCAACGGGTGGTCTTTTGTTTTAAGAAGCGCGGACACGTGCAAACGACGCAAACACGCGCGAACATCCGCGAACCGCAAATACTACTTTGTCAGCGGTCTGCGACCGGTTCGCGTTAGTCAGCGTGGTCAGTGGGTGTTCGTACGTGAAAGAATAATAATTGGTTAGGCAACGGGTTTACCACGTTGCTTTTTGTGTTATGTATCCCAATTTGCTAAAATACCAATATGCAATGCCGCCAAAGCGACAATCAAAAAATCTGCAACTGTCCTCATATTTGCGAACGAAAGGGGATTTGCTGTTTGTGCCTAGAACATCACCGAGACAAAGGCGAATTGCCGGCCTGTTATTTTTCTGATGAAGCAGCAGCTACCACAGATAGGTCAATCGAAACGTATCTACAAGAACAGGCAAAATAACTTGACACGCCTTCGCGTCAAACTCTTCGTCAGAGGAGGAGGGAAGGATAGCGGAGATAATAATGAATATCAAAATAATTAAAGCGTGGCTACGGCGTGCGAGATATGGTTTTACCCATATTTCAAATAATCAACAAACTTCGATGCTTGGTATTGGAGTGCTCCTATTTTCTTGACAGAAATAACCATATGTAATAAAGTAAGAATGTAAGGATTTATTACTAATTTTTAAAAATATGACTACCATAGCTAAAACCACAACTAAAGGACAAATAACTCTGCCAGCCAAATGGCGCAGAAATTTCTCTACCAGCCAGTTTATTATTGAAGAAAAGAAAGATATTTTAGAAATCAGGCCGCTGGAATTAAATAAACTTGAGGCTAAAAAAGACTACACAGTATTTGATGCCCTTAGAGATAATAAAGGGCAAGGTCTAAGAGCCAAAGATTTAGTCAAAATTTTAAAGAGGATTGATGAATAAAATAGAAAAGCTGTTAAGAAAAATAAGCCAGAAAGACAGGCAGCGGTTATTGCATTTGATTGAGTTGTTAATTTCCAGAAAGAAAAATAATTTAAATATCAGCAAAATTAAAAACACTGATTTTTTTCGTTTAAAGTCAGGCAGATACAGGATAATTTTTCATTATCAAAATAAAGAAGTGATAATTGATGCCATTAAATTACGTGGCAAAGATACTTATAGTAATTTTTAGCTTGAAATATGTCAAAACTTTCAAAAGAAGAAATTCAAAAATTAAATCAATACATCTTTAATTACTGGAAAAAAATAACTTTTCACACTCACTGGAAAGATATTAAAAAGTGGATCAAATGGTCAGACTGGTCGTTAATAAACCTGCCGCATCGCTATATTATTCCCAGCCCGACCCAGTTTCCGGAAATGTTTTATTGGGACAGCTATTTTACAATTCAAGGATTAAAAGTCCACAGACTTAATGAATTAGCCAAGAGCATGGTCGATAACTGCCTGTACTTAGTAGCCAAAAAGGGCTTTGTGCCCAATGCCAACAGGACTTTTTATTTAACTCGTTCCCAGCCGCCTTTTCTAAGCCAGATAGTCTTAGAGGTTTATGGGTTATTCAAGGATATTAAGTGGCTGGAAAAGGCCTATTATATGTTAATTAAGGAGTACGAAGGTTATTGGACCAAAGAACCGCATTTACTCAAAGAATTTGGCTTATCCAGATTTTATGATTTATCCGGCAAAGACCACGAAGCCGAAAACGAATCGGGCTGGGATACTACGCCAAGATTTGACCATCGTTGTAGTCAAATATTACCTGTTGATTTAAACTGCAACCTTTATCAATACGAAGTTGACCTTGCCTCAATGGCTAAAATATTAAAGTTAGGCAGAGGCAAGCCGGCCCGCTGGACCAGATTAGCTAAAAAAAGAAAAGAGCTGATTAATAAATATTTTTGGAATGAAACCTTGGGCCTGTTTTTTGATTATGATTCAGCTAAAAAAACTCAACTCGCTTATAAAACACTGGCTGCTTTTATGCCCATGTGGTGCAATTTAGCCACCAGGGGTCAGGCGGAAAAATTAACCAAGAATCTTGATTTATTTTTACAGCCCGGCGGTTTGGCAACCTGCGATTATAACTATCACGAGTACGACCATCAATGGAACTATCCCAATGGCTGGGCTCCGCTTCAGTATTTAGTCATTAAAGGGCTTGATAATTATGGTTATAAAAAAGAAGCTAAAGAGATTGCCGGGCGCTGGGTGGAAATGGTTATTAAAGTTTTTGAAAAAGATAAAGTTATCTGGGAAAAGTACGATGTAGTAACAAAAGAAAAAGGTTTTGACGATTATCGCTACAAAACACCTCCGGGCTTTGGCTGGACCAATGCCATAACGGTATGGCTGATGGATTATCTTGGGTATGAAGTGAAGAAGTAGTTTTTTAATAAATCAAAAACACCTTCAAGCCATTGAAGGTGTTTTTATATTTATCGGTTTTTTTAGTTCAAAGTAAAAGTTTTAAGCATTTGGTTCATAACAGTGTCCGTGGAGCCGGCGCTGTGGCTAAAGTCAAAGACTTTTTCTTGATTTTTAGTTTAATCGGTTTAGGCATGTTCAAAAACAAGCGGGACAAGATCCGGCTTCTCCACTTTTGTTATTTCTGAAAGAGGGACATCCTCAAAGTATAGCTCCAGCGCTTCTTCAAGCATCTTTAATGCTTCTTTTTTTGTATTGTCGAAGCTGGAAACGCCTGTATTTATATTCCAAGACACATAATTCTTACCCTCTTTCCAAATCACGTTTTTTAAGTCAATTTTACTCATATTTTTTACTATTTATGCTTAAATAATAACCTTAAAGAAAAAATAAGTCAAATTCGGGCGGGTTTTGAGCCAAAGGCGAGAAATTCGGGCAAGGGCCGGCTATAAATCTTCTTCGGCAATAACTTTCAGGCCGTTTTTTTTGAGCAGGGCCGCGGTAACGCCATCTCCTTTGATTAAAGTTTTGGAAAAAGCGCCGTTGTAGGTTTTTCCGCAGCCGCAGGACGGGCTTTTTTGTTTTAAAATTGCTTCTTTAACATCAAAAAGTTTAGCCAGTTTTAAAACCTCTTCGGCGCCGTCAATAAAGTTTTGAGTGACATCAGTACCGTTAGATTCAACAACCTTGGCTTTTTTATCTAAAACATCATGACCATCGCCACCCACTATTTCCGCATTGGGGCGCGGCATTGCCTGTCCGCCAAGTTGTTCCGGGCAAATAGGGATCAATACTTCTTTTTTGGCAAGGGACAGGATTTTTTCATTGGCATTGTTTTTTTCGTCATATCTGCATTTGACGCCCAGTAAACAGGCGCTGCATAGTTTTTTGGTCATACGTTATTTTATTGATTTAATATTTTTTTAAATTTTACGCAAATCGGGATAGGATTATTAAAGAAACAATGGCCAGGATTATTCCAACGATTTCCAATGGAGATATTTTTTCTTTAATCCCGGTAGTAATTGGGATTACTCTAAAAAAGAATTCAATTTTGTTTTATTGTTTTGGTCCAAGGGCAGAGAAGGGTTAAGGGGGTGAATTCTCTTAAGTTCAAAATTTTTTTTGCGGTTTATTTTATCGGATAAATTTATCTCTTACTATAATTCCACTCCAGGTTGGTAGTAATATTTGCTCCCATAAATGAATATGAATATGTATCTGAACCATTGATGCGTGTTGCATTATCTGTTGGCTCAACAACATAACCATCTAAATTGCGGCCAATAAATACGCCATCTGAATCCCCGCAGGAAAAATACTTCGGGCAGTCAGTCTCTCCAGTAGAGAGAGCTACAAACTCACACTCTCCATACATCTGTTCAGTGTCATAAAATCTATATTCGCCTTGGCCTAGAACTGATTGTACTCCATCATATTTTTTATGCTTTGCCATTCTTACTATAGTATCAAGTTCTGTCTGATCATTTATCCATCCTCCGCGTGTTTCTGGATGCGGATGTTCACGTTTTACTTCTCCAGAACCAGTTGTTGTATGATAATTTGATGTTTCAATATAATTATATTTAATATCCTGTTTCATTACCTGAAATTCGAGATCAATTGCCGGATCATTCATAACTGCCTTAGGATTTATGGCGCCCTCTTTACCAACATGGACCTGTTCCAACTCTTCTTTTATTACCACATCCCAAGTTTGAATAATAGTCCCTACAAAAGGTTGGGATATAGTCATTGTTTCTTTGACCTTAATAGTTCCATACCAAGTTCCGGTACAGGCTTCTTCTTTTCCTTCAGTCTTGATTTCAGATGCCCCTAAACTATTTGTTTTATCAGCATTACTGAAAATAAGCACAATATAGTCCAATTTTTCTTCAACACATTCATCATTATTTTCATCACAAACCAAACAAAACACTCTTTCTTCCAGGTCAGTCCAATCCTCAACTTTGTTGCTCCTATCTTTAAGATATATTACCGCTTTAATGCCCGCTTTATCTGATTGGCTGGTAAAATTTTTCAAATCCTTGAAGATCAGCTGTTTGTATGTATTTGTATCAACCATATTATTGAGTCTTAATATTTGGGCAGATAACGGTTTCACATCGGGAATATTAATTGTATCATCACCGGCGATGAATATATCCCCGATATTTTTTGAAGAAGATAAAGTAGAAAAGCCATTTTCATCAGTATAATATCTCACCGGTTTTATATTATAGTTCCACAAAGTAAATTCTTTCCATTGACCCTTAAAGCCGCCGGAAATATTGTCATCTATTGCGTCCAGGCATCCAGAGTAATTACAGTCTTCCCAAATATTCCTAATTGTTTGATTTCCAGAGTTTTGCGTTAAATAATAAGGGAAAATATAGGCGCCATATTTAAATGGATTTGGCTGATTGTCATATAGTGTTTTATTTGGAAAAGGAAGAAAATGCTTCAAGGCATTTTGTTCAGAATTAAATCCTTTGTAAATAAAATCTTCCGACCATACCGCAGTGGCTTCTGCCCACCAGCGAGAGTTGCCAAGACTCCAGGTATATGAGAATTGGAAGGCATGAAACATTTCGTGCGCCAGGGTTGATTTGAAATATCTATCAAAATTAAACCAACCAGCGTTCATTATAATATAGGCGCTGGAAGGAAAAGGTGCATTATCACCGACGGCTACTGCAGCGGCTCTGACATTTAAAGGGCCAATATATATGTCTAGTGCGTCATCACCGCCTAAGGCGCCATCATTATCAGTCTCTCGTTGCAGAAGCTCGGTAAATCTTTCATACATGCGATCGGTATTTAGTATGATTTGCAGTCTTTCTGCCATAGAATATAGCGTGGCCTGGTCAATGGTCATCATGTAGCCCCGCCCTGCTTCTGGTGCGTTGATGCTAACATCTGGATACCATATTTTTACTCTGCTGCCGGCAGCTAATAGAAAACAGTTATCGCAGTATAAATTGGCATCTACATTTTGTCTGGCATGGGCAGGCGGAATGATTTTTGATATAACTGTATCTGCATTCTGCTGGTCAGTTAATTCTTCGTATTTGAGATTATAATAGCTTTCCGGATCGTTTGGTCTTTTAAGAAAAGGCGAGAGTATTTTTTGCGTTTCAGGAGATAGAGAATCAAACGTTTCTCTAATTTCAATAAATGGCTCATTTGCATTAAGCATCATGACATCGCTTGTATATTCTGGCGGCAGCTTATCGTCGCCAAAAATTGCGTACATTTTGTAAATTAGCGATGTTTGGTAGTCAATTTTTTCTTCTGCGAGCGCTGTATCAATTAAATTAAGACTATTATCACCCTGTATTTCAAAGAAATCGTAAAAACCAGATCCTTGTTCTTGGGCGTTTTGTACTTTGTCGTTTGTCTTTACTATATAAAAAACAAAGATTGTAATTAAAATAATTAACACTATTATAATGCCTATTGTTATTCTTTTCTTCATAATTTTTTCCTCTATAAAATATTAAAAAACAAATTTGTTCCTTTCAAAAATCCTATTAAGATTCCTTATAAAAAGAAAAATGTTTTTTGAATTGCGTATAACGTTTGCGTATATCTGATGTTTTGCGGAGCGCCTGCCCGCCGTAGCTTTAGCGTAGGCGGGTAGCGGAGCAAAATATGGGTGGAGGCTTTTGTATGAAAGCCGTAACCAGATATACGCTGTTATCGGATGTAATTAAAAGTTTTTGTTTTGCGAAGCAAAACATTATTTGGGGCTATTTTTTATTTTTATTATGTTGTAAAATAATTTTTATTTTAAATCTGACCAATCAACAAATTCACCTTTTTTAACATGATAATTCCCAATCTTAAAATCTTTGCGCGTGACATCAAATGGAATCCATTTACCCTTGATATAAATTTCATTCCAGGCATGGCGCATATCATCTTTATCTTTGACGTAAAAACCATTAATCAGTTTAGTTGGATAGCCCAAACTTCTCATCACGGAAGCGACAACCGTCGCCATTGAGCCGCAGGATCTCTGGCGCTTTTTTAAAATATTTCTAACGGAGATGAATCTTGATTTTTTAAAATTATTGGTATAAGTGGTTTTAAACTTTTTCGGATCAAATTCGCCTCTGATTAATTCCAAAATTTCTCTTACATATCGCTTTCCGGATTTTGACGTTTCAACGTTCTTGGCTTTATTTAAAAGACTCTCCGGGCAGTCTTTGATGTATTTGCTCAATTGAAGATATTTGTTCATATTTTAATTATACATTCTTTGTTTAAAAAATAAAAAGTGGGAAGTCAAGGTGATTTCAACTCCCCACATATACTCACTCAATGATAAAAAACTGTCGTCGAGTAAGTAAAGTGATAATTCGCTGGAATTCCTTGTCCGTAAAGGAAGTACCAAACCTTGCTGCCAAAGATTCCAGGGTCATTTGGCCGAGATTACGCGTAGCCACCAAGAAATCATAAAGCGTCTGATTGACATGAATGATGTTCCTGGGAGAACCCGGCGCAACCAGCCAACCGTCATTTTCGGCACGTGACTGAAACGACTTAACCGGCCGAATCATTGCCCGGGGATATAGATTAATCCTCTGGGGCTCAACCGGCGGCGAAGTCAACTTCTCAATCATATAAGGATGTTTGGCATCACTTGAACCTCTGCGAACCTGCGCGTCAACACGGCAACCACCGCCGCAATTGTTGAAAAGATCACAACCCAGGCAATCCTGGTGGAAATTGCCGCTCTTTTCCCGCCAATCAGCCATCCGACGCCAGATCCGCCCAATATCCTCATTAAGTATGTTGCCGAAAGTTTGAGGATTATGGCTGCATGGTCTTACTTCGCCGTTAGTGCCAATCGTTCCGTTTCGCTTGCCGGCATGACAAGAGCGAAAAACAAACGGCAACTCAAGCTCAAACGCCTTTGGCGGCATTAAACATTTGGGGATTGATTCCATGATATCAACCCGCAATCCCAATTCTTCATGCGCCCAAATCAGATCGTCAATCACTTGCCGAACTTCTGACTGGGAAAGCAAAAGAGAGAAATTGGGACTGTTCGCGTTAATGCTTGCCGGAGTGGCCGCAAACCGCTCAACACCGAGTTTCGCCATTTTCACTGCCGTGTTTCTTACTGAGTACTTATTGAGCTTGGTTACAACCATATTAACGGTAAAGCTCTTTTTGGACTCAATAAGAGAACGGAGTTTCTGCTCAAACCGACTATAGTTGCCATTGCCAGTTGCCTGACGATAAACGTCAGGGTCGCTGGAAGGGCATGAAACTAGCATCCGATCTACAGGTAGTCGGCGTAGAACATCATCATTAAACGGTGCTAGGCAGGTATTGAGCGACAGCACGATTTTATGGTCACGCAGATATTGAGCAACGGCAATCAGTATCTCCTTGCGTACCAACGGCTCGCCACCGGTAAACGTGACAAAAAACAACTGGTTCTTAGCGATTATCTCGGCAATCCAAAGCATCTCTTTTTCGCTTAGTCCCAGTGGAACCGATTCATCACTGCGAGAATCGGCGTGATAACAGTGAGGACAGCGATAGGGACATCGATCCGTAATTTCCCATTGCACCAATGCCGGTATCATTTCTAGCACCTCCTTTCCTTGTTTTCGGGCTTAAAAAAGGTGGGAAGAAAGCTTGGTGCCTTCTTCCCATGATAGCGCGGATTCACCGGTTAGTAGTCGTCAATGTCACCGGCATCACAGTCGCAATCACAGTCGCAGGCCGCACCGGCATCCGTGATTTCCATGGCAGCGAATATGCTACCAATCTGGTTTGATGCTATGGTCGCAACATCAACGCTTTCGTGCTTGAGCACAGTATCCATGACACCTTTCTCCTTTCTTGCCTATTATCTTTAACTACTCTTTGGGCTAAAAATCCCCCATGGATTTTTATTTAACTTCGTTGACCCAAAAGAGCAATAAAAGAAATAGGACTTGGCGTTGGATGTTAAAGAACTAACAACATCTTATCAATGCCCCCCCCCATTTTGTCAAGGGGTTTCGTAGTAAAAAAAATAAAAAATAGCCCCAAATAATATCCCGCCACTGGCGGGATAAAAAACTTTTAATTATTTCCGATAACGTTTGCGTGTATGAGAAGTTTCGCCGACTTCCTTATTATTTTATTATAGAGGAGACGAAATTTGGGTGAAAGAAAAAGTGCAACCTTTGAAAAATTATTAACGCACTTTTTCTTGAACTATAATGAGACGGTTGCAAAATTCATCTAGCTAATTTCTTAAGATAATATTTAATAAACATTAAATAACAGAATCCTTGATAAGTAGAAGTCTTCTTTTCCATAAATCTGTCTATCCTGCG
>Ga0180007_10002911_pt1 | contig 19800 bp, 12 predicted proteins | sample MM_PC_MetaG_FD_121122 | JGI IMG/M metagenome (GOLD analysis project Ga0180007, IMG submission 121122) | Groundwater microbial communities from the Aspo Hard Rock Laboratory (HRL) deep subsurface site, Sweden - MM_PC_MetaG | ecosystem: Environmental > Aquatic > Deep subsurface > Groundwater... | reverse complement strand
GGGTCGACCGGTGAGAATGGCCCGGGTCATCTCCCCGGCCAGCAGGGGAGGGATGTTGTCCTGCTTGCCCTGAGCCGCAGTCTCGGCCAGAAGCATCCACAAGGGTAGGTGCTCGGGCTGGCGGTCGCTCAGGCGGGCCAGTTCCAGGTCGCCGAGATGCTGGCTCAGGCTTTGTTGCAGTTGGCCCAGGGTGCTCTGGTGCCAAAAGCGCACTGACAGGCGCGATGCGTTGGGGCTGAGGCCCAGGATGTAAAAGGGGTTGTCCGCTCGCCAACCGGCCATGGGTTGGCCGGCCTTGGCCGCCTTGAAAAAAGCGGCGATGCGTTGGTTCAGGGCCTGGTCCTCGGCCTCGCCTCCGTTGAGCACAAAGCCCAGGATCTCCTCGGCCTCTGAGGGCGCCTCGCTCCAGAAGACCGCCGAGGCGTCGCCGATCTGGATTTTCTGGCGGCTGTCCGGTGACAGGAGCCGGTTGAGCACCGTGGTGTAGGCAAAGGCGGCTCGGTGGCCAACAAAGGCCGTGGTTTGTTTGGCTTTGACGTAAGACTTGAAGGAATCCAGATTTGCGGAAACCAAGGCGGCTCCCGAGGTTTGCGCTCCCCGCACCCCCTTAATCATGTGATGTAGGGGCATGAGCCTTCCAAGCTTGCCTTCCACTAGGCACTGCCCATCTATGCCTTCGTCCCGATTCGGATAATAATCCAACCAGGCTTGTAGCACTTGTTCATCGTCGTGAACAAAGCCTCGCTCTCCACTCAACCTGAAGGCCACGTTGCAGCCAGCCACCTCATCCCAATTCGGTATGGCTTCCGTGGCCTTGTTCGGTTCCCAAGTATCAAGAAAAGCCAACACCGCCCGCATCCCTGGCGAAGCGACGTGGCCGGCCACTTGGCGGGCCAGTTCTCTGAATGCCTCGAAAGTGTCCCTGTTTCGTTTGGTGACATTTCCCGCGCCGGCCCCCAGCACGTATTCCGTTTTGTCCCAAAGGAAGTTCGCCTTGATTCCCGACGTGCGTCCTATGACCGATTCTGGAGTACGCCATGTCGAAGGAACCATTTTATTGCCCATTTGTCGGCGCAGATCTTGAACCGCCAGCAGCCGGCCCGATTTGTCCAACTCCAAAGCAAAACTGAGCTTGCTATCACTGAAAGCCAATGGCGGAACCGCCTCTTCCTCCAATAGCCTTTTGTAATAGCTGTTGAGTGCCTGCAGGATCATCGTCGCACCTCCGGGCTCTCCGGCGGCGGCACCTCCAGCAACCCATCGACCAGGCGGGCGTGGAAAAAACGGGGCTGGATGTTCTTGCGGTTTCGGTAGTCCATATCCCACAACATCCAGCCCAGGTCCCGCTCGCCGCTCAGAGGGGAGGGCGGCGGCTCGCCCTCCTGGGGGCCAAAAGAGGCGGCAAACTCCCGGCAGCCCAAATAGGGGCGCTGGAAGCACTGTCCCTTAGCCGCGCGGCGGTTGAACATGTCCAGGTGTTTGCCCTCGTTGTTGTCCTGATCCGAGGTGAACTCGAACTCGGCCTCGATGAGATAGTCCACCTCCCTGAGCACCATGGCCGCCCGCTGTTGGCGGTCGTCCTCGATGTAGACCTGCAAGGGGCCGCCCGAGTTCATGGCCTTTTTAATCGCCCCGGCGGCAATCTTGTGGCCCAGCTCGTTGCGGCGCAGGTTGGTGAAGGTGATGGGTTTGAGCACATGGATGCGTTTGATCACCCAGCGGATGGAAGGCTTCCAGTAGACCGCCTCCAACACGCCACGGGCGGCCGAGGGGGTCATCACCTCATAGGAGACCCTCTCCACCTTCATCTCCGGCCGCGTGAAGCAGGCGTGGTCCCCCCACACCCTAAGTCGCACTCCCCTGCTCATAGGCGTCCTCCTTTATTTGGTATTGCTATTCCCCCCTTTTTATAGGCGGGTGTCAGACCACGAACCTGGCCGGGTCCGGCTGTTTAGCCAGATTCACCATCAGGCCAAGGTCGTCGTCGTAAAGCTCCAGGGCGGTCAGCACCGGGAACAGCCCCTCCCCCACGCGCTCGATGGCTCCGCGTTCATACAGGGCTGCCAGTTGATTCGGGTAGAGCTGCACCGTGTAGGGCTGGGCCTTGCGCGCAAAGACTCCGGGGTGGGGGCTGTGCCTCAGGCCATCGATAATCTTCTCGCGCAGCTGCTCCTCACGGCAGACCAGCACCGCCTCCCCTGGGCTGTCAAAGCATCTGAATTTTTCTGCCGCCTCAGCAAACTGGAACTGGAGATCCTTGGCTCCCTCGGCCAAAAGGGGCACCACATTCTCTTTGTCCAGCAAATCTTTGTGCCGCCAGAATAGGTTTTCGAAAAAGGCGCGCACAGCCTCCAGGCTCAGAGGGTCATCGAAATTGCGCATTATCATGCGGCCTTCTTCAGCCGGGGCGCGTAGGCTGGGTATGGGCAAACCAGCGGTCGGTTCAAAAACATGCAACTGGCCCAGCCCAGGCATAAGGCCTTCCCGGTTGCAGCGGCCGGCGGCTTGGGCAATGGAGTCCAGCCCAGCCATGGCCCGCCACACTACCGGGAAGTCCACGTCTACCCCTGCCTCCACCAGTTGAGTGCTTACACAACGGCAGGGCCGGCCCTCATGCAAGGCGTTTTTTATCTCGGCCAATTTTTGGGAGCGGTGGGCGGGATACATCAGGGCGCTCAGGTGATACAGGCTCTCGCCGCCGGCTAGGCCGCGCAGCTCTTCGAACAGCTCCCGGGCCTGGCGGCGGGTGTTGACGATGCATAGCACCTGCCTCTCCTGGGCCAAGGCTTGGGCCAGGTCGAGATTGTCCATCGCCTGTTGGTGCTTGACGACCTCCACCCGGCGGAACTGTTCTTGGAGGGTGCGGGGCTCAGGGGCTACCTCCCGGGGTTCCAGCTTGGCCTTGCGGAACGTATCGGCATCGTTGAAGGCCGGCTGCGTGGCAGTACAAAGCAGCACGCTGCAACCGTAGTTGCGGGCCAACTCGCCCAGAGCCTCCAGGCAGGGCAGAAGAGCCTCCCTGGGCAGCATCTGAGCTTCGTCCAGCACGATTACGCTTCCCGCGATGTTATGCAGCTTGCGGCACCGGGAGGGGCGGTTGGAAAAGAGAGACTCAAACAACTGGACGTTGGTGGTCACCACCACCGGCGCATCCCAGTTTTCGCAGGCTAGTCTGGCCCTTTGATAGGCTTCATATCCCTTGGCGTCAGTCTGGTCGGGCACGGGAATATTGCTGTGATGCTCCAATACAGCAGTTTCGCCCAATATCCCACGAAACACGGCCGCGTTTTGCTCGATGATGCTGGTGTAAGGGATGGTGTAGATAATCCTGTGTTGGCCATGGGCCAGGGCGTGCTTAAGGGCGAAGGCCAGGGAGGAGATGGTCTTACCGCTGCCGGTGGGCACGGTCAGGGAAAACACACCAGGTGGTTTGGCCGCCGCCGCCAGACAAGCCCGCAATATTTCGTTACGCCGCTGATTGAGAGGAGCGTGATTTGCCTTGGCCGCCAAGCCTTGCAGGAAGTCATCCAGGCGGGTGGCAAGCTCCGGCAGGACGGGATGGGCGGGTCGCTGTAGCGACCGGCCCGGGTCCATGAAGGCTTCCGTGTCCAGGTAATCAGCGTCCACCAGGCAGGAAAAGACCATGCGCACAAAAAAGCTCAGGGTGAACCCCCGGGTGCCTCCCGGTTTTAGTGGCAACTGATCAAGGCCCACCGCAGCCAATTCGCAGGAGGGATGAGCCAGCAGGGACGGCAAGGTCTTGCCAAGCCTACTGGCCAGGTCATTGGTTTCGCCGTTGACACCGTCGGGTAGACCGCCGTGGTGCCCGGCGATAGCGTAGGCCAGAAGGCGTCCGATCTTAGGTCCAAAGCGGGACAAAGCTTCTTGGGCGCCGGCGCTGGAGTGGTCCACAGCGGGGCCACCTCGCAACCTCTGCTGAAAGCCCTGGGTGCCCTTGCCCAGGTCATGCAACAGGCCCTCCGCACGGGCCCAGGGGCCGGCCCCAAAGGCTTGGGCCATGTTTTGGGCCAGATCGGCCACGTTTTTCAAATGCTTCTCAAGCGGCTGCCAGCCGTCCGGCGGGGCTCCTTCCTTGCTGTGGGCGTAGAAGTCCATTGCTCTGCTCTTTGATCACCCCCAGGCCAGCCTGCGATTTCAGGACTTCCAGGATGGCCGCTTTGGAGGCCTTGCCCAGAACGATCTCAGTGGCAGCCGCATTAGTGCCCTTGCGCTTTAGGTGGCCGCCGTGCGTGGGTGGTGATGCTCGGTTGAAGAAACACCGATGGGGGGCAGGCGACTCGCTAGCCAAGTAGCAAGATAACATATCATCGGCATGGCTGGTAAGGCGGTTCAGGCAGTTGGCTGGGGTTTAAGAAGGGGGGCAATGTTTAGGGGCAAACTTTCAAGCAGCTTAACAAATGTACAGTCCAGCCCCTTTGCACCGAGGTTGGTTAACCGTCTAACCTGCTCCCTCTTGAAATAGTTCCGGGATGTAGGCGGAAACTCCATGACGGATGTGACACATCGTACAGATTTTCCTGTTACCCCTATACGCGCGCACCAATGTCTCCACATGTAGGGATAATCCGTCACATTCGGCCGGTGTGACCTTAATTGGCAGTTATATATTGCCAGATCACCTACTTGGTGGCGGACGGATTTTCCCCCACATCCGACATGAACCGTCGCGAACTGTCAGCATAGGAGGCGAGTGACGCCGTCGAGCGGGGTGAGTATTAGAAATCAATTTCCTCGTCTCGGTCCTGATGAATGTAGTCTGCTTCTACCAGCAGGGCAACGCCCATAAATACACGCTGGGTCTTGCCGTTTATCCACCGTCGATCTGGGGCAAAGCCTTGTTTCGCCAGAGTCTGACTGAAGGCTTTACTGCTGCCCGGCTTCTCACCGTTCAACTCGGCGTAGTCCCTCCACGACTTGAAAAGGCCGGCGAAGGTTTCGAACTTGCCAGGCCCTTTTTCGCACTGTTCCTCTAGCCACTGGCCGAACAGATCCTGGTCCTCGAAGTAGGTATCCGTGGCATCACGGACCACTTGGGGGCGCACCAGGCCGTTGTCCTGCCAATCCAGACAGCCGTTTATCATCCACTGCAAAATAGCCGGGTATTCGGCCTTCAGCTTCGCCTCCAACTCCTTGTCGGGCTGGGGCGGCTCGTGGAGAAAGGGGATGATGTTGACCCGCCTGCGCATGGCCTCGTCCACGTTGTTCAGTAGGGGCTTGTAATTACCGATCACTAGCGGCTTGAACTGCGGCTGATACTCGAAGAAATCCTGGCGCATGTAGCGGGCGGCAATTTTGTCGCCACCTGTGACCTGCTTGATCCTGGTCTCCGCCCATGCCCGGCCCTCCTCAGTTTCGCTCACGCTGACCAAACGGGCTCCCTGCAGCATGGCCAGTTCAGTGGGGTGGCGATCGTACCTGCTGGCCGTGAAAGTATCCATGGCCGAGGTCTTGGCGTAATCACCCATCACGTTGGTGGTGGTGTTCAAGAAGACTGTCTTACCGTTACCGCCAGGGCCGTAGATGAAGAACAAAGCATGCTCCCTGGTGTCGCCCGTGAGGCAGTACCCGCCCATCTGGGCCAGGAACCTTTGGAGGCCCTGGTCCCCATTCGTGGCCTCGTCCAGGAATTTATGCCACAGGGGGGCCTCTGCTTCCGGATCGGGCGTGACAGTGGTTTGTTTTGTGATGTGGTCCTCTCTGCGCGCCTTTCGCAAAGTGCCCGTACGCAGGTCAATAGTTCCGCCGGGGGTGCCCAGCAGGTATGGATCGGAGTCAAATTCCTGCGAAGTAACGGCAAAGACCCTTGACGCCTGGGCGAACTTGAGAACCGCAGTAGCGGTGGATGCCTTGCCCACGGTGTTCTTGTTGTCCTTGTTCACCTCACGGCAAATTGTGCGGGCATAATCGAAAACAAGTTGGGTTTCATCAGGCACCCAGTAGTTGCCGTTCCAGCGGAACCAAACGCCCCGATCATGGCAGTAGAGCAGGTTACCCTTGTGCTTCTGCTCGAAGTACCGGGCAATACGGTCTTCGCTGGGATTATCAGAGGCCCTTTTCTTCGCCAGCAGAGTAAGTTCGTTCCGATCGCCATGTGGGAGGCCTGAGCTATGTACACTTGGTTTCTTGTTACTAGCACCGGCCATCGTCACCCTCCTCATCGGTGCAGTCGGAGGTGCCGCCGTTAACGACACGCTGCTGCCACTCCTTGGCCCCGGCGATGGTTCGGGCCACGTAGTCGGGGCGAAGGGCTTTCGCGGAATTAAATTTCTGTTTGATTCTGAAGGCGTGGATAAGCGCCGCGATTATTTCATCGAGCAAACCGTTGCGGACCCCAAAGTTGGCGATAGCCATGTCGTAGGCGCTGGCGTCCGGGGTGCCGTCTGACTTGAAGAAATTCGGCTCACTGCGGCCGCACTCCCAGAGCAGAAGAAAGTCAGGTTCGGTAAGCAGGAACTCTAGCAACTCTGCTGGAACCTTATCCCCGATGTGGACATGGGCCACTTGTGGGGGGAGCCTGTCCTCGATAACCAAGGTCACCATGAGCGCCTTTATGGCCATGGTGGCGTTCTGTATTTCGGTGGGCGTGCCGACCAGGTGGTCGCCGGTTACGGTGAAGTAGCGACCTGACGAGTAGATCTCCACCGCTCCGCCTTGGTACTTGACCTTATGCCCCTTGTGGAGGTTTGGCCCCCTGCAAATGATATGGACGCCATTCCGCGAAGGTGACAACTCCGTATATGAACTAAGCGCATCGACGATTTCATTCGCCCAGGGAGCGACCTTCCTATCCACCACACAATGGTCAAGGTCAATGCCCATGATGTCGTCGTCTTTGGTGAACACGAAGCCCAGGCCGTCCCACCTACCGCTTTTCATGGCCCCGAGCGCCTGCTGATAAGAGCCCCACGTAGTGGGGTCTGTACTGCTGGCCAGCTTTCCGGTTTTTTGATCATGGGGGATTTTGTCTTGGTGGACCACCCACCGATCCAGGCTTGTCATTGCCCGTGGCAACTTGTGGCTGTACTGGTGAGTGCAGAGTCTCTGGCCGTTGATAGCTCCTATCTTCTCGGGAGAAGGTGTATTCAGGTTCATATCGCACCCTCCTCCTTATCTGCAGGACACTGACCAGGGTCGGCCGTGGACCTTCGCCTGCAGGAGGAAGTCCAATCTAGGACTTCGTCGAGTCGGTACAGAACCCGTCGGCCGAACTTATAGAATGGAGGGCCTGAGCCGATGAGGCGGTCCTTCTCGACCGTCCGGGGACTTCGCCCAGTGATTTCAGCCAGTTTCTCAGTTGAAATAAATTCGGGGATGACCTGTTTGGAATAGTGGGTAGTCAAGGTTTGCCTCCCACGCGCCGCCTGTCGGCGACTGCGCTTGCAGCCTGGCGCTGCTGGCGCGGTCATGATGACCACATGTGATCTTGCTGCGCTGGGTGGGAGCGCGGGACTTGTTTTGCCTACAATAGGCGAGGCACCCTCGCGCTAGGTGAGTGCGCGGCACCCTTTTTACGCCGGGAGGAGGCGAGGCACCTATGCGCCGACTGGCGGCGCGACTTCCCCTTTTGTCGCCGGGGAGAAAGCGGCACCCTTTGGTTCGCCGGGTGTGGGCGGCATCCCGCAGGGGGATGGGGAACTAGGACCATTCTGGCTTGAGGGGCAGACCCAAAAGAGGGGCTGATAGTATGGCCCGATATGTTCCATCAATTTTACAGATAACAAATATAGGCTCATCTGTCAAGTTACGGGCTATCCCCAACTACTTTCAGAGAGCCTTTCAGTGGCGGCTGTCAGCTAGAGCCCAATGGTTTGCCGTGATATCCACCTGAATATGCTATGTATCTCCTTCTTGCGAGGTTGGCCCTTTGGGCTCGATGGGGATCACTTTTCTTCTGGGGGACGAACTCATCGCTTCCCAAATTTTGGCTCCGGTGGTATTAGAAGCTTCCCGGAGTGGATCTTGGGCGAGATGAGCGTATCGCTGGGTGGTGGCCGCCTGGGAATGGCCCAGTAAAGCCCCTATGACCGGCAGGCTCAGGCCAGCACCAGCCGCAACGGAGGCGAACGAGTGCCGCAGGTCGTGGATTCGGCAATCTTTTAGTCCAGCTTTGTCCCGGACCCTGTACCAAGCCCGTGGTAGTCCCACAAGCGGCTTCATGGGCTCTCGACCGGGACAGACATAGGGTGATCCAGCCTGACGAGTTGTTTCGCTCAGCACCTCGAGGGCGAGGTCATTTAGTGGAACACGTTTGTATCCGGTTTTGCTGTCGGGCAGCACCAGACATTTACGATCGAAGTCAACATGCTCCCACCTCAGGGTCAAAATCTCACCTCGGCGACACCCGGTGAACAGCAGCAACTTTATGGCGGTAAACACGCTGGGATGCTCCAGCGACTCGGACTCCATCTCAGTTAGGACCTTCCCCAGCCGTGCGAGTTCATCTGGTGTGAGATAACGTTGCCGCTCGATTTCACGATATCGCTCTACATATTTACTGGGGTTAGTCCCCTGGGGCCGCAGCCCCCATTTTTCGGCCAACGAAAACATTTTGGAGATTAGGGCGAGGACCCTGTTTGCCTGGGTTGGTGTTGTCCGCAAAGAATGATGGAGCTGCGCAATGTCCGAAGTCTTAACAGCCTCCACTTTCATGTTGCCCAGGTTGGGCTTGATGAGCCGGGTTATCAGGGTTCGGTCCTTGGTGACGCTGGACGGCTTTTTCTTCACCTCAGCATGTTCGGACATGTAACGGTCAGCCAATTCTTTGACTGTGGGAGCCCTGCGCCCCTTGCGTTTTTCCTCCAACGGGTCGACCCCCTGATCAACTTCAGCCAGTATTTGCCGGGCCTTTGCTCTGGCCTGGGCCAAGGTAAGTCGCCCATATCGTCCAATTGTTAGCCGTCGACTTCGGCCCTGAGCATTACGGTATTGGACACAAAATGATTTAACCCCGCTCAGCTTTACCCGAACCCCGAAACCCGCGAGAATGTCGTCCCACAGCACGGTTTCTTTGTTCTGGGCCTTGGCGCTGTCCAAAAGTTTTTTTGTTAGCTTCTGCATTGCCCCCTCCGTCAGGTAAGCACTGGGTAAGCAGCAGGTAAGCAAATACAGAGTAGCACGGGTTAGAGGGGCGTACAAGATTATATATTCAACACGTTGATATAATGTTGCTTATATAATTAAGCAGTAGGCAGGAGTAGTATAACATAGAGACTGAAAATCCCCGTGTCGGCGGTTCAACTCCGTCCCTCGGCACCAAAGATTTCAAGGGCTTAGGCCGTTTGGTCTAGGCCCTCTTTTTTGCCCACCGTTGATTTGTGCCACTCCTGTGCCACAAAATTTCGTGAAGCAAAGTGAAGCTGGTGATAGCAGCCATGCCTGGTGCCAGGCAAGTTGGGCCCCTTCCGAGAGTGGCATTCGGGGAAGAACGCGGTGCCCCGAAGGGCGCTGAGTCAGGGCAGCCGTGAGCGTTTTTGGGCCCGAGGCCAGCAGGACAAGGGCCGGGGGGCCCTAGGGGGGAAGGCCTTCCACCTGTTATCAATCAAGCCATCCCACAAAATGCATGCAATTTTTTGAATCGATAACGAGTCTAATTCAGCTCTTCGGGGTGCATTTCATAGTAGCCCTTGGCACCAGCCTGAACTAACAAGTCCCGTATCATCGGCAATACGTCACCTGGGTCTCGATCAGGCTCTCCTGGGATTCTGGTCTCTTGGATAAGAATCTCCCAATCCACCATATCGAGGACGGTTTCACGATCATCTGTCTCCAAGGGGAAATCAAGCACGTTCGGATTCGCCCCTCTCTTAAGGACCAGCTTTATCATGGCCACATCCAAGCTCATCGCCGCATCGTGCAAGGCCGTACAGCCCCATGGCGGACAGTAATTGACATCCGCCCCTAGGTCTAAGATCGTCGCAACAACCCGCAGGCCAATAGGGCCTCGCACGCCGTCTAGAATGGCTTGATTCAACAGGGGCTCCGGACCGTCTTCCCGCAACTCTTCGTTGGTGATTAGAAAAGGCGCGGCGGCAGCCAGTTCTTCTATCCTTTGGTCATCACCCTTAGTAATGGCCTGGTAGGCCGCCTCGTAGGTGGCACTGGTATCCATGGGGAAAATCATCTCTGTCATGCTGCGTTTCTCCTCGCCCAGTCGGGAAGCAGGTCAGGAGGAATCTAGTGCGGGGCCGTTGGGTAGCTTGGAGTGGTACCGGGGGCGGGAATCGAACCCGCGCCTCAGGCATTAAAAGTGCCTTGCTCTGCCAACTGAGCTACCCCGGTATGTTTTCAGTGTGGCGGCGAGGCAGGGATTCGAACCCTGGAAGCGTAACCACGCTTAACTGCTTTCGGGGCAGCCGCCTTAAACCGCTCGGCCACCTCGCCGTTACCCACGCAATAAAAAACCGCACCTGGAAGCAAGTCCCAGGTGCGGCTAACCCATTATTATTTGGAAGTTACTCTAGCAATCCTCCAATGGGCGGCACCAGGGCGCATTGCCCCGCGACGAACCACGTTCCATGGATTTGAGCCGAGTAACCAGCATCATTATTGCCAACTTTTCAAAACTGTAACCAATTTTTTATTACTAACCAGCTCAGCGCGGGGTCAAGCGAAATTGAACACCGAAAAGTCAGGTATGTCCATGGACTTTTAATGTGACCTACGGTCTGGTTCTTTTACAGGCAGTATTCAAATTTTCGCCAGTCTGAATGCCTGTGCGTAGCTAGGCAACTCACCGTTAACCAGTTCCTATACAGCAGTATTATATGATATAAATCGAACTCTGTGGGAACCAAACACGCACGCCACGATTCCGGGGGGAACCATGGATTGGCTAAGTCCGTCTGACCTAAAGACGATTCTACATTCCAAACGCGCCAACATGTACTACCTGGAGCACTGCCGGGTCTTGGTGAACGGTGGCAGGGTGGAGTATGTAACCGACCTGGGCAAGAGATTCCTTTATTGGAACATCCCCATCGCCAATACCACTACCATATTATTGGGTACCGGCACCAGCATCACCCAGGCGGCCATAAGAGAACTGGCCAAGGCCGGGGTGCTTGTGGGTTTTTGCGGAGGAGGCGGCGCGCCCTTGTTCAGCGCCATGGAAAAGGATGTGGACGTCGCCTGGTTTTCCCCTCAGAGCGAGTATCGCCCGACCAACTATTTACAAGCCTGGGTCAAATTTTGGTTCGATGATGCCCTGCGCCTTGAGGCGGCCAAGATATTCCAGCGCGTTCGCCTGGAACATATCCGTGAACAATGGCATGCCAACAAAAGCCGAGACCATGATTTTGCAGTTGATTTGACGGCGCTTGAGGAATTTTTGCATGTATCGGCCCAGCAGATCGATAATGCGCCCACCAACAGCGCCCTTTTGCTGGAAGAGGCCCGCCTCACCAAGCGATTGTTCAAAATAGCTGCCCAAGCGACGGGCTACGGCCAATTCAAGCGCTCAACTCGTGGCCAAAGCGTCGACCCGGCCAACCGCTTCCTTGACCACGGCAACTACCTCGCCTATGGCCTGGGCGCCACCGCCACTTGGGTCCTGGGGCTACCTCACGGTCTGGCGGTATTGCACGGCAAGACACGCCGGGGTGGTTTGGTGTTCGATGTAGCCGATTTGGTCAAGGACGCGCACATCTTGCCCCAGGCCTTCATCTCGGCTATGCGAGGGGACAGTGAACAAGATTTTCGCCAGGCTTGCATAGAAAAGCTTGTCCACAACGAATGCCTTGACCTGATGATAGATGTGATCAAGGAAACCGCTTCCACCATGGAAAAGCGCTCGGCATGAACGTATTGTTCATATCCCAGTGCAATAAAAAGGCCCTGAAGCAAACCCGGCGCCTTTTGGATCAATTTGCGGAGCGGCGCGGAACACGCACCTGGCAGACGGTCATAACCGCGCAGGGCCTTGATACACTTCGCCGCTTGCTGAGGAGCACAGCCCGCAAAAACACGGCCGTGGCCTGTCATTGGATCAGGGGCAAGAATCATAGTGAGTTGTTGTGGATCGTGGGCAGGGCCTCGGCCTTCAACAGTCAAGGCGCGGTGCCCACCAACACCACGGTCAGGGATGTCCTGCGCGGCAAGGACGAAAATGACTGGCGTTTTGCCGCAGCCATTCGTCTACTCTCGGCAATGGCCGCTCTGTTCCACGACTTTGGTAAAGCCGTAGTCGCCTTTCAGAAGAAGCTCCGGGAGGCTAGACCCATTGCCGACCCGTTTCGGCACGAATGGATCTCCCTGCGGATATTCGAGGCCTTCGTGGGTGGTGATGACGATAGGCAGTGGCTGGAGCGGCTGTCAAACCTGGGCCCAACCCCTGGTCTGTCTTGGCTCGATAATCTGCGTATCAATGGCACGGAACAAGAAGACCAAGCACGGAACCCGACCGAGCGGAAGCCCTTGGATGGCTTGCCGCCGCTGGCCAAGACAGTGGGCTGGCTTATCGTCTCCCACCATCGTATGCCGGTTAACTTCGCTGCCGGCCGCAAGGTGCCGGACACGGGGACCTTGGATCGCTTGCCCGAGGGCATTTATGCCCACTGGTGCGGCAGCCGGGCGAATGGCGAGAATCTCTCCGCCAAGGAGCTAAAGGAACTTAATAAGCTCATAAGCGATTGCTGGAAATTTAAGGGCGACTTGCCTTTTGTCAGCGATCCCTGGATTCGTCGGGCCGCGAAAATCGCCCGGCGGATTCTGAATCACGAGGAATTGATAGGGACGACCTGGCTGGAAAACCCTTATGCGATGCACATGTCCCGCCTGGCCCTGATGTTGGCCGATCATCACTACTCCAGCCTGGCGGACACCAAAAAACGGGTCAAGGGCATCCCGGATTATCCCCTTTATGCAAACACCATCCGCACCACGGGCGAGCTGAACCAACGGCTGGATGAACACCTGCTGGGCGTGGAGGGCGCCAGCGGCCGCATAGTCAGCTCATTGACCAGGCTGCCCCAAAACTTGCCCCGCATCGCCCGGCACAGGGGCTTCACGCGGCGCAGCGCACAGGGGCTTTTCAAGTGGCAGGACCAGGCCTTCGACCTGGCTTGCACCATCAGGCAATTATCTCTTGATCAAGGTTTTTTCGGAATAAACATGGCCTCCACTGGCCTAGGCAAGACCTTGGCCAACGGTAGGATAATGTATGCCTTGGCCGATCCTTTATTGGGTGCGCGGTTTTCAATCGCCCTGGGCCTGCGCACCCTGACTCTGCAAACTGGAGACGCCTACCGCCAGAGACTGGGGCTTGGCCCCGACGACATGGCCGTGCTGGTGGGCGGGGCGGCCGTTAGGCAGCTACATCAACTCGCCGCCGACGATGAAGACCAAACCGAGGTCCACGGCAATCAGCCCGCTAACAGCCTGTTGCCCGACAACACCTATGTGCATTACGAGGGGAGCCTCTCGCCGGGTCCCTTGGCGTCCTGGCTCAGGGACACCAGGGGCGTTGGCGCACTATTGAACGCCCCGATCCTCATCTCGACCATTGATCACCTGATGCCCGCAACGGAAGGGACCAGGGGTGGCCGTCAAATCGCACCCATGCTGCGTCTGATGAGCGCCGATCTGATCCTTGACGAGCCGGACGATTTTGACGTCGCCGACCTATACGCCCTGAGCCGCTTGGTGCATTGGGCCGGCCTACTGGGCAGCCGGGTGCTGTTGTCCTCGGCCACTCTGCCCCCGGCCATTGTCCAGGGGCTGTTCGAGGCATATAGGACTGGCCGCGATATTTATCAAAAGGGCAGGGTTTTCTCCGGCGCGAGCAAGGATATCTGCTGCGCCTGGTTTGACGAATTCGACCGCCAGGCCTCAAGCCACGGCGATGCCGAGGGATTCACCAGACAACATCTGCAATGGGCCGAGGCCAGGGTCAAGGCCCTGGCCGAGCACAAACAGACGCGGACCAGGGCTTACATCTCGGACCTGAGCGCAAACGACGATGAGGATGAAATCGCGGGGCAGGTCGCGGAGCATGTCTATAGCCAGGCGCGAGACCTGCACCGACAAAACTACGTGCTTGATCCCCATGGCGGCAAACGGGTCAGCTTTGGGCTGGTGCGCATGGCCAACATCGATCCGCTGATCGAGGTTGCCTTGGTGCTGTCCAGGCTGGACGATGATCCCGCTCTTCGAATCCATTTATGTTGTTACCATGCCCGGTATCCCCTGCTGGTGCGCTCGGCCATTGAGCAGCGCCTGGATCGGCTGTTGAATCGCAAGCACGACGCTCCAAACGTGTTTGACGACCTGGAGGTACGCGCCATCATCGATGCCGATGATCAAACCTTGGACCACATTTTCCTGGTGCTGGCCACGCCCGTGGCCGAGGTCGGCCGCGACCACGACTATGACTGGGCCATCGTGGAGCCCTCATCCATGCGCTCGATCATCCAATTGGCGGGCCGGGTGCGCAGGCACCGTCCCGGACCCTGGGCGTCCAATAACATCTGTCTGCTGAGCTGCAATATCAAGGGCCTGAAAAACAAGGGGAGCGGTCTGGTGTTTAAATACCCAGGGTTCGAGGATAAGCACTTCCCGCTGGCCAGCCATGATCTGCGGGAACTGCTCGTCCCGGAGCAATTCGTGGAAATATCCTCGGCTCCACGCATCTTGGAGCGAGCCGAGCCGGACCCGAAAAATAACCTTGCCGATCTGGAACACGAACACCTGCGGTCCGTGATGCTGGGCGACGTCAAAAACCGCAAGGCCCGCATTGATCTCTGGTGGACCACCCGTGCTCATCTAAGCGGAGAACTGCAACGGGCGTTCCCCTTCAGGTACGACGCCATGGGCCAGGAAACATATGTGCTCATGCCCAATGAAGACGGCCTGGCAATCAAGTTCAAGCGTCTGGAGCAAGACGGTCGCCTGACCGGGGTTGACAACGAATTTTGCCGGATTGAGATAGCCCGCGCGTCGGGTGTGAATTTCTGGGGTGAGTCCGACTACCTGGACCTGTTGTTGGACCTGGCCGCAAGTCTCGATCTGGAAGCCGCGGAGTGCGCTAGGAAATTCGGCGTGGTCGACCTGCCCGTGGGCAAAGACGGCCAAATTTGGAACTATCATCCTGCCTTGGGGTTTCAACGATGTAAATAATGCTGGCCATGCCAGGGAAAGGGGGAGCCGGTGAGACCCAAGAAACCACCCAATGAAAACGAAACGATGGCCTTGAAGATGGTCATGGGCCAGTTCGTGGAAGAGCGGCTGGCCCCCAAGCTGGAAAAGATGGACGAGGACATAGCGAGGGCGCGCGCCGCAGGCGGACCGGAGGGGAGCGACAAGCTGGCCGATCTGGAGGCAAAGCGGCAGCGGCTGCTGGATGACTACCGCCTGGATGCCTGGCTGGCCAGGGCCGCAAAGGAGGTGCGCTTAATTCAACACGCGACCCATGCCGCCAAGTTCATACATTCGGCCATAAAAGTAGGTGACCATCAATCAACAGACATCTCCATGGCTGGGAAAAGCTACGTCGAGAATCAAGGGCTTGTAGGCAGCCATCTCTTTGATTCAGAACCTGAAATAGATATTGCTGTAAAAAATGCCGCATCACTGTACGTAGGCAAATTCCTGAAACTGGAATGCGCGGGGCGCTCCCTGCTCGAGCGCATCCTGGCGGTCGAGGCCAGCATGGCCGCCGCCCTGTCGGATGACCCGGCGCAGGCCGAGCAACTGATGGCCGCGTTCGGCGGCATCACCGGCAGGGGCAAACGGCCCGCCAGCCACAAGCTGGCCAAGCAGGTCTTTTTCCCCCTGGACAGCCGCGGCGATCACTATCACCTGCTGGCCCCTCTCTTTCCCACCAGCCTGGTGCATGCCGCCTACACCAAGATGCGTGAGGACCGTTTTTCCGAAGAAGCCAAACAGGCACGTGACGCCCGCAAGAAAAACAAGCCCCACGAAACCGGGTATCGTGACCACCCCAACCTGGCGGTGCAGGTGTTTGGCGGCTCCAAGCCACAGAATATCAGCCAGCTAAATAGCGAACGCCACGGTGAGAACTGGCTCCTGCCGTCGCTGCCGCCTGTCTGGGAAAGCAAACCCGTGCTCCTGCCCTTGGGCACCACCAGCCTTTTCCGCTGGAGTTGGTTCAACCGGCGTAGGGCCATGCGCGAGCGGATCGAAGAACTGGCCGAGTTTCTGGGCAAGACGGACTACAACAACGTGAACATCCGCCGAAGACGGAAAAAGCTCGTACAGGGCATCGTGGACGAGGTCCTGCACGTCGCCGCGTTGATACAAGGACAGGAGTCCGGCTGGAGCGCTGACCAACGTTTCCGCTTGGATCAGGCGGAAGCCCTGTGGCTGGACCCTGGAAGGGCCGCCCTTGACCCGGAGTTTGCCGCGATGGCCGGCCTGGGTGATTGGCAAGAGGACGTGGCCAAACGCTTCGCCAGGTGGTTCAACCACAAGCTACGGGAGCAAGGCAAACGGGCCAAGCTTCCCATGGGCGAGGTCGAGGCCGCCGAGTGGCAAAGGGTCCTGGAAAAGGAGCTGTCGTTCCTTGGAAGGGAGCTGGCCCATGCCTGAGCGGATAAACGGCCTGATCCTATTGCCCCACCTGCGGGTGCAAAACGCGAACGCCGTATCCGGCCCCCTGAGTTGGGGCTTTCCCGCGCCCAGCGCCTTCACCGGTTTTGTGCATGCCCTTCATCTGCGCTTGCGAAGCCAGGAAATCAACTTGGACGGCGTGGGCATCGTCTGCCACAGCTTTGATCCGCAAGTCTACAAACCAAACCCATACACCTACAAGTTCAGCCTGGCTAGGCATCCCCTAACCAAAGATGGGGAAACAGCCAGCGTCATTGAAGAGGGCCGGGCCCACATGGAGGCCAGCCTGCTGGTTGGCGTATACGGCTACTTGGATGAAGGCGAAGGGGCGTACTTCGCCCGTCAGGTTCAGGAGGCGGCCATGGGCATGCGCCTGGCCGGCGGCAGCATCCTGCCCTCCGACGGCGATTACCAGCCAGAGTACTTTGCCCTGGCCGAGGATAAGGAAAGCATTGAAACCCAGTTCCGCAAAATACGCCGCAAGCTGCTGCCCGGATTCGCCCTGGTCAGCGCGCACGCGGAGTTGCGCGAACACCTGGCCCAGATGCAACAGGACAACCCCAAGACCACGGCCCTGGACGCCCTGCTCGACCTGAGCTGCCTGCACGTGCAGCCCATATCCGAGGACCCGCAAACACCGGGCAAAGTTTCCTGGCGGGCAGCCCGCTCGCGACAGGGATGGCTGGTGCCCTTGCCCGTGGGCTACGGGGCCATCTCGCCGCTCTATGAAGCCGGCCAAGTGGCCAACGCGCGGGATGATCAGACACCCTTCCGCTTTGTCGAATGCCTTTATTCGTTGGGCGAGTGGAAGAGCCCCCACCGGATCGAAGGCCCGGACGAGTTGCTTTGGCATCATCACGCGGACCCTGAAAACGGACTCTATCTTTGCGAACAGCGGCATCAGGCCGATTAGGGAGTATTGAAAAATGGCGAACGAACTCAAGACCGCTTCTGTATTAGCCTTTGAGCGCAAGCTCGATGTCTCCGACGCCCTGTTCTACGCCGGCAAATGGGATGATCGCGAAAATGGCGAGCAGTGGCCCGCCATCGGCGTGCGCGAAAAATCGGTTCGCGGCACGATCTCCAACCGCCTGAGTACCAAGGAGCAAGACCCGGCCAAGCTGGATGCCTCCATACAAAAACCCAACCTGCAAACTGTTGACGTGGCCACACTGCCCGTGGACGCTGACACCCTGCGCGTGCGCTTCACTATCCGCGTGCTGGCCGGGGCGGGCAGGCCTTCGGCCTGCAACAATGCCGTCTATCAGCAAAAGCTGGCCCAAACCGTGGAGACTTATGTGCGGAGCCAGGGCTTTAGCGAGCTGGCCAGACGCTATGCCCACAACTTGGCCAATGGACGTTTCCTGTGGCGCAACCGGATGAGCGCCGAGCAGATCGAGGTGTGCGTGCGGCATCTGGAGCAGGGCCAGGCCGCTGGACAGTGGATTTTCCAGGCCATGGACTTCTCCCTGCGCGATTTTGACGACAAGGGCAACCCTGATGTGGGGGCCTTGGCTTCCTTGATCGAGCAGGGCTTGTCAGGCGACAAGTACATCCTACTGGAGGTCATTGCCTATGCCCGCATGGGTGACGGCCAGGAGGTCTTTCCATCCCAGGAACTGCTGCTGGACCGGGGAAACACTGGCAACAAGAGCAAGACCCTCTACACCGTGGGAAAAGTGGCGGGCATGCATTCCCAAAAGATCGGCAACGCCCTTCGCACCATTGACACCTGGTATCCGGATTCCGAGGGTCTGGGACCCATCGCGGTGGAGCCATATGGCTCGGTGACTTCCCAGGGCAAGGCCTATCGCCAGCCCAAGCAAAAGGTCGATTTCTACAGTCTGTTGGACAACTGGGTGATAAAGGATAAGGAACTGAACGTGGAGGAGCAACATTATGTAATGGCTACCCTTATTCGCGGCGGCGTGTTTGGCGAAAAGGACTAAACCATGGATAGGTACCAAGATATCAGGCTGCTGCCCGATCCGGAGTTCGCGCCCCAGGTTTTGCTTAACTATTTGTTCGGCAGGCTGCACAGAGCCCTGGCGGGGATCGATAACCGGGAGATAGGCATCAGCTTTCCAGAGGTAGCCAGCGATCGTCCGTGGCTGGGCCAGCGTCTGCGTCTGCACGGCACCGCCGCGAACTTGGATAAATTACAGGCCTTGGGCTGGGCCGGTCACATGTGCGACCACGTGAGTATGGGGAGCATGGCCGAGGTGCCAAATGGCGTCAGGCATCGGGTCGTGCGCAGGGTGCAGGCCAAAAGCAGCCCGGAGAGGCTGCGCCGACGCCTGATGAAACGCAAGGGCATCGCCTATGGGGAGGCCAGACGGTTGATACCAGACAGCGCTGCTCAAACACTGGCGCTGCCGTTTATCACCTCGCGCAGCCGCAGCACTGGCCATAATTTCCATCTGTTTGTGGAGCATGGCCCGTTGCAGGATCAGCAAGTGGAAGGTGAGTTCAACAGCTATGGCCTGAGTGCAGGGGCCACGGTGCCGTGGTTTTGACCCTTTTAGGAAGGTAAAATTTTAACCCAATAAAATCAGTCTGTTGGAAACAGGCCCCAAAAATGGGATAAAACGGCCAAAACCAACAAAAGTCATTGTGTTGTAGTGAGTTAGCGTCCTGGGAGTCTAGTTCACTGCCGCGTAGGCAGCTTAGAAATTGCCCCGCTCCACCAGGGGAGAGAGCCCCATGTTCACTGCCGCGTAGGCAGCTTAGAAATGATCACCGCCGTGGACGTGGACAACGACACCGTTCACTGCCGCGTAGGCAGCTTAGAAAGCCCACGGCTCCCGCTACCACGGCGGCTTGTAGTTCACTGCCGCGTAGGCAGCTTAGAAATTAAACGTCGAGTAGTCGGCCACTATGTCCTTGTTCACTGCCGCGTAGGCAGCTTAGAAATAGGCCGGATAGAGACTAACCTAGCTGACGCAGTTCACTGCCGCGTAGGCAGCTTAGAAAAATGTGTAGGCTGCGAGCGAGGTAATACACTGGTTCACTGCCGCGTAGGCAGCTTAGAAATGGAAAAACTTGAGGATGAAATATTTCTCGCCGTTCACTGCCGCGTAGGCAGCTTAGAAATACCGAAGAATCGGCCCGGAGAAAGTTGATTCGTTCACTGCCGCGTAGGCAGCTTAGAAAATATAGATTCGGCTCTCAAGAAAATAACCGAGGTTCACTGCCGCGTAGGCAGCTTAGAAAATT
>Ga0180007_10002909_pt1 | contig 19810 bp, 21 predicted proteins | sample MM_PC_MetaG_FD_121122 | JGI IMG/M metagenome (GOLD analysis project Ga0180007, IMG submission 121122) | Groundwater microbial communities from the Aspo Hard Rock Laboratory (HRL) deep subsurface site, Sweden - MM_PC_MetaG | ecosystem: Environmental > Aquatic > Deep subsurface > Groundwater... | reverse complement strand
CGCCAGAACCACGGAAACCCTTGCAGCACAAGGCTTTACAACGATGCGGCATTTCTACCCACGCATGCGGCGTTTTTACCCGTGGGCTTGGTGGATAGGACGGATGTACTGCCTTGACATAGCCCCGAAAATGTGCTCTCCTACCACCTATGAGCACGCAATCACCGCGAGCCTACACCCGGGCTCCCCGCATTTCGGCCCTCCCCAGGCACTACAACAGGCCGGAAACAAGGGATAAACAGGCTGCCCATGCCGTGAGGATGGGTTTCAAGAGATTTACGGAGTCCGGGTGTCACAGGCCCGGCGCGGCCGTGGAGCGGTAATCCACGGACGATAACGCCCAGGTGGGAGCCTGGGGCCTGATATACGCGGTTCGAGAGCGCAATCCTGGGGATTCAGAGCTACACGGATTGTTTTTGACGGGTCTATAACTGCCTCAAAATACACGCCTTGAAAATATCCCTTGACAAAGCACCCGCATTGTGTGTCAAATACACACCATGAAGAAAACCGTGAAATACACCGGGAAAGGTCGCCCGGGATTCACGCCTCAAAGAAGAGAGAAATTCCTCGCGTTCCTCCGCGCGGCCCCAAATGTGGCCGCCGCCGCTGATTCCGTGGGACTTTCAAGGCGTTGTGCCTACGATACCCGCGCCCGTGATCCTGAGTTTGCTTCGGCCTGGGATGAGGCCGTGGAGACTGGCGTGGACGCGCTGGAAGCCGAGGCGTACCGGAGAGCGGTACACGGCACGGATAGGCCGGTGTTCTACCAGGGGGCAGAGTGCGGAGTGGTGCGGGAGTATTCTGATACCCTGGTGATTTTTCTCCTAAAAAGCAGGCGCAAGGAGATATTTGGTGACCGTCTTGACACCCAATTGTCAGGCATCCCTGACACGCTCACGATCCGCTGGGCCATCGAACCCGAGCAGGAGGGCGAGTAGATGGGCAGGCACCGGCGAGCGGCTGAGGTCGTGATACCCTACTGTCCGAGGCTGTTGCAGGCCCGGATACACGAGCAGCCCGAGCGTTTCCAGGTCTTGGTATGCCACCGCCGGTTTGGAAAAACCGTCATGGCCGTCAATCAACTTTTGAGGGCCGCCATGACCTGCGCTAAAGAACGCCCACGATACGCCTACATCGCACCTCAATACCGGCAGGCCAAGCAGGTTTCATGGGATTACTTTCGCAAATACGCCGGCGTGATTCCTGGGACCACGTTCAACGAATCGGAGCTCCGGGCAGACTTTGCCAACAAGGCCCGGATTCAGCTCCTCGGGGCCGAGAACCCGGACGCTTTGCGCGGCCTGTACCTGGATGGGGCGGTACTTGATGAGCCTGCTCAGATGTCCCCGCGCCTCTGGGGAGAAGTCATCCGGCCAGCGCTTTCCGACCGCCAGGGCTGGGCCATGTTCATCGGTACGCCGATGGGCCACAACCAGTTTTTCCAGCTACACGAGCAGGCCAAGACCGCGCCTGGCTGGTACACAGGAGTTTTCCGGGCCAGCGAGACGGGGATCATCAACGCGGAGGAGCTGGCCAGCGCGCGCGCCACCATGACCGAGGAGCAGTACGCGCAGGAGTTCGAGTGCTCGTGGACCGCCGCGATTCTTGGCGCCTATTGGGGCAAGGAGCTGGAGCGGGCCGAGCGCGACGGCCGCATCCTGGACATCACGATTGATCCGCAGATTCCCGTTCACACGGCCTGGGACCTGGGCATGAGCGACTCCACGTCCATATGGTTTTTCCAGCTCGGGCCGCTGGGCGAGGTCCGGGTCGTAGACTACTACGAGGCCAGCGGGGAGGGCATGAGGCATTACGCTGATGTGCTCCGGGCCAAAGGCTACTACTACGGCGCTCACCTGGCGCCGCACGACATCGCGGTGCGCGAGCTCGGGACCGGGAAAAGCCGAATTGAGACAGCCCGGGACCTGGGCTTAAAATTCACCATTGTCCCCAACCTGCCCATCATGGACGGCATCAACGCCGCCCGGATGATGCTGCCCCGGACCTGGTTCGACGGCCAGCGGTGCGACAAGGGCATGGATGCTATCCGGCAGTACCGCGCACGATACGACGAGCGGGGCCAGGTGTTTCAAACCGCCCCCCTCCATGACTGGACCTCTCACGCTGCGGACGCCTTCCGCTACCTGGCCGTTGGCCGGGACCTGGCGAGGTCCGCATCGGGAGTCGGGGGCATGACGGCAGAGCAGGCGGCCGCAATGTATGAGCGCCTGGCCGCGCCAAGGACCTGGGGGGCAAGGGCATGAGGTTCGGGGACAACGACAGCCGCAAGGATTTCAACGAGGCGTATAACCTCGCTCTGGGGCATTGGCAGCCGTGGTTGACGGAGGCGAGGCAAGACCTCCAGTTTGCGATGGGGGATCAGTGGACGATCCAGGAAAAGGCATATCTGGATGCCCAGCGCAGGGCCGCCCTGGTATTCAACCGCCTCCACCGTGTTCTCAAACTCATCGAGGGATACCAGAGAAAAAACCGCATGGCCTTCCGCGTGGACCCCGTGGAGGGGAGCGACGAGCAGGCCGCCAATCAGTTCTCCGGGCTGTTGCAGGCCCTCATGACGCAGATGGATGGCTACAACGTCATGTCCGATGCGTTCGCCGGGGGTGCGCTCAAAACCGGTTTGAATCTGATCCAACTTTACCTGGACTACTCCGACGATCCGCTAAATGGTGACATCCGCATGGCCCGGGTGCCGTACAACCGGTGCCTCCTGGACCCGATGTTCACGCGCCGGGACCTGACCGACTGCGCGTTTGTGATCCGCCGGGACTTCATGCGCCGGGACGACGTGCTGGCGATTCTGCCGTCCGGGTCAATCACGGCAGACGAGCTGGAAAGCCTGCATAGGCATGGGGGCCAGGACAACAAATTCACGGATGGGCCGATACCATCGGGCGTGGCCAAGGGCGAGCTGTACACGTACGATTCATTTTGGCGCCGCAGGTACGAGCCGTACACGATCATCCTGGACCGCCAGACGGGGCAGAGCCAGGCGTGGGGAGGCGGCAAGGACGACGAGAGGTTGATAGTGCTCCTGGCCTCGCATCCGAGCCTGACGACCGTGGATGGGATGCGCCGGAGTTCCGAGCTGATCACCCTGGTTGAGGGCGAGCCGATCTACACGGGACCGGACCCGACCGGGCTGGATGATTACCCGCTGATTCCGATTTTGGGCTTTTTTGACCCTGAGTGCGAATACGCGGCATGGAAACTCCAGGGTGTAGTCCGCTGTATGCGGGACCCTCAGATCGAGGTGAACAAGCGCCGGTCGCAGATGCTGGACATGATTTCCAGCCAGATATCCAGCGGCTGGACGGGTTGGGCCGACACGATGGTCAACCCCGAGGCCCTATACCAGAGCGGACAAGGGCAGGTCAATTGGGTCAAGGCCGACACCCCCCCCGAAAAAATGCCCCAGAAGATCGTGCCGGCAGACATCCCGCAAGGATTTTTTGCCCTTTCTGAGGTCCTGGACCGAGACATCATGGAGATTCCTGGAGCCAACGCCGAGTTGATGGGCACCCCGGAAAACCCCGACATCCAGATGGCTGGCATCCTGGCCAAAATGCGTAGCGCCCAGGGCCTGACGGTGCTGCAAGACATTTTCGACAATTACCGGCTTTCCAAGAAACTCCTGGGGCAACGGCTCATCCGCATGATCCAGGTCAATTATTCAGCCGAAAAAATCCGTCGTATTTTGGGGGAGGACCCCGCCCCGGCTTTCTCCGTCCGGGACTTTGGGAAATACGACTGCGTTCCTTGCGAGGGCGTGCTCACCGATACCCAGAGACAGATGTATTTTTCGCAGCTCCTGTCCTGGAAGCAGATGGGCGCCCCGATTCCGTGGTCGGAGATTCTGGACGTGGCGCCCCTGGAGAACAAGGATAAGCTCAAAAAGGCCGTGCAGGAGGCCGAGCAAGCCCAGGCGGGGCAGGGGCAGCAGATGCAGATGCTCCAGCAGCTACAAACCGCCCTTCTCCATGCCCAGATCGCGGAGAAGCACGGCAACGCGGAGAGGGACCGGACCCAGGCACAGGAGAACATGAGCAGCGCCGTGCTGGATCGCATCAAGACCGCCGTGGAGATTTCGGAGATGAAAACGGACAATCTCCTGAAGGTGATCTCGTTCATCAAGGGCTTGCAAGCCGACCAGGGCCAGGGGATACCTGGGCTCCCCGGGATGCAGACGAAAGGCACCGTGTGAGCATGATTGGCCAGATAGGCCGGGACCTGGGCGTCACGAACCCCAAAAGCGCTTTGCTGATTGGAGACGCCCGCCAGGATTTTGGCCGGGATCTGTACCGAACCCTGGAGAAGGTGGTCAATGATAACCAGAATAGAGCGCTTTACTGGATTCTGGTTGCGACCAAGCCGCTGCGGAATGACCCGCACCAAATCATGAGCCGGGTCATAATTTGCCCTCATGAGCCGCCCAAGATGTTAGGCACTATCTGCTGGAAAATCAGCAACAAGAGCGGTCGGGCCGAGCGGCTTTGGGTTCTTCCATTAGACATACCGCGCATGATCGAAACCGTGGACCCGGGCCAGTTCGTGCCTGAGGTGGCCCGGGCCGCGGAAGGGATGCCGATTTTGCATTAACTCAACCGACCCGCCGCCGGGGATCGGGCATGGAAAAGGGCGAAGAGCATGCGGGGCCGCCTCCCGCACATGGACCGATGACGGGCGCAGGAGGGAATCATGCTGGATTTTGAAACGGGCGTAAACGATCCCGCCGCCGGGGGTCAAGGGGCCGAAAGCCCTGTTGGAACAGGAACGAACCAGGGAACACAGGCAGGACAGCCGCAAGGGCAGCAGCCCGTAAGGGACCCGGCAACGGGCAGATTCAGCCCCACGCCTGAGCCTCAGCCCCCAGCCGAACCCGCAGCGCCGGAGCCGACGGAAACGACCGTGCCGGTCAGCGTGATCCAGGCCTTGCGGGATGAACTGAGAACGGCCAAGGATGAGGCAGCGCTTTACCGGGCGCGTGGCGGACAGCCCCAGCAAGGGTTTCAGCAACACCAGGCTGCTCCCCAGACTCCGGCGGACCCATTCGCAGGTCTGGGCGACGATGACCTGGTGGACGGGAAGGCCGTGAAACGCCTCATGACGGAGTTTGCGTCATCCCTGTCCTCGCAGTTCGACCGGCTAAACTTCGCCGTGCAGAACCCTGGCTACCAGGAAACGATCCAGCGGGACCTTGTTCCGCTACTCAACGACAACCCCGGGCTTGCGCAGGCATTCCAGAGCGGGAATCTCCCGCAGATCGCCGTAGAGATGGCCCGCACCGTGGGGAAGCTGCGAACACAGCCGAACCCAGGAGGAGGAGGCCAGCCCCAGGCGGGAGCGCCCCCGGCGAACGTCCTGGACATCGTGAACCAGATCATCGAGAACTCGAAGAAGCCACGCTCCCCGGCTCAGGCTGGGGCCAGCGCTGGAATCTCCGACGCCGCGAGGCTGGCCAGCATGTCCAATGAGGACTTCTCCAAGTGGCGGGAAAAGATGCTAAGCAAGCGGTAGGGGTAAAACCCACTGACAGGAGGCCAGCATGGCAGACACATTGACCACCACGACCCAGGTTGACCCTGCGGTCGCAATCTATTACGACCGCGTTCTCCTTATGGCCGCGTTTCCGAACCTGGTCTACGAGCAGTTCGCAACCCAAAAACCGCTCCCCGAGAAGAGCGGCAATACTGCGAAATTTCGGCGCTATTCCAACTTGAGCCCTGCGACCACGCCCATGATCGATGGGGCGGTTCCCCCGGGCTCCCAGCTTTCCAAGACGGACCTCACGGCCCGGGTCAGCCAGTACGGCGACTACGTCCACATCACGGATGTGGTGAGCCTTACCGTGGAGGACGATGCCCTGAACGTGGCCACGGAGAAGTTGGGCAAGCAAATGGCCCAGACCCGCGACCAGCTCATCCGCGACATCCTGGCGGCCTGTGCGTCGAGCACCAACGCCAGCGGCGGGAGCAACGGGAACACCCCGACCGAACTGACCAAGGCCGACATCGAAGGCATTGTCAAGACCCTGGTGGGGAACGATGCCGAGTTCTACACCCCGCCCATTCTGGCCGGTTCCGGCGTGGGCACCTCGCCCATTGGCGAAGCGTTCTGGGGGATTCTTAGCACGGCCCTCGTTGACGACATCGCGGACGTGGACGGTTTCGTGAACGCCTTCGAGTACCCCAAGCAGCAGAACATGATGAAGGGGGAATGGGGCGCCACGGGCCGTGTCCGATGGGTGATTTCCAGCGTGGGCACCTACACTACCGGAAGCCCGACCCAGTATTACCTCCCCATCCTGGGCAAGGAGGCATTCGCGCTGACGGATCTTCAGGGCGCGACGGCCCAGAGCATCATCAAGGCATACGGCAGCGCCGGGACCGCCGACCCCCTGAACCAGAAAGCCACGGCGGGCTGGAAGATGATGATGGTGGCCCGCATCCTCAACGACAACTTCATGCACATCCTGAAGGTCACGCATTCTTAGGCCACGGGCCGGAAGGGGGAAAGACAACATGGGACAGATCGTAACAGGACACTTTGAGGCAGACGGAGCGGCCGTCAATCTTCCGTTGGGTTTCGTGCCCGCCTACATCAGGATTGTCAACGTCAGCGCCGCTGACACCGAGGTCATGGCGCTGGAGTGGTGGTCCGAGATGGGCGATTCCGCCGAAATCTGGCACTACAAGGTCAACAACGACGGCGGCGACGACGTAGACACGCCCGTCAAGAAGGCGAGTGGCGGTTACATCGCGGAGTACAACAGCACCGCGATTGACGCCGGTACCTCGAACGACGACACCGATCCCTGCCGCCTGACCGGCTTCAAGGGGGTCACGATCTCGGCATCGTTCATGGACGATTCGGACGAGGTCTACTACCTGGCCATTGCGCCCGACCGAGACGTGGACCACGGCGACATCAACGCATAACCGAAAGCGGGGGGCCTTGACGGGCTCCCCGCCCCAACAAACAAGGAGGGTGAGCTATGGCACCACGTGAAAGCCTTGAGAAGAAACGGGATAGAGCTGCGAAGGAACGGATCGCGGCAACCCGTAAGGCGCACGATTTTGGCCCCTCCCTTCGGGTGAGGTTTCAGAACCTGGAGGATGAGCAGGCCCCTTTGACGTTCAACGTGGAAGGTCGGAATTTCGGCCCCCTGATTCCCGGCAAGGAGTACGAGCTCCCTTCCGGGGTAGTGGGGCACCTGAACAGCCTGACCATTCCGATTTACGGACTCGAGAAGGACGAGAACACGGGGCAGATGGTTTCGCGGCCTGTCGGCAGGCGGAACCGCTTCAACTGCATCCCCGTGGACTTCGCGCAGTTCGCAAAGGGCAGGAGCATCCCCAAGGAGGAAACCGCCCTCCAAGGAGGAATCACGACATGAGAAATCTTCTTTTCCTGGTCTTGGCGGTTTTTCTGGCCCTCACCACGGCGGCCTGGGCCGACAAGCCTTCCATCAACAACCAGAACGTGCAAAATCCACGTCTCTTGTCGGGTATCTTGAACGCCATGGACATCGAAATTGATGCCCTGCGGACCCTGGCCAACGAGATGCGCACGGATCATGCTACCAACCGGACGGCGGTAGCGAACCTAAAGCTCGTGGTTGATGAGATGGTGACGGACCACGACGCCGACAGCACGCACGTGGGCAACATCAAGACTCTCCTGAACGACATCAGGACGGAGCTTCTGGGCGACTACCTTATCACGCTTCCGGCCCTGGCCATCGGCACCGACCTCACATGTGTTTCCGGCGTGGCATTCAACTACGCCGTGAACGGTGCTGCTTATTACAAGGCCGCTGTTGCCACGGGAACGGCGTTGACTCCAACCACGGCTATCCCGCAAGCGAAATATGGGGCCTTTGCCCTGGACATCGGGGCGGACGGCACCATTGATGTTAGCGGTGCGACCGACAACGGAACAGGTTATGACAGCGCGGCCCTGGCAATCGCGGGTCTTTCGGCGGTTGCTGCGGATCATGTTCGCATGGGCACGGTGACGGTCACGAAATCGGACGGAGCTTTCACACCGGCCACAACCCACCTGAACGCGGCAAACGTGACGGCGGCCTACACCGACAGCGATGATTGGATGACCGGCATTGCGGCTGCGGTGAGCACGTCCGCAGCGGCGGCTCTGAGCAACACGAGCACGACCAGCCCGGCAGCCACCTTGACGGCCCCGGCGATCACGGAACAGGTCACTCACGGGAAGTAGGGGAATCCTGATGGACTGGACCCTTGCAGACATTCGGACGAAGGTCCGCAGCCTGACCGGGAGGCCGAGCACCGGCCAACTGGCGACTGCGGACCTCGACAACCAGATCAACAATTTTTATCGGAACGTCCTGCCGTCCGAGGCCGAGTTGAAGAGCTTGCAGACGTGGTACACGCTTGCAACCACGGCCTCGGACGATGGGAACTATGGGCTGACAGCGGCGATCTTGTCCGTGCGTGCGCCTGTCACCCTGGAAGACTCGGACGGGAACGTGAGCAAGATTACCCTGTTCACTGACCGGACAGATTTCTTTGACATCTACCCGCCGGACCAGGAAACCGAGGACGACCGGGCAACCCCCACGGGCGTCCTCGCCTACGATCGGGCGCTTTACCTGCGCCCGCTTCCGGATGCGGTTTACACGCTGAAATTCGCGGCCCTTCGACGGCCAAGTGCTCTTTCCGAGGCGACGGACAGCCCGCTGGATTACCAGTTCGGGCCCATCATCGCCTATGGCGCGGCCATTGAAATTTTGAAGGACGGCGGGGAGCATGACGAGGCTGACGCTTTGGTAAAAATGTACCTGTATCACCGTGGCCAAGTGGCTGTTCGGCAGATACAGCAACAGCCCCTGGGACAGAGGGCGACGCCGAGGTTCTGACATGGGCGGAATTGCAAATTACCTGGAGAACAAGATTCTGGACCACGTGCTGAAGGTGGCCAGCTACACGCCTCCGAGCATCTACATTGCGCTTTCGACTGCGGACCCGACCGAAGACGGGAGCGGAATGGCAGAGCCTTCCGGGGGGGGCTATGCCCGGGTGCTCCATGCCGCTTGGAACGCCTCCTTGAGCAGGGGCATCACCAACGACGGGGCGGTGGACTTCGTGGAGGCCACTGGGACCTGGGGCACGATCTCCCATTTCGCCATTTTCGACGCTTTGAGCGGTGGGAACATGCTTTGTTATGGGGCGCTTTCCGCGTCCAAGCTCATCGAAAACGAGGACCAGCTTTCTTTTGCGGACGAAGCCATCAGCATCACATGGCAGAGCGGAGGAATCTCGGATTACCTGGCTGACGAGATGCTGGACCACGTGTTCGGGACGGGGGCTTTTTCCGTTCCAACGAATATTTACGTGGCCTTGAGCACAGCAAACCCGGATGACGATGCAAGCGGCATAGCAGAGCCTTCCGGCGGCAGTTATGCTCGATTGAACTTCGACACATGGAACACGGCCTCGGGTGGATCATCCAGCAACAACGGGGCAATTTCCTTTGTCACGGCCACGGGGGCATGGGGGACCATCAGCCATTTCGCCCTTTTTGACTCCCTGTCTGGCGGGAACATGCTCTTTTACTCTGGCCTGAACACGAGCAAGGCCATTACGAGCGGTGACACGGCACGCTTTAAGGATACCGCTTTGAGCATCACCATAGACTGAGGCCGAAATGCCTGGAATCAGGTGGAGCGACATACCAGGGACCTGGGGCGACCAGATCACCACCTGGCAATACTGGAAGGACCTCGACACGAAATGGTCCGACCTGAACAGGCCGTGGACCGACTATTCAGACATGACCTGGAACACCATCTGGATTTCTGGTTCCATCGCGGCCCTTATTGGCGACTCCGACGCCATTGCGGACTACATCCGGGGGCTTGTTACCGAGGCCGATATACGGGCGTTCATTTTCGCCTACATCGGCATTGTTTTGAGCCTAAACAGCGACACCGAAATCGCGGCGGACATAGCGGCCCTCATAGAGGCCCTTCGGAATCTATCCGGAACCGTGCTTGTTGGGGCTTTTGTGGAGGCCCTAATTGATGCCGTTGTACAGCTTTTTGCGGCCGCGAATCTTTCAGCCGATGTCATCGCGGCCATCATCGCCATCCTGGGTCTTTCTGCAGACGCTGGCATTTCTGCAATCATCGAGGCCATCTGTGCAGCGATTCGGGCCATTGGATCGGGAGCTGGGGCCAGCATTGACATTGCTGCGGTTATCGCTCTTCTGATGCGTTCATTACGGGGCACGTCGGCGGCGGCCCTCGCCATCAATGCGGCCAGCACCCTATGGAGGAACATGGGGGGCAGTGTAGGTGCAGATGCTGATGCAGACGCAGACATCGGTGCGATCCGAGGGATTTCCGGAGACGCATCGGCAACCCTGACGCTCACGGCAGAGGCAACAATCGGCCTTCTGGAGCTTTCCGGGTCCGTGGAGTGCCAAATTGATGTAGCTGGATGGATACGGACCTGGGAAAACCAGGACCTTGATGCCGGGACTTTCACCGAAGCCGCTCCCGGGGCTGGAACGTTCACTGAAGCCCCGGCTTCGACAGCTTCATGGGCCCTGGGTTCGGTTGCGACCGGGTCATTTACCGAAACGACTGTTTCAATAGCATCTTTTGCGGAGGCATCACCATGAGTTTCGACCGGACGTGGAACGCGGCTTACGAGGCATCTCCTGCGGATGGCGATCTTGTCAGCGAGGGTGACGACAAGATCAGAAACATGAAAACCGACGTGCGCCAGCGCATGGCCAACGATCACTACATGGACATCGCCGGGACCGACGCGGACCACGGACAGCACAAAAAGATCACTTTCCAGGCTCCACTGGGAGCGGCCCCAGCCCCCGGGACGGACAAAGGCGCCATCTACCTCCTGGATGTGAACTCGAAAGCGGAGCTGCACTTTCAGGACGAGGACGGCGACGTGATGCAGCTCACGGAGGGGGGAATCCTGAAATTCCTGCCCTTGCTCATGGGTGCTGGGTACGGGTGCCAGCTCACGAACGACACCGACGCGGACCACGACATCAGCGTGGCTGTCGGATGCCGGATGGACGACGGGAAAACCGAGGTAATTTATCTCTCTTCCGCCATCGTGAAGCGCATTGACGCGGCCTGGGTCGTAGGCACCGGTAACGGGGGACTGAACACCGGTTCCGTGGCCGTGAGTACATGGTATCACATGTATCTCATCAAAAACCCGACAACCCCGGTTGTGGACGTGATGTTCACGACCTGGGCGAACCGGGCCACTCTCCCGAGCGGATACACCAAGAAGGCGCGGATCGGGGCCGTGCTCACGGACGGAAGCGCGAATATCATTGCCTTTTCACAGGTGGGCAGGACCTTCCTGTGGGACGATCCGGTTATGGACATCGAAGACACCACCGTCAGCACCAGCGTTGAAACCGACACCCTTAGCGTACCAACGGACATACAAGTGGAGGCCATCATCAATGCGGCTGGTGGCCATGCGACCGCAGCGACGCTTTTATATGTTCAGAGCCCGGACGCCAACGCGGAAAATCCTACGGTGAGCGCGGCCCCCCTTGGCACATTTGCGTCTTCCGCAGGTGTGACCTGGGTACACGGGCCTTTCCGGGTAAGAACGAACACCAGCGCCCAGATAAAATACAGTGCGAGCGCCAACCCCACCACGCTCAGGATTGCCACCCTTGGATGGGTGGACCGAGACGCACGGGAAAACTGATGCGGTATGAACCCTATCTCATAGCCGATCTAAGGACCGGCCTTGAACTGGACAAGAAGCCCTGGCTTTTGCCCAAAGACGCTTTTTCGGACATGAAGAACGCCTTCCTGCGTGACGGCGTGCTGCAAAAGCGCCTGGGTTATTCCTTGTTCACGGACACGGCGGCCGGAAACCCCATTGTCGGAATTTTCGAATACGTGGAAACCGATGGATCGAAAACCTTGATGGTGGCCGATACCCGGCGGCTCTACGAGTATAGCGGCGGCTCCCTGGTGGACCGTGACGGCTCCGACCAATGGACCGGGGACGAAACCCACCTCCTGAGCGTGGTGCAGTGGGACGGCACGGCATACATGGCGAACGGACGGGACCAAACGCGGACATGGGACGGGACCACGGCTGCGGACCTCGTGGCCGATCTGGATAGCGATCTCGCAAACGACGTTGATTATTGCTCTTTTTTGGCCATCCACAAGGAACGCCTCATTATGTTCCGGCCTTCGGAGTCTGGGACCCTATGCCCTCAGCGCGCCCGGTGGTGTGTCGCTGCGGACCCGACCGACTGGACCAACGATGAATATCTTGATGCCCCCACTAACGAGTGGATCAGGGGCATTGCCCACCTGGGAGACGACATTATCGTTTGGTTCGACGCCTCAGTCTGGATGTTCCGGTACACGGCAGACAGCGCGGCTCCCTTCCGATGGGACCGTATCAGCAACGAGGAGGGGTGTTTGGCCGGTTTTTCCGTGCTTAACAAGGGCGATCGCGTGATCGCCCTGGGCAAGGCCGGTCTGGTGACCACGGACGGGCTGGCCGCGAAACGGTTTGACGATTTGATTCCCGATTTCGCCTTGACCTTCGACCAGGGCAAGGCCGCACAATGCGTTATTCACGACCTTGAGGACCAGCGCCAAGCATGGCTTCTGTACCCCGAAAACGGTGAGGACACGCCCAACATGGCCTTGGTCTGGAATTACGCCGATGGATCATGGGCGCGGTTCGACATGCCCATGATCTGCTTCGGGAAGTATTCCGCGGCGGAGGCGTCCACCTGGGGTGCCATTTCCGGGACATGGGCCGCACAGATGGGGGCATGGGGTAGCGCAGGGACCCAGGGAGGATACCCCATCGTTCTGGCCGGGGATATGAGCGGATATGTTTACCGCCTAAACAATACTGGGGCCGACAACTCCGGGTCCATTGAAATGGTCATCGAGTCCGGGCGCTGGAACCCATATTCGAAGCAAGGGCGGCGCGCGCGCATGGGGCACATTGACCTCCTGGTGGAAAGCGATTCCCGTACAGAGGCCAGTGTTGGCCTTTATCTGGATTATGAAGACGCGCCATACCAAACCGCAACCCTCAGTTTCGACCAGACCGGGCAAAGAGCTTGGGTTCGTATTTTCTCAGGGGCAGCCGGGGCTTTCCATCGCATCAAGATCATGCACACGGCGGCGAATCAGCCCGTGCAGATTCACGCCATCATGCCATGGTTCGCGCCGATGGGGGGACGCCTCTATGGGTAAGGTTCCCGAAAAATGGAGGCTCCCTCCTGTTCCGGAGACAATCCGCGATCCCGGAGCGCGGGAATACTTGACGCGGCTCGCCAAGCGCATGGATGAAATCCTGGCCGAGATTTCCAGCAACATCAACTACAATTGGGACCATCGCAATGACAGCCTGTGAAGAAAAAAAGGGCGGCACGGGCCTGAAATTCATCCCTGTGCACGATCTGGGGCTCGTTCCCCGGTCCCTCGTGGAGCTGGTTCCCGACACGGACGCGGACAGATTTTTTGCTCTGGCGCCGGTCATTGAGAACAGCCCGCTCTCCATCCTGGGCGTGTTCGCGGACACCGATCACAACGTCAGAGGGTTCTTGTGGGCGACGGCCAACCCACTGGATATGAAACTCCACGTCAACATGATGGCCGTGGCCCCCGAGTTCCAGGGCAAGGGAATTTTAGGAGAAACCAAAAACATTCTTCTGAAAGTGGCCCGGAAACACAACTTATCGGGCTTGATTTTCAGGACGAAAGCTCCCGAGAAATTCGAGAAATGGGGCGCAACCCGCACCGGCATAGTGGAATTGGAGGTCTGACATGGGCGACATGGATATGGGCGATTTGATGTTCGGGCCTTTCAAGGACACGTTCATGGGAACGTCGGATCCGGGCGGCCTCAAGGGCTATGCCCAAAACTACACCCCCGGCCAGACGCAGGCCCTCAATTCGCTTTTGGCCTCCATCATGGGCCAGACCACGGGCCAGCCCGTGAATCTGGGAGGGCAAACCACGGGTGGAGGCGAAAGCGGCGTTTCGGGCGCCATCGCAAAGGCCCTGGGAATGGGGCAGAACCAAAACAACATGGCCACGGGCGGGGTTTTCGGAGGGGTTCCGGCCTATTCTGGCCAGATAGCTGCGGGGCAGTCACCCTTGCAGTCTCAAATTTTTGGCATGCTCCAGGGGTTACTCGGAACCGGCGGGAACGCGGTCAACTCGCTCCTTCAGGACTTCGACCCGGCCAGCACGATGGACTACTGGAACAAGGCCGTGAAGGACCCGGCCATGTCCACCTGGCAGAACGAGATTCTCCCGCAGATCAAAGAATCGTTCATCGGGTCCGGACGTGGCCGTGGTAGCGGGTCCGATCTCGCCATCGCGGAGTCAGGGCGGCGGCTCGACACGGACATCACGAGTCAGCTTGCCAGCCTCCTGTTCAGCGGCGAGCAACAGAGCAAACAGAACCAGCTTTCAGCCCTCACTGGCATGAACACCTTAGGGAGTCTGGGGCTTACAGCGGGGGCCACGGAGCGCGGCATCACGAACGAGCAGAACCAGGAGGGCCTAAACAAATGGCTTTACAGCCAGCCCTACAACAACCCCTGGCTACAATTCCTGCAAACAGCCCTTGGAGCCCAACCCAGAAGCCCCATTATCCAGCAGCCCTACCAGACACAGGGCATCATGGGGGACCTGATTGGCGCGGGCGGCAGCATGGGCGCAGCCATGATCGGGAAATAGGAGGAAACCATGCCACCCATCTACCTGAACGCCCCGACTGTTCTCCCGAATCAGCTTTCCGGAGGCATCCAGCAGGCTGGCGGCGCCATCGCGCAGGCCCTGGCCCAGATGTTCGCGCAGAAGAAACAGAAGGAGCAGATGGGGATGCTTTCGGGGCTTTTGCAGCAGCAGGGTGGGCAGACTGCCCCCGACTCCCAGGCCATCATCCAGAAGCTGTTTTCTTCCGGGATCACGGACCCGTGCGTGATGCAACTTGGAATGCAGGGCGCAGCGGCCCTTCCGACTCCTCCCAAGCCGCAACAGGTCCAGCCCACGGAGATAGAAAAGCTCCAGACATACTTTGACCGGCTCCCTGAAGGCGACCCCAAGCGGGCGCAGGTGGCTGCGCTTATCAAGAAACAAACCGCCTCGCCCCCGAGGCAGGGGAGCGAGTACTCGGACTGGTCCCGGGCGTGGTCCGAGGCCAACCCCGACAAGACAGGGCTTGACAAGGCCCAGGCATGGGCGGACCAGAAGGCTACGAACAAGGCCAACGCTCTCCCGCAGGAAAGAGTGTTACGAATTGCCGACTCGATCGCGCACGGGAAAATGGCCCCCAAGTCCTTTTTGTCCAAGCGCGGCTCGTCCTTGACGCAGATTCAGGACGCCGTGCTTTCCAAGTACCCGGACTTTGATTTTAACAAAGCCGAAACAAATTATTCCTACATGATCAACCCAAACAATTTACGCTCCATCGGGCTCGTCAAGGCGGCCATGCCACGAATCGACGATCTCATGGAAAAGATCGATGGGATTAAGAACAGCATCGGGGCCCCGTTGCTTGACAGGCCCCTGAACGCGGTCAAGCGTGCCGTCGGAGGAAACGTCCCCATCGTGGACTTTGAATCCCTTCGCAACGCGATCATCGTCGAGGTGAACACGGCTCTGTCCGGGTCCTCCGTGGTTTCCGATTACCGGATCAAGCTCGAACTCGAGAACATGGGTTCCGACAGGACGCCGAAACAGCTGAAGGCGGCTATTGCCAACCTCAAGGCAGCCCTGGACGCCAGGATGGACGCCTCCAAGGCCGTGCCCTACGCTTGGACGGAGGTGCGCGGGGAAGAATCCTATGGGGGAGAGGAGTCAGCGGTGAGCGCCCCGGCAGCGCCCGTAGAAGCCTCAGGGACATGGGAAGAACTGAAAAAGAAAAGAGGGTGGTAACGTGACTGTTCCCGACATCCGAACAATAGTTGCAGACCCGGACTTTCAGGCCCTTCCTTATAACGAAAGAAGGCGGGCGCTTTCCGAGATGGACCCGGACTTTGCAAAACTCCCCATAGGCGAGCAGGACAAGGCGCTGTCTGAGATGACCCGGGCAGCGAGCCCGGAACCTACCGGCTTTTTCGAGGCAGCCGTGGAAACCGGGGAGCCGAGTATGAGGAAAGCCGCGCGCGTTGCGGCGCCAATGGTTCGCCCGGGTCTTGAAATCGGCGGGCTTTTAGGCGGTGGCCTCCTGGCCACTCCGGCAGATGTGGCGGCAGGCCCAGCACCTACCATTTTAGGCGCTGGCCTTGGATATTCGGCCATGTCCGCGCTTGCCGACCTCATAGACGAATACGGAGGCGGACAGCAAACACCGAGTCTTGGCGGACGGCTTATGAAGGGCGCCGAGGACGTGGCGAAGGGCAGCGCTTTCGAGGCTGGTGGCCAAGTAGCCGGAAAATACATCCTGGAGCCCCTTATTGGCGGCGCAATCCGCAGGGCAGGCAACATCCTGAACCGGGTCACGGGCAAATCGCCCGAGTACGCCGCCAACGCGGCGGAGGCCGACGCCCTGGAAAGCGCCATTCCTGGATGGAAAGCGTCAATCGGCGAAAAGAGAAACGACCCGGGACTACTTCAGATTCAACGCGGACTCGAACGAAAAGCCGGGACCCCGGCAGCGCACGCCAAGGCCGAAATCACGGACCAGAACTCTTTAATTCTTCGGGACTACCTTGACACAAATTTTGGAGGAAAACAGAGCGTTGACGACGTGCTCGCCAGCGTGTTGGGCCTGAGGGCCCAGGCCGAAACCGCAACACGGGAAGCCGCGGCGGGGGCGGAGGCCGCAGCCGGCAGGCTGGCCACCACGCGCCCGCAGGAGGCCGGAAGCGTCATAGTTCGGAAGATTGAGGAAGCCCTTGCCCCAATAAAGACCCAGGAGCGGACCTTATGGGGCAAGGTGGACAATTACGGGGCACCGACCGCCAACACAAACGCGGCATTTCAGGATGTCCTGAAAACCCCATCCATGGCCCGGAAGTTGGTAAAGCGAATATCAAAGGTTTACGAGGAAACACCAAAAACCGTCGCGGGCATGCAGTCAATCGAGAGAGAAATCAACAGCGCCATGTACGACCGGGCGGCCACACAGACCGAGAAGCACTTTCTGGGCAAGTTGAAGGATGGCATACGCTCCGACATGGAAGCTCTTGGCAAGGCGGCCGACGCCGGCGACATCTATCTTTACAAAGGCAACATCGTGTCCCCTGGCTCTCTTTCCGAAGAAGCCGCCAAGCTCATGGGCGACATATCCAAAGCGGAGGCCACCGCAAAGCCCAATGTGGACATGGAAAAGGTCGTTGCGGCCCTGAAGGCGAAAAATATGCAGGCCATGCAGGTTGTTCAAGAGGGAAGAACGAGCTTCGTGGAACGAATGGTCCAGGACTACAAGCGGGTATTTCAAAAAGACCCCCCGACGCTTCCCATGAAGGACTCCGATCACGTTGCATGGATGAAAAACCGGGCCCTTAAAATAAAGCAGATCCTCGCCGAGTCCAAGCCGGCGCAGAATGTGGCCGAGCAGATCCGCACCGCACGGGATTTCAGCCGCACGAAGTTTGAGCGATTCGACCGAGGCGCCGTGCGCGACATCATGAAATTCGGTCGTGCTCCAAATTCCCGGGCAATCCCGGACGAGCAGATTGCAAGCCGGTTTATGACTCCGAGCAACGCCGACCAGCTTATCAAGGCCCTTGGGGACCAGGCGGCGGCCGGGAAGGCTATGGAAGGCTTCGTCGCCACCGACATGCAGAAAAACGCGGTGAACCCCACCACGAAGGAAATCGTCACAAACGCCTTCAACCAGTGGTTTGCCAAGAACAAGATCGTGCTGGACAAGTACGGGCTTACAAAGTCCTTTGAGAACATAGGCCGGGCACAGGAAACGCTGGAAGCCGCGAAGGTTGCCGAGGCGGGGTTCAACAGGTCGGCCGCTGCCAAGATGCTCAACTCGGACCCGGAAAACGCAATCGCGCAGGCCTTTTCTGGGGCAGAGGGGCTGTCCCCCAAGAACACGGCGGGGATTATGACTCGCCTCATGGAGCAGGTAAAGGGCGACAAAAACGCCCTGGCCGGTCTTAAGAACGCATTCAAAGACTTCATTATCAAGAGGTCGGAGACCACAGCCGAAACCCTGAGCGGTCAGGCAGTAGTCAGTCCGGCACAAATCCAGAAGGCCCTGGACAAATACCGGCCAGCCATGCAGGTGCTTTACAGGGACGAGCCCGCCAAGCTGAAGGCACTCCTGGACGTTCAGAAGGCAATCAAGATTTCGTCCCGGTCCATCGGACCGGTTTCCAAGGGCGGAAGCGACACGGCCGAACTCATGGCGGCACAGGCTTTCATGGACCTGGCCGGCCATGGGGTGAAGTTCGTTGGCGGCCGGCTTTTCCTCCCGGTTGACCTGGCCCGGAAAGGGTATAGCGTCCTACGCGGAATTAGCCTCAAGCAGACAGAGGGCCTGCTGACCCGCGCCATGTACGACCCTGAGCTTGCCGAGGCCCTTCTTATGGCCCGAAAGGGCTCGGGCGCGAAATACGTAGAAAGAACACTTCGGGAAAAACTCATATCAATTGGCATAACAGGCGCTTCGAGCTACAAGAGGCAAGAATGAAGGAGGATCACATGAAACGGCTGGCCCTTTGCACCTTCGCACTTTTTCTCATCGCGGCCCCGGCCCTGGCCAACGACGTGCAGACCGTAACGATTACAAGCGGGACCATCGCGGCGTCCGGGTCCTATTCCAAAGCCGTGAACGTCACGTTGGCCACGGGGCTTTTCAGCCTCCAAGGACGCGTGACAGGATCGGGGACCGTCAAGATCGAATACGAATGCTCCGACGATGGAATCACCTACCGGGAACCACAGGGGGCATCTGACATCGCTGCCGGATTGACGGCGACCAGCGGCCCGGAGTCTGACGGCCGGTTCATCCTCCAGTTTTTCCCGGACTTTTCCAAATACTTGGCGATTACCATCACGGAAACCGGCGGCGGGAGTTCGGCGGCATTTGTCGGGACGCTGGCACTCGAAACCAAGGCGAAATAAGGGAGGCTCCCATGAAACGACTTCTCATTGTCCTGGCGATCCTCCTGACGGCCTCGCCTGCCCTTGCCGGAATGTGGGCCGGGGGCGGGTGGGCTACCAACTGGAACGGCGGGGACGCCCGGTACCTGAACGAGTCCGACAACCTCTCTGACGTGGACTCTGCTCCGACGGCCTTCGGGAACATCAAGCAGGCCGCCACGACCTCGGCGACGGGCGTGATGGAGTGGGCTGACGCCACCGAGAAATCCGACGCAACGGCTTACTCCCGCGCCTTCTCGCCGGGGGCTGCGTACTCCTCGCCCCTGGGCACCAAGTGGGTGGTCTTCGACGCGGTTCCCCCGGAGACGGTCAACTCCACGCACGAGAAGGATGAATGCTACGTGGTCTGGCCCGAGTCCGGGACATGGAACCTGGTGGCCATCGAGGCCCACGGCCTGACGGCGGCGACTGCCGGGACCCTGACGGTGAATCTGTACAATGCCACGGACAGCCAAAACATGCTTTCCACGGCCCTCACCATTGACGTGAACGAGACGGATTCCTCGACAGCGGCCACGCCCAGGGTCATTGACACGGCGCATGACGACGTGACCGCCGGGGACGTGTTGTTTCCCGTGATCTCGGTTGCGGGGGACGGGTACGGCTGCCAAATCCGGGCCGGGTTCCAGAAGCAGTAGG
>Ga0180007_10002908_pt1 | contig 19811 bp, 17 predicted proteins | sample MM_PC_MetaG_FD_121122 | JGI IMG/M metagenome (GOLD analysis project Ga0180007, IMG submission 121122) | Groundwater microbial communities from the Aspo Hard Rock Laboratory (HRL) deep subsurface site, Sweden - MM_PC_MetaG | ecosystem: Environmental > Aquatic > Deep subsurface > Groundwater... | reverse complement strand
TATTATTCGTTGCCTCATTTAATTTGTAACGATTGAGTTTCTCTAATTTGGCTTGTAAAGCGCGAATTTGTGTAAGTAATTTCATTGGATTAGTGCCCTCATATTTTTGATGCAGTTGCTTGCCCTTGCTTTCTCAACCAGCATTGGCTATGCTTGCTCGCGCTTTGTCCGTCATCCTCGCGCTTTGTCTGTCATCCTCGCGCTTTGTCTGTCATCCTCGCGCCAGCGGGGATCCAGGAGCAGAAGACCTGCCCCTGGATTCCCCCCGCCCAGGCGGGGAGAATGACGATTTAGCTCGTTTTTATTTCGCTTCAAATTTAGTCAGGTGTTGTATAACATAACTTTTTAACATCCCAAACTCGCCAGCCGTCGGAACTTTCAAAAACTGCAGACCACAAGTAGTAGAGAGCGCTGTCTTGAACCATTATTTTACCATCCACCTCCTTTTCTTGCCTGCCCAAGACAACGTGAGTGATCTTAAAACTCTGGGCTGTTTGGCACCAACTGGCTCGATCAATGGCGGGTGAGAAAAGAATGGGCAGGGCTTGACGCTTGGCGTGATCGTCGTAACCCATACTCCAAGAGTGATAACCATAATCCAAAAACAATATCCGACCTACCATCGAGGCTGGATGATACATATATGAAGCAGTCAAAATCTGAGCATCAGGTCCAGTGTTTTGGATGAGCCACTGGCCGATCTCCCTCCTCGACCAATCAGTTATCTGTCCCTGGGTGTCGTTGAGAATAGGAAATAAATCAAAAACGCCAGACAGAATAAAAAAGGGAAATATCACTATAATCAACACCCGTTTCCAACGCCCTGCCCGCCACCCTTCCACCAAAAAACCAGCCAAAGCAATGTTGAGCGTGATCATAAAGAAGTTAATCAGCTTGTGATTATTGATCATGTCGGTGGACAGCCTAAAGAAATTGGCCAAACAGAAGAAACCAAAGCTCAAAAAAACAAACAAGCCCATTTTTTTTCTGGACCAGCGAAGCAAAAATGGCAAGATCACCAGATACAACCCCAAGTTCATCAGCCAGTAGTGGGTAATACCCAGCAAGGTTTTTTCTGGAGCTAGATAGCCCACCGCCATCTCTAAACCACCGATAGAGAAGGGCACACTCCAGAGAAAAGAGCCGACCAAAACTGCGCTACAACCCAAGTACCAAAGCTTGGTGGTGAGATCAATTCTTCGCCAATACCAAACCAACCAGCCCCAGCATAAACCCACCAGCATAAGAGCTCCAGCTTGATGCAATATCGGCAGGAAGCCAAAACCAATCAACAACAATAACTTTTGCCAAGAGCGAAGTCTGGTTTGCCTGATAGTGGCTGTCACTAGGTACCAAAACAACCAGAGGATAACACCAAAACTAAGGGCCAAGTGGCGCTGATTAGTGTAGATGTTAAGATTCCAAAAGGCGCTGACGATGTCGCCGTTCCAAGGGCCAAAGTTCAAAAAGTGCTGGGCTTTGATGACCGCTCCCAACATGCTCCAATTCCAATCATGCTCCGCAAAAAACCTCACAAAACTAAAACTGCCATTAAATAGAAACAAAATCACCGCCAAAACTCCAGCCGACTTTCGGTGAAAAAACAATAAACTGTACTTGTAAATCATCACCAAGAGTAACGTCATGCCAAAGCTACTCAACAAATTCATAGCCAAGGGTAAAGTTAAGCCGGCTCTCTCCAGCAAACCAACCAGCAGATAGAACAGATAGTGATAACGAATTGACTCACCGGCAAAAAACGGATACTGGGGTGGCCAGTTGTGGTTAAAGGAAAACGAGCGAATTAAAGCCATATGGACAGAGAAGTCGCTGTACTGCTTGCTATCAAGTAAAAAATGACCACTTTCGTAACCGAAAGTGGAGCTAAAAAATAGAAAAGTAGCTAAGAATACTAAAATTACTACCAACCATTGATTGGAATTTGTTAAAATGACTTTAACTTGTTGAAATATTTTTGTCACATGTCCTTCAACTACCTAGCTAATATGCTCTGTTTGAACACTCATGTATTGTATCCAAACAATCAAGATTGACAAAACCAAAAAATATTGAGACAATATAAACAGTATAAAACATCATCAAAATATGACAAACACATCAGAAACTGTAAAAACTGTTCCGGGAAAAGATGATTGTGAATGGCTTAAAAAGCAGTATGCGTTATATAATGGAGAAAATGGATTTAGAGCAAAACTCGAAATGCTTAAACCTAGTTACAATCCTACAGAAGTTGAACTAGTTTGCGCAAAGCTAAGTGTTTGGTTAGAAGATATGCTGAAACATCCGGCAGAACTTGGCAATAAAGACAGTAAACTATATCAAGATTTGCAAAATGCTCTAAGAGTCACTCAATATATTCTATCTGGTGAAAGACAGCAATTAGAGTATCCTCTTTTGGTTGAAAATATCATTCAATGCCTTTATTAATAATTAATTGAGCGACTTGTCTACCGGCTTTGACCGCATAATTGGCACCCCGATCCCACGGATAAACGTGTTGCAGACTTGACCAGTATAATCCAGACAGGGGAGTGGTCATGGTAGGCAGGATTCGACTGTGATTTAACTCCACTATGGGTTGTGCAAACCGGCTGGCAAATACCCAGTGATTGGTTAAGTGAGAGGCGAAACTAGGACTTACTTTTTCCAGAAAAGGCAAATACTGCTTGAGTAATTGGGGAGCTGTCATCGAAAGACGGGCATCATTCTGGGGGAGGTAGTTGCCTACATAAACTAATGACCTGTTGCCATAATGGATTCGATCAATCAAGTTAGTATGTTCCACCACAGCCAAAAACGGCCACTTATCATCACAAATGTTAAGCCAGTAGGTACCGTCATCAAAAAACGGCTGGTCCAGCTCCAGAACTAAAGTCACCGCCCCCAACATCTTGAGCTGATTCACTTTTTGCAGATAAGCCACTGGTAACTGGGGCACCAACTCACCAAAAATTTGGCCAGAGCAGGTGATTAGTACTTGGTCAAACTCCGCACGCCCAGTCACCGCCAATCGACGCGATTTCACCTGCCAGCCCCTACCTTGCTTATAAACGCGAGTAGCCGGTGTTGACAGGCAAATTTGAACTCCATTTTTGGTCAGGCAATCAGCTACCGCCTCCACTAATTTTTGAAATCCACCCTCTGGGTAGCCCAGCAGTTTAGTCCTGGCTTTAATCCTGGCCCAAAACCAAGCTAGGTTGACCCGGCTGGCCCAATCGCCAAACTTGCCTTCCATCAAACTTCGCCACAAAATTCGGTAAGCCCGACTGCCCATGGTCAAGCGTAAAAATTGTTGGGTTTGAAACCTCTCCAGCCATTGACCTGTTGGTAATAGTTTGAAGAAAGCCAAAACCACTCCCACTCTTAACTTATCCAACCAACTTAACATGGGTAGTTTGAGCAGGGATAGGGGAGAGTCTAATTGATACTTTTGACCACCAATCAACGACTTGGTTTGCGCGTCGTGGAGGACGATTTCTTGATCCAAACCAAGCTCCGCCAACCAGTTGTGCATGGCTCGATCGGAAGTAAAGAGATGATGATAGTGTTCATCCAGCCACCAGTCCCAATTTGACCTGGTAAAACCCCTAGCCAAACCGCCAGCCTTTTCGGCTTCTTCAAAAATAGTTACCTGATGACCCTCTTGGGACAGATCCCAAGCGGCCGCCAGTCCTGTCAAGCCAGCGCCAATAATCCCGATTCTCATATGAAACGTATTGTATACGAGAGCATCCAGCTTTTCTTTGACTTGTTAGTCACACATACTTTTTTGGAAAATTGCTTTGTACGAACTGCATAGGTGACTGGTAATTAAGTGACATGTGTGGTTGCCTTATCTTTAAGTTGAAACCAAATATTTTGTTTTGAGTTAACTATAACTTACTTGAATTCGCAAACGAAACGCACCACTAGCCATCGACCTTGGGCCTATATAAATCGCTTCTTGACAGAGAGATAAAAAGGGCGATAATAGTTATAGTATCAAAAGGAATAAAAGTATGACAAGAGAAACATTGAACCGCGAAATGTCTCAAAGTTATGGCGCATCAATATTCGGTGAAAACGATGGCTGTACTTCTGGTCCAGAGAGTGATTCCGAACTTGCTCGAGCCGAGGCTTTCGCTCAAACACTTGCTCAAGAGATTGGTCAACCTATTGAGATGAGTCCAGCCGTAGCCACAGCCTTAGTACGGCGTGAAGAGCAATATCAACGTCAAATATCAATACTTGAAACACAGGCGGCAGAACATCGCCAGTGGATAATTGGGTTAATAAGATTTAGGCAGATTTTGAGTGCATTGCGTGACAATGACCAATCAGAAAAAGCGCTTTACATTTTCGATACGCAATTTGGAGAAGTCATTACAGATTTTGTTGAAGCAGAGCCGGCACCTGTGGAAGAACCTATCAACGAGTAACACATTATTTAATTAAATAAATTTGATCCAAACAGATTTTTCACAAGCATTAGTTTGCTGTTTCCACCCAAGCCTTGTCCACCACCCTAGCAAACTGGACCGGGTCCAGACTGGCTCCGCAGACCAAGACTCCATCGGCAATCAACATGTACTCAGCCACATTTTCTTCGGTGACACTACCTCCATAGATGACTTGGTCACAACCAAATTCAGACTTAATCATTCGGATGACTTCGCTCACTTCGCCAACAGGCTTTCTTGTCCCACCAGCATGAGTTGAAATAGCAGAGCTGGGGTCATATGACACAATACACTGGGCTCGCAGATCCGGTCGAATGGCAGTGGCTTGAGCCCTAGCATTTTCCTTCTCTACACACACAATCGGAATCAAACCGGCATCCACCGCCATCTCCACTTTTTTTGCTATGTCTTGGTTGGTTTCCCCAAAGTATCGCCGCCGTTCAATGTGACCGACTAAGGCATACTTAACGCCCAAACCTCTCAAATTTTGGCCAGAGACTGCTCCGGTATAACTGCCGGCCGCTAGGGGCGAGATATCCTGAATACCCAGCACCAGAGACAAATTAGGATGATGGGTAAAGAAATCGGCTACCGAAGCCAAGCTGGGAAAAGCCGGCGCCACTACCACTTTAATGCGGGGGTGAATTTTTGGGCAATTTGCCATCAACCGCTCACACCAAATCAGACTTTCTGCCACACTTTTATTTGATTTCCAGTTGGCCACCACTAGTTTTTGCATAGATTTGAACCCTTACGCTAACTTATTCGTTAAGATCAACAATCGCTCTTGAGTAGACTTGTGGCAAAATAAGAACGAGTTATGAATAGATTTTATTTTGCTACAAGTCTAGTAATTCAATCGCCAACAAATACTACTTCGTGTAAGCTTAATGTCTGATTTTATACTATATCATCACAGATGCGACGTGTTACGATGAAACCTCTGAAGAGGTGGTAAACAGCGGCGACCGTCATTCCTCTCCCGGGGTTGTCATTCTCCGACTGCAGGGAGGGGAGTCCACTGGATCCCCCCCCCGCCTGGGCGGGGAGGATGACAAGGTGACGCGGGAATGACAAGTGTGCGAGGATGACAAATGGCGCTGGATCCCCCCCGCCTGGGCGGGGGGGATGACAAATGGCCACGAAAATGACAGAACACGGCGCGGGAATGACAAGAACGATCAAAATGAACACCACTCAACTTAACCCAGCTCAACTCAAGGCCATAGCCCACCAACGGGGCCCAGCCATTGTGCTGGCTGGCGCTGGCAGTGGCAAAACCACCGTTTTAACCCAGCGAGCGCTCTGGTTGATGAAAGCACAGCACGTCGACCCCAACTCGTTGTTAGTGGTGACTTTTACCAATAAAGCGGCTCAAGAAATTAGATCCCGGATCGAAAAACAGGCTCAAGTGATACCCCCCTACGTGGGCACTTTTCACAGCTTCTGCGCCCGCATGCTCCGCCAGTTTGGTCCTGCCATCGGCCTTGGCCATGACTTTACTATCTACGATAGCGACGACCAACAAACTTTAATCAGAACTATCATCCGCGATCTGGATCTTAAAGGCCAGATCACTCCTGGAGCGGTCAAAGGCGTCATCTCCAGATCAAAAAACGATCTCATCTCGGCCGGTGAGTATCAAGACATCGCCAGAGGCAGTTTCCAGCAAAATATCGCCAAAGTATATCAAACTTACGGGAAACGCCTTCAACTGGCAGGAGCGGTGGATTTTGATGATCTGCTCAATCTGATGGTCAAACTGCTCACCACTCAACCTCAAGTTAGCCAACAGTTAAGAGCCAGGTTTGAGCATGTTTTGATCGATGAGTATCAGGACACCAATCAGCCTCAGTTCATCCTGTCCACTCACTTGGCGGAACCCAGCCACAACCTGTTTGTGGTGGGTGATTTTTCCCAAAGCATTTATGCCTGGCGAGGCGCCGACTATAAAAATATGCTCAAGCTTTATCAGAAATATCCGGATCTTACAGAGTACAAACTGGAACAAAATTACCGTTCAACTCAAACTATTCTGGATGCGGCCACCAGCGTGGTCTCTCTCAACACTTCTCATCCCATTCTCCATCTCTGGACCGATCACTCTACCAGAGAAAAGATTGAACTGATGGATCACGCCACCGCCAATCAGGAGGCCAAACAAATCATCAGCCAAATCAAACGAGCCCAGCGCCAAGGCACGCCCTACTCGCAGACAGCGATTCTTTACCGGACCAACGCCCAATCCAGACAGTTCGAGGAGGCTCTGCTCAAAGCCCAAATTCCCTACACCATCGTGGGCGGAGTGGGTTTTTACGAGCGCAAAGAGATCAAAGATGTTTTGAGTTACCTCAGATTACTGGTTAACCCCCATGACGAAGTGGCTCAAGCTCGAACCATCAAGATTGGCAAGAGGCGCTGGCAAAAGTTTCTGGATTGGAAAACTCAAAACGACCCCGCCTCCCTGCCACCGGTTCAAATCATTAAAGATCTGCTCAAGACCACCGGCTATCTGGAGCTTTTTGGCAAAGATGACCCGGCCGATATCCCCAGACTGGAAAACATCTACGAGTTGGAAAACGTAGCCAGCCAATTTGAGTCATTAATCGATTTTTTGGAAAATATCGCTCTGGTCCAGAATAATACCCTACTGGAAACTAGGCGTCACCAGCCCACAGGAGTCCAGCTGATGAGCCTCCACGCCGCCAAAGGTCTGGAGTTTGACCAAGTCTTTATCGCCGGTTTGGAGGAAGGCTTACTGCCTCACAGCTCATCGCTGATGGACAGTCAAGAAATGGAGGAGGAGAGGCGATTGTGTTATGTAGGTATGACTCGAGCCAAACACAAACTTTATTTATCGTTTGCCAGATCAAGATTTTTGCGTGGTGTTCACACCAACTCATTCCCCAGCCGATTTATTGCTGATATTTCGCCCCGATTACTGTCTGCCCCCCTGAACCCAGCTGGATTTGCCCACTCAACTTTCCGCCGATTAGTACCGGATGATGACATATTAAACCAAGTTTTGGACGATAAAATTGATATTGATGCGCTGATTGACTGGTGACTTGAGGACAAATAAATACTATGATGCTTGAAGCTAGATTTAATAGACTTTCTGCGAAATAAAAAACGAGTTATTTATGATTAGAGAAATCAGATTAGAAGAAAAAGATAAATATAATCAGGTTGTCGATCACCCTTTGCAAACTTGGGAGTGGGGGGAGTTTAGACATCAGACTGGTTTGAAAGTTGAGAGAGTCGGTTTTTTTAGTGCTGGTCGCCTCAATAAAGCTATTCAAGTCACTTTTCACCCTCTTCCTTTTATCAACTATACCGCCGGCTACTTTCCCAAAGGCTATATGCCTGACGAAGATCAGTTGGCCGCTCTTAAACACCTAGCTGAGAAAAACCGGGCCTTGTTTATCAAACTGGAACCTGAAGTCGCTAAAGAAGTGGGTCATGCTTCTGCTCACCGACAATTGGCCGACTTTTTAGTAGAACATGGCGCTATACCTGGTAGACCACTATTTTCCAATTACTCATTTATGATTGATCTCAAAAAATCAGAAACTGAATTGTTTGCTAATTTGAGTAGCAAAACTAGATACAACGTTAATTTGGCCGCTCGCAAAGGTGTGGCAATTATTGAAGACACTTCGGATCAGGGTTTGGAAACTTATATTAAAATTTTGGAGGAAACTACTCATCGAAAAGGTTTTTATGCCCATACCCCAGATTACTTTAGAAAAATGTGGCTCAACCTCAAAGATTCAGGCATGATGAAAATTTTTACGGCCGTTTATGAAGGCCAAGTTTTAGTCAGTTGGATTATTTTTGTTTTACACAACAAACTTTACTACCCATATGGAGCTTCCAGGTCGATTCATCGAGATGTGATGGCCAGCAACTTAATGATGTGGGAAATGATTCGTTATGGTAAACAAAAAAAATGCACTCAATTTGATCTTTGGGGTTGTTTGGGTCCAGAACCGAGTCCGCGCGATGCCTGGTTTGGTTTTCACAAATTTAAACAAGGTTACGGCGGTCAACACATGGAATATTTAGGTTCCTATGACTTAGTCACAAATCAGCCACTATACAAAGTCTTTAGATTCGCAGAAACTTGGAGATGGCGCTGGTTGAGACTCAAAACTCAACTTAGTTTGTCATAAATTTATTGAACTAAACTATTAGACTTTCTGCGAAATAAAAAACAAATTAATTATGTTAAAATTTTATTTCGCAGAAAGTCTAATATAATATTATCCGGCGAAAGGAAAAAATGACAGAAAACCGTTTTAAAAGAGTTTTACTTAAAGTAGGTGGCGAATCCATGATGGGTAAAAGAGAGTATGGCATTGATCCTCAAGCCGCTCTAGAAGTCGCCAAACAGATTAAAGATGTTTACACCCAACATGTGCAAGTAGCGGTAGTTATAGGTGGGGGTAATATTTTTCGCGGTCTGGCTGGAGAAAAACTTGGTATTGAACGGGCTACGGCCGATTATATGGGCATGCTGGCTACAGTCATGAATGGCTTAGCTCTGCAAGATGCTTTGGAAAAGGTGGGTGTGCCCACTAGAATGCAGTCAGCTTTATTGATGCCAGCAGTTTGCGAAAGTTTTATCCGAAGAAAAGCTATCCGTCATATGGAAAAAGGCCGAGTCGTTATTTTGGCGGCTGGAACTGGTGTGCCTTATGTGACCACAGATACCGGCGCTTCACTTCACGCCCTAGAATTGAAGTGTGATGTGTTAATGAAAGCTACTAAAGTTGATGCCATCTATGACAAAGATCCAGCAAAAAATAAAGATGCCCGGCGATTTAAGACTTTAAGTTGTAAAGATGCCATCAAGATGGCAGGAGTTGAAGTCATGGACACGGCCGCCTTAGCTATGTGTAGCGAGAATAATATGCCGCTGATGGTCTTCGAATTATTCAAAGAAGGCAACTTAACAAAGGCAATTTCTGGCGAGGACATCGGCACTTATGTGGGTAATGAGGTTAAAACCGAGTATGCGTAGTGGTAAAATAAGGAGTTGTATGACAAAACCAAGTATCGGTATTAACGGCTTTGGCCGGATTGGTCGACTAAGTTTTAGAGTTTGGTGGCAATTTCACCGTCAAGATATGAATTTGCTGGCCATCAATACATCAGGCTCCATGGAGCTTGAAGACTGGTTTCACTTAGTCAAGTACGATTCCAGTTATGGCTTGTTTAACGAACCCATCAAAATCACTAGGCACCAGAGCAAAAAAGACGTGACTGACGAAGATTCCGTCCTAGGTACTGTGACCATTGGCGAGTTTAAAATCACCGTGACTGCCCAACGCGACCCACTCAAAATTCCTTGGGGTCAGCTGGGCGTCGAGACTGTCATCGAGTCAACTGGAGCTTTTAGAACTGCCAAAACTGCTAGCGCCCACTTAACCGCGGGAGCTAAAGCCGTCATTCTCTCCGCCCCAGCCAAAGGCATCGGAGTCGGCATGAGCATCATTGGTGTCAATGATTCAGTTTTAGAAAACGGCTTGATTTCTAATGCTTCTTGTACCACTAATTGTGTAGCACCCGTGGTCAAAGTTATGCATCAGGCTTTTGGAGTCCAGAAGGCCATGCTAACTACTATTCATGCTTATACTTCGGACCAAAATCTGCATGACAACTCTCACAAAGATCTACGCCGGGCCAGGGCCGCCGCTCAAAATATCATCCCCACCTCAACTGGAGCCGCCCAGGCAACTACTCAAATTGTGCCAGAGTTGAAAGATAAGTTTGATGGTCTGGCTATTCGAGTACCCATCGCCACCGGCTCATTGGCTGACATGGTGTTTGTGCTCGATCAAGACGTGACTGTAGACAGCGTTAACCAAGCCCTAACCAAAGCCAGTCAAGAAAAACATTGGCAGGGGATTTTAGCTGTCACCAATGAACCCATTGTGTCTGCCGATATTATTGGTCGGAGCGAATCATCAATTGTCGACTTATCTCTCACTTCGGTGGTTGGAGGTAACTTGGTCAAGGTGATTAGTTGGTACGACAATGAATGGGGCTACTGTCACCGCCTGTTAGAACAGGTGCTGGCCATCTCAAAATGACAACGCAATCACACTTCTTGTAAGGTAGGGGCTTTATATTCCCTTGCGTGTGAGGTGTTGCCATGGTTCGTACATACACTGCTGTCCTCCAAGGTCTTGAGCCCACCAAGATTGAAGTTGAAGTGGAAGCGATCCGTGGCACACCTCAACTTTTGTTAATCGGTTTGCCTGCCAAAACTTTGGATGAAGCCAAAGAAAGAATTACCGCCTCTCTGCTCAATGTGGGTATTAGACCCAAAAGTCGCCGGACCATTGTCAATCTGGCTCCAGCTGATCTGCCCAAACGAGGTAGTGGTTTAGAATTAGCCATTGCGGTCTGTATATTAAAACTTTATGAACAAATTCAAGGTTCAACGGATGATTGCCTTTTCTTGGGTGAGCTGTCCCTGAGTGGTCACATCAAACCCATCAAAGGCGCCCTGCCACTGACTTTGGCCGCTCGAAAGATGGGATTTAAACACATCATTATGCCTCAAGGTAACGCCAAAGAAGTTAGTTTAATTAAACAGATTCAAATTCATCCCATCAGCCATTTGCAAGAAATACTAGATACCAATTTTGATCAAATGACTCTACCTGTATTAAAGCCTCAACCAATTATTACTCAGACAACTCATCAACCCAAACTCTTAGATCAAATTATGGGTCAGGATCAAGCTAAAAGGGCTCTAACTATCGCCACCACTGGCGGACACCATACGCTACTCATGGGACCTCCCGGAGTAGGCAAAAGCTTATTAGCTCAAAGTCTGGCAGAGTTGCTACCTGCTTTAAATATAGATCAAATTATTGAAACTACAGCTATTCACTCGGTAGTGGGCAGTAATGGCGGTCAACTTGTCACCGTTCCACCCATTCGCTCACCTCATCACACCATCACCCAAGTGGGTTTAATTGGTGGGGGTAGTGGGCTGAAACCTGGTGAAATTTCACTGGCCCACAACGGCATTTTGTTCTTGGATGAAGTGACCGAGTTTGCCCGCTCTACTCTTGAAGCTCTCCGTCAACCGCTCGAATCAGGCCAAATTACCCACGTTCGCAATTCAGGTACTGCCACCTATCCAGCCAAGTTTTTGTTTGTAGCCGCCAGTAATCCCTGCCCCTGTGGTTGGTTTCAAAGCCAGAAGAAAGCCTGTGTCTGTAGTCCATCTAAAAGAGAACAGTATCTGAATAAGCTGTCCGGTCCCTTGCTAGATCGAATTGATCTACAAATCTGGGTGGACATGCCAGATGTTTCTGTGATTAATCAACCCATTTCTACTCAGCCTTCCCAACTGCCACAACTCAAAAAGGTCATTGCCCAAGCTCGCCAACTTCAGAAACAAAGATTGACTGCCATCGGCAAAACTCTCAACTCTCAAATGAACAGTGCTGACATTAGGTCCATTTGCCAGATTGATCAGCTAGCCTGGCAACTTCTAAAATTAGCTCAACACAAAATCGACTTATCACTCAGGGGTGTGTTTGGAGTGTTGAGAGTCGCCCAAACTATTGCCGATCTGGCATCAGCCCAGTCAATCTCCAAGAATCATGTGGCAGAAGCCCTTCAATTCAGAACCCTGGCGAGGATGAGAGATTGATACAATGACTTTATGTCTTTGCTTAAACCCTTGCTGATAATTGTCTTGGCTGGCTGTCTGGCGGCAGGTCTGGCTTGGATTATTGCCACTCAAGTCATACCATTACCCAATCAAGAAACTTCTGATGCATCTGGCCAAAACTCACAACCAATCAAACCACCCACAGCCACCCCTCAACCTATCACCTTAAATCCAGATGCTCTTTACAGTCTGATCAATGCTCATCGGGTAGAAAATCACTTGAGTCCGTTACTTAGAAACTTGAGTCTGGAAAAAAGCGCCACTCTTAAAGTTGACGACATGAATGTCAACCAATACTGGCGCCATCAGGACAAAGAACAGATCGAGTCTTGGTATCTGTTTAAACAAGCCGGTTATAACTATCAATTGGCTGGCGAAAATTTGGGCTTTGCCGTCCAAAGCGAGTGGCAAGTTTTTGCCGATTGGGTGGCCAGCCCGACTCACAATGGGCAGTTGCTCACGAGGGAATACGAAGACATGGGACTGGCCATTGATTGTGTTACTTACACCAAGTTGGCCGGCAGTGGCTGTTTAGTGGTGCTACATCTGGCTCAACCAGGATTGTAATCTAATCAAACTTATTGATCAAACCCTTACTATTAGGCAACATTCGGCAATCTAGAATAGATATTGTCCTATTAGAACCAGTATTCCCAAACAACCAGCGTAAACCCCAAACCACTTGAATTTGGCCTGTTTAAGAAATTGGGCCAGCCACCGCAAAGACAAATAGCCGCCACCAAAAGCTATTAAACTTGCCAAAAGTAATGGTCCGGCTTCAAAATTACCAGCACCACCGTCTATGATTTTATAAATTTGGTAACCAGTCGCCACCAAAATGGCCGGAATAGCTAACAAAAAAGAGAACTCAAAAGCTGATTGTCTAGATAGTCCCGACTTCATACCCGTAGCAATAGTGGTGCCAGATCGAGATACTCCTGGCAACAAAGCCACGACTTGAGTCAAACCAACTTTCATCATTTGAAGCAGAGTAGGGGACTGAATTTTTTGACTAGCTTGAACCGATTGTGTCTTTAGTAACCAACCAGTCAAAAAATTCAGTCCCGCTGTCACCAATAAACTCCAACCTACCAAGCTTAAATTTTGGCTAGAAACTTCCAACCAATCTCGAGCCAAAAACCCAACTACAAAGACTGGCAGACTAGCTAACCAAATCCCTATCCACTGCCTTAAACTTAACTGGCGAATACTGGACCAAAAATAAATTACAATGGCCAGTAAAGTCGCAAAGTGTAAAAAAATTGTCGATAAAGCTGTTTCACCAATGCCAAATAAAGCCTGACTAATAGCCAAATGACCAGAACTTGAAACCGGTAAAAATTCAGTCAAGCCTTGAATCAAACCCAAAATAATGGCTTGCAAATAAGTCATGCGTCAATTCTAATCTTCTCGAACTTGTTTGTACCACTCATCCAGCATTTTTTTAACTAAACCCTGACCACCCAAACCTAAGGCCAGACCAATACCCAAAGCTGATGAAGCTACAAAACCCACAAATAAAATTAAGATAAACTCTTGGGCAATCCCCAATTCAGAAATAGCCATCAGTGAAGCTAAAACCATCACCGAGTAACTGGTGACTTTAGCCACCATTCTTGCCCGAGGCGCGCTAACACTTTTGAGAGAGCTTTTGACTACACTTTCCAAGAAACCTGCCGCCAAAATCCCCAGCACAAAAACCAACAGAGCAGAAAAAATGCGAGGAATGTAACCTAACAGCTGTTCAATGATTCTGGTTAGCGAACCAAGACCCAAGACTCCCACAGCTGTTTGCAAGACCACCAGCATCATCAGCCAATAGGCGACAGTGCTTAAAACTCCCTCAATTCGACTACCAATTTCAGAACTTTTTAGGAAGTGCTCGACAGGAGTTTTTTCGGCTAACTTATTCAGCTTCATGACCGACAAAACTTTATCCAGTAGCTTGCGAATAGCTCTAGCTAAATAGGTACCCACCACTAACACAATTAACGAACCCAACAGTCGGGGTAAATAAATAACTAACTCACCAGAAACTTGATCTAAAACTCTCCAAAATGATATGACAATTGCAGATCCCATATGTACCTCCTTCACCAGCATTGTACATAAAAGCTGTGCAGTTTGTAAGCCGGATTCTGTTTGGTTAACAGTGATCTATCTATGCCCGCGACATTATCACCATGATAGTTAGTGCCGACATTAAGGTGAAGATCGGCGGTTGCAGCGGGGAGGATTGCCAATCCCGATAAATCGGGACTACCCAGTCGCTTGGTCGTTTCATTCGGCGCCACCCGAGTCGTTTCTGTTGCTCTAACTGTCACCCAATTAACCCCAAAAGGTTAATTAAATCCCCTGGCTTTCACCAGGCACCCTGCACTCTGCTGTCCGGACTTTCCTCCATAAAGGACCAGCCTTTACGGCCACTGTAAAACTGCACAGCTAGTCAAGTACTATACCTGCCAGAGGCCGATTTATCAAGCTAAGTTGTGCCGATAGTACCCGCAAAACAAGTTTGGTAAGTTTGACTTGAGTAAAAAAGCGGTAAATTTGTTTTGCGCTGGCTATAATACTTATTGACTCAAATGTTGGACTCGATCTCTAAAAAAAGTGGCATAAATGGTTCTAAAAGTAATGTAAGTCGGAATCGACAGTAAAGCTCCAGTCACACCCGCCAATTGGAATCCCACCAAAATGCCCACGATTGTAATCAAAGGGCTAACATGAGCATTTGTCTGCATCACCCGAGGCACGATGACTGAGTTTTCCAACTGCTGGATAATGATACCCATCAGAAAAACTACCCCTGCCATAGCCGGACCAAAAGTAATATAAGCAATAAAAATTGAAGGAATAGCCGAAATAGTCGGACCCAAATTGGGAATAATCTCCATCAAACCAGCCAATAAAGCCAGTGGTAAAGCGTAAGGAATGGATAATAATGTCAACCCCAAATAGGTTAAGCCGGCAATCACCAGCATTAAAATGGCTTCACCCCGCACCCAACCGCCCAACTGGACATCCAAATCTTTCATGAATCGGTCAATTTTCTGAATGTGAGCTTCATTTTTGGTAAACCAATAAGCCTTATGATGAAGAATGGGTTTTTCCATCGTCATGTAATAGGATAAAATCAACAAGGCCACAAAAGAAAAAATACCGTTAAAGGCAGACAAAATAATTTGGAAAATAACTCCTACCGAAGTTCCCAAGCCAGATGCTAAAGTACTAAACTCCTGGATAGAAAAGTCAAAGGATTTAATCTGATCTTGAAAAATTGGCAAGTCAATTAACTTAACCAACTGCACCAATTGCTTAGCCAAAGGCGGAATAAGTAAACTTAAAATAATGACAACTAAAGTTAGAAAAATTAAAAAAGACAAAATGACACTGGTGGGTCGATTCAATTTGGCTCGTTTTTGCAGTTTTACAGCCATAGGCGACAGAGCAGTGGCCAGAATAAAAGCTAAATAAACTAACAGAGCAATTGACCTAACATAGTAAAGCAGAAATAAACCGATCAAGATGACCAGGGTGTGCCAAACAATGGATGGTGAGATGACAATGGTTTGTTTTTTCATGATTACTACTGATTGTAACTTATAGTACCCGCAAATCAAATTCACCAAATTTGTATTAGACTTGTAGCGAGTTTGTTTTTGCGCGAACTATCATATCGATTGTAACTTAAGTTGAGGATGAAATACAAGCGATGGTGGCAAACCAGTGTTGTTTTGTATTAGGCTTATTAGCTATGGTTAATGAATATTCTCAATGGTTAGTAAATAATCAAATCAGAACCAGTCATCTTTTGAGGCTGGCTGAAGTAATTCAGGAGAAACTTTGTGGTTTGGTGTTATCCCAATATTCTTCTGCAACTGATGGGCTTGATCAGGACGCTTAAACCACGTCAGCTGGCGCTTGGCATACTGCAGTTCATGCAGAGTCCAGAGGTGAATGAGCTCTTTTTCTGATATGACCCCAGCCAAAAATTGGCTAATTTCCGGCACGCCCAAGGTGGTCATCACCTGGCTTTTAGGGTCGAGTTTTTGCTCCAACAAGGCTTTGACTTCATTCACGGCGCCGGCCTGGAGACGCGCCTTGACCCGAGCGGTAATTTTTGGTTTGAGATCATCCAAACTGGCGGGCAGGAGCTTAATAACTTCAAAATCAATATCACCAGTCCCAATCGGCTCAATTAAATGTAATTTATCTGGCTTTTCCTGCCCAACCCTAACTGGCTTTCTATTAGTTACTGGTGGCTGGTCAACCTCTGTCCGTCCTGGTTGAGATTTATCCACCAATTCTGATGTGACTGGTGTGGTTAAAGCAATCTCAATCGCTCGCACCAATCTGCGAGGATTCTGGCGATCCGACTGATTCATTTGCAAAAAACGCTTCTCGTCAATTTGTTTTAACCAGGATTGCAATCCAGAAAGCGCCATGGTTTCTGCTTGCTTTCTAACTTCTAGATTGGGCCCAACAAAAATGGCAGTTTTTTGGGGTAATTTGGAGTGACCTGCCAGATTGAGATGGTGCCAAAGATGCTGGTGATACAGCCCAGTTCCCCCCACCATAATAACGGCATAGTTATTTTTGATTGACCAATAGGCAATTTCTCTGGCAAATCTCACAAAATGAGCCAGCGACCAATCACTCCCAACATCAATCATCTTGACTCCGTGCAAAAATATCTGTCGCGAGGAATCTTTATAAATCGGACGATAACTTAAACCTGCCATCCCTTTTGTCTTAAGTTTAGTCTCACTCACCACTTCAAATCCAGCCGGAATATCAGCTCCAGTGACTACTTCAAACCCTCGAAACACCTGCCTGGAATCGGCCGAAATCAGATTGACACCTTTAACTTGACCCAACTCAAGCCACTCCTGGGCTGTCTGCAGGGCCAGGGCAGTTTTGCCGGTAGCGGTGGGACCCACGATGCTAATTATTTTGTGCATAGCTGATATTATATGTCATCCTCGCGTCCCGCCTGGGCGGGACCAGGCGGGGATCCAAGCGACGATTAACTCATTACTAGACTTGTCGCGAAATAAGGGCAATGGCTACTTATGGCATCTTTTATGCATTTTCTTTGCTTCTTCTTCCTCAAGTAGCTGAGGCTACTATCGTCATCAGAATCGACGAAAATGCTATAAAATCTATCCATAATTAACTCATTTCTTATTTCGCGACAAGTCTACTTATTTCACTGCAAGTTTAGTTAGTCATCTTAAGCTTTAGACTACCTTTGGCCTAACTTGAAGATTGTCTTTATTGATCAACTTGTCCAACACCTCCCACCGCCTTTTTTTGACGCTGGCCGGCACATCGTCCTGGTACAATCGCCAGCTGACCGTACCCGGTCGGGGAGAGTAGCGGGCCACAAAACCCACCTTAAACCCCACCTGTTTCACCAAATCTAAAGTCTCCTTAAACTCCGCTGCCGTTTCGCCCGGAAAACCCACAATGATATCAGTACCCAAAACGATATTTTTATCCACCTGGCGGAGCTTGGCCACCACCTCCAAGTATTTTTCCCGAGTATAGCCTCGATTCATCCGACTCAAAACCGCATTACTACCCGACTGCAGAGGTAGGTGCACATAGCGGTCTATTTTTTTATTTTGACCAATTTCCTCAATCAGCTCATTGTGAAAATCCCAAGGATTGCTGGTCATAAATCGGATTATTTTAATCTGTTTGATGGCCGAAATTGCCTGCAGTAATCTCACAAAAGGGGGAGTGGTTTTGGGCCTCAAGTACTGGGACTGGTTATCCGGCAGGTTTTCCCTAGAAAAATTATCGTCCCGCATCATTCTCTTGCGCAGATCAATGCCCACTTTTTCCAAACCCCAAGAGTTGACGTTCATGCCTAGCAGAGTGATCTCAGTGAAACTATCTGCCACCAAACTTTTAATTTCCGCCATAATCTCATCAAAAGACCTAGACTTTTCCCTGCCTCGAGAGTAGGGCACAATGCAGTAGGCGCAGAAAGAATTGCATCCGGTAGAGATCGGCACATAAGCCTGGACTTGATCGTCTCGGATGGGCGCTTGATTGAAACCAACTTCACCCACTGGCAGGACCGCATCCAACATCGGCATCATCTCCAGCAGTTTGGTTTGGCCGTGATGGGTCATACAACCCGTTAAGATGATCTTGGGTTTTTTGACTCCAGGCTGATGGCAGTACAAAGACACGTTGTAGAGAAAACCTCGCACCTTGTCTTCGGCCGACTGGCGAACGGCGCAAGTATTGATCACCAGCTCGTCGCACTCCTGCCAACTGGCCACTGGCTTATACCCGCGCGCCTCAAAGTCGCCCCTAATTCTCTGGCTGTCTGCTTTGTTGTACTGGCAACCAAAGGTCTTAATGAAATATGATTTTGGCATGTTTGAGACGCGGATGGGATTCGAACCCATGAACGAAGGTTTTGCAGACCTTGCCATTAGACCACTCTGGTACCGCGTCAGATTACTAGCCCTCATTGTACCTCAAGCACCAAGTTTGACCAAATTTAATTTCTGAGCAAAGAGGTTTGCCTATTTATGGCGATCTTATACTGGGTGTATTGGCTGACTGATTTGAGAATTGTGATGAGCACAAGCTGATCAGAAGAAAATTCAAGACCAACCGACGTGCTTGATCACTAAGGTATAATCCTCCCCATGCCTCAAACAAAGCCAGCTCCCGCTCCCAATTCCAGTCTGACACTCGTCTTCAAATGGAGTCAAGTTGAGCCAACCAAGGCCAAAGTCGAACGCCGATTGGCCAAAAAAGTTAAGCTGGCTGGTTTTCGCCAGGGCAAAGTACCTTTGGTTATTGCCCAAACCTACCTCAATCCAGAGGCTGTGATTGAAGCAACTCTGGAAAAATTATTACCTGATGCCTTTGTGAAACAAGTCAAAGCCTTACCAGACATGCCGATTGCGCCTCCAGAATATGTGGTCAAAAAAGCCGAGATTGGTCAAGACTGGCAAGTTGAAGCAGTTTATGCTATCCACCCAGACGTAAAATTGGGCAATTACCAGCAAATAGCTAGATCGGCCCTCAAAGAGGCCAAACTGGCGTATCAAAAACTGCTTCAAGAACAAACTAAAACCAGTCAAACAAGCGAGCAGGCTCCAGACTACCTGCTGACTGCCATCTATCGTCAGCTGGTAACCAACATCAAACCTCCGGTGCAAGAGTTACTGGTGAGACGAGAAACTCAATCTGAACTCAACAACTTATTCACCAAATTAAAATCACTCAACTTAAGTTTTGAGGACTACCTCAAAAAAAGTCAACTAACTATGGAACAACTATCATCAGAAATAGCCACTCAAAGCTTGGGCCGACTGCAGCTTGTCTTTATTCTCCAAGCAATTGCCAAAACTGCCCAGATTACCGTCACCGAGGTTGAACTGGACAAGCAGTTAAAAGAACAAAAAACTAATCAGTCGCTCCGTTCTATGGCTAGAGAGCATTTGCTTCGCCAGAAGATAGCCAACCATCTGCTTGGTTAATTCTGATGACGATAGTAGCCAATAGACTTGTCGCGAAATAAGAAATGAGTTAATTATGGATAGATTTTATAGCATTTTCGTTGATTCTGATGACGATAGTAGCCTCAGCTACTTGAGGAAGAAGAAGCAAAGAAAATGCAT
>Ga0180007_10002907_pt1 | contig 19811 bp, 16 predicted proteins | sample MM_PC_MetaG_FD_121122 | JGI IMG/M metagenome (GOLD analysis project Ga0180007, IMG submission 121122) | Groundwater microbial communities from the Aspo Hard Rock Laboratory (HRL) deep subsurface site, Sweden - MM_PC_MetaG | ecosystem: Environmental > Aquatic > Deep subsurface > Groundwater... | reverse complement strand
TAATCTCACTTTTCTACACAAAGTACTTCACTCTAGGAATAATCCTGACACGCATACCCCTGTTTATGCTTGCAATGGTAATAAGCTATTTTTTAAATAGAGCATTCAAGTATCTGATCGGATGCCTTGCTTTCTGGACGAAAGATACGGGAGGCATATCAAACTTTGTAAACGAAGTCATAAGCATCTTGAGCGGAAAGTGGCTGCCACTAGACTTTTTTGGCAGCTTGGCTAAATACATGAAACTTCTTCCCTTTAGTTATATTTTCTACTTCCCGATTCAGATACTTTTGAGTGAAAATCTGACATTTGCAGATATTCTAAGAATTCTTGTCATCGAAGTACTCTGGACAGCTCTATTTACATTTATTGGAAAATACTTTTGGAAAAAAGGCTTGAAACAGTTTGAAGCAGTTGGTATTTAGATCAGCAAACCATATTCAGTAATCAGCAGGCAGCCAAATTGATAGTCATTTACACAATTCATATAGATCAGCTTAATCTTTAGATTATTTGGATATTTTAATTATGAAGCAATTCTACAAAAATATAAAACTTACTTTTCGAAAGATACGGTTAGGAATAATGGTTTATCTCGAGTATCGTTCCTCGCTTTTGTTTTATACCCTTAGTTCATTTGCGTGGGCTATTTCTTCGATTGTTCTCCAGAAATTCTTATTTGAAGAGATAGTGGAGCTCAAGGGCTGGACCTTTGGTGAATTTGCACTTTTGAACGGAATATATAATCTGGCATTTGCATTCTTCATCATGTTTTCCTGGGGATCAGTATATGAAGAATTCAGACCGGCTGTTCGAGAAGGCCGGCTCGACAGAATTCTTACCAAGCCACTTTCTCATAAATTCTTCCTGACTTTTGGAAGTTTTGATATCGTTGGGTTTTTCCACCTGCTGCCTTCATTTTTCATTATCATCTATGCTTCGAGATTCTTAACCTTTGACTTTTCAATTTTAAACATATCCCTATCGATAATCTACTTTTTAATAGGCCAATTCATACTAAATTCAATTGTGTACCTCTTTTATGCAACAACCTTCTGGCTTACTAGTGCTGAACACATCAGCTCTGCATTCTGGACGCTTGAGAGCCAAAGCAAAACCCCGCTTGAAGTCCTGCCTAGATTTGTAAGGGCAGCGTTTCTATCGATAATTCCGATCGGATTTGTTGCTTACATACCGGCAAAAGCACTTCTTGGAGAATTGCCACTTGTCTTTCTGCCGTATACGATATTCTTTATCTTATTCCTGACTTTTGTAAATCGGACTGTCTGGAATCTCGGAGTTCGAAGGTATGAAAGTGTGAGTAGTTAAGAATTACCTATAATCGAGGTTATATCTCGTGTTCTTTTTAAAAACGTGTAAACCCCGGCGATTTTTATGGTTAGATCAATCACTTATCACATGACAATGCGAACCTTAACACGTTATAATGCCCCGTCGTGAAAAAATATCTTCAAATTCTCAAAATATCAGTTATCAGCGCTTTCGAGTATAGAACAACCGTGATATCCAGTATTCTCATGTATCTTATCGGAGTCGGGACTATGTTTTTTCTCTGGAACAAACTGATAAAAGATAATGTCACGATCGGAAGCTACAATCTAAATACAATTATGACATATTATTTGTTAAGCGGTCTGTTTATAACAAATTTCAACACACGAACTACAAAGCACTATGAGCGGTTGATCCAGAATGGCGACTTGAATGCAATTCTTATCAAACCATCAAGTACAAGTCTTTATTTATTTTTTAGAGAATTAGGAGTACGGCTCGGTATAAATATATTTACATTTTTGATCTTCTTCTCATTTATTGTTCTCATACCGAGTATAAGAACTAATGTTGAGATTACACCTTATACCTTAGCCTGGACAGGATCATTTTTTGTTTTATCAAACATTTTCCTATACTTATTTTTCTGGATACTGGGCATATTTGCCTTTTGGGTTATCACAACCTCTGGACTGAGAAATATCGCGATGAATTTAATGAATATCTTGAAAGGGCAGTGGTTCCCGCTCGACCTGGCTCCTCCGCTTTTTCAGAGAGTGATGGGCTTTTTGCCTTTTCAATACACTATGTTTTACCAGATACAGATTTTGACAGGAAAAAGTCGTCCCGAAAGCAACATCCAAGGCATTACAGTCCTTATTTTATCTAGTATTATTTTATCTTTGTTCGCTGCGTACCTTTGGAAGAAAGGACTCAGAAGATACGAATCAGTCGGAGGATAAATAAAAGGATGTCTCCAAATCAATGAGAACATTTATCAAAACAATTAAAATCCAAATAGTCCTGATAAAGATGAATTTTCAGGCGATGCTTGTGTACAGAACAAATGCATTGCTTATATCGCTAGGGTCGGGATTTTACAATGTCGGTGCAATTCTTTTCATTTCCTTTTTATTCGCTAAAATTCCGCTGCTGGCCGGCTGGGACAAATGGGATCTGATATTCCTATACGGAATCGGTCAAGTGTTTGCTTATCTTTATTTCTTTTCAGTCTATTCGAATACAGGCGTTTTTCAGAAACTCATACAGTCAGGCAATTTCGATTTTGTTTTAACCAAACCATTTAGCAGTCTCATTTACTCGACACTGCAGGGATACTCATTTAATGAATTGATAAGCCTCATACAGCCTTTTGCGATCATAGCCTATGCGCTTTCAAACAAAGTTTATGATATTAGCCTTCCGGGTATTTTCATCGCCATAATTTCAATAGTTATCGCATTAGTTATTGCTCATCAGATCATAGTACTTACTTTGATTCCGACTTTCTGGACCGTCGAAAATTCTTTCTATAGATTCTTCAGTGAGACAGCAAGCATATCTAGTTATCCTTATGAAATATTTGACAGCAAAATCACAAAATTCATATTTTTCTTTATCGTTCCGTACGCACTTCTTATCAACATCCCGTTTAGAGCAATCATCGGCAAACTCGATTATAGACTCTTTGGACTGGAGATTATGGTGTGCATAGGATTTCTAATCATTACCAAGTTGCTCTGGAGATGGGGAGTGAAGAATTATTCAAGTGCAAGCTCATAAAAAAAACCGATCAGCCGATAGGCTTATAAGCCTAGTAGCCCGATCTACCACTTTCTATCCCTAAACCTGTTTCTTGCCGACAAGTGCCAAGCATGCGGATCGGAGATTAATATTTCTCTCAAAAAGACCTTTGCAGTATCTGTTCTCAAACTTTTCAAGAGCCTTTTTTTATTCAATACAAGCCACTTCTTTGCAACAGACATTCCCATTGATTCCTGCTCCTTGAGCTCAAGAATCGCCTCAAGACAGTCTGCATCACGGACAATCTGTGAGACAAGGCTTCTTTGTTTTTCGAATTTCTCCCAAGTGTCTAATAGATCTTTTTTCGCATCCAAGTTACTTAACGTTTCTTTCATAGCACTCTGCTTGTTTCTTTTCAGATACTCCATAGTTATGTAATTTGCATCTCCGCTTCGTATCTCGGCCAAGTCATGCAGCATCGCCATTTCAATAAGTTCTACAGAGTTAACTTTCTTTTCGTAGTTCGAAAGGATGATAGCAAACCACACAACTCTAAAAATATGTTCGACAAGATTTGAGAATTTATCCCCAACAAATTGTACCCAGGTTCTTTCAGTCTGTTTCAGACTGCCTAACTCGTAGAAAAAATCAATATCTGCAGAAATACCTTTTGAGGGTAATATACCACGCTTTTTAAAATTAAATCTGTTCTTACTCGCAAGGTGCCAGTTATATGGTTTAGAAACTGCTACCTTTTTCCAGTATCTTTTCCCGATAGGCAAAAGCACCTTATCTATAAACAGCTGATCGTTTAACTTTCCCCATATACCTGCGACTTCAATTCCATCTGAAGCATGTTCGGCTAATTCTAGTCTGATTTCTAGACCATTTGCAGTATATACTATTTTAGCCTCAATCGATTTGCGGATCTGATAATCTTGAACAAGCAACTGAATGTCATCATCAAGACTCGTTCCAGCAAGTAAATCTTTGAAAGCAAGTTCCTTTTCCTGTCCTACGTTTTCATGAGCTGTATAATGGAAATCGCCACATCTTGTTTTGTATAGAGAATATGAGAATGATAATATAAGAACCCTTTCCAGATCAATTTTCTGTTTCATCCTCTTGGCAAGAATTAGAGAAATCCAAGCAGTTCTATAGATGTGTTCGGTAAGGTTTTGGAACCTGGCGCTGGTAAGCTGATTCCAGCTGCGCCGGATATTTCGAAGAGTGCCAATTTCATATAGAAAACCTATGTCTTTCTTTATGGTTGTTTTAGAAGTTCTAAAGCTCATTGGCATTATTATACTTTTCGAAAGTGATAAACACAATTAACACGTGACTACGCTAATAAAATATCTGTCCAACAACTCAGCAATTCTTCGGCAAACGTTTCTTTGATCACCCTATATATCTTTGTCATACCAAGCAAAAACACATCATATTGCGTGAACGTTCATAAGTTGATATAGTCCGGCACAATTAATATTTTTAAAAAATATGTATAATCTCAAAGTTCATAAAAAGCTCATAAACAGAAAAGTCCTAGCACAAGCACTCGAAAAATATCTGCCTAAGGAAAAAATTAAGAGATACAAAATAATCAGTAGAGGCTGGGATGATATCAATATTGAAATTCATACAAGAACAAAACATCTTGTACTACGATTTTACAGTCTCGAGAAAATGGTTAGGCCACGACTAAAAAATGATATCCTTTACTGTTTGGAATTTATGGAATATTTAGGAAAGAATGAAATACCAACACCAAAAATTTATAGATCTATAAATGATAGTTTTCTTATATCAATCAGGCTTGGAACAAACAAGCACTTTGTAAGTCTGTCATCTTTTGTTCCGGGGAAGAATATCGAGAATTATACAAAGGACAAAATCCGTAAAATCGCCCGGCTGCAGGCCGGTATTCATAAATTATCCAAAAGTTTCAAACCGAAAAGACAATCTTCTCTAGGAGGTATGTTTGACTACAAGGCATGGTACAGTGACTGTAAATCTTCACTTCCAACGAACCACAAATACAAAAGTCTCTTGCAGAAACTTGAAGAATATATAAAAAAATCGCTTGCCTCCCTTCAACCTGGATCCGTGAACCAAGAGCATATGATCGTAATTCACGGTGACATAAGCAATGAAAATTTACACTTCCTCGATAGCAAGATCGCAGGCATTTTTGATTTTGAAGACTGCCACAAAGGGACAATTTCTGAGGATATCGGGTGCTTCTTCAGCAGCTACTTATCAGATTTAAGTACCAGAGAAATGCAAATGAGAATAAATCACTACTTTGAAGCGTACAGGAAAGTTTTCGAATTAGTCAGAAAAGACGTTCTATCATCTCTGCGTTACTGCATATTAAAATGGGCTGTCACCCAGTATTACTTTAATACAAATGATATACTTGAAGGAAGAAGCCTAAACACAAAAGAGAATAAGCAACATAACAAGCAAACTTCAGAAAACGTAAAAAATCTAAATGCTGTATTGTGTTAAACAGCCTACAAGTGGGCTGCTCAAGGCTCTAGCTCCCACAAACTCTAGTGTCACCATGTTGTAACAACATTGACCTCCAGGATTCCACTGTAATATAATGTATTCCAGACTCTTGTCTCAACTTGACAACCCGGTACGACACAACAGATGTACAATTTATCGACTAACATTTAATAAACTGTTCTCATATATAATGCCAACAGTTAATTCAGTCCTCAAACAATTAGAACTCAACGATAAAGAGATCAAAGTCTACCTTGCACTTATCCAGTCCGGACCGAGTTCTGTACAAAACATTTCCAGAGTGACATCCATATCCAGATCAACTGTCTACCAGAGGATTGAGAATTTAAAGAAAGCCGGTTTAGTGATATTTGAATTTGGAGACAAGGGACAGGTTGTTAGAGCAATTCATCCTGATAAGCTCAAAGAGATAATCGAGAAGAGGGTTGAGGAAAGTAAAAAGCTCTCAGCAGAATTTGACTCTATCTTACCTGAATTAGCAAATATCTATCAGCCTACAAGTACTAAGGCTAAAATCCTACATTTTGAGGGAAAAGACGGAATACAGAGAATGATTTATGACTATGAGATGGAAGCAAAAAGCAGAAACCTTTACGGCTATACAACTATAATGCTAGATAAGATAACCGGAAAAGAATTCAATAGAAAGTATCACAAAAAATTCTATAAAAAAGGCTACAAAGACCATTTCCTTATGAGTGACAGCAAGGGCAGTAGAGCGTATTTTACTGAGGTGAAAAGCTACTGGCTGTATAAAGAGGGAAGAATTTTCGTAAGGAAACTTCCGCAGAGTATTTTCAATCCAAAGGTAAATGTTTCGATCTATGATGATAAGTACTCAATTGCACTTATTAAAAAAGGAAAACCGTTTGGAGTGATAATTCAAAACGAAGAAATCGCCCAGCACCAGCTGGAGATATTTAAGATTTTATGGAACCAGTCAGAGGAAATATAACAATACAACAATTTCCTGCCATAGGCAGGCCCGCCCCTGGCGGGAACAATTTAGCCAGTTTACAACAATGATCAAAACCAAAAACATATCCAAAATCTACAGATCGCGAAATACACTTGATAATCTGAAGTTTCTTTTTGGCATACAAAACAGCTCTAGAAAAGACGTGAAAGCTGTTGATAATATAAGCTTCGAGATAAAAGATGGAGAGATCGTTGGTGTCATCGGACCAAATGGGGCAGGCAAGACAACAACGATCAAGATGCTTACAGGACTTTTGAGACCTACAGTAGGGGCCATCAGTATGGGAGAACACAATCCATTTGATCTAACCGAAAAGTTCAAGAAAGAAATCGGCTTATTTCGCGGCGAAGTACACACACTAGATGATGGAGTCATAGTGAAAGATTCTATCGAAGAGCTGCTGAGAATGTATAAACAGGAAGATCTAGATAAAAACCCCTTCGTCCTGAATCTAATGAAGATTGCTGAAACTGAGAGGTTTCTTGATAGCGTTCCTGAGGAATTGTCTCAAGGGCAGAGAACCCTTATAGAGTTTATCACAAGCATCGTACACAAGCCGAAATACCTCCTGCTTGACGAACCTACAAACGGTCTTGATATAAATGCGGTCACGAAATTTAAAGAAATCATCAGATATCTAAACGAAAAATTAAAAACAACCATCATCATTACATCTCACAATCTGCAGCATGTGGTAGATCTTTCTCATAGAATCATACTCATCAACAAAGGGAAAATTCTCATCGACAAAGCAACAGATGAAGTGATGCATAAAGATACACTGGACCGTGTTATCAAATTCTATATCGAATCAGAAGAAGGAACTGTAAACCTCCCTGCAAATATGGAGTTGAATTATCCATGGGTAACTGTAAAAGTAAGCAAAAGCAACTTGGAGACAGAAATACTAAATGGACTTAAGCGGTTCAAAGTTTCAGACATTCGCATCACAGAGCCGCCGATAGAAGAGATATTTGCTAAGTACTACAAATAAACACGAATTGATGAATCAACAAATCTTTGAGTTTTGAGATTTAAACTTTGAGTTCTTTGCTGGAGAAGGTTTGCAACCTGGTTCGAAAATTAATAACTGTGCCGGAGCAGGTCTGTGACCTGGTTCGGAAATTAACAAAACAACATGTTACTTAAAAGACTTATCAACAACCTAAAGAATCCAACCTACTACTTTTCTCAAGTATTTGGCTCTGCCGCCTATGTATTCTTGATTGTGCTCTGGATTTTCTTGAAGGATGAAAGTAATCTACAAATTTCGAATACTCAAATCATTCTTTACTTTTTAATGATCTATTCTTTCAACTACCTTTTCACTTTTAGTTTTGTAGATACTGTAGTAGCTAGACTTAAAGATAAAGCTGAACAGTTCTGGCTGAGTCCTGGATCAGCATATAAAACATTTTTCAGGAAAGACCTCCTGCCAGTTATTATCGATAACCTTCCACTAATGTTTTTATCTGTTGCTTGCTCATTAGCTCTAGGGCTCATAAGCTCTAAGACTCTTCTGCTATTTCTTGGATTAATAGTACTTACTCACATCTGTCACTTCTTTCTCTCAATTATATTTGCCTTACTAAAATTCTACCTGAACTGGGAATGGGTTTCTTTCAGTCTGAGATATATCGGTCTGACATGGAACGGCTCATACTTGCCGCTGATTTTCTTCAAGGGGATATTCCTGAAAATTCTTGTATTCCTGCCATTCCTGCACTCGGGCCTAGCTACTCAGCTCCTACTCGATGAACAGCTGAATGGACACTTTGTAATCAATGTCCTGGTTTACATATTAGTCTTTTTATTCACAAGTCTTTATATGTTGAAGAATTTCAAAAAGTACTCACAAGGTTAACCATTGTTATACGCACTGCCGGAGCAGGTCTGTGACCTGGTTCGGAAATTAATTTTACAAAATCATGAACTATTTACTAACCAGAATCAAAAAGTTAATCCGACAGAACTTCCTGCCTGAAAATCGAGTGCAGACTATCAGCGAGATAATTGCCGTGTTAGTCTGGATGGTTTCAACCGTCATGTTCTACTATGTTTTGCAGGACATCTTTCCTGAGCAGGAATTTTGGAGAGGGGCCAACTTCGCATCGATAATAGCTAGTTTCTTCATTGTTGATGGACTGCTTTTCAGTTTCTTATTTAGAAATCTTTTCGAATTGAGTGACCAAATTGAAAGCCAGGGAATTGATCAGAGGCTGCTTTTACCTGTAGGATTTAGGAGTTACTCGAGTTTCCGCAGAATGCAGTTTTCTTCACTTATACAAATACCGGTCTCGATCATTTTGGTCATTTTAATCTTGCCTATTTCAATACCCAGTTTCCTGCTTTGGACCGGAAGCCTGATAATTGGATTTCTAATCGCATATCACCTTTGGTACATCTTTTCACTGCTCTCATTCTGGATAAAGATAGGAGAGAAGTCGACATTTCTTTTTGAAGAATTTTCACTGATCTGCATGTTCCCGGCTGCTCCGTTCATAGCCTCAGAGCTCTTCGTATTTTTCTTTCCATTTCTGACCTTTGCAAGTTTCTCTGCAAGAGGACTGCTCGAGGGCGGGTGGGGGAGAGTCTATATGATGCAGGGAGCTACCTTAATTGTATTTGTAATTATTGCAAAGATTTTGGAGTATTTGGGATTGAGAAGGTATAGGCAGTAGTATTCTACGTAGAGATTTGATTCATCAGACCATACCTAGTGATGAAGTTGAATTCTACAACCAGTTCAACTCTTCGATCTGACAGCAGAGCTGCCCGTGCGCTTCTGGATAACTTAACGCTACGATGCAATGCATATACTATTCCCGCTACTTTAAATTCTGTATAATGTGTTTCAAATTTACTTTACAGATAAATTGCATGGATAACAACACAAACCCCGAAGCCAGAGAATGGCTGAAAAGCAACAAGAATCCATCTGCTTTTGCTAGTAATAGATTTGGATCGACCGGAGAGGCTCTTGCCTTTATAGAAAAACTATACGAACTAGGAGCCGAGAAAGTTTTGATTGATAACATCTTTGATGAAGAATCCAGAATCGAAAAAGAAGGAGGCCCTTATGCAGACTCAATACTAATCAAGATGCCTAATGATCCCGTTAAAAGATCCAGTCTTTATAAGGTATATAATTCTGAAGCTGTCAATGAAGGATTCGAAGAAATAGAAGGTGAGGGGTCGAATTCATTGACACTTTGGTGGGATTAGCCTCAAATTCAGTTGCTTTATAAAAATCTTTGACGCTATAATTCCTCTATAAATTCACTGCGGGAGCATATTTCTAATATGCTCCCGTCATTAACCATTATAAAAAACTATTTGATTTCAATTCACAATACTTATTCTCAGAAGACCAATACTCATGTGAAGTTGTACTCAACAACAGTTTAGTAGCGATAAACACTCTATTCCACGTTTCTAACAAATGGGCTATAATTCCAATTATGACCAAACTCTATCACATATTTAGAGAAGACCTAAAGGGAACAACTCTTTATCCACTGAATCTATTAAAGAAGATATATCCAAGTGTTTACAAAAATCAGGTTAAGAAGTACGAGGGAAGAGAGGAATTGATGAAAAGAATGATCCCAATTCTAAGCTGTTTGTGGAATGACGTCATCCACTTGTGCCCTGTTCACCCCAGCAAGATAAAAGATGCTTTTCTCGAGGCTGGCTGTGAGTACAAAGAAATGAGTTACTGGGTCATCGATCCGAAAAGCTTGAAGTCAAAAGATACAGTCATCTTTCTATACACAACTGATGAAGGATATATTGAAGAAGACTTCGTCCCATTTAGTGATAAATTACTTGAAAAATATTCTGAAGTACCAGCAGCTTCCAAGAATTATTTCAGAAAGTGTGCTGCGGAGAAAAGAAAGCCCTTATTTTTCCATCGAGTTCCTCACGTGTTATACAAAGGAATAATAAAAGTTGGAAATTTAGAAGTCATAACTGCTTAACATGCAAAACATATTGCGGAAACATATTTCTAATATACTTCGGACTCCTGGTTGCAAAGTTGAACCCCGCAATTCAACGGTATCTAATTTCACTGCGGGAGCATATTTCTAATATGCTTCCGTCGTTAACCGTTACAAATAATTATTCGGTTTCAGCTCACAGTACTTATTTGCAGAAGACCAGTACCAATCTTCTGGCTTCATAACAAAATTCTTTACAATAGGGTTTTCATGAATGTAATTTAACTTTTGCTCATAGAAATCTACAGTGTCAATCAGCTTGGGAGCATTTGTTCTTTGCCAGAATTGATAAGAACCATTATTATTGAATAATCTGAGAATATGCCTCTCGGTTTCAATAATATTTCTTTTCATCTCCTTCGAAGTAAATTTCTTAAAATCACGGATAAATCCAGCAACATCTGAGGATGAAATGATCAAATGAATATGATTTAACATAAAGACAAAGGCCACCAACTTCAGGTCTTTATTCTTCATACAATATTGAATTGAGTTGGCTAGTAGATCCCAGCGATTATACCTATCAAAAATATAGTACCATCTGAATACTGTAAAGGTAACAAAGAATGTTTCTGAGTTGAATTCCCTTGGAACCCTCAATGAAGGCATGTCATGCAGAATACGATCTTAAATTACTGAGGGTTTTCTGGAGAAACAATTCATTATATAATATCCGGAGCAGATTTCAAATCTGCTCCGGCTGGATATGCTCAGATAAAAAACTAAAGCTAATTTTAGATACCTAAATTATGACCAAATTCATCCTTCATGGAGGGGAAAGTTCAAAACCAAACCCAGATAATAGGTACTTTTTCAGACTATTTACACAGGGACTCACGGGTAAGGTTAAAATTTTATTAAATTATTTCTCTCAGCCTGAAGAGAAGTGGAGTGACAAATCAAAACAGGACATCTCTGGCATAAAGAAAAACAACCTAGGCAAAGAACTCGATTTCGAAATTGCGGATTCAAATTGTTTTGAGGTTCAATTGCAAGACGCTGATATATTGCATATGCGCGGTGGCAACATATTTTTACTATTGGAACAATTAAAAAAGTACAAAAATTTCTTTGACCTGATAAAGTGTAAAACCGTAATAGGATCATCAGCAGGTGCGTATGCAGTTGCAAAATACTATACATTGCCAAGGTACTATTATGGCCAGACAATCAACCGCCAAATTCAAAGGGGTCTTGGGATTCTGGACATTAAAATACACTGCCATCACAAACCAACTGATCAAGTAATTGTGAATAAACTTAAGAAATCTGGTGAGGACTTAGATATCATTGTATTACCTAAATATAAATCTGTTATTATGTATAGATAAAATAAGCTAACAAGAAGGAGTTTATGATAGAATACTCCTGAACATTTTGTTTCAAAGCGTATCTAATTTTATTATAAAACTTATGAAAGATTACATCGTAAAAGATCTGAGTCTTGCAAGTTGGGGACGCAAAGAAATCAATCTTGCAGAAAGTGAGATGCCTGGTCTCATGGCACTACGAAAGAACTTTTCAAAGAAAAAGCCCCTTAGAGGAGCCCGTATCACAGGTTCACTCCATATGACTATTCAAACTGCAGTTCTGATAGAAACACTTAAGGCACTGGGAGCCAAAATTCGATGGGCGAGCTGTAATATTTACTCTACCCAAGATCACGCTGCAGCAGCTATCGCGAAGAAGGGTATTCCGGTTTTTGCATACAAGGGAGAATCATTACTGGAATATTGGAGTTTCGTTGACAAAACATTCAGCTGGCCTGGATTCTCGGGACCAAATATGATCGTCGACGACGGCGGAGATGCCACGCTATTCTTACACTGGGGTTATAAGGCAGAAGAGAATCCGAAAATTCTCAATCGAAAGGCTCAGAATAAAGAGGAACAAATCATTCTCAATCAACTGAAAAAGTCACTACAGAAAAATCCAAAAAGATTTCACAAAATGGCCAAGGAGATGAGAGGAATAAGCGAGGAAACCACAACAGGAGTCCATAGACTTTATCAAATGCAGGAAAGAGGCGAACTTCTAGTTCCAACCATAAATGTCAACGACGCAGTTACCAAGTCCAAGTTTGATAATCTGTATGGATGCAGACATTCAGCAGTTGATGGAGTCATGAGAGCAACCGATGTTATGATCTCTGGGAAAATTGTAGTTGTTGCCGGCTACGGAGATGTTGGGAAGGGAACCGTACAGGCATTCAAAGGACAGGGAGCCCGTATCATAGTAACTGAAATCGATCCTATCTGTGCACTTCAAGCAGCTATGGAGGGTTATAAAGTAATGACAATGGATGAGGCCTGCTTGATAGGCGACATATTTGTAACAGCAACAGGCTGCAAAGATGTCATCCGAAAAGAGCACATGCTCAAGATGAAAGATACCGCTATCGTTGGAAACATTGGACACTTCGATGCCGAGATCCAGGTTGACGCTATGAGAAAGTACAAATGGGAAAATATAAAACCGCAGGTCGACATGATCAAGCTTCCAAATGGCAACAGGCTAATACTGCTCTCAGAAGGAAGACTCCTAAATCTTGGAAATGCCACGGGGCACCCAAGTTTTGTTATGTCAAACAGCTTTACAAATCAGGTTTTTGCTCAAATTGAATTATTTTCAAATTCTGGGAAATATAAAACAGGAGTATATACTCTGCCCAAAAAGCTTGATGAAGAAGTAGCAAAACTTCACCTTGGAAAGCTCGGTGCTAAACTTGAAAACTTAACAAAGGAACAGGCAGATTATCTTGGGATTCCGAAAAACGGACCATTCAAGCCTGATCATTACAGGTATTAGGAAAAGTGTTCAAGACAAGGGGCCACCGCCAAATGCGGTCATGAAAGCCCCTTGTCTTAAGGTATTTCTCTCCCCAAAAATTTAACTATCTCACAAGCGTGAGCATATTTGCAATATACTTCCGTAGTTATATTCCTACTCATTGAGCAAAACGGTCATCAATACTCCAATAACAATCCAGCAGTAAAATAATTATTTTATCAATCAGTTGGCAACTTATTCCATTATTGATATCATCTAAATTATGCCAGAACCGATTACTCTTCTCCTAATCCTTCTCCTCGGCATCGCTACCGGTTTCATCGACTCAACGGTCGGAAGCGGAGGTCTGATCTCAGTTCCTTCTTTAATATTTATTGGTCTTCCTCCCCAGATTGCAATAGGAACTGATAGATTTGGCATGATAGGACAGATACTTTCAGCACTAGTCAAATTCTCAAGGGCAAAAAAGATCAATTGGAAGTATGTACCAATTTTCACTTTACTAGGATTTGTAGGGGCAATTGTTGGAGCAAATATACTGCTTGGAATTGAGGAAGATAGGTTCGAAACAATAATTGGTGTGCTCTTGTTCATACTGCTTCCGCTAGTTTTCTTCAAAAGCAAAATCGGCATCAAGAAGAGAAAAACCGCTAAGCTTCAAAAGGGAATTGGATTAACCATTTACTTGTTTCTCATGATCTTCAGTGGATTTTTCGGAGCAGGTGTGGGACCGATTATGCTTTATACTGTGATTTACTTTCTGGGATTTACAATTATTGAGAGTATAGCTACAAGTATGATTCCCTGGTTTGTTCTTTCTATTTCGTCACTTGTAATCTTTGCGAACAATGGACTTATTGATTACCAGAAAGGAATATTTCTACTTATCGGCATGACAATAGGCGGATATCTGGGAGCTCACATAGCCCTCCAAAAGGGGGATGTCTGGATCAAAAGATTATTTGCTGTAGTAATTATCGTTTCCGGGATTAAGTTACTCTTCTTTTAAATCTAATGCTCACTAGCCCCTCGGCTCATTGGCTCACAAGCTCATTTCCATTTTACATCTCCTCCCATTCACTGCTATAATACTACCTGCTCGACAATTCTACACTCTACATTTTAACTCTACATTCTGATGAACCCAATCATCGAAGTAAAAAATCTAAAGAAATATTACAAACAGCATAAAAAAGAACCTGGCTTAAAGGGTTCTATAAAGGCACTATTCAAAAGAAAATACAGAACTATAAAGGCCGTCGATAATGTTTCGTTTACAATCGACGAAGGGGAAATGGTCGGCTTCATAGGACCAAATGGAGCAGGAAAAACGACAACACTAAAAGTATTATCTGGACTTTTGTACCCAACTGCTGGCGAAGCAAAAGTTCTGGGATATATCCCTCACAAAAGACAGCCTGAGTATCAAAAACAGTTCTCACTTGTCATGGGACAGAAGAATCAATTATGGTGGGATCTGCCTGCAATAGAATCTTTTATCCTAAATAAGGAAATATATGAAGTCCCGAAAGCTCAGTATGAAAAAACTGTCAAAGAGCTATCTGAACTCCTGGACGTTAAGGACATTCTAAAGGTTCAGGTCAGGAAACTATCTCTCGGCCAGAGAATGAAATGTGAGTTGATTGCAGCACTGCTTCACTCTCCAAGAGTACTATTTCTTGACGAACCGACAATAGGACTTGACGTGGTAATGCAGAAGAAGATTCGAGAGTTTTTTAAAGAATACAACACAAAATTCAAAACAACTGTCATTCTTACAAGCCATTACATGGATGATGTAAAGGAGCTGTGCAAAAGAATAATCATGATCAACAAAGGCTTAGTCGTCTATGATGGAACCCTTGAAAAAATTATACAAAGATATGCAGGCAACAAGTACATAAAAATGGTGTTCCTAAGAGAAATCGACAAAGCTGATATAGCCAAATTTGGCAAAGTCGTTGATTATGAACCATTGAAAGCTACAGTATCCGTTGCCCGTAAGGAAACACCTCATATAGCAGCCGAATTGCTTAAACAGCTTCCAGTAGATGATCTGGACATATCAGAACCTGAGCTTGAGGATATAATCAGAAAACTATTTGAGAACAAGAAGTAAAGTTGTACAATTCTACGTACCATTCATCACACCAACTGTATTCCTATTCATAATCCTTTGACCTCTATTTCTTATTGACGTCAAACGATCATTTCGTTATTATACCCATATAATTAAAGATTTCTTTTCAAAGATTGCTGACTTTATTAAAGAAAATTGACTAAAATAACGTAAATATTCCATAACTATTTTTAAAAATATAGCAATCAAGCGCTTGATGACTAAACACAAAAAAGAAATATATTATGTTTTTATATTAATAAAAAGAAGAATTTTTGTTCCTCTCATCATCTCTTTTATCTTTATTTTCTTTCTATCACCATATACAGAGATCTCAAACGCCGGAGCAAACCCGACGTTTGAACAGCACATCAACATTCTTGATAGAGAGTATACTACTACAAGTTCTACATATGGACCTACCGATAATTCACTCGGACTTATACACTGGGATAGTAGTAAATATTCAGGAGCCACAGTGTACTTCGAAGTCATTTATCGTATGGATATTCATACTTCCGCAAATATCCTTGCGGCTCTCTATACATCTAGTGGCTCAGTGGTATCTGGATCGGAATTAAGAAATGGAGATTGGCAACAGGGTAATTGGGAGATTAAGCGATCGGGAGCACTATCTTTGTCTTCGGGAACTGATTACACATTAAGAATACGTACAGAAGCCGGAAACAGAGGAACTATCAAAGCTGCAAGATTAGTTGTAGCCCAAACAGATACAACTATGATTACAGATACGGAATCACAAATAGAGGTAGGTAATGCAGAAAATAATACAAGTTCAACGTCGATGATTCTTGATGATGAAAAGATTTATTATTACGATAACGCGAAGTTTACACCTTCACCCACTAATTCTTATTTTGAGGCTTCCTTGAAATCTACCCAGCCCACGATTGAGCAGCATATAAATATCCTGGATAGAGAATACACTACAACTAGTGCATCATATATTCCTACTGATAATTCTCTTGGTCTTATACACTGGGATAGCAGTAAATATTCTGGGGCTGCAGTTTACTTTGAGGTTGTGTATCGTATGGATATTCATACTTCTAACAATATTCTAGCCGCTCTCTATACATCTGGCGAGACTATTGTATCTGGATCGGAATCAAGAAATGGAGATTGGCAACAGGGTAATTGGGAGATTAAACGCTCGGGAGCACTATCTTTGTCTTCTGGAACTGATTACACATTAAGAATACATACAGAAGCCGGAAACAGAGGAACTATCAAAGCTGCAAGATTAGTTGTAGTCCAAACAGATACAACTATGATTACAGATACGGAATCACAAGTTGAAATCGGCAATGCGGGAAAGGTTACGGAGCCAACATATTCTGAGTTAGAGGATTCAAAAATGTATTATTATGACAGCTCACAATTCACTCCATCAATCTCCGATACTTATTTGGAGGCATCACTAAGATCAGTGGAGCCAGCAATAGAACAGCAGATTAATATTATCGATCAAGAGTACGAAACTACAAGTGCAACCTATGTTCCAACTGATAATTCGCTTGGTATTATTCATTGGGATGGTTCCAAATATTCAGGAGAAACGGTATATTTTGAGGTTGTACATAAGATGAATATTAATACTGCAAGAAATTTTTATACAGCTTTGTATACTTCTTCTGGTTCAGTAGTTCCTGGTTCCGAGATAACGAATTATGATTATGAAGGAGGTAATTGGACGATAAGAAGGTCTACTGCATTAACTCTTTCAGATGGAGTGGATTATACAATAAGAGTACATACTCAAGACGGTCAGGCCGGAACTATAAAAGCCGCCAGATTAATAATTCAACAGACTGATAGCACCAAGATTACAGATACTGAGTCTCAAATTGAAGTTGGGAATTCGCAGACTGGTTTTACAAATACTTCCTATTCCTCACTAGATGATGAAAAAAAATACATGTACGATCAGGGTCAGTTCAACCCTACAGTAGAATCTACTGGAGATGTTACATTCAATGCTTCCTTGAAGATAGACGATTCCGGAGATACAGTCTATGCTGAGCTTTATAATGAAACAAATTCTACTCAAGTTGCTGAAATATCACATACTGCAGATACAAATTGGACTCTTGTTAGTTTCTCAAATGTTGATGGAGATTCTGATTGGGATATGACAAATGATGATGAATATTCAGTTAGAATAAAGTGCAGTGATGACAATGGTGGAGGCTGCTCAGGGAACATTTCCAACGCGAAAATCATCCTAAATCAATCAGATTCAGTAAATGGTATTTCAGATACTGAAATCATTCATCAACAGATAAACACGTTAAAAACAGATTCGGATACAAGTTACACTGACCAGGATTATTTGAATAGATTTAATCCTGATTTAGATAATGACCGAGTATCTTTTTCTGGAGCCGATATTAGTTACTTTTATGAGGCTACTATGAAAACGAGTACAGGAACGGGGTACGCTCAGATGAAAAACGATACTGATTCGATAGCAGTTTCTAATACAGAGCTTACCACTACATCAACGGATTATGAGCGAAATAGAACCAGCGAAATATCTTCTACTATACCGCATTTCCCTATTACTGACTATGCTGTTAATCTTGATACTCAGATAAAGAATTCAGCTACAAACACAACCTCTGTATCATCCTCTTGGCTAATAATTCAAGTAGACGGTCTTTTGACAAGTGGAGCGCCGACGGTATATGCAGCTTTGTACACTGAAGCAGGAGTAGAAGTTACAAATTCTGAAGTGTCGACATCTTCAACTTCTTGGGTAAGACAGAGATCTGCAAGTAGTATAAGTCTTAGTTCGGGAACTGAATATATCGTTAGAGTTAAAACTTCCAATGGAGACAGTGTTCCTTCGTATATAGCAAATGCTAAAATAATACATCAGCAATCCGATGGAGTGAGCGGAATTATTTCAACGGAGATAATACACCAGCAGGTGAATACACTTTCAACAGACTCCGATTCTACTTACACAAATCTGGAATATTTAACCCGTTTCAACCCCGATCTTGAAAGTTCACAGGTTTCATTCTCAGGTGGCAATTTCTCCTACTACTTTGAGGCTACGATGAAAACCTCTGCCGGAACTGGTTACACTCAGTTAATGAACAGGACAAGCAATTCTGCTATAACAAGTTCAGAGATTACTTCTACCTCTGCGAATTATGAACGAGTACGCAGTAGTGATATAACTTCGAATATGCCTAGTTTTCCTTCAACATATTTTGCACAGAATTTAGATACTCAAATCAAAAATTCTGCAACAAACACAACATCTGTCTCTTCATCATGTTTCATCATACAAGTAGACAACCTGTTAACAGGAGGAGCTCCGACTGCTTATGCTGATCTCTATAATGTTACAGATGGAGTCCAAGTTTCAAGTAGTGAGGTTTCAACATCCTCTATGAGCTGGACGAGAGTAAGGTCATCGAGCATAAGTCTCACAACTGGAAAAGAATACGCTGTCCGAGTAAAAACAAGTGATACAAATAGCGTGCCTTTTTATATATCAAACGCGAAAATAATTCATGATCAATCAGATGCAATCAACGGGGTGAAAAACACTGAATTGATTTATCAACTGGTTAATGATATGCATACAGACAGTGATTCAACTTATACAAGCCTGTATCACTTATACGATTTTGATCCAGCAGCATTTGATGGTGGGGCATTTTCTTATTTTCTTGAATCTACCATAAAGACATCTGGAGGAACCGGTTATGCCCAACTTTACAATGTTTCTGATTCGTCAGCTATATCAGGTTCGGAAATCACAACTACAAGTGGTACATATGACAGGAGCAGAAGTTCTGATCTCTCAGCCAATATGCCTATAGCTTCAAAGAATCTAAATACACAGATCAGAAACTCATCTACAGATACAACAACAGTTTCATCAACCAGTCTGATAGTTTATGCCAGCAATCTCGGTCCTGTAACAAATAATTCACCAAGTTTCACAGCTGGCCCAGTAGAAAACCCTGCATCAACTTCAACTACACCTACAGATGTAGGTTCCGATGTAACCTTCGAAGCAACCGGGGATGATCCTGAGGACGATCAATACTATCTTGCCGTGTGTACAACAAATGCAGTAAGTGCTGGAGACGATGTAGCACCAACTTGTGATGTCGGGACATGGTGTGTATCTACTGCAACAAATGATGAAACTCAGGCAACGTGCTCATACACAGCTCTTGTAGGCGACGCTGAATCCAACGACTGGTATGCGTTTGTCTGCGATAAGGTTGCTGGAGGCGGGTTATGCTCTGCATCCAGCCAGGGAAGCGGCGACAGTGGTTCCCCGTTTAAAATAAATCATACTCCG
>Ga0180007_10002906_pt1 | contig 19811 bp, 12 predicted proteins | sample MM_PC_MetaG_FD_121122 | JGI IMG/M metagenome (GOLD analysis project Ga0180007, IMG submission 121122) | Groundwater microbial communities from the Aspo Hard Rock Laboratory (HRL) deep subsurface site, Sweden - MM_PC_MetaG | ecosystem: Environmental > Aquatic > Deep subsurface > Groundwater... | reverse complement strand
TCCGCACAGCGTTGGATACAGACTACGCCAGAGCCATGTACTACTTCTTTAAAGGTAGAGAGGAAGCTCACAACAAAGTTGTCATGCCTGCTCTGCTAACCGGCGATATTGTGGTCAAGGATCGTTATTATCACTCTACATGCGTTTTTCAGGGCATGTATGTCCCCGTAGATCAACTTTTCTCAGCTATGAGGGATTTCATCCTAATTCCGCATAAAACGCTCATCCTCGATGCCCCAGGAGAGATTATTGAGGATCGCCTGACAAAGCGTGCTGAGAGTCAAGAGCCGCGTAACGCGGTTATGGACCCGTTTGAAGGTCAAAACATCACAGATCACAACAATATCAGGACGGTTTATTCTTTCTTTACCGGGGATCTCCGTGGGCTGTTCCCTGATTGCGAGATTGTTAGCGTAGCTGGGGACTTAGAGCACTCTGTAAACAACGTATGGACCGCTGTTTTGGAAGTGCTTGATCTGTGGATCGATGAGATAAAGAGTCGGAATTGACTGGGGGGTTTGGTGATTTGGAGTGTGCCAGATGCAAATTAATCAAACCGTTGGCAAGCGATAACAGCAATTTTCACTGTGTCTTCCCTCCGGGGGACGCTTCGCATGAGTGGCTCTGTTCAGGCTGTAACAAGGCATACTGGAAGAGCACCGACAAAACAATGTTTTTTAAAAGAAAGAGTAAGATCATAAGATTTCAATAAGGAGAACCTATGCCCAGTAAAAGCTGTGTCATAAGCTCCTGTCCTCTAGCCGAAGATCCCTGCCCTTTGATTCAACTTCGATACATCGAGCCTGTACCTGAGATCTCTAACGAAGTTCTAATGCTGATAAAAACTATCGTGAAGATAGTTTACGTTAAAGATGGTACAGTTCTGGGAGCAGGGAGAGCTTCTAATATAGGATGGTTGCTTGCGAGTGCGGTCTTTCTGTTACATACGCAGAAACCACACTGTGAGGTTATTTTGGATTTCAGCGAAATTAATAATCCAGTATCGGAGCTGATTCAAGACTCGTATCGAGAGAACCTTGAACGGTTAGAAAAGGGAAACAGTATAATGAAGGAGAGTGGTGGTGAGTTTAGATAAGTATAAGATAGTTCCTGTTAACACCGAGGGGATTTCCCTGGTAGACGGAATGAAGCCCCTCGGTGATACCGTTGGATACGTACCAACGGGAAAAAAGGTTCATCAGGTTGGTTGCTCTGGTTTGATTGCTGTTAGAATCGACGGCTTAGCGGCAGATGTTTGTAAGTGCAAAGTAGAGACTGATGGCATCGTGTTTGAGTGCCCGAAGTGCGGAAAGACTGGCTTTCTATACGCTCGCTCAGGTCCAACGAAACGTGAGGACTTGCAAAAAGAAAAGCCTACACTACAGGCATTTGATATAACCGGCGTTGGGGGTAGCTTGACGATAAAGCAGCTTATAGGTTGCCTTCGATGCTTCACTCGCTGGGCTATAAGCGAAGGCGTAGCGCAAGACCGAGGAAGTTGGCAACTTCCACAAGTCGAAATCGAAGACCTACCTAAAGAGGTACGTGACTTTTTGTTGAACCTACCAGACACGAAAGGCTTAGAGCCATGATATGCAAACAATGCGCTACAGCAGATGGATATGGCGGGTGCTGTAAACTCTTGTCTATGGAATCTAAGTTCCACCAGATGCCTATTACTGTTAGAGACGCTGAGAGAGTGGCGATAGCTGCAGGGATGCGCCCGGATTTTTTCGTCCAAGTCGATAGCGTACTTCCGAGGGTCAAAAAATACTTCTCTAGCGTGTCCAATTTCTTTGACAAGCAGACTCCAGGAGGCGTGAGGCTAAAGCTAAGAACAGAGCTACTGACAGGAGAGTGTGCTTTGTTGATACCGGGTGAAGGCTGTTGCTTAGACGAAGGTTCTCGGCCTACTGTGTGTAGGATGTTCCCGTTTTGGTGGCCTGATTTGCTCGACCCATCGAGAGTAGAGCCTATTTTGGCTTCACCAAGCTCGTGCCTTGCTATTTTCGAAGCGCAAGGCGATTCTTTGGCTATTGCCAGTCTCGTAGCGGGGCCTTTACCTAACGATCATGAAGCTATAAAGGCTATCTACAACCAGGCGCTCGAGGATACGAAACATCACAGAAAAAATTTGGGCCGATTTATTCGACAACTACAAGGTGAATAGACTTGACAGTGAACCTCTGGTGATCGATACTCGTATCTGTGTTGAGTTTAGATCAAAACTGCGAGGAACGAAATTATGGCGAAAAAGAACAAAAACAAAAAAGGTAAGCCAAAGGTAAACAAGCTGCAAGCAGGCTTGGCAAAGGCAGAGAAAAAAGCAGCCAAGAAAAATACTGCAGCGGCAGCAGCGGCAGCAGCAGCAGCAGCGAAGGTGGCAACGCGGCCCGCCAAAGCTCCAGCAGCCACGCCCGCCAAGGCGGCAAAACCCGCTCCGGCGGTACCACCGGCCAAGAAACCACCGGCCAAGAAAAAAGCCGCAGCGCCACCGGCCAAGAAACCACCGGCCAAGAAACCACCGGCCAAGAAACCACCGGCCAAGAAAAAAGCCGCAGCGCCAGCAGCCAAGGCAGCGGTAGCCACCAAGCGCAAGAAAACAGCAGGCGCTCCCAAAACAGCCCCGAAAAAGGGCAAAGGCAAAAAAGAGACAAAGAAGGAAACCGAGGCTAAGACGCAAGCTAAAACCGGCGACACTGGCAGTAGCTTATTTTTCACGGCAGCGAAGCCTAACGGTAGCTTTAAGAACTTCAGAAAGGAAGCGGGCGCAAAAGCAAAGGCTGCGGGCGTGTACGTTCGTTTCCAAGAGGCCAAAGCCACTGGCTTTCATCACAAGGCGTATATTATTCGTCAAGGTGGCGATAACAAGCCGCGTAAAAAAGGCTAAGCCTACCCCCGCCTTTTCTGGTAATCCCAATCACACAACTCCTTGTGTTGAGCGAGGAGGAGAGAGAGCAATTGGAGCGTTGTTTACGCAACGCTCCATTTTTGCGTTTGGAGGTATGAATGAATCCATTAGTTTTACTTGGCGAGAACATGGGAGAAGACGTTCGAAGCTGTGATGATGACCCTGGTCGTTGTGATAGATGCCCTTTGCATTTGGTAAGGTGCAGGGGTTGCCGTGCCGCACAACGTCGAGTAGTGGGTGATGCCTATTACTGCAATCAAGGCAACTGCGAGACTGTGTGTGACTTCTGTGGAGGTACGCTGGGATCAGTGGTACCTACCGTATGTTGCAAAGCACCGTTACGAGATGTCAACTTTCCTGAGCTTCCACAATGGGGGAGCGCTCGGTATGACGCAGGGTTGAAGGATTATCATAGCGTTGATCCGCTTCAGTTTAACCATCACGGTATCACAATGAACCAGGGTTCTGCGGGTAGCGTGAGGGAAGATCCTTACCCCCCTGAGACGGAGATCGTAGCCGTGTCTATCCGGCACGTTTGGACAAAAACAAAAGGTTGGATAGCTCCGGACCTTAAAGCTCACCTAAAGATCCCTCCAGGGGCTAAGCTACTCGTTACTACGATGGTGAAAGACGAGATTTTAGAGGTACTGTGGGAGAAGGACGTTCACGGCGGACCCGGATTTAAAGCTGTGGGTATCGATTACTGGATGCCTATTCTGTTCTCTTGCTACACGTCTAAGAATAGCATGTCTAATTTTTTCGATTCAGTGCGAACTATGACTTCTCTAAAGCTGGGGCACGGTTACTTCGTGCCTTACGTTTCGACTGACATCATCTATGTTGACAGCTTTGTCATCGAAGCCGCGAAGACAATCAAGAACGCCGTTTTTAACGGCCAGTTCTTGTACACCGATACTGATGTTATGGGGCAATTAAGCAGCCTCCTTTATTGGCACTATCTGTTACCCGATGACGTGGCTTTCTTTGTTGTCGGTCCCAGCGCGCTGAAGCCTATAACATTGATGCGGCGGGCTATCTACCCTCGACCTGTTTACTTTATTTCGGTCAATCCTTGGATGTGTGCGTTCAGAGGCAAGACATACACTCGAAACGGTAAAACCGTAAAGGACTTCAGCAAGGGGCGGGCGGAACTCGTATGGGAGAACCAGAGGAACTTCATGAGAGTCTGTGCTCCCTCTCCCAAAGATGCTAACTTAACTCTTGGCGAGCGAAAAATGAGGGACGCAGCAAAGCGCCGTGCTCAGCTTACGCTAGACAGGCTATAAAATGGAAAAGGCATTGCCGGTAAAAAGGGTTCGCTTAGATAAGATCTTTCCCAATGACTGGAATCCTAACAAGATGACAGAAGATATGTTTGCGAAGGTTAGCGCGGGTATCGAAAGACTGATCAACAAAGGAAAGGAGCCTCCGCCTATCACGGTGAGGAAGTCAGGCAAGCGATACCAGATTATCGATGGGGAGCATCGGTGGAAGATCTTTAAAGACTTGAAAGAGGCGAGCATCCCTTGTTGGATTCTCGACGTTAGCGATGCTGATGCTCGATTGCTGACTGGTGCTTTGAACTACTTGCGGGGGGAGCCTGAAAAAGAGCAATACGCTGAAATGATTTTGCAGGTTGCGCAAAGCGGTGTGTCCATTGAAACCATAGCCGCATACCTACCCGAAGACGAAATCAGCATTGTTGATATGCTGGAGATGGCAGGCAGGGATGTTGACTTAGACACGATTTTGGCTGAATATCAACAGGAGGAAGAGGACGATAACAGCGAGGTTGGTTTTGATGGTGAAAGCGCAAGGAATCCAGATGAAGGCTTCGTGTCGCTACGTTATCGAGTTCCTATCAGTGTGGCTGAGATTGTCCAGGCTGAGTTACTGCGGATTAAAGGCTATCTTGAGGGTACAGGAGCGCATAAGGGCCTTGACTTCAGGTCTTTGGAGGTTATGGCTGTGAACTCCGCGCTAACTCCGTTTGATCAGTTTGAGGGAGAGCCGGAAGATCCCCTTGAGCCAGTCAAAGCGAAGCGCAAGAGAAAGAAAAAATCAATAGAGGTGTGAGATGTTGGATATAAATCCTTTCGGTTCGTTTGGCGGGGGTAGAACGTTTGCAGAGCTTCAGTGCAATTTACAGTACAGCGCACTGGCCCAGGCCGAGCAAGCACAGCAAGTCATGCGCCAAAAAGCCGAGGAGGCTTTTCAACGCTTGCACGGCGGGCTTGACAAGTTTAACATGAGGTCGTTAATGAACTACGCGGCCACCAAACAAGCAGGTAAACCTATCGACGTGTTCCAGCCTGCTGAAGAGGAGAGTAAAGATGGAGAAACCAAAGTCCCCCCACCCATTATCACAGAGCAGTATTAACAAAGGTTCCAACGTATCGACGTTTCGGTGCCCTCACGGTCATCAATTCCAATCGGGTAACGGCGTATGCCCAACCTGTGGTATGATGGGAACGATTATCCAGTCAGGCGGAGGCGAGTTCAATAAAGCACTCGACGCTCCTGACTTGAACAAGGGCGGTTGGTAGGGTCTTTCAAGAGAAAAAGGTGCTGACATGCGGAAAGTTTTGGTGCTGTACTCAGCCAAAAGCCAGGGTCAAGGTTACTTTACAGGTCCGAAAGGCGGTAAGTGGGCAGATGCAGAGCATACAATACCCTGGAAGCCACAGAAGCGCCCCATAAGAGTTCGCGTGGCTGCGATGGCGTCAAATGCCAAGCGAAGCGTAAGCACCTTTTTCTCTGATCCGTCTTATCGCAAAGAAGTCATGACAGAATTGCGCGGAAGGAGCGGTCCCTTTAAAGCTGGTATCAAAGCGATGGGTAAAGACTTCACCCATTTCAGCAAAACAATGTTAGAACTAGGTTCGCAGTTAGGCACGGGCAAAACTCCCCCACCACCGACAAAAGAAGATCTAAAACAAGCAGGCTCAACCGTAGTGGATGCGTTCAAAGCAGCGACGTTAGGATTTCTCTATACGAAGTTCTGGTGGGCTTTCGGTATGACTGAAGTTCTTATGGCAAGTTCGCATATCGTGAATCATCTTTTTGGTACCGACTTTTCTTGGTTTCCGAAGTCGTATCAAGAGGGTGTTTCACAGCATATGCAAGATACTGGCCCGGTATTCGATGAGCCTAGTTACGCTGATCCGAAAACGCTCAATAAGTCCGTAGGAGTGAAAGGTTTGGATGCTGTTATCGAAGCAGCGTTTGAACGATGCCTTGACTACGTTGAGAACCCCCCAAAGGATGTTATCGAAGCCATGTTAAAGAAGGATTCTGGTCCTCTCAATAAGTCTTTGCTTGAGAAAGCACAAAAAAAGTCCAACTTCCAAGAGGCTGCGGCAAAAGTAGTAACTCGAAAAGGCAAAGCGAAAGGAAAGAAACCAGAGCCGCTGCCCACGTCGTCCAAGGAGCGCCCTCACAAGGCGTACATGAGGCGCAACAAAAGCGGTAAAGTCTCTTTTATCCGGCAAAAAGGAAACCCTCCCCCAAAAGTGACGTGGGATCAGGAGAACCCTTGGGATAAGGAAGAGATGCCCAGAGACCACAAGCTGTACGAGCTACTCAAGAACACAAAGAACGTTGCCGAAGTTAGCGAAGTCATGGCGTCGTATGCGGATGAGTTCTGGGATAAGGATTGGGGTGGCTTGACTCCCGGTAGAGCGGAACTTAACGCGCTTGTAACGCAGGTTTGGGATGCTTACAAAGATCGCGATTACGTAGAGGCTACCGACGAACCTCACATACAGTTCATTCACTGGAGTGATGATAACCCTTTTGAGGGGAGCGAAGAGTATGCTGAAGCAACTCGCTACTATGAGGACGTATTTAACGCGGTAGCGGGAGCAAAGGACTTTGATGACTTCCACACAAAACTTTCCGCTTACATGGAAAAGATTGGTATCGGTTATGATACGCCAGAGGACGATGACGATCACATAAACGAAATGTTTTGGTTCTTTAAGCGTGAGGGAGCTTTGAAAACAAAAGACGAAATGCAGCAACTCACATTCAAAGAAGCTGGTGCAACTGAAAGCAAGAAAAGACCTGATGATAAAAAGCGCGAGAGCGCTCGAAGGAGTGCGGTAGGAAGGGGTTATGCTTCGTCTAGCGCTCTGTTTAAGTTTCCGAAGGCTGCAGCACAAATAGCTATGTCAGGAGATTCAGGCGAGACGCCAGACGATAAGCAGAAGAGAGCTAAGAGTTATGAAAAGTTGTTTGCCGCTTCTGGCAAGGTAAACTCGTTCCTGAAGCATATGGAAAAGCGCTTTCCGAAGGACTTTAAACGGGATCGTGTAGATCCTCGCTACGAGCCATTCTCAGCAATCAAAGAGCTAGCCAATCGCTTCGGTTTCGCTATGGCTGAAGGTAAAGCCGGAGAAGGCCAGCTTACGTTTGAACGAGGAAGTCCTGTGAGCAAGGAGGTCAAAGCTGTTATCGAAGGACACCCTACTATCAAGCAAGAGCTTGGCGGAAACGCTACACCCGTCGACTTGTTAGAGTATCTGGATAATATCGATTGGCACGAGGTAGAGAGAGATCAAGCTACAGCTAGAAAGCATATCGGGGAGTTTACGACGGCGATAGCAGACTCTTTAGGCGCAGAGCACGCGGCAAGGTACTCTGTGAGTGCCGGGGAGCTACGAGAAGCAGCCAAACCAAGAGAAGGCGAGGACAAACCCCCCAACGTGTTTATCGAGCCGGATACGGGCGGAACGGGGTTCAGCGTTAAAGTCGATAGACCTTCTTTTGGGGGAAGGAAGCAAGATCAGATCCCTTCGTTTGAAGCCAGAATGTCAGCGGAGGAGATTCTAGTTTTCTTAGGGCAAATGCAAAACGAAGAGCGCTCACCTATTGAAGATCACCAACCTATCGGTGGCGAGTGGAGATCAGCGTTATCCAGAGTGTACGTCGATCCAAAAGCAATGGATCGACTAAATCCGCTTGAACCTTCCGCAGTAACACAAGCACGGTACGTTCTAACGGGCGGTGTGATCGGCAATTGGAACAGCGCGGGGCAGTTAATTGGTAGCAATCCTTTGAAAGGTCGTACCGTGAAAACGAGCGAGGGCTTTAAGCTGGAGTTGTCAGGGAAGTCGAGGCGACCGCCTAACTCACCCGAAGATAATTTGACGCAGAGTGACTGGGAGTATCATGGCACCGTGATAGATGGAGATCAAAAAAGAAGCGTTTGGGTGCCTATGGGTACCATTGAGCAGGTTATCAAATCGATAGTGAGGGACAACCTATGAGAGATTCTTTTGCACAATACGATCTTCATCAAAATCTAAACAAGCCAGTACAGACTAACGTTCCCAAGGCGTGGTTCGAAGATCCTTACGCTTTGTTAGATTCTTTGGGAATCGGGTTTAAAGAGGTTCCATCACCAGTTACTTACGATACGCTTCGATTGATGGCAGAGCGCGATAGTATCGCTTCGGCGATTCATACCACCATTAAAAAAATGGTGGCTAACTTCACGAAGAGACCGAAGAATAAGTATGACGTAGGCTTCAAAGTCGTACACAAGAGGAAAAAACCCGAAAAGTACGATGATGGGATACGCAACCGCTGCTTTGAACTGGAAGAGTTTGTACTACGCTGTGGGCAAGACAAAAATGCCCGCAGAGACAACATGCGAAATTTTTTGATGAAGATTGTATCAGATCGTTTGACATACGATCAGATCAACATGGAGCTTGTTCATCGATTGGACGGAAAGCTACACAGCTTTTGGCACGTACCAGCATATACGTGTCGGCTTGCGATGCCTAAGAGTCGAAAAGGGACACCTCCCCCTGTGCAACAGCAAAACAGCGAAGCTCAGTATGTCCAAATTATTGATAACGTCATTGTATCCGCATGGACTGAGAACAAGTTTATCTGGGACGTTGCCAACCCTCGAACAACGTTACTAGGGCGGGGCTATGGCTTCTCTGAACTTGAGAAGCTCATCCTCACCATTACATCGCATCTTTGGGGGGAAGAGTGGAACCGCAACGCCTTTAGCCAGGGATCTTCAATTAAAGGGCTGTTCAACTTTAAGGGGAACATAAGCAAAGAGAAGCTTGAAGACTTTCGGCGACAGTGGTTAATGCAGGCTGCTGGTGTGTGGAATGCACACCGTCAAGTTTTCGTTAACACGGAAGGCATCGACTTTGTACCGCTCAACTTGAACAATGGTGAGATGGGTTACTATCAATGGATGAACTATCTCGCAATGTTAATGTGCGCAGAGTACAGCATAGCTCCAGAGGTCGTTGGGCTTGACCTCAAGCTAGGGGCAGCGGGAGGCGCAGGGTCGTCTATTGTTAACATAAATGAGAGCGCTTTACAGTCCTCACAAGATAAGTTTTTACGTCCGCTGCTCATGCAGATTGCCGACATCCTTAACGGCGACAAGATGCTGGGCATGGTCGATGACGACTATTGCTTTGAGTGGTACGGTATCGATCAGAAGAGCGAACAAGATGAGATCCAGCTACGCATTCAAGAGCTTCAGAACTTCAAAACCTTAAATGAGATAAGAACGCAGGAGGGACTTAAAGAGGTTGATGATGGCGATGTACCACTGAATCCTACCTATATCGGGTATCTTATGCAGAAGCAAATGGCAGAGCAAGGTCAACCGGGTGGAGGTGAGGAGCAAGAGCCGATGGCCCCGCCAGACGCTAAGAACCCTCCCGCGTTCGCGCCTCCCCAAGGCGGGGATCAAGGCGGAACCCCACGAGGCAGCGGGGATTCGGTCAAAGATATGCAATTTAAACGTATGATGCAAGGCTTAATGAAGCAAAATGACGCTAAACAGGGACAGTCGCAGATGGAGAAATCCTTAATCGGTGTTCCTGGCAACCCGTCGATGTCGTATTACATCGACGAGAGAAACCTCATTCGCTACATTCCCAACTCCTTCGACATTTTTTAGAGGAAGCCAGCCAATGCTCGTTATGAAGTCAGAGACGAAACGGAAGCAAAGAGGACACAAGTCTTACTTTAGATTGGACCCTAGAACAGGCAAGCTAATCTTTATCCCAAAGAAGGGCTTCGTTGACGATGACAAAGAGGTAGCTCCAGCAGAGGACGTTAGCTTAGATGTTATCGGGAAGATAGCAAAAAAGAAGTCGACGCTAGACGATTTTAAAAAGAGGTTTAGCGGGCTAGAGCATTCTACAATCGAAGTGCTAGCGGATCTTTATGATCTAGCGGCTAGGAGTGAAGATGCAGAGGCGTTCTATAGTAACTGGCTTAGCTACTGCAAGGGCAAAATGCTGTTGCTTCCGGGCGGGGACCGCGCCAAAGTTAATCCCTCGCAGTTCTCTGAGTTATGGGAGAAGCTAGAGGACGAAGGACTGGTAGAGTCGTCTCTTTTCGAGGAAGAGAACGAAGAGAGCCGAGAATTAAAAGCTAGACGAGCCAAGTTAGAAATTGATCGCTATGCAGCACAGAGAAAGAAGGACTGGGGAAAGAAGTTTGACGAGTCAAACCTCGTGATAGCGAAGGCAAAGGGGAAGTTAAAGGCAACTTACTCATGGGATGCCTACGCTAACGATATTGCTCAAGGACGGTACTGGCCTGAAATACAGGCGGACATAATCGAAGAGGTAAACGCTCGCAAAAAAGGTAACAAGGCAAAGCTACCCGTGATTATCGAAATCGAAGGGCTACCTGAAGGCTTTCGCAACAGTAGCCCTGTAACGAGTCTGCTAGGTATAGACTGGCCTCTGCAAGCTGATGACAACGGAAGGCTTGTGAACGACTTGAGCCTAGTAGCAAAGCAGTTTAGAAACGAGATGGCTCCGAAGGTCAAAAGCATCGCTAACAGCATGGTAGATCGCTATATTGACCCGAACATAGAGCGAGAACACAGATCCAAAATTAGATCGTCATGGGTTGGTTACATGTCAGAGACAATCCTTGACGCTCTTTACGACGAAGCAGAGCAGCGCTACAAGTCCGGAGGCAACGCGGGGTCGTTTATGGCTTACCTGAACGCTCCAGGGTCAGGTAGAGTCCCTGTTATCGAGGGTCGTTGTCGTTCTATCGTCGAAAAGCAGATTTTGGGTGAAAAGAGGGAGCAAAATCCTCTTATGAGAGCAGCTCAAAACGCTCTTGACGAAATTAAAATAACACAGCGAAACGTAAGGAATGAGCAGAACGGATTGGTTAGGGATCGTCGTGCTCTGGTAAAGGAGAAGGGTGAGGCGAAGTCCAAGCGCAAGGAAGAGATTGATGCTGAGATAGCCTCTATCGATAGTCGCTTGAAAGAGCTTGTAGGCGAAGAGATAGAAGCATCCCAGGCAGCCATGCGCTATTCTGTGGACGAAGCCTTTGTCGCAATGGGAGATCAAGAAGGGGATAGGATACAACCAGGCTTCTACGGACCTGATGAAGCTATCGAATTGAAACAGCTTGACGGAATTTTTGCTCCGCTTTTCTTGCAGAGAGACTTCTCTGAAGAGCTAGATCCCGGTGTCTGGGACTTGAACAAGTGGGATGAAGAAAATGTCCTTGCGGGTAGGCATGTATTGAACCCGCTAGAGAAGATCTTACTCTTAGACAGAACGTGGCAAGGGCACGCTCAAGAGTCGTCATACTCAGAAGAGGGGAAAGTCCAAGGCGCAGGAGATGAAGGCTCAATTGTAAACAAGCATTTTGCCCTTAGAACCTTAGCCGATATAGCCAGAGAATGGGAAGATCGGGGCCTTTGGGATCTCGCAAGCGAGGGACCAGCGCTAGGTCGAAAAACAGGGGCTATGACAAACAAGAATTCACAGATAGCTTTCATGAAAAAGTTATGGATTCGCACAATCTGGAAGCTGCATGGTCCTGATGCTGTTCAATTCATCCGAGAGATTAACGGCGTCGATTTCGCCAAAGCAGAGCTAGGAACTCAAAAATCCGAACTCAACAGGCGAAAAACAGAGTTGACAAACAAGAGCAAGCGAACTTCAATGGAAGAGCAAGAGATCAGGGAGATACGATCTAAAAAAGAAAAGATAAACGAAGAGATATACCAGCTAAAGCAACTTCGAGAACGGGGATTCTCTCTTGATCAATTCGAAAAAGGTCTCGCTACCAAGCTGAAGACAACACAAATCACACCGGGCGTAGAGGGTCCAGGAAGTCTTTCTTTTGGCGGTTTCGAAGATCCGCCCGTTATTGACGAGTTTCCGAAGTCGATAAGGCAGGACGTAAGGCGATGGCTGGAGCTGCATACGAGGCGTGCGCGTGTTGCTGCAGATATAAGAGAGGTTGAGACTCCTGCAACGTTTGAGCGTACTCTTCAAGAGGATCTACGTTTAAGAGCGCTTTCCCCTGTTTCGTTAGGCGATGCCTTTTCTATGAGTGAGGAGCCGATCCCGCTCAAGCATCCAGGTTATCATTCTATTGAGGATGACTTCGACTTTAAAAAGAAGTCGAAGGTTAAGAAAGTGAACGGCATTCATCCTACTGATCCCATAGCATCGACTAAAAAGGTCAAGGAAGTCTTTTCTGCTCATGTAGAGCCTTCAGGTATAGTGCTTCCACAGCTAGTTCCTGAGCATACGGATCTCCCTGACCAGTCAGGCGTATCGTTAAGCGAGAGGCACGCCGTTCGTCCGGGCGTTATCGCTTTGAATCGCGAAGTTGGGCTTGTTATGGAAGAGGAAGGACTGAGCGCTATCTCTCCAAAACGGATATTTGACCTTGCCCAAGAGCACTGGGATTGGGTAGCTAACGAGTATCGAAAGTTAGGCTTGAAGAATGAGCCGGTCGTAAGGAACCCCTTGACCCGTAAGAATCAGGCATTTAGAACAGCCCAAGAGTTGATACGCCGTTATATCGCTCACGGTGCTATGACACACCCACAAGAGGCCGAAATGCGTGAGCGCTTAACAGCATCGAGGAGAGTATCTGGCGCTAAGGAGATGATTGGCGATATAGAAGCGATAGAGCAGGAACTTCTCGAAGAGAAAACGTCACTACAAAGCAGGCTAGCACAACACAAGGTCGTTAAGAGAAAGAAAGGTAAACCAAGTGCTGCAGCACTATTACACGGGCCAGAGGCAGCGATAGATTGGCAAGCGCGTATTCGAGTGATAGATGAAAACTTATCGAAACTAGACCGAGAGAAAAAAGAATATGCTATGGTGTACATACCCAAACCAACAGAAGTCCAGCCTATAGAGCTTCCGACTGTTTCAGCGGCTCGTGTGAAAGCTAATCGACAAGCTAGCAAAGAGCTAGCGGCAGCACGAAAAGCAAACGCTAGAGTTAATCAAACAATTGAGGACGAAATGCACCGTAAAAACCAGAGAGAGCTACTAGCGGGCGCAGCGGATAAAAAGGACTTTACCGCGCAAGCTCTAAACGAACTGAAAGACAGCAAAAAGTTTTCCGAAGTCCATAGATCTCGGATACAAGATGCAATTAGTTTCGGTCAACAGGGTAGGTTCCACCCATTGCTACATTTGCAGGCTAAGGATGGAAGCTGGACCCATGACGTGGAGGCTCGTAATTTTTGGTTAGATCCAGCGCGTAAACGTGCTTCAACAAATCCACAAGACCTAAACGAGACAGTCGACCTTGGGCGTGACCTGGGAGTGTATGGTGCGGAGGGTCCAATATCTGCGGCTCCTGCAGGGGTAAAAGGTGTTGATGCGGTAGGTGCAGCGCTTCCCGCCGTCTACTCGGATGCAGTGCGTAAGGAACGTGCGGCGATGAATATCTTCAAGGAGATCCAAGATAGTAAATACGCTGACAGTCTCCCGAAGCTACAAAAAAAACATGCTCAAGTAACCACTAGCTTTGACGCTGCTGACAGGGAATTGAGAAGTACCTGGAAAGACAAGAGCGATACTGAAGTCACTGCAATGCTGCACAGCATGACAGAGCTAGCGCTGAGAAGGAGGATTTTGGGGCACTTCATCAGGTACGAGACGGCGGGAGCGCCTAAGCCCAAAGCTAAGATCAAAAAACCTAAAAAAGGGAAAGTGCTGTTTATAAAATCAATGGCACTCCAGATGAGAGGTTGAGGATATGTCAAGGCCACTAGCTCTTCACATAGACAACATAGAATTTGAACGTGTCGACGATACCGAGGCTTTTGAGAGGTTAGAGAAGGGCTGGCACAATGACAATCGACCTTTTGTCGCTGCGATAGATTTCGATAACACTCTTCAAGTGGGGGGTTTGGTGCTTCCAGGTGCCAGAGCGGCGTTAACGGCGCTAAAGGAAGCCGGGTGGTTTATCATAATCAATACTTGTCGAAGCGATAGCGTTTACGTCAAAGAGTTATTGCTTTTAAACAGTGTTCCTTACGATCTTGTCAACGAGCAAACGCCTGGATCTGCAGGCGTTTCGAAAACAAAGATTCTCGCTGATGTCTATGTTGACGATAGGGGTATCCGTTTTAACGGTGACTGGGATACAACGTTACGAGAGATAATGTTGTTTCGTCCTTGGAACAAAGAAGGGTTACAAAAAGCGCTAGCTACGGCTTTTGCACTTCCCGACATCCCATCTAAACCTCATCCAGTGAAACCTCCAATCAAAAGGAAGCGAATCAAAGCCAAGACTCACAAAGTAGGCAAAGCCGGGAGAAAGATCTACGACTACGATGACCAGGGAACGGAGGTCGGGCCGAGACCACGAGATCTGAAGCGTCGATTTAACAAAGGAGAGATGTCTTTGTACGACATAGCTCAAAAGCACAAGGTTCCTATGGGCTGGCTTAAAAAGCAGCACGATAAAGGCGCTAAAGTAGAGCGAGAACATACGGATCAACCTATCGAAGCGCAAGCCATAGCTCTTGACCACGTTGCTGAACGTCCTGATTATTACGATAGATTGGACGATATGGAAAAGTTGCCTGTAGTGAAGCCAAAGAAGCCCCATCCGAGGAAACCACCGGCTTTGAAAAAAGGCGTTTCTGGGGGACCAAAACGGCACGTTCCGGACGTTCCTACGATAGAAGCCTTTAAGGAGGCAATTGGAGCTTCTGACGAGGTTCTAGCGTCCATAGTGAAGCACGCCACCCCCGATCAATGGGTTCAGTATTGGCAGAACTATAAGCCGGAAGTTTGCAAAGAGCACGGGATGAATGCCCAGACATTAATCAAAGTGTACGAGCAGATCACACAAGAACAAGAGCCTTGAGCAAATGCTTTAACTGTGCTAGCTTTTGGCTAGAGAGGAGCGCTTACGATGACTATGAGATATGGGGGTCCGTTTCCAAGAGGCCGCCAGAGTAAAAAGGAGAAAGACATGGGAACGAATGCTTATGTAAAAAAACTTTTTAAATCTGATGCGCCCAATGTAAACCCCGCGCCCAAGAGCAACACCTTCCCAGGCCACAGCAAAACTGAGGCTGCGGTAGCAAGCGCGCACGCAACTTTAAAAAATCATTTCGCTAAAAAGCCCCCTGCGGTCACGCAAAGTCCGGCTAACCCTAACCATCACCAGTTTAAGGCATGGAAAGAACAAAAGGGCAAAATCCATGCGAACATAGATCAGGCGGAAAGAAAAGCGGGGAAAACAGCGCTAAGTTTTCACCCAAGCAAAGGCGTTACCCAGTGGGGTAAACTAGGCAAAGGAGACGGCATGAACGATAAGACAGTCGACTATCTGCGCGGACTGATGCAGAAAGGTTTAGCACCGAACCCAAAGTCAGGTGAAAACGACGTTGATCCGTTTGGTGATACCGACAAAAAGAGAAAGAAACCGTTTAACACGGTGATTGACCAGGGTACCGTAACGAAAGACCGAGTTCCTCCGAGTCGCCCGAACTCCAAGAAAGGCAAAGGCGCGAACGATTTAGAGTTTAACGACACCGAGCCGGGGGTTTACGCAGGCGATTACGCCAATAGCGAGACGGGTAATGAGGGCTGGCAAAGCCTCGGCAAGGCTTTGGTCAATACTCCGTGGGGGCAGCAAGAGACGCATGCCCTTATGGTGTTCGGGGATACGGGCCTCGGCAAGGCTTTGGTTAACACACCGAACGGCCCGCAATACCTTGACGTGAAAATCGATCAAATCGAAAAAAGCGAAGAGCCAGAGGGCGATGATTTGAGCAAAGCGATGAGCGAGCTTAATGACCTTGCAAAGAGTCCTTCCTCGCCTCTGCAGGCTGCTCGTAAAACGTACCCCAAAAATCCCCCTATGAAGGGTGCCCGTCCGTCTATGGCGAAGGGCTTTGATCCTTCTATCTCTGCGGTCGTCCCAGGGCACGCGAGCCAAAGCCTTATCAAAGGCATGGGAGCTATGCACGGAGCTACCGATCAATTCATCGCTCAACAGTATGCCTCCGCGCTTGGCGGTGACATAACGATGCCTATGGGTGCGCCTGGTTGGTCGATGGACCCCTCCCGTAACCTGCTAGCCGGTCAACTTCAAAATCCTGCTCTACCCTCCGATTACTTCCAAAATCCACAGACCGTTATGCCTCAAATGAGCCATATGGCACCCGCCAACGCCCCGTCCGCCTTTGCTGGTCAGATGAATCCGCAGATGCAATCGCAAAACGGCTTCGAGTTCATGAACAGCCCCACAGCAGCGTACCAGCACGGGCACAGCCCCGCAAGCGATCCGCGTGGCGTTGATAACATCCCCAACCTGCTCGCACAGCGACAGAACGAGCAGGGCGGCGGGGACGGCTTCTGGGTAACTGATCGCTAACGTGTAGCTTCCCTTTCGATACCAACCTGTCATTGGAGTAAAATCATGAGCGAGCGGTTTTTTGGGAGTGGTCTTATTGTTGAAGAAAAGTTTGTCACGGCTAAAAAGCCTTTTGCTGAAACGATGCTCAACGAGGCATTAGAGAAGGCTAGCCGTGACTTTTCTGAGCATATAGGTGGCTTTGACTTATTCAAGTCTATACCTGAGTTCCAGAAAGCCGTTTCGCTCACTCCTACAGATGTTGTTTACGTCATAAAAGGTCCACCGAGGACTGATGTTTTATCAAAGAGCTTGGAGCCTGTAACAGATTTCGAGTTTGAGAAAGGCATCAAGTTCCCAGAGTTCTCTAGCGGTCCCCCCAAGCCCGGAGCACGTTTCACGGACCCGGCAGGGAGAACCTATGTGTTTCGAAAAGATGGCAAGAGCAAAGGACGCTGGCGACGTGCCGATAGTGAAGAGCAAGAGAAACAAGATCGATGGAAGCTAGGCGAACAGAGCGAGGCGGGGACAGAAAAACGTGTAGCGGGACGTGACTGGTACGTGGACGAGAACGGACACGCGACGAGGCAGATGGCTCCTACGCAACGATTCAAAACGAGAGTAAAAGATGACTCTATCGAAGTGCAAGAGACAGTAGCACGGCTTCTCCCATTCGAAGTGTTGTTTGGAGAGCACCCAGACGTAGAAGCCGCTTTGATCGCAGAGGGTGAGATAGATCCTTCTGAGATGGAGGCGCTACATGTTATAAGAGAGCAGATACTCTCAACATTCAGTGAAGGTTTTGACGAGGACAATCAATTTGATCCTGATGACCCTTCGACTGTTCTTGACTGGCTTCTGACTCAAACGGATGATCCTGACAAGTACGGCGTCGATATATTTTTCGATAAGCTCCATGCAGCGATCAAAGAGTCATATGACGAAGAGGACGCAGCAGCTTTTAACTTGTATTTTGATCAAGTGTACGATGGCTGGCGTGATTTGGTTACACGCTATACCGAAGCCTTAGAGAAGAGCGAAGTTCTCAACAGGGTAAAGCAATCGCTCTATAATCGTTTCGATGAGCAACAACGAGAGCAATATTTTCAACGCTTCGAACCCGTTCTCAGCGATACTGGCTTTGCTGACCGCTTGCTCGATGAAGATCCTGATCACAAGCTCTCACAAGAAGAGAAAGGCTTGCTTTTAGCTTGCGCCTTCTTTGGTGATTATTCAGCGGGTGATGAGGATAGATCTTACTCTGTCTGGAACATGGGAACCAAAGCTAATGTTGGCGGGAGGGGAACAGAACGATCTGATGTAATCGGCCAAATTGTAGCGATGAGCGGGGGCTTCACTGACATTTTTAGCATGAACCCAGATGATGCGTTTAGTGTTCAAGGTTACTTCAATCAAACGTTTGCCGGTGCGCTTTATGCTACAATGGCGCACTATGACGCCATAAGTCATGATGCTCAAGATGCACTAGGGGACGATAACGACGCTGACATTCAAGACGCACTCTCTCACGTTGTCGATATGTATCTGAAGGAGCACGGCAAAGAGGACGCCTCGCCAGAGGCGCGTGGTATCATAACGGAAAAGATCCTCAATGCTATCAAATCCAACGTTGCCTCAGCGAAACAGATAGCGGACGCATTCAACGCCAACACTGGTTGGCATAGTTTAAACGACTTTTTCGATGAACGAAGTAAAACTAAACCCACTGATGCCCTGAAGGATATAAAGGCGCTAGAGAAGATCTCTAACGATCAAAGAGAACATGAAGCGTTTAAGGGTAAAGCGCTCGATGCAAAGCAAAATGGCGAATTGCTGGAACATTCGATTGCCTTGAAGGAAGGGGCTTTTAACAAAGACGGCAAGCTGAACATTTACAACTATCAAAAAAAGTTCATTAATTGGATGACTACGGCAAAGCGCGGTATCATAGGTGCGGACACTGGCTTGGGTAAAACGCCTATGAGTATCGCTTTCGTAGATCACCTTATAGCGACGGGTAAGGGAAAGCGAGGCATCTTTGTTATGCCTCCAGCACTGATGAAGCAGTGGCCGGGGGAAATCGAAAAGTTTCGCCCCGGCTCTAAAGTCGTCGTGTTGGACTCCGAGTTGATGGACAAAGAAGATCGTGTCCTTTTGCTTGAGCAAATTAACGCTGGGAAGCTAGACGCTGACTTTGTTATCTGCTCAGCAGGGATGCTAAGTGATGACGAGGCATCCCACACCCAGCCAATGGCTGATGGCTCATACGCATCTGTCTTTAACGGTGAAAAATCTCGTTTTCTTACGGCTTTTCGCGACTTGGAAGGCGCAATGTTTGTGGACGAGTATCATACGGGAGGTTTTAAGACTGGCGATAGCAGTGAGAAGGGCGCGGCGTCCGTGCGAAATCAGGCCCTTAACTTCGTGGCTAACTCTCCCGAGAATAAAAGAGAACACTTCTTTGGTTTGACAGCCACCCCTATCCCAAACTCACCCAGAGACCTGTACACGCTACTTGACACGGCTCATCCCGGCTGTATGGGGGCTAATGCGGATAAATTCACTTCAGGCTTCGGAAGCATGAATTTTGACAAGGACAAAGGCGAGTGGGAAATATCGAACCAAGCAGATCTGGTGAAGTTGAAGGAAGCTATTAACCCCTATCTCTTCGTTATGAGAAAGACTGATCCCGAATACGTCGAAGAGATGAAGGCAAGGAACCAGCTACCCTTGCTGCAATCGAACGAAAAGTATTCAGATGGCGTACAGGCAACACCGCACCAAATGGCTATCATGCAACTTTTGCAAGACGACCTTTTCGATATGGGATGGCCTGAGATAAAGGCTATACTGGGAGTTCCGCAAGATGTTCAAGTAGCCCAAACGCAAGTTATGGAGGGGAAACAGCCTGTTTTCGAGACTGATGAGAACGGAGATCCAAAGCTGGATGATGGCGGAAGTCCAATCCCAAAAATGCGGGAGTTGTACAGCCCGAAACAAATTTTTGAGAAGGCTATGATGGAAGAGGACGGCGTAACCAGCTTAACGCACATGAAGGCTAAAGGCGCGGCGATCACTATCTCCCGTAAACTAGCGCTACATCCGGGGATGCTTTTCGAAGATTCTACAGTCTACAAAGGAAAGTCGCCCAAAATCGATGGTGCTATCGATGCAATAACAGACCATCTCAGCAATCCAGACCATTACCATGCGGCAACAGGTACGTTCAAGCCAATCGTAGTGTTTG
>Ga0180007_10002905_pt1 | contig 19814 bp, 13 predicted proteins | sample MM_PC_MetaG_FD_121122 | JGI IMG/M metagenome (GOLD analysis project Ga0180007, IMG submission 121122) | Groundwater microbial communities from the Aspo Hard Rock Laboratory (HRL) deep subsurface site, Sweden - MM_PC_MetaG | ecosystem: Environmental > Aquatic > Deep subsurface > Groundwater... | reverse complement strand
GTTAGAAAACAAAAACAGCATAACACTCCCCGAAAACCGTTGTCAAAAAATATTTTGCCTGCTAAAGATGAATGTTATTCGACACGTGGAGTTATACAGAAAAAAATTGTAGAATCACTTGTTATGCGGCGTGAATAGAGTGCGCAGGAAAGTTTATGGCTATTTTTGGCAAAGAAACAGAGACTTACTTGTACCTAAATGGGATAAGACCACGAGAGGATCTTCGTTTGGATGCTGCAGTGGTATTGATGCCGTCATCCTGTGATCCAAACCTGGATGACATAATCGCCAAAAGCAAGACTGAAATTGATTTTGGCGTAGCCTGCGTATTTCTCAGGTCGGTAAGCGCATGCCTCCACATCGTGGCCCAAACGCCTTTCGAACTCGCGAGAGAGGCATGGAATGCCCAATGGGATGCTTTGCTCTTGGGGGCACTACACGACTGTGAGGTCGGACAGACCTTCAAATCTGATGTCCCACCAGAGAGATTTGCCGAAGCGAAAGATTTCCAAGTCATGAACTATGCCTTCAAGGGGCTGAACCGTGGTGAGGTTAGGAAATTAACCAAAGCGGAGCATGCGTGGCTCGGGAAGCACTACGGAGCGGCAGTACAGCTCATGGAGGAAGATAGGTATCGGAATGCTGTTCATTGCCTTGGGAGTTACGGATGGCACTACATGCCAAGGGCTAAATTAGCTTTAATATGGTCAGGAATCGAGGGATTGTTCAAGATCGATTACGAGTTGTCATTCCGCCTGAGCCTCTACATCGCGAAGTACCTGTGCCCCCATAGCCGTGCAAGGCAGAAAACGGTCTTTAATGAAGTCAAGAAACTATACGGAATCAGGTCGAAAGCCGTGCATGGTGGCAATCTCAAAGATCCTGCGGATGCTGTTACGAAATCCTTGAAGATTCTTCGTCGGCTGGTTGTAAGGGCGGCTGAAAAAGGAGAACTGCCGGAGGGGGATGAACTGGTACCATGAAGGTCAGAAGAACAATCCAAATGAAGCGGATTTCACCGCTTATTTGGAGTGTTAAAAATCAAAACCAGATATGAATGCTTTTAAAAAAAATACAATTGAAATTATCGGAATAGGAAGAACAGCAGTTTATTCAATTGGCAAAATTTCTATTACAAAAAAAGGTGACGTCTATCTAATAAACAAGATTGGAAGTGCCGGCTCACATTTATCCAGGCATAAAGATGGTAGAGTTCACTACCGTACTAAAAATGAAGAAATATACAAAGAGCCCGAGAAAAGAATTCCTATCAAAGATTTTGAAGGAGTTGAATATTTAGGAACATGGGCTTTTGGAATTGATTCTCTTCCTGAACTTTATAAAGAGTATAATCCCCGAAAGAGCAATGCTATTGTTACTATAAACATGAAAGCTTTTGATGGGCTCGCTTTCAATCTTGGAATTGCACTTCTGTCGGAGAAAGGACTATTACCGTTTTTAGAAATGTGGAAAGACTTTAAAAATAGACAAGTCTATATCAGTGCGAGCTCAAATCCTATGGTTGGAGTGGTTTTTGGGGCTTTTAAAAAGGAAAAAACGTGATTTCTAACCAATCACTGGACGGGACCGCGAGCAACTCAGCCGCCTTTTCAAGTACCGTCGCGTGGCCCGTCAGTTCAAACGTTCATGAACAGTCACACGTGGGCGGGCTGGAAAATTGTCCGATAATCTGGTACAGCTGAAGCTTTGCTTCACAGCCGCATAACTGAGTCGAAAAGGTCGCCTAATGAGCACACCCGGAATTCCGAGAAGGACGTCATAAAAAACAAGACATCGACATGAAAATGGAGGTGAAATAAAATTCCTATGAAAGGGTCGACACAAATCATATCAACAGCAGCGTCTATTTGTTCCATAGTTGGTTTTGTGTTTACAATCATCCCAATTATTATTTCTTTCTTCACTAATACATATGGTATTACCAACAAGATGATTGATGAACTAATGCTTGATGATATCGATTCACGAATTTTGACTCAACTTAGCATCTTAAAAAATAAAAAATTTGATTCTGAGGAAAAATTATATTGTGATTTGAATAAGGTGCTTAAAGGGATTCCTGATATCAATTTCAATCAATCTATAAAAATAATTAGCAAAGCTATAGAACCAAAAGGATTTAATTATTACCTACAAAAATACATCGTCCTTCTTTATTTCATAAACCTGACCTCCGGCTTAGTCCTGGTATTCTTTTTAATAAAACCAAAGTCCAAAAAAGGTAGGCTGAATCCTGGCGCAATTTTATATGCGAATATCGTTCAATATTCAGCATTATCTATTACAGGGCAAGATCAGAAAGCAGGTTATCTAAAAGAATGGAGCAATCAGTTACCCATGGGAAATAGACTTAAGTCACATCTTAAACATCGTTATTGGGTAAAATTTGGCGGGGGAGATCTGCTCATCTATATTCAGAACTTAAATAACCAGGAAAGTGAATTCGTCGTCATGAAGCGCGCCTTTTTGTTGTCCTTAAATTTACTGGAATTTATTTCCTGCAAAAACTGCCAATTGGGAATCACAATCCACTGGTCAGGTGGGTGCAATTATCAAGCATGTGGTTCTTTGGTCGAACTATGGGGAAATGAATTGGATAAAGTTCGTCGGATAATGTCTTTTTCCGATGGTGGCCATTTTTTCATTTCCGAAGCCGCCTTTTCCCACCTCGATAGAGACCTCTTTCGCAACAAAACAAAGTCTGGAAACAAAATTTGCGGCCCACTTCTGCCAATTATCGAGAAGGAAAAGAAAATATTGGAGGAGATATCCAAGTCTCTTACTCTATTATTGGAGGGAGAGGATCTCACATACCACTTAGATTCAATAAAAATCTATGATCGTCACTATAAAATCTACCCGTTTTTCAATTATTATGTTAAAAACGCAGCAAATAAGGTCTGTTTAGGAAATAGTATCAAGCCTCCTGATTATGTAAAGATTGAACACCGCGATAGACGGAACGCCACCGACCCAAACCAGTGTTTTGTAAGACATCTGGTCGATTCGAATGAAGTTTGTATTGTCGCGTTAACCCATGAAAAAACCCGTGATTACCTGGAAACAGCACTTAAAGAGCGAAAGGGAAAATTCTGGGATAAACTGGATATTATCTTCCCCAGCGAGAAATTTCTCAATCAATGGGTTGAGGCGGATAAGGATTCGGAAACACGACTAAATAATTGGAAGGAAGGAAAGAGAACTGTGCTTCAATTTCTTGAGGCAGTTGCCGCTGACCATGTTACGCAATGGAATTGTTGGGAAACAGAGAGCAATTTGACCTTTTGGGGAAATCGACTCCTGAAGGGGAATGAAGAGATTATCCGGTTAGCACCTCTGATGCCTGGCCCAGATCTCAAGAATCTTCGGTATGTTACGTTTCATAGAGGAATAGACGGTTACCAAGAATGTTCGGACGCCTTTCAGATCATGATGGCTGGAAGTATTTCTATTTCCGAATGGAACTTGATTGGCAATTGCTTCAATAACGAGTTTACTTACACCGCAGTCGCAAAAAAATCCCGTTTAAAAGATTTTGGCCCGTCATTTTACACGCCTGTGGCTCTTGTTATAGTATATATGGAAGATACCCCACGAGGCGGCATGAAGTTATTGCTACAGCATCGTACAATTTACAACTCTACTGACCATTATGGAGGTTATTCAAATATAAGCGGACGTGTGACCGTGTCCGATATATTAAACGATCCGAAACAGATATCGCAATATTACATGAAAATTTCGAACAAATTGAAAAGTCAAATTGAATTGGATTGCTCGACTGAAACAGACTTCGCTACTAAAGCCTTCAACAACGTATCGGGTTGGCAAAATGGCAAATCCATACAAAAGGAGATATGGGAGAGGGCAGTGGTCAGAGAAATACGTGAAGAGTTGGGACTGGAGATTATTCCGGCGAGGATTCAACATTTTATATGTTATCCTTTGAATAATAATAGTTCCGGTATTAATCTTTACTTTAAAATCCATGCGTTTCAAATTACACGGGAAGAGTTTTTGGTAATCAGAAGCAAACGGCCTCGCTGTGAACTAAAGGAATTTAATATGAATGAATTGAGAGCTCATTGGGGAAATAGAAAGCTTAATCAATTTTTGCAGTTACATTACAAAGATGTATTTGAGCCGATACTCCAAAATAAATTAAAAATCCAATAAAAACTATTATGATGTCTTCAATACTTTTCACTCCGGATATAGATCTTGATTCGGAAAAAATACCGATGTTTGTCCCGATCAAGGGGCAAGTCCCGCAGATAGTATATCCTTTTGCTTTAAAGGATATTTGGAACATTGTCTCCTCCCTTGACCCGTTTTTTACCTATAAGGAAATATGCAAACAGTTTGATCGTGTTGAACAAATATTTTCTAATCGTTTACAACTGCGCCCTTACCGTTCATTGCCAAAGGTATGGCAATCAAAGGATGCAATAGCGATACTTGGGGTCCTCTTCGATCCTCAGTGCTTTTTCACCGATGATTTATGGAACTACAGGCTAATTGCGAAACCAATCCAGAAAGGATTGCTCAAGGTTGAAACGGCATGGCCTTTCCCCTTGCGGTGTGCCTCTAGTCACAAATTGCTTCACACACTTGTATGGGTTGACACGAACATCAAACTCCATGTCGAGAAGATAGCCAACTGTTGCTCCTTAACACCCCCAATGATATTTCAAATTGTCGAAGTTGCTATGACTATCTACTCTCTATTGCTTAAATGCCAGAATTATTTATTAGCACAGACGATTAACTTCAATTATTCAATGTTTATTCAAGATCGTATACTGAACCTCATCTTCGGTGATAAACTCTACCAAGCCGGTGTCTCTTCAACTGTCAAGGGGAATATTTCAAATCGCATGGCTCTGGAATTGATCAAAGGCTCACCCAGGATTTCACTTCGTGAACTTTGCCTTAGCAGCATTTTCATGGGAGTTATTTGGACCGGTGACGAATCCTTCCAGAAATACTTCATGAACAAACCAGATGTTGTACTCGGGGATTTAGAAAGTCAACTGAAATCTGAAGGGAACAAACTGGCAATCGACGACATCGACAAATTCATTGCTGAAATAGGTGCCGCAAACGATGTGCGGGCCGTGGTGGTCCTAGATGATAACGGAGAATCAGTGTTTGACGTTGCCTTGTTTCAGAGACTACTCAATGATGTTGCCGGACTTAAGGTCACTTTCGTTGTGAATCGATTCCCTGTAAGTAATAACATTTCGGAAGAAATTTTGAGAGTCTTATTGGAGGATCCCTTTTTCAGCGATCTGAAAAATATGATGCAAATGGGTCGGGTGAATATATCAATAGAGCAACAGATGTTTCGTTCATTTGAAATGGAACATCTGACCGCTGAAACTTTGCATTGTATTGAATCGTCGACACTTGTTTATGTCAAGGGTGCAAATTTTTTTGAAACCTTTCAAGGGAAGGAATGGAACGTCTATCATGTTTTTACTGTTTATGGAGAAATGAGTATGACCCTTACTGGATACCCACAGGGAAGCGGTATTTTTGTTAGACTTTCACCTGGCCGAATTCCTTTCGTCTATAAAAATTCATTTAACGTCGTTACGCTAAAAGAACTGATAAAACCCCAGATGTCAGAAGGAACAAACGATGCCTCATAACGCTCTACTGGTTATCGATATGCAAAATGATCTCTGCCACGATGTGAGGAGGAAGAAAAAGGTCTCTGCTATGATTCCCTATCTCAAAACAGCGATTGAGCAATTCGTTAAGGCTCAGCAGATGGTCCTTTATACCTGCTTTTCACTTTCAGAGAATGACGAACAATTTGAACGTTTTGGAGACCGCTATTGTATTACTGGCACGAAAGGGGCAGATATCATTTCCGAACTACACCCCCTGCAGGGTCCAGTGATCCAGAAAAAGAAACACAGCGCCTTTTTTAAGACTGACCTAAATAGAATTTTGAGAGCCTCCGGAGTAAAGAAATTATATCTGGCAGGGCTTCAGACTCATATTTGCATTCTTACTACTGCAGCTGATGCACATTTCAGAGGTTATCAAACCTTCGCACTTGAAGAGTGTGTCCTATCTAGTCAAGAGAAGAAACATCGTTATGCGCTTGATTGGATCGCCAAATATGTCGGTGAGGTGAAAAATATCAAGGAAATGACTGTAGACCTGAAGCAAGAGTCCTTGACCCCACCTCAGCATATTGAACAAGTAAAAAAATATCTTGCAGAACAGAAAAACCTACAGGAATTGGATGATAAATGCGATATAACCGAGCTAAAAATTTCCATGGCCGATGGAGCTGGGGGAGCGGCATCGCTTCGCTTGATCAAAAATGAAATTCTTTCTCGTTTTGGGAATCCTGCGTTAAACTTATTAGAAGATAGTAGTTGGATCTCGCTCGGAGGTAGGCAACTGATTGTGACAGCAGACTCCCATATCGTTACACCCCCAATTTTTCCTGGAGGTGACATCGGAAGTCTATCCATTGCCGGTACGGTAAATGACTTGATCGCCTCTGGAGCGAAGCCGATGTTCCTTACGCTGAGCCTCATTATCGGTGAAGGATTCCCATTGAGAACTTTACAAAAGATTCTCGATTCGATTGCTTATACAGCCAATATTGCAGGAGTACAAATAATTGCGGGAGACACTAAGGTGGTAGAAGAAAGACCAGAAATTCTTTTTATCCACACATCCGGTTTTGGCTTACCACTTGATCCTGAGAAGGACTATTCAGTTGCAAATGCTCAGGTTGACGATTGGATCATTGTGACAGGAACTATGGGCGATCATGGATTAGCTGTACTTTCCCATCGGGAGGGTCTTGGTTTCGAGCATCGTGTGGAAAGTGATTGTGCTCCCTTAAACAATTTGCTATTGCCTATTTTGAAAGAATTCGATCAAATACACTCACTGCGCGATCCAACTCGTGGGGGATTGATCGGTGCACTCGCAGATATCGCTGAGAGTTCTGGGGTTGACCTTCTGATATGGCGGGATCGAATACCTGTCAAGGCAGAAGTTTCTTTCGGATGTGAAATGCTTGGGATTGATCCGTTAGAATTGGTAAACGAAGGGAAAATGGTAGTAGTCGTAAGTAGCTCACAATTGGAGGCATTGTTATTTCGGCTTCAGAGCCATCCATTGGCACGAGAATCTAATATTATTGGTAAGGTACAATCTCTTAGAGGCCGCACCGGACAAGTTCTTTTTGACGAGCGAAACGAAATCAAATTAGTTCAGCGTCCAGAAGGCATGCCAATACCTCGTCTTTGCTAAACTTGTCTTCAAGTAATTAACTCAGTTTTAAGTGTCGACTAATTCAACAATTAAAATACACCGGACGAGCCGGTGATTTTGGGGTTGGAACCAGGTTTTGTTACATCTGAATGGCGCATTCAATTTGCCTTCCTGGGTTTTCTTTGGATCAGTACTTTTTCAACTCCAATCTTCCTGAACAGAAAGACAACTTCGGGAATTGGGCTCGGTTAATTCAAAAAATTTATGAGGTCGATCCTCTTGTTTGTCCAAAATGCCAGGGTCTTTGCTTATCCTTAGCGCAAATGGGCATGAAGGTAAGTGTTCACGATGGACCGATTTTTAAGGGTTTCCCATTGATGCTTCAGGTTTGGTTCCGGATGTGATACCGTCACAATAGGGATTGCCTATGGCGGAATACGGGGAGATAACGATTGAAGCAAGGCCCTGGATACCCAGTTCAGTTCCTTGGAAGGGGGTGCTGGTGATTGGGGGATACCTGATCCCTTCGCTCAGAGAACAAGGCCGGGATGATCTGGCCGATACCATTGACAGACTGCTAAAAAAAGGAACTATGAAAAAAATAGGCTTATTACTGGTAGCGGGAAACATGCTGGGGGGATGTTCCACTTTTTTATATTTTAAATTCTTTCTGCCATCGATCCAAAACAATCCAGCCATTCCAGAATATTATGATACAATGTTTTTCCTGGCAAGTATGGCCGTGTTGATCCTACTGGGGTTTGGCATTTTTAAAAACAAATCGGGCAAAACTCTGTATGCGGTTGCAGAAGGTCGGCAGGACATTTCTGAGTTTGATCCATCCATAGTTCACCATCTTCAACGAAAGGCTCTTCAATATCCATTTGTCATTACGGTGATCTCTTTTCTGGGATGGAATCTGGCCGGTTTTACTTTCGGGTTTCTGCAACCCGTGATCACAGCAAAGATATTTAACCTGGCCACACCGGGCCTGGTGCTCTGCCTGAGGGAATTCCTGGGAATTATTCTTCTTGGCGGAGGGGTGACCTGCCTGGTCCTTTTTTTTGTTCTGGAGAATGCCTGGCGTCCTTATATCCCCCATTTTTTTCCCCAGGGCAATTTAAACCAGGTCAAGCATGGGTTTAAAATCAGCGTCAGAAAAAGGTTTCTATTGGTTACCCTGGGAATTATATTGATTCCACTTCCCATTATTGCCACCACCATTGTTATAAAAACCCAACAGCTTCACCTGGCCGATACTGCTACCCGGAGCGAGTTAATTTTTTCCCTTTATTGGGAGTTGTTTTTTATCTCCATAGATTCACTGACCATTGCATCGGTTTTGGCCTATCTCTTGGCAAAAAGTGTCTTAACGCCCTTGCTTCAGATAAAAAAGGCCATTAAAGCCGTTGAGCAGAATGACCTGGATTCCCAGATTGAAATCATGTCGAATGATGAGCTGGGGGATGTGGCCCAGGGAATAAATGATATGATTCTAAGCCTTAATGAAAGCCAGCGGGAAAGGAACTCCTTTTGCCGATACATGGGTGAGGAAATCCGTGATGAAATCATGTCCGGAAGAATCTCCATGGAGGGCGAGATGAAGAGGGTAACACTGCTTTTTTCCGATCTGAGGAATTTTACGGGGCTTGTGGAAAAAAATCATCCCCGACAGGTGGTAAAAATTTTAAATCAGTATTTTAATGAAATGACTCTGGCCGTTAAAGCACACAAGGGACTTATCCTTCAATATGTAGGAGATGAGATCGAGGCTGTTTTCGGGGCACCCGTGGGGTTTGAAGATCATCCGGAAATGGCGGTACAAACGGCCCTGGAAATGAGAGAACGGCTGGCAAAATTAAATATAGCCCTTGAAAAACAAGGGGTTGCCCCCCTGGAACACGGGATCGGTATCCATTCAGGAGCGGTGCTTGCCGGCAATATCGGTAGCCAGGAAAGAATGTCCTATGGCCTAGTGGGAGATACGGTGAATACCGCATCCCGCATTGAAGGACTGGCCAAAACATATGAGACGGACATCCTCCTGAGCCAAACCACTCAGAACCTGCTAACCGACTCCTATGTCACCAAACAGTTGGAGCCGGTCAAGGTAAAGGGAAAGGATGAAGGATTGATCATTTATAAGCTATTGTCCTGATTCCCGCTGACCTGTTCGACAGTCGTAGGTATACGAAATCTGTAAACCATCGCCAATAAAAGGATACAGCGATCCTCTTTATCTTCAATCCCTATCTGAATTATTTAATTCAACAATGTACGGTGGACCCCTGTCTTTTTATTTCCTTTGGCACAAGGGCTGCCGCCGTACTTTTACCGCTGCCTAATACTCTTTTCCTTTGGCTTTTTCCCGGTAGCCTCCTGTGGTCATTCCTGTCCACTTTCTAAATGCCGCTCTGAAGTTCGTGGCTTCTGAAAATCCAATTCGATCGGCTATCTGTTCAATTGTAAGGGCGGTGTTTTCAATGTAGTGTTTTGCATATTCGGCCCGTGTCTCGTCAAGCACCTTCTGGAAGGTCGTTCCCTGCTCCTTTAATTTCCGCCGCAGGGTCCTGCCGCTGACGCCGATTTGTCTGGCAACCTCCTCCAGTCTCCTCTCCCTGAACGAAGAAGAGGTCACGATTGTCCGAATGGATTCAACAAGTTCATCCCTTCGTCCCCATTTATCCGCCAACTCCTCGCACCGCTGGGTGCAAACCTCGGCCATCTGGTCATGACCCATTGAGATGCTAATATCAAGCAGTTCTGTGGGAAAGGAAACAGAATCAATGGTGTGGTCATAATATATCGGACATTGGAACATTTCCCGGTACAGACGGCTGTATCCAGGTTCAGGATAGGAAAGATGGATTTCTGTCAAAGGAAGTTTTCCGCCGGCAAGGAAACAGGTTGAACTGTACCAGGTGGACAGCATTTCCTCAACAGCATATCTCCAAAGGGACGGTTCTTTATACGGGTATGGCGGCAGAATTTCCCAGATTTGAATATCGCCCTCAGATTTTCGGACAATGTCTACCAGGCTTCCTGACACCTTCCAATACTGGACCGCAACATCCGCAGCTTCCTTGAGGGTATGGCTGCACATGATGGCGTACCCCCAAAAACCCAGTCCCGTTAAATTCTGTTCCCTGCCGATTCTGAGTCCAAGGTCCTCATCAGCACTGAGAGTCAACCCGTTCTTTACAATTTTCAAGAAATTGGCAGGGGTGATAATGGCATCGGGGTTATGCAACCAGTCTTTGTCCAGGCAAACGCTGCCCAGTATTTTCTTAAGCGGAATTCCCCTCCTCTCCAGGGTTTTCACTAGCCACTGTGCCGCAGCGGCCGGGACAACTTTTTTCGATGCATGATTTTGGCCTGATTCCATATCTTTTGTCCTGTCTCCATCTATCTATTTTACCATTGATATATAATAATCAGCACATTCATTGCCAGGAAAAAAACTTTGATCCACTATTTAACTTGGAGGGCAGGATGACAACAGCAACCAGTGAGCAATCAGCTTTTCCCAAGACCAAGGCCGCCATATGAATATCCTGCTGCTCTACCCCAAGTTTCCCCCAAGTTTCTGGTCCTTTGACAAGACCATCGCCCTGAAGGGCAAAAAAGCCTTCATGCCCCCCTTGGGGCTGATTACCATTGCCGCCATGCTGCCCAAGGACTGGGAGGTCACCCTGGTGGACCGGAATATCAGGGAGGTCTCAACGAAGGAGTGGGCCCGGACCGACCTGGTCATGATCTCGGGGATGATTGCCCAGAGAGCGGATTTCACGGCACAGATCAAGGCAGCCAAGGCGTTTGGAAAGCTGGTGGTCGTCGGCGGTCCCTATGTCTCCTCTTCCCCGGAACGCTTTGTGGCGGCCGGTGCAGACTTCATTGTCAGGGACGAGGGAGAACTCACTATCCCCCTCCTGGTCCGGGCCCTCAAGCAGGGGCAGACCTCGGGGCACTTCAGCGCGGACGGCGAAAAGCCGGACATGTCTATAGCCCCCCTGCCCCGCTACGACCTTCTGGATATGGATGCCTATTCGGTCATGCCGGTCCAGTTCTCCAGGGGCTGCCCCTTCAATTGTGAATTTTGCGATATTATCGTGCTCTACGGCCGGAAGGTCAGGACCAAGTCCAACGCCCAGGTCCTGGCCGAACTTGACCTGCTCTATGACCTGGGATGGCGGGACATGGTCTTCCTGGTGGATGACAACTTTATCGGGAACAAGGCGCGGGTAAAGGAACTTCTCAACGCGCTTCACCCCTGGATGGTGAAAAAGGGATACCCGTTCTCCTTTAACACGGAGGCCTCCGTGAACCTGGCCGCGGACCGGGACCTCATGGACTTCATGGTGCTCTGCAACTTCGGATCGGTATTTGTGGGCATTGAAACCCCGGATGAGGGGAGCCTCAAGCTTACCGGCAAAACCCAGAATACAAGAGAGGCATTGCAGGACTCGGTCCGGAAGATCATGGACGCAGGCATCCGGGTCATGGCCGGATTCATCATCGGATTCGACAACGAAGCCCCGGGGGCCGGGGAACGGATCGTCTCCTTTGTGGAAGAGACCGCCATTCCCATCGCCGCCTTCAGCATGCTCCAGGTCCTGCCCGGCACCGCCCTTGAGAAACGCCTCCTGGCGGAAGGACGGATGTCGGACCGGTCCGGGGACATCAGTTATACCACCCTGATCAACTTTGCGCCCTCCCGCCCGGTGGATGACATCGCCAGGGAATTCATGGACGGCTTCTGGAAGCTATACGACCCTGTCGCTTACATCGACAGGGTATACCGCTGTTACAAAATTTTAGGAAAGGTGAAGTTCCCGCCGAAAAACCGTGAGCACAATAAAATCAAAGCCCAGGACATCAAAGCCATGTTCATCCTCCTGTGGCGCCTGGGCATCCGATACCCCTACAGGAAAAAATTCTGGACGCGCCTGCTCAGCGTCCTTAAGGAAAATCCAGGCGGACTGGTCAGTTTTTTAAGTGTCCTGGCCCAGCTGGAACACTTCATGGCGTACCGAAAGATCGTCAGAGATCAGATCCAGACCCAGCTTTCCGGAATGACATCCTGACCTTATCCAGCGGAGCAGCCTGACCCCCTGTCTTTCCATCCTCTCCAGAGTTTTTACTAGGCACTGGAACAACTTTTTCCGATGCATGATTTTGGCCTGATTTCATATCTATTGTCCTGTCTTCATCTATCTATTTCACCATTGATATATAATAATCATCACATTCATTGCCGGGAAAAAAACCTTTGATCCACTATTAAACTTGGAGGGCAGGATGACAACAGCGACCAGTGAGCAATCAGCATTTTCCGAAAAACGTGATAATTTGAAGCAGGTCTGCAAGGTTACGATGTTTGACCGCCTTGTCGGATATCCCCAAATGGCATCGGGCATTTCCCGGTATGTTTTGGGGAAAGTGGTTGGAAATGTGCAATGGCTATTGCTGGGTTTTCTTCGGTTTATTGCCGCCAGATACAACTCTAACGCGGAACTTCAAAAAGAGCTGATGGGAACCCAGGGCTGGATCAATGCCCATGTCGTTTTTAAATCCATGGACGGCAAGGTGGCGGTTGGTGTCCTCATTAAAGATGGAACGATGGTCATCCAGGATTCCATACCGGCCAGGGTCGATGCAACATTCTGTTTTCAAACGGCCAATTGCATCATGAACTTTCTCAACGCCGGCAAAAACCAAGCCAATGCCATGATGTTGGAAGGTCGGATGTGGATTCACGGCAATATGACCCTGGGCTATTATTTCTTTTACCTGCTGAATGTTGTCCTTTTAAAGGATGAGTTTAAATCCCAGAAGCAGGCAATTGGTGAAAATCGCAGTCTGGCCAGGAAAGCCGCAAAAGGGGTGTCGACCTGTGGAAGAGCTGAAAAGAAGAAACGACGTTCCCAGCGGTTGAAAGCAGAGAAAAGAGATCCCGGCGTTAGATGGTTGAAGAATCCCTATCTGCAGGAATACGGTCTGGAGGATTTTCCACGGATCGAAACATTTCGTGAGGAGTTGTTTCACACCAAAACAGAACTGACGGCTGAGTACGGAAAGCTGTTGACCGATTTCTTTATTGAGAACGGATATGAAACTAAAAAATCAGGCGAAGAATGGGAGCCCAATCTGCGTAGAGCAGAAAGTTTTCATTACCTGATGTCCAACCGGCAGGCCCTGATTCGGAAAAACGATTTGCTGGCGGGAACCTATACCCCGAATCCAATTTCCGGGACCGTAACCCACCCTCATACGGCGGGCCATTTGATGTGGCCGGAGCTGAAAACAATAGACAAACGGGAACTTCGACCTCACCAGATAAGCCAGGAAACTGCCTGGGTCATGCATCACCACGTTCTGCCGTTCTGGGCGGACCGGAATTTACTGCAATGGTGGAAAAAGGATTTTGACAACTCATTACCGGCACAGATCCAGGACCGCTGGTTTGCGATCTTCTTCTGGAAATTTGTGTCTCAAAGCGAAATCAGTCCAGGATATGACAATTTTGTCCTCAAGGGCCTCAAAGGGATGGAAGCTACGATTGATGCTGAACTCAGGAATGACCCCAATGCCGATGAGGAGAAGGTCAACACCCTAAACGCCATGAAGATCGGTCTGGATGCCGCCAGGGCCTATGCCCGTAACCTGGCACAGCAGGCTCGAAAAGAAGCGGCAACCCAATCGCATCCCCAACGCAGGGTCGAACTGGAACAGCTAGCAAAAAGGCTTGAACATGTCCCTGAATATCCGGCTCGAACGTTGATTGAGGCGGTTCAAACCCTCTGGATTATGCATATTTGCCTGGGACTTGAAAACATGGACGACGGCCCCATGCTGGGAAGGCTTGATCAAATTCTGCAACCCTTCTTTGAGGCCGAGATGGCGGCCTTGAAAACACAAAACGAGAGGGATGCCTATGTAAAAAATGTTATCGAGATTATGGGATGCCTGTTTTTCAGACTGGCCAGTCACTTGATTGCGTCTCCGGAGATCGGAGAATGGCAGAACTCAGGCGCCCCGCCGAACACGACCATTACAGTAGGAGGCGTAAAAGCGGACGGAACCGACGCCGTGAATGATATGTCCTATATCATCCTCAAGGTAATTGAAATGCTGGCCTTGCAGGACCCGAACTGTCATGCCCGTTATAAAATCGGTGTCAACAGCCGTGATTTTTTGAAGCGGGTTTGCGAAGTGAACTACACAACCGGTGCAACACCATGTATTCACAGTGATGACGCCATGATCACCGCCTTGAGTGCCAACGCAACCTGGGCATTGGAGGATATCCGGGGCTGGACTCCCACCGGGTGTGTTGAGCCTTCCCTCCCGGGAAAGCACTGCTCTGCAACATCCTCACTGGAGGTCAACCTGATGGCGCCGTTTGAGATGGCCATGAACAACGGGTATCATCCGCTGGTGAACTGGTGCCTTGGCCCGGAAACAGGGCGGATCGACAAAGGCGATTTCCAGTCCTTCGAGGCGTTCTGGGCTGCCTTTGACGAACAGAGCCGGTTCATCATCGAGCAATCGGTTATCGGCAATAACCAGTTGGGGATCATCCACCAGAAACACATGCCGGCCCCTTTGTTGTCGGCTTCCATTGAGGGGTGTATAAAAACCGGCAGGGGGATGACCCGAGGGGGTGCCAAGTACAATTCCACCGGGGTTGCAATTATTGGGCTGGCAGACGTGGTGGATTCCCTGATGGCCATCAGGACCTTGGTTTTCGATAAAAAGATGGTGACCTTCCCGGAGTTGAAGCAGGCAATCGATAGCAATTATGAGGGATTTGAAAAGATTCATGCATTGGTGAAAAACAGGGTTTCTCGCTTTGGTTCCGGAAATCCAGAGGCAGTGGCCATGGCAAATCGGGTCACAAAAATGTGCAACGATTATTACAGGAATCACCGAAACTACCGAGGTGGCCATTATGCAACCGGATGGTGGACCATGAATAATCATTCGGTTTACGGCAGGGTTTCCAGCGCCTCTCCTTCGGGCAGGCTCAAGGGAGAGCCTTTTACCCCGGGTTTAACACCCCATGCGAGTGCATCGAACAATATTCTGGATAATCTGCTGGATGTGGCCCAATTGGATCCCACAACCCTGGACAATAATATCGCTTTTAACGTGCGGGTGGTCCCCTCGGCAAAAGACACCCATGATCAGACAATCAGTCGGATGGCGGATTACGTCCAGACCTACTTTAAAAAAGGGGGGATGCAGATCCAGTACAATGTGGTCGATACAGACACCCTGAAGGACGCCATGGCCAATCCAGAGCACTATGCAGATCTCCTTGTGAGGATTTCGGGTTATTGCGGCTATTTTGTCCAGTTGCAGCGGGACCTTCAGTTGGAGTTGATCCGTCGCAGCGAGTTTGGATTATAGACCAATGAAGCATCCCCTCATCATTGATATCAAAGGGCACAGCCTGGACGACGGGCCCGGGATTCGCTCGGTGGTCTTTATCAAGGGCTGCCCCCTGCGCTGTAGTTGGTGCCAGAATCCGGAGAGTCAAAGGCCCACGGCAGAATTGTCCTGGGAAAGGGAGAAATGCATCAAATGCGGCTCCTGTGTGGAAATTTGCCCGGAACAGGCCATATCCGGGAACAGGTTTTTTATGGATCGGAAGGCCTGTTCCCTTTGCTTCGCCTGCGTGGAAATCTGCCCTGCCAACGCCTTGAAAAAGGTGGGAAAGGCAATGACCGTTGATGAAATTGTGCCCAAAGTGCTGCGCTACAGATCCTTTTTTGACACTTCGGGAGGCGGCGTCACCCTTTCCGGCGGAGAGCCGACCATGTTCATGGAATTTGCCGCCGCACTCCTGAGGCGATTCAAGGAAGAGGGGCTGCACACTCTGCTTGAAACCTGCGGTCATTTTGACAGGGACCACTTTGAACGCTTGATCTTTCCGTGGATCGATACCATCTACATGGACATCAAAATTGTGGACCCAAAAAAACATCAGGACCACTGCGGCATTTCCAACGATGTAATACTGGAAAATTTTGCATGGCTCTGTGGGCAAGCAGCCGCCGGAAACGTGACGTTTCTGCCACGAACGCCATTGATACCGGGGATTACGGACAGCGATGCCCAAATTGCGGAACTTGTCGGTCTTTACACCAGACACGGGGTTCAAAAAGCGTCCCTGCTGGGGAACAATCCGATCTGGATCGATAAATGTGACCAACTCGGCATCCCTGACAAGCCAGGGCCTTCATCCAAACTAAGGGACTTTTACAGTTCAAAACACTATGAAGCAATTCGATCACTGTTCAAAAGGGAAGGAATAACCATCGTTTCTTCCTGAGGAACAGTCAAATCATGAAGGTGAAAAGGAGACATCATGATCACCCAGAGCCAGATCCACCACATCGTCGAAAACCAGCGCACCTTTTTCAACACCCATGCCACCCTGGGCCATGAGTTCAGGCTCAACGCCCTGAAAACCCTCAAGGAGAGCGTTTGCCGCCATGAGCAGCCCTTTCATGACGCCCTTAAGGCCGATCTGGGCAAACCGGTGTATGAGTCCTTTATCACGGAAACCGGGTTCATCCGCCATGAGCTGACCCGGACCATGAAGTCCCTGAAGAAATGGATGGGCGTCAAATGGAAGATGACCCCCTTTTACCTTTTGCCCGGGACCAGCAAGGTCCACTACACCCCTTTGGGCGTGAACCTGATCATCGCGCCGTTCAACTATCCCATGCAGAGCACCTTTTCACCGCTCATCGCAGCCATTGCCGCCGGCAACACCGCAGTGGTCAAGACGTCGGAACTTACCCCCAACGTGAGCCGGGTGATCCAGGATCTCATCAACGACTGCTTCAGGCCCGAGCATGTAGCCTATGTGCCTGGCGAGGTGAAAGAAACCCAGATGCTCCTGACCCAGAAATTCGACCATATCTTTTTTACGGGCTCCACCCGGGTGGGGGGGATCGTCCTTGAGGCCGCGGCCAAGCACCTGACCCCCGTGACCCTGGAACTGGGCGGCAAAAGCCCCTGCATCATCCACAACGACGCCAACCTGGAGACAGCGGTGCGGCGCATTGCCTACGGGAAATTCCTCAATACAGGCCAGACCTGTGTGGCCCCGGATTATGTCCTGGTCCACCAGGATGTGGCGCAGCCCTTTATCGACAAGCTGAGCAAACGGGTCCAGGCCCTATACGGGGACAACCCGTCCCAGAGCCCGGACTTCGGCCGCATCGTGAATGTGGCCCACCACCGCCGCCTGGTCTCCCTCATTGACCCGGAAAAGGTGGTCATCGGCGGGGACCATGACGAGGCCACCCGGTACATCGGCCCCACGGTCATGGCCAAGGTCAGCCTGGATGATCCAGTGATGAAGGAGGAGATCTTCGGCCCGGTCCTGCCGGTGATGACCTACAACGACCTGGACCAGGTCTATCAGACCATCGGGGCCCTGCCCCAGCATCCCCTGGCCCTCTACCTGTTCACCGAGAACCGGCAGATCCGGGATGAACTGGTCTTGCGGATCCCCTTTGGCGGGGGCTGCGTCAACCACTGCATCCAGCACCTGGGCAACCCCTACCTGCCCTTTGGCGGCCTGGGCAGTTCAGGCATGGGACATTACCACGGCTTTGACGGATTCACGCGGTTTTCCCACCAAAAGGCCCTGTACCAGGCCCCCACCGCCACCTGGCTGGACCTTCCCCTGATCTACCCGCCCTACAAGGGCAAACTCAAAATAATGAAGGCCATCTTCAGATAGCCAGGGGATCCCCCGGGCCCAGTACAGTGGTTGTCCAGTTTTAAAAGATGCAGGGAACTGCGGAATCTGTATTGCACCGGGAATCCCCCTAACTGCTTGAAAAAATAAAAATTAATTCCAACCAGCTACCGGGATTTGAGAATCAGAAAAATTGTAAACCCAAATCAGGAATATAGTCGGAGGTGACAGGTCGCGGCGGATCATGGTTACGGATATCCCAAAGCCCAAGATGATGCAGAATTTTTTCGATGATGTCAAGTTCTTTGATGAAGCTGATGATGTGCATCTGTCCCCAGCATTTAGGACAGATCAGTGGGTCTGTTTCATAAATTTTCTGGATTAACCTGGCCCAGTTCCGCCGGGATTTTTTGGATGACATTTCATTTGGAATAACAGCAGGAATGTCATCATCCGTTTCCGCCTTTTTCCTCATCCCCCGGGATTTGTTCGAATAATAACCGTAGTATCGGACCGCCTGCTCATATCGGCCAGGTATATGCTTAACCAGCCTGACCAGCCTGACCAGCCTGACCAGCCAGTCCATAGCATTAAAAGTTTTCCGGGACTTGCGGTCTTTCGAGGTGTATACGACCTTGGCGGTACTGTCATGGGAATCTTGCTCCGGGATGTAGACCATGCGTTCCTGAGGCACGAAGTGAAGCGTCAGCGCTCAAAACAGGCCCGGATGATGTACCGGGCAAGATTTCCAAGTCCTGCGTTATCATCGGAAAAAATTTTGCCTCCGATATAAACATGGAAACCTGAATGGCGCCATGAAAGCATATTCTCAATAACGGCATCCGTTATTTTATCCTCTTTTTTGAGCATCGTGAGCACTTCATACTGAAAAATTTCTTCCAGGTCTTCCAGCATGAATCCCGGTGCCATATGAAAGTCACCGTCATTCAAAAAACATCCATCAGACACAATGGCATGCAGATGGGGATTAAAGTTTAAAAAGTCGCCATAAGTCTGAACAGCAATGCTGGCTCCAGGAACAGCACTGTCATCAGATACTGCAGCTTTCAAATATGCCTTGATAACCTTCCAGGCACAAATCGATAATTTTGCCAACAGCTTTCTGTCAAAGAGAAAATAAATCCGCAGTCTTTTGGGAATACTGAATACCCACTGGCGGTGTGGAACATCCTTGAGGACGTTAGTGAGCAACCATTCTCCATACTCAATCACTCTTTTTTGATGACAAGAGGGACAAAACTGCCTGCGCTTGCAAGAGAATGCAAGGAGATACTCATGGCCGCATTTTTCACATTGAACCCGGGCGAATCCCATATGAAGATCACCACAATCCAGGTATTTATAGATCACGGTCATGACATATGTCCGCCAGAATCCATACCGGGGTGCATACATGTCGTCCCAAGCGCGTTCCAGATTTTCAAAGTGATTTTCAACACATTTGTAGTATGCACTTGCCTTGGGATTACGGGGCTGGTAAACATCAAAATTATGTGTTGCTGTTTGGGCCATATTGAAACCGGTAATGGTGATAAAATTTTTAGACATACCAAAAGAAAAATCAGAATTTGTGTGCAGGATGGAGCTAGAACACTTGTTGAAAATATACAACAATTGTTGCATAAAATAAACACAAAGAAAATAAAAGACGGTGTAGCAAACCAAAACATGCTACGGGCAAGCCGCAGATTTTCCTGTTCACGGAGGCTGCGCCGCGATTATATTTTTAAGCCAGTGGGGGGACAGACATAAATTCCTTTTTTAATTTCATAGGGTTCATCAACAGGCGCAATGACCCATGCTG
>Ga0180007_10002904_pt1 | contig 19818 bp, 17 predicted proteins | sample MM_PC_MetaG_FD_121122 | JGI IMG/M metagenome (GOLD analysis project Ga0180007, IMG submission 121122) | Groundwater microbial communities from the Aspo Hard Rock Laboratory (HRL) deep subsurface site, Sweden - MM_PC_MetaG | ecosystem: Environmental > Aquatic > Deep subsurface > Groundwater... | reverse complement strand
TAATATTTGCAATAGACGTTCTTCGATCTTGTCGATATCCGGCTCCAGCGCATATTGCGCTCCCACCAAAGCACCCATACTTGTACCAACAATCATATTAATCGGGATATCTTTAGCTAGGGATCTAAGTACGCCAATATGAGCCAAGCCGCGTACTCCGCCACCGCCCAAAGCCAGGGCGATGCTTATCGGAATTTTATCCATTACATAATTATCTTCTTCCATAACACTCCTTTGTCATCTATCATATTATAAGTGAAATCTAATTTATTGTATTATTTGGCGAATAAATTGTCAACATTTTACATGCATAATAAAAAGACCCGCATTCCTGCGGGCCTTAAAACTTAAGCGTCCCCAAGGGGATTCGGTCACTACGTCGCATCTTCCTGATGCTTCTGCGTAACCTCCCCTGCGCTCACTTTCGCTTGCAATCCTGCGCACTTTTCCTCACATTCGTTCGGCATTCGCTTGCTTCAAATCCCCTCTTGAAGCATAAAACAAAAGCCCCTCTTTTCATGAGGGGCTTTTAGTTTCTGGCGTCCCCAAGGGGATTCGAACCCCTGTCGACAGATCGAAAATCTGTTGTCCTAGGCCAGACTAGACGATGGGGACACTAAAACAGCGGTAAGTTCAAATAGTAAATTTTAAGCCCTTGATTATTGTTCTTAATCTTATATATAAACTTTTAGACTTAAAACTAAATTTTTGGTGAGCCGCCTTGGTCTCGAACCAAGCACAACCGCCTTAAAAGGGCGGTGCTCTACCAGATGAGCTAGCGGCCCGTTAAACTTCCATTATCTCTGCTTCTTTATTTTCTGAAAGATCCTCAAGTTGCTTTATATATTTATCAGTCAGCTTTTGAATATCTTCCTGCCCTTTAAAGCATTCGTCTTCTGTAATCTTATGCTCTTTTTCTGACTGTTTTATATGATCTTTGGCATCACGGCGAATGGCGCGAATGGCAATACGGCCTTCTTCGGTTAATTTATGTACAAGCTTGACTAAATCAGCACGTCGTTCTTTGGTAAGTGGCGGTATGCCTAGTCGTATCAACTTGCCGTCGTTAGAGGGGCTAATACCCAGCTCTGATTTCAAGATCGCCTTTTCAATTTCCGCTAAACTTGAAGGGTCCCAGGGTTGGATAACAATCAAACGTGCCTCTGGCGTAGAAATACCGGCTAACTGCTTTAAAGGCGTAGGAGTTCCGTAATAATCTATCTTTAATCCCTCTACCAGCCCGGGATTGGCTCTGCCTGTACGAACGGAGCTAAATTCATGCATTGTCACTTCCACCGATTTCTTCATCTTATCTTCGGCCTGATGAAGAATCTCTTTAACCGCCATAAACTCCTCCTTTTACTTTATTACTTAATAAGCGTACCAATATGTTCGCCTAAAATAACTTTTTTGATATTATCTTTCTTAAATAAATTAAAAACAACAATCGGCAATTTATTCTCCATGCAAAGAGTTACGGCTGTACTATCCATGGCTTTTAAATTCTTGTTGACTACTTCCATATAACTAAGCTTGTTAAACTTTTTTGCCTTTTTGTTCTTAATCGGATCGGCAGAATATACACCGTCTACTTTTGTCGCTTTTAAAATCACATCGGCGTTTATCTCTATCGCCCTTAATGCCGCGGCTGTATCCGTAGTAAAATAGGGATTACCTGTCCCACCGGCAAAGATTACTATTCTGCCCTTTTCAAGATGCCTCACTGCCCTTCTGCGAATGTAAGGTTCCGCCAGTTGCTCCATCTGAATTGCGGTCTGAACGCGGGTGTTAACTCCTAACTTCTCCAGTGTATCCTGTAACGCTAGACTATTAATCAAAGTCGCTAGCATGCCCATATAATCAGCGGTAACACGTTCAATTGCCCGGCCAATAGTCGATGCCGCACGAAATATATTACCAGCCCCAACTACAACCGCGATCTCTAATCCTAAGCTTTTTACCTCTTTCAATTGTGTAGCGATATCTAAAAGAACAGCGGCATCAATACCATACCCTTTTTTCTGTGATTGTAATGCCTCACCGCTAAGTTTTAATACTACACGGCGATACGCCGGCTTCTTACGCAAGATTATATCTCCTCACCTAGCTGGTAACGTGTAAATCTTCGAATCACTATATTTTCTCCGATCTTGGCAATGACCGAAGTAAGATAATCTTTAATCTTGATCTTATCATCCTTGATATAAGGCTGCTCAAGCAGGCATACCTCTTGATAAAACTTATTTAATTTACCGGTTATCATCTTTTCTAAGATGTTAGCGGGTTTATCCGGAGCCTGGGCCTTTAATATTTCTTTTTCCTTTTCTACAATTTCTTGGGGGACATCTTCTGTTTTTAAATAGCGTGGGTTGCTCGCTGCGATCTGCATGGCCACATCCTTTATAAATTGCTTAAATTGCTCGTTTCTGGCCACAAAATCCGTCTCGCAGTTTACTTCGACCATCACCCCGATTTTTCCGCCTAGATGAATGTAGGATTCAATACAGCCTTCTTTAGCTACCCGTGATGATTTCTTGGCCGCGATCGCCAATCCTTTTTTACGCAACTCATCAACGGCCTTATCTACATCGCCCTTCGTCTTTACAAGAGCGTCCTTGCAGTCCATGAATCCGGCGTTTGTCTTTTCTCTTAACATCTTTATTTTATCGGTGGAAACTGTCATTTATTAACCCTTTCGTTTTGCCTTTGCTGGTTTCTTTTGCGTTTTTTCACCGGCAACTTTTTTGCTTTTAACTTGAGTTTTCTTTTTAGCCGGGACTTCTTGTCTCGACTCTTCTTTTTTTTCAACAGCCGAGACTGCGGCCTGCTTTTCTGCTGCTACCTTTTCTTTGTTCTTAAATACATCTGAGGTTTTTTCAAATTTCTTTCTGCCTTCTAAAGCCGCATCGGCAATTGCACTACATACAATCCTGATCGACTTTATGGCATCATCGTTGCCGGGAATAACATAATCTATTGTATCCGGATCAGAATTTGTATCGACAAGACCAACGATCGGAATACTTAAACGCCGGGCTTCCTTTACTGCCGTCTCTTCTTTTTTGATGTCCACGACAAAAAGAGCACCGGGTAATTTACTCATCTTTCTTATGCCGCCTAAATTCTTTACCAATTTTGACATTTCTTTATTGTATATGGCCACTTCTTTTTTCTTTAAGCGGCTAAATGTACCATCGTCCCGCATTGTCTCAAGTTGATCTAAGCGTTTTACGCTCTTGCGTATTGTCTCGAAATTGGTAAGAGTCCCACCTAACCAACGCTGATCAACATAAAACATCTCACAACGTGTGGCCTCCTCAATAATCGCCGGCTGGGCCTGCTTTTTTGTCCCGACAAAAAGAACGTATTTACCCTCAGCTGTAATCTTGCTTAAAAACTCACAGGCACTATTCAGTTCTTTTTCCGTTTTTTCTAAGTTAACGATATAAATACCGTTACGTTCTCCGAAAATATAACGCGCCATCTTCGGATTCCAGCGTCGGGTTTGATGCCCAAAATGTACCCCGGATTCTAATAGTTGTTTAATTGAAACTGCCAAATGTTACCTCCTTCTTATTTTTAAAGTCATTAACGTAGATACCCAAGTTTATCTATATAAATTGTCTCAATACTATATCATATTTTTTTATTTTTTCAAGTATTTTTTTAATTATAATATCTTTAAACTTAGGCAAAAAATTCTAAATCGCAAAGCCGTTTATAGAGGCTATTATTCTCCAAAAGCTGCTGATGCGTACCTTCTCCCACGATCTTACCTTCATCTAAGACCATGATCTTTTTGACCTTTTTTACCGTGGCCAAGCGATGCGCAATAACAAAAACCGTGCGATCAACGAATAGACGATCTAATGCCTCCTGTACAAGCCGTGTGGATTCTGCGTCCAACTGCGAAGTCGCTTCATCCAGAATCAAAATCGGAGGATTATTTAAAATTGCTCTGGCGATCGCTAACCTTTGTTTTTGGCCGCCGGATAATTTCATGCCCATGTCGCCTATAATCGTATCATAGCCTTTAGGTAATTTAGAGATAAACGAATGGGCTTCGGCAATCTTGGCCGCCTTTATCACTTTTTCCTTGGATATATCCTGCTGGCTATAGGCGATATTGTTTCGGACCGTGTCATTAAAAAGTATAAGATCCTGGGTTACAATACCGATCTGCCTGCGTAACGACTCAAAAGTCACCTTTCTAATATCGACACCATCTATCTTTATCGTACCCTTTATTGGATCATAAAAACGCGGAACGAGATTTACAAGCGTTGTCTTTCCCACCCCACTGGGCCCGACCAACGCCACGACTTCTCCCTTATTTACCCTTAGATTTAGATTTTCAAAAACCATTTTCTCTTCATAGCCAAAGCTAACGCCTTCAAAAAGTATATCTTTTTTTATGGGGGAAAGCTCAATGGCATCCGGTGCCTCGACAACCTTTATCGGCTCATCCAAGACATCAAAAATGCGTTTAGCCGCGGCTATCCCCTGCTGATTTATTGTATGCACCTCGCTTAACCTACGGCATGGCCGGACTAAAGATAAAAGTGCTCCCAAAAACAGCATAAACATTCCAAACGACATCTTTTGATTAATTACCTCTCGGCCGCCATAGTAAAGCACTATCGCGCCACCGCAAGCCCCGATAAATTCGGTTAATGGTCCAAGGATCAGGGCGCGTTTACGTAATTTAAGCATGATTTTATAAAAGGCAAAATTATGCTGGGTTACTTTCTCGACCTCGGCATTTTCCATATAAAACGCTTTTACAATGCGGATGCCGGAAATAGTCTCAAATAATTTACGGTTTAGCTCGCCCATCTTCTCCTGGGCCTGGGTACTGATCTTTTTTATTATCCTGCCCACCTTTAAAATCGGGAAGGCCACCAGCGGTAGAATCATAAGCGACACCAACGCCCACTGCCAGTTGATGTATAAAATAATCACTGAAAGAAAAACCATAGTAAGCAGCTGATAGACAAGATCGGTAAGACTTACCGAAATCGCGCCTTTTAAAATATCGACATCATATGTAATACGTGATACCAGGTGCCCAGTGACACTACGGGTGAAATAATCCAACGAAAAATTCTGAATCTTCTTATAAAGTTTATTTCTTATATCGCAGATGATCAGCTGGCTCAATTTGGTCAATAGATATGTACGCCCAAAGAAGAATATCCCTTTTAGGATAAATACGACTAAAATAACAACGACGATGACGTTGAGCATGACCAACGGTGGGGTCTGGTTAATCTTATAAATTATGCTCGTTAAAAATTCCGGCAGTGGCCGGTCAAAGACAATATCTTTCTGTCCAAGCACCTTATCGCTTAACGGCACAAGCATGGTCAACGAAACACTATCAAAAAAAGCAGACAGGATCATAAACAATACAGCCAAAGATAATGTCCAAACATGAGGACGGATGAATTGAAGTAATCGAAAATATAACCTCATAATTTATGCCTTTTTAAACCTTTAGTTTTCATTTTTGACTTAATATAGTTTAAAATCACTTTCTTGGCCTTGGTAAAGGCTCGAGCCCTGTGGCTTATCTTATTTTTAACTGACGGCTCTAACTCGGCAAATGTCTTGCCTAAAGTACTGCTGATAAATAGAGGATCATAGCCAAACCCATTTCTGCCTTTTAACTTCTTGGCAATCGTGCCCGCATATATGCCCCTTACAATATCAACAATTCCCTTCTCATCGGCTACGGCCACACAACAGATAAACCTGGCCTTTCTTTTCTTTAACGGAACGCCGTTTAAAACTTTTAGCAGCTTTTCGTTATTTGTCTTATAGGTTGCACCTTTGCCCGCAAAGCGGGCTGAATAAATCCCCGGCGCACCATCTAAGGCATCGACCATAAGGCCGGAATCATCCGCTACGGTTAATCTTTTGGTAAAACGAGCAATCTTTAACGCCTTCTTAGCCGCGTTCTCACGCAGAGTTTTTCCATCTTCTTTTACCCGCGGCGCACGCGGAAAATTATCAAGGCTGATTGCTTTAATCTTGCTATCTTTTAAAATCCTGCTTATTTCTTTAAATTTATTTCTATTGCGTGTTGAAACAATTACTTCCATATTATTATATATCTAACGGGATATCTTTTAATGCTTTCTTTTGTAAAGCGATTAGTTTCTTGATACCGGATGTAGCCAGCTGAATTAATTCCAACATCTTCTTTTGACTAAACGGCTGCTTTTCGGCTGTACCCTGTACCTCGATAAAGTGACCGGATGATGTCATAATTACATTCATATCTACCTCGGCCTTTGAGTCCTCTTCAAAATTTAAATCTAATATAGCTACACCATCAACAATGCCGACACTTGTTGCGGCCACAAATTTCTTTACCGGGATACAAGATATCTTTCCTTCTTTTCGCAATTTAGATAAAGCACAAACTAAGGCCACAAAACTTCCGGTGATACTCGCCGTACGTGTCCCGCCATCAGCCTGGATAACATCACAGTCTATCCAGATCGTCCTTTCTCCCAATTGTTTTAAGTCAACTACAGTTCGCAGCGACCGGCCAATAAGCCGCTGAATCTCCTGGCTGCGGCCGGAAACCTTACCGATACTCGATTCGCGTGTCTTACGAGTGTGACATGATCTCGGTAGCATTCCGTATTCAGCTGTAATCCAGCCGCTCTTTTTATCCCTTAAAAAAGGTGGTACTTTTTCCTCGCAGGATGCGGTACAAATTACCTTGGTATTACCCACCTCGATCAAGCAAGAACCTTCTGCGTATTTCATGAAATTTCGGGTGATCTTTACTTTACGCATTAGATTGGATTTTCGTATCTTCTCTTTAGTCATAAATACTGTCTCCTTTAGAATCAATGGCCACAATCAAAGGAAAATCCTGTACAGAAAAAGCAAATACAGCTTCGGCTCCTAAATCGCCAAAGCAGATAAGCTTTTTACTTTTTACATACTCAGATATAAGGGCCCCGCAGCCGGCATGGGTAATGAAATATACGGCTTTGTATTTCTTTATCGCGTTAAGAACTTCTTTAGACCGCTCTCCCTTGCCGACCATCGCCAAAAGACCGGCTTTAAGTAACGCCGGTGTAAAAGTATCCATACGGCTAGATGTGGTTGGACCACAGGCTCCGATCACACGTCCTGGCAATGCCGGGTTAGGACCACAGTAGTAGATGACCTGATCTTTTAAGGTAAACGGTAATCTTTGCTTTTTATTGATCATGCCTACCATACGTTTATGGGCTTGATCGCGTGCGGTATATAAAATACCGTTATAGCGAAGCAGCTGACCGCACTTTAAATTTTTAACTTTCTGTTTTGTTAAAGGATATATTAGTTTTTTCATCGTCGTTTCCATTAAATAACTACACTCGCACTGCGCAGGGCATGACAGCTGATGTTTACAGCTACTGGCAATCCTGCGATATGTGTAGGATAAGTCTCGATGTTTACGGCTAAGGCCGTGGAATTGCCGCCTAATCCCATGGGTCCGATCTTTAATGCGTTTATTCTGTTGGTTAATCTTTTCTCTAAACTTGCCAGTTTTTTATTATTATGGGGCTTGTTTATTACGCGCAGCAGCGCTTTCTTAGCTAAAAGCCCGGCAAAGTCCTGTGTCCCGCCAATACCCACTCCAATCACATAAGGCGGACAGGCACTAGCCCCAGCACACCTTACCACCTCAACGATAAAATCTTCAATATCCGCTAAATTAGTCGTGGGATTAAACATCTTAACCTTGGCTTTGTTTTCGCAGCCAAACCCCTTAACCAGTAGCGTAATCTTTAACCTTGTTCCCTTCACAATATTAGTATGAATAATCACCGGTTTATAAGACGGTTTTTTTGTTCTTAATAATGGCTCCTTCTGTATCGAAGCCCGGAAATATCCTTTTTTGTAGGCAGAGACTGTGGCCTGGCTAATTACATCCTCTATATTTTTATCTACACAAACCTTGTCTCCGATCTCCAAAAATACGATCGGCATGCCTGTATCCTGACAAATGGCCAATTTCTTGTTTCTGGCAATATCGGCATTTTCGATAATTGCAGAGAGTATATTGCGTAAAAGCTTATTTTTCTCTTTTGCCCTCGCTTTTTTTAAAGCGGCCAAGACATCAGGACGTAGTTGCGTATTGGCCCTGATTACCATCGCCTCGATTTTCTTTTTTATCAGTTCTGATTTTATGTTTCTCATTACTCTTTATACTCGGCGCTAACGGTTGTTTTTATCCCGCCGCGACTATTAAAAATACCGGTGATTTGAACCTGGCGTGGTTTGCAAGCATTTACAAAATCGTTCAATACCTTGTTCACCACATGTTCGTGAAATATCCCGATATCGCGATAAGCGATAATATACAATTTGAACGATTTTAATTCAATACAGTAAAGATCGGGTCTATATCTTATCTTTAACGTAGCAAAATCAGGCAATCCTGTTTTCGGGCAAATACAGGTAAATTCCGGGATCTCTAAGTCAATCCAGTAATCCTTATCTTGATACATATTTCGCCAGATGTCTATCGCCTGTAATTTTAAAGACCGGATATGCTTTTGTCGACCCTGGTAACTATCTTTTTTTGTTGTTTTTTTTAGTTTTGATTTCATTAGCGTATTCCTAACATCTTATGCATTTGCGGAATAACCCGTACATTACGTAAATGCTGTTTTGCCAGCCTTTTAAAATCAATGCATCTTGCTATTAATTCTGCAGATACTTCACGATAATTCGGTTGCAACACAAAACTAATATTTTTATCAAGCTTTTTTATCAAGCTTACAGCCCTGTTTATATCCGAACTTCTGGTCGATAAAGTAATTACTGCCTTGACTATAAGTTCCTTGCTAAAACAGGCCTTTATAAATTGTTCATGCTCAGCCCAGAAAGAACCCGTCCCGATTGAACTCGGCAACTTGATGTCCATGGCCACAACATCAATATAGCGTTTTAATCTTACGAAATTTTGATGTAGTATACCATTTGTTTCAAGATAAACAAACCGTTTTTTGAACTTTGCCTTTTTCAAAAAATCGTAAATAAAATCGCTTGCCAGTAATGGCTCGCCACCGGTTAAACTCAAAAATTCCGGTTTGTGTTTATCAATAAGCTTATTAACAGCCTTTATCAATTCGGCTATTGTATATTCACTGAAATCTTCTGTCTTCGTATCACAAAATCGGCATTTTATATTACATCCTGAAAAACGGATGAACGCACAGCCTGTACCGATATAAGGCCCCTCACCCTGTAAACTATAAAAGATCTCAGCTATTCTGGCTTTACTCATAACGCTGGATCTTCCATCTTCGCTATTTTAAAACCCTGCTTGCGCAGCCGGCAACTATCACAAACACCGCAAGGAGATTTTTTTCCCTGATAACATGACCAGGTATGTTCAAACGGTACTCCCAATTTCGCCGCCAGTTTAATTATCTGCGCTTTGTTCTTTTTTACAAGCGGTGCACAAACAATGATCTGCTTACCCAAAACCGCGGTTTTTGTGCCCAATTTTAATGTCCGCTCAAACGATTTTAAAAATTTAAGACGGCAATCAGGATATCCAGAAAAATCGATCTCATTCGCTCCAATAAAAATCGCCTCGGCACCCATGCTTTCTGCATATGATGCCGCAAGGCTTAAAAAGATGATGTTCCGGCTCGGTACATACGTTGAAGGAATCTTTTTATCTAAAATCCTGTTTTTAGGGATAGATAAATTTCTGTCAATTAAAGACGATCCCTTCCACGGCATTGTAAATTTGAGCAAAAGCCACGCGCTTCGAACTGCCTTAGCAATCTTTTTTGCTGCGTTTATCTCTTTTTTATGCCGCTGCCCGTAATCAAATGTAAGAGCGTATACCTTATACCCTTTACTTTTAGCCAAGTACAGCGTAACTGCAGAATCAAGACCTCCAGAGAGTAACACCACCGCCTTTTTTGTTCTCAATCTCACCTTGGTATGCCTAATCATACTAATACAAGCCTTGACCATTTCTTTCTACTCGCTGAATGTAGCACAGCTGCGTGGTGTTTCCCAGACGCTGACCCTTCTAACGCTGACCCTTTGCTTTTTTATTCTCTTCTTTAATTTATCGTAAATATACTTAGCAATATTTTCCGATGTCGGGTTGACCTTTTTAAAATAGGGTATTTTATTTATATAACTGTGATCAAAATATTCTAATATTTCAGCCAGCATGCCTCTGGCTACCTTAAAATCCAATACCATCTGCGCCTTATCTAAATCACATGCTCCGAGTACAGCCTCTACTTGCCAATTATGACCGTGCAAATTCTCGCACTTACCACGATAATTACGCAAGTTATGTGCAGCACTAAAATCGAGCTTGACACTTATTTCATACATAGGACACCTTCCGTACTTGTTTTAATCTAAATCCGAGAAATTGACAGCCTAAGCTAGCAAAATTCTCCGGCTCATCACTAACATAAAAATGCACTTTGGTACCAGAGCGTTTTCTTCTGGCACTAAGCATGCCTGCATCTTTAAGTATATAGTATGCCTGCTTGGCAACTTGCTTGGCAGAATCAACCAGATGTACATTAGGGCCTAACACTCGCTTAATTACCGGCTTAAGCAACGGATAATGCGTACAGCCAAGCACCAAGGTATCAATACGCTGTTTTTTTAAAGGCTCAAGATAGCTTTTTACGATATCCTTTGTGATTTTTGTGTCAAGCCAGCCCTCTTCTACTAAAGGAACAAATAAAGGACACGCCTGGCTATAAACCTGCATATCCGGAGCAATCTTTTTTATCCGCCTTTTGTATGCGGTGCTTTTAATAGTTGTGCGTGTACCAATAACACCAATCCGGTTATTCTTGGTCAAGCGGACGGCCTCCTGCGCCCCGGGTTTTATTACCCCGATTATCGGCAGCTTAAAATTATGCTCAATCACAGTCAGCGCGACACTTGATGAGGTATTACAGGCAATAATAATAAGTTTTACATTGTGCTTCAATAAAAACAGGATATTCTCCATGGAAAATTTTAAAATCGTTTCCTTGGATTTGGGTCCGTATGGAACTCTGGCCGTATCACCAAAATAGATAATTTTTTCATCGGGCAGAATACGCATCACTTCTTTGAGCACAGTTAATCCGCCCACGCCTGAATCAAAAATTCCGATCGGTCTTGAGTTTGACATTTCCCTTACCTTGTAAATCCGTTTGTCTGTTCAAAACGCTTACGATACTGCATAACACCAGAAGCAACTGCCTCCGCCAGCATTTGTCGATAATGAGGATTGGCCAGACGCGCACATTCTGTACGATTGGTCAAATACCCAAGCTCAAGCAAAAGAGCCGGCGTCCGTGCGCCTTTTAAAACATAGAACATCGCTCCTTTTACATGACGTGTCTTTAGCTTTACGATTCTTTTTAATTCACCGGAAATAAAATGTGCCATTTCGATAGACTCAACTCTATTTTCGTTTAAAAGCATATCCCAAAGCGTGGCGTTTAAATCGTCTGAATATTCGTAATCTGTACCCTCTTCGAATTTAATCACCGCATTTTCTCTTACCTGCACGGCCTTGGCAAAGTCATCATAGTCTGTAGATAGATAATATGCCTCAAATCCTTCTATGGACTGTGAACGAATGGCATTGGCATGGACGCTGATAAAAAAATCAGCCTTGGCTTTATTGGCAATCTGAAAACGTTGTTCTAGCGGAATGAATATATCTTCATCACGTGTTAGAATAACCTCTATGTCTTTACTTGCCAGTATCTTTTTAAGACGCCTCGATACATCCAAAACAACTTTTTTCTCATATAAGTTATTGTGTCCGATGGCGCCGGGGTCTTTACCCCCGTGGCCGGGATCAATAACAATTGTTTTTATCGTAAATCTTTTCTTTGCTCTTTCTCTAGGAACTTCAGGTTTTTTTCTTTCTTCAAAAAATAATTGGGTAAAAGATACAGGAACTACGATTAGCCCTTTATGTATACGTACCGGCGCATCGAGCTGCTTTATATTGTTATTATAAGATACCAGAGAACTTCCTAGATATAATCTTATCTCGAGATTAAGCTTTTTTAGCGTGATTATTTTAGAAAATGCATCCCATTCCCAAGCAAGATCATAATAAGAACACACCGGTAAAAGAGGCAGGTATCGTTTATTGTCCAGCTTTAGAGAAGACCTCAAGATTTCTTTACTCGGCGTTGGTCTTGCAAATCGAGCGCAACCTGTTATAAGTAAGGTGGAAAAAAGCAGAAAAATTATTAAAAATATACTTTGCTTGTATCGCTTCTGTCTTGTCATAAAAATTCGTATTCAGTACCTGCGTATTTGCATTTACTAAAAGTTGGTGGAGGTGGCGGAAATCGAATCCGCGTCCTTAAGTAACAAATAAGAGTATCTACATGTTTAGACTATCTATTGTGCTTTCCCTTTAAGTACCGATAGACAGGATTTTAAAGGGGCAGCTTTTGAAAGTTTAATCAGGTTTGTCAAAAACTAACCAAATCTGACGAGTCTGTTAATGACGTCTTTTAATTCCACAGACATAAATTAAAAGACGGGTTATCTTATCTTAAGACAACACTGGGTATGGGTGCAACTGCCCCAAAGACCGGATGAGAGATACCCTCACCAATCTTTGCAAGAAGTACATCCACACTTGCTGGAACTTTTGTTTCAGCGTTTATTTGTCTGTCAGGTGTTTAACGAGGCCTCCCGACAACCTCGGCATGCTGCTCTTACTAAATTAGCTTAAGTCGAACCCTGTCACCCCCCATATTTGTATTATTTTCTAAAACTCTTTACTTTACGTAATTGTCGCTCTGTTTCTTTCTTTTTTATCTTCTGGCGCTGATCGTACAAACGACGGCCCTTAGCCAGCGCTAATTCTACTTTTGCCTTTCCTTTGTTATTAAAATATAAACTTAAGGCAATTAATGTATACCCTTTTTGGTTCATTTTGCCGATAAGTTTATTAATTTGATTTCTGTGCAATAATAGTTTACGCACCCGCTGGGGATCAACATTATCATAACTTGCTTTACTATAATGACTTATATGCAAATTATGCAAAAATACTTCGTTCCCATCAATACGGGCAAAGCTATCTTTTAAATCAAGCTTATTTAACCTAAGTGATTTTACCTCCACACCTTTAAGCTCTAAGCCTGCTTCTATCTTCTCAATTATTTCATAACGAAATGCTGCCCTTTTATTAGTAGCAACAACCCTATTTTTCATAAGGTGAGATTATACCATATAAGGCAACCAATTGCAATTGGTTAAAGTTAGGCATGTGGAATCAGGCTGGCTAACAACGTTTTTTTCTTATTTATCGTGATTTTACAGTATGTTGCGGCTTGGCGGTATTACATTTAGTACAATTAATATAAATATCTTCATTTATCAGTTTGCAGCTAGGACACCTCCAGTGCTTACCCTTTTGAAGTAACTTCACCTGTTCCATCTTCTGTTTTATTTTTCTGGATAATAACATAGCTGTGATTACAATCCAGGTAACGACGGTAACCGATAAAACTGGAATGGCCTTAAACACCAACGAAAATACCCACACAACAATCGGAACACAACTATAGAGTAAACCCCGGCCTGATCTTCTTGTCCAGGTTTCACTCCAGCCGCCCACGGAAAAAGCGATACTCATGACAAAAAAAATACAACTTAGGATAAAAGACAGAATAAATAGTATATTAAAAATTGGAACTATCATCTATGGTTAGATTTAACTAGGTTACGAATATTTTCTAATCCCCTGGCAACTTTCTTATCTTTTTTTTGCCAAGGCCAATAAAACCGCCCAGATTACAGAATTCCTCATATAATAATCGCCGAAGCCAAAACTGCCGTCTTTGGCAATAATTACATCCGGCTGGTTCCAGGGACTTTTGTTTTTAACTGATAACGTATTCCAAACCTTCTTAGTTAGATTTAAGCCCTCTTTTACAAAACCTTCGTATATCGCCAAAGCTGCAAATGAATAGCAAACTCCCGGCCAAATATTTTGGGAGTGATAGGATTGAAAATCTTTTTTTCCGTTTTGGAAGATAGAATTTGTTGCTCCGTATGCTGAGGTATTCAACTTAAAAATCCATTTAATCGCACTTTTTATCCTATCTTGAGGGAACATATACCCTAATCCCAAAAGATGTGCATACCATTGACCGGCAAGCTGAGCGACCATGCACGAATCATATTTTTTCTTCTTACTTTTAGCTGTAATATAAAATTTACCGTTCCAGAGCTTTTGTTCAAAACTCTTACGGCCTTTAGCAAACCAGGTCATACAACGCTGCGCTGCTTTATTATCATTTAAAATCTCGGCGATATTTCTAAACGCAAGCAGGCTCGCTAAAAATATACCGGCGTTATAGGAACTTGCACCCTTAAAACCCCAGGTATCAAATGTTGTATCATAGCCTTCGTTTTCCGGTAAGCCGTCTACATCTTTATCAAGATTAAAGCTGAATTTCAAGGCTTGTTTAAGAGCTGGATACATTTCTTTTAAAAACCTTGTATCTTTATCCGCTAGATACGCACGATAGCATAATAGGATAAATTTAGGATTCAAGTCCTTCCAAAGCGGTAGGGTCGTGCCGTTGGACGCTAGATCAATACGTTCATAACCAATATCATGCGGGATATAGCCTGATTTGCGGATACTTTTTTTAAATAAACTCAGCGCTTTTTTGTCCAAAGAAGGAAATAATAATCCCATTGCAACCGAGGCATAAAAATAGACATCAAGCGTGCCCATCAAAGGACATATAAGCGGCGCCTCGTACATCGTAAAATCAGCGTTTTTCGTAAACCAGCTGGAAGAAAAAAGGGTATAAAGATTATTTAAAAGCGCGTCCTTAAACCAGGTTTCGATTCCCATATTGTCCAATATCGCCGGCAATTGAGATGTCTTCGCTTCTAAATCGTCCTTATGCCTATTTACATATACTGCAACATCTTTACTTTTTCTAAAACTCCGTTCATAAAAGTGTCCCAGATGATGCCGGGGAAAATACCAGCTATGAATAAAAGGAACTTTTTTGTGCTGCGCCGGCTTTAGCTTGAATTTTACGGCCAACGCACCACCTAACTCTACGCTCTGGCTTTGAGATGGCTGCTTTGGATTTGTGTTAGGTAGGCAGGCGTGTTTTTCAAAATATTCCAAGGCATCAAGTCCGATATGGGGCTCAAAATAAAAATTGTCTTTTTGCATGTTCCACTGTCCAAAATAACTGACCTCCCCTATATGTTTAGGCACCCCGATAAATACATCGCCCGCAGTAGTATCGTCGGCTAAGGGTTTTTTATGCAGAAAATTTATGCCCACAAGATTAGCCTCTTTTTCGACTACATTAAATCGGCCCACTGTATTTTTGCTGATCAGGTTTCTAGCTATAAAAATCAGCCCGATTTCTATCTCTTTTCTAAGCTTATTTTTTACTTCAAACTCAAAAATACATGCCGGAAGACTTGAATTCTTTACATCCCCGGGTATTAAAAAAGAGTAAGCGCAAAGGCTGATTTCAACCGGTAGATTAGTATCGTTATAGGAAAGATGGGCAAACGGAAAACTGCCGTTATAGTTGATGCCTTTGATCGAGTTATAATTTTTAATTTTTTCTGTCTGTAAAAGCTTACAGATTACGGCTGCCTGCGTATTTACATAAAGGCCAAAATGAAAGCCGGCAATGCCCTGGGCTTTGCCGATTTGATTATTTTTTTGATTTTTTATGGGGTTTGTCCAGTTATTTAGATAACTGATATAATCAATGGTGCCGTAGGGTGTGATTTCAAGCTTGCCCGCTCCGATACCGCCAAGCGGGACCCCGCATTTGATTTTTTGTTTGGAATTATAAATCGGCATAATTTACCCCTTTAACAAAATTATTTTAACAAGTTATAAAAAATAAGGCAAGGAAATAAAAGGATATCGGAATGGGTTTATCTTTTAAAATTTTTAAATAGAGGCTCCGACTAATTGATATATTGGTAATGGTTGTAGGTTTCGAGATAACGGAATTAGGGGATTAGAGCTATGTGTATCAAGGTTTGAGGATGAGAGTTCTTTATCAATCTTCTTTTGCGTATCTTCAATCAGCTGCTTTAGGGCCTTATAAAAATTGTTATCACGGTTATTGGCAGAGACAAGCTCCACAAACCTTACCATTCGCGCTTGTTCAAAAAATTCCTGATTTAATGCAAGATCATACTGATTGCGTATAATGTCTTCCATCCCTAGACGAAAATCTCTAAAAATCTTGGCTAGTCTGATATTGTCCTGCTCCATGTAATTTGTGAGTACAATGCTAAATGGGATGAAAATTTCTAGAATCATATCTAGATCTTTAATATCTTTAACCCAGACTCCGATATAGGAAGTACGACGGTCAATGCCATTAAATTTATTCTCTTTTCTTACTAACTGATTATAATAATAGTCGAATCGTCCCGGATTAAAAGTCTCTTTTTGCATATAATCATACATGGCCAGATGCGCAGCCCAGATATACTTGGAGGCCCAAGATAGACCTAAATTTATATGGATAGAATCATGCTCTTGGTTGCAATTGCTCTCAATCCCTACAGAAACTCCCCGCTTATCGTAACAAGGGCCAGGGGCAAACTCTGCTCCACCACTATCATTGTAGGCGCGGGCAATAAATTGACTTGCACTGCCGAGTATCGCCTCTGTTTCAACATCTGAGTCATATCGTCTTGTATAAAGCCCTAGTTTTTTTAAACCTTTAAAGATGTCAATAGTACGACTAATAGCAGTTGAATCTTGCCATTTGTTTTTTAAAGTATGTTTGATTTTATCTGCCTCATTAAAAGATAAATCTCCTATGTTTTTTTGTACTAACTGGAATGCTTCTAATAAAAACCAGTCGCGGTCCCCTTCTAAGATAACGGCATTATCCTGTCTTAACTTATCTATGGTTTCCTGTGCAACTAAAGCTGCAAAAAGATATTCAATGGGTGAAAAAAGGATTTCAGTTGGCACATCTCTTTCTATTAGCATATCTAGCATTTCGAAATGCATGTCATATTCAGAATAAAGCCTGTTTTTGAGTTGCTCTTTCCACTGTCCATTAAAATACTTAATTCCCTGCATTGTTTTCTCAAATTCCTGACCATGCCAGTTAACTTGCTGCATTCTATCGATAAGCGCATCGGCAACACGTGCGCCTATCCCGGATATTCCTCTTATAATCTCTGCTGTTAGCTCTTGGGAAACAGGATCAAGTGTTAATTCTTCAAAATCATCGTTTTCCCCTTTATCAATACGCGCCGCTTGCTCTTCATCCGGTCTTAACTCGTATGAAAATTCCTTCTTTTCTGAAGCTGATAAATATTGCGCTGCTTTTCTGCGTTCATCTAGGGTTAGATTTTTATTTACTGCAGAATTTCGGAAAACCTCAGCAAGGTTAGGATTATCGCGACCTTTTTGTTTTAAAACAATGGCTGCTTTTAATCTTATCTCTGGGTCATTTGACATAAGATCTTCTTCATAAATACCGTTATTATTTGAGTTATTCTTTACATCTTCTCCGTTAATCATTTTAAGATTATTTTCTGTAAAATTGAATTCCCGACACATACGTATAAGCTTTAGGAAAAACCCTTCCGGGGAAAATGGTATTTCCAAATTATCCACTCTAAGCAAATTTATTTCTTGTGGATTTGGAAATGTGCTTAACGACCGTTCTAATCTGACGAGACCTGTATGAACAATTTTACCTTCCTCAATCTCATATTCATAGCCACGAGCCAGTATAGTAAGGTGAATCCGGTAACCAGCCTTCTTAGATATTTCCTGTATCTGTTCCTTTAGACCTCTTATGAGATCTGGATCATAATAACGACGAAAAATAACTGAAATATCAATGTCCTCATCCTTGCCTTTTTTTAACAGGCCTCTTAAAAACCCTCCCATAAGATAATAACGCGTGATTATGCCTTCTGATTTATATCTTTTTAAAATTTCAAACACCTGCTTTAAATAGGGGCTAATTTTACCTATAATTTCTTCTGAAGATAAAAAGACAGAATCCATAAGTTCCCCTGGGAAATCAGTCAATTTTTCAAAGGCGTACGATTCATCTTTCCTCATCGATAAAACCACGCCTTGCTGAGGTAAAACGGTCTGTTTGAAAGATTCTTTCATATTTTCTATAGTTTTGCTTAAGGTGGTGGGAATAGTATCTTGTCCAAAAACATAAACCTTGCCACCGGATTTAAATTGTCTTGGATTTTTAAATGCATCGAATGTTAATGTCTGCCCCGTATCGTTTGAAACAAAATAAAATGATAATTTTCTATCTTTGGACAAACTTATATTATTATATTGTAAGATTCTGATTATTGCTGTTATGATTTCTTCTTTTTCTGAGACAGCATCAAGGTCATGCTGGGTATAAAATTGATAGCGTTTTAATAATGGAGCAAGATAACTCAGATCATCATCTCTTTGTGTATAGTCGTCATTAAAGATATACCTAGCCAGGGGATGTTCTATTGCCTTTCCATAAAAACCATTTTGATTAACCTCAACAAAATCTTTAATATCAGCTAATTCTATAAAATTACTCATCATCACTATCTGTTGTTTTAATACTCCTTCTCCCTGTGTCAAAAATTGTCCAATCGTACGATCAAACGCATATAACTGCTCATCATTTTTAAATTTTACGATTAAAAACCAATGAAAACCAACGTGTAATATTTCAGCAAATTCAATAAAACCTAAAACACCTAATCGCTCTTTTGCTTTTTCCGCCCAAACATCACAAACAGCATATAGATTGCCGATTTCATCTTGTTTTAAACCTAATTCATTATCGATGGTAAGTAATATTTCGTTTAGATTTTTCCAATAAGGAATAGAATTCACGCCCGATTCGCCTATAGGATAATCTGCTTTAATATCCTGATAGGCCTTTAAAATAATCTCCTGGGCTTCTTCTTTAGTATCAACGATCTTAAATAAAGATAGATCTTCCTTCTTAATCGTTTTTTGCGATACCATTTCCTTTTCAATCCAATCAAATAACTCCTGCCACTCTTTACCGACTAAAACAATGGGTACGGGTTTTATCTTTCGGGTTTGAATTAAGCAAAGTATCTCAAAAAGCATATCCAGTGTATCAATACCTCCGGGAAAGATGATAAAACCCATGCTATGCTTGAGCATCGCCACCTTCAGGGCTGAATTATATTGAAAATAAATAGTTTTATCCGCTTTCTCATTGTTAGCTTGTAGTTCGCCTTCGTCTAAACAAATATATAATCCCCTGCCTTGTTCTGATTCTCCTTGCTTCTGATATGCTCTGGCAATACTTGCAGCAACCCCTTCATTACCACGCCGAATTACCGAGATGCCTTCACCGGTAAAATAAGTCGCTAAATCAAGGGCCATTTTGCCGAATTCACTTTCTGGCTCAATTCTATTACCACCAATAATGGCAACAGATGGCTCAATTCGATATAGGCGACGGGAAGCCCGAAAAAGGGCATGGACAAAATTCATAATATTAACTTTTACCGGTTGCGGTTTATCCGTCCATAAACGAGCAAGATGTTCAAACGCCTCTTTTTCTGTATGTCTTAAGGTAAAAATCTCATCATCTAGTTTATCTATTATCCCGGCCTTAGCCCAATTATCTAAAACCTTCATAAATCCACCGTAAAAATCCTTGTTCACCAACACCATCGGGCGTTTAGCATGTGAATTTCTGCGGTTAAACGCTAATACCTCAAAAATCTCTTCTAGTGTGCCATAGCCACCTGGAAATACTGCTC
>Ga0180007_10002903_pt1 | contig 19826 bp, 19 predicted proteins | sample MM_PC_MetaG_FD_121122 | JGI IMG/M metagenome (GOLD analysis project Ga0180007, IMG submission 121122) | Groundwater microbial communities from the Aspo Hard Rock Laboratory (HRL) deep subsurface site, Sweden - MM_PC_MetaG | ecosystem: Environmental > Aquatic > Deep subsurface > Groundwater... | reverse complement strand
CCCAATATCGTCGCTCATTTTCCAAAACAGCTTGACAATGTAAGCACAATTTTGAATAACTCATTCGGCATGGTCGGAATCAATTCCGCCGTGATTGTCAAAAAATTTGCAGAAGAGAAAATTTGACCAAAAAGGTTATGGGTGCTGCTGCCAGCATGCCATTTAGTGAATATGGAGTAAACATGACACGTGGTGAAATAAAAGACGTCATTTTAGAAATAATTGCAGATATCGATGAAGATGCGGATATGGATGGTCTTAATCCGGATGAACCTCTGCGCGATCAGCTTGACCTGGATTCCATGGATTTTCTCGATATCGTTATGGAGTTGAGGAAACGCTACAAACTCCAAATTCCTGAAGCGGATTATCCTGAACTGGCCACGTTAACCAGCTGCGTCAATTACCTGGAACCCAAATTAAAGGCATTGTAAAAGTCTGCCGCCAAGGTCGTGAGGTCAGATCAATGAGTTATTTGGCACTGGATGGCGGTCGAGAGGTTTTCGTCAGACCGTCAGAAATTAACGACGAGTAAAACAGCCGGTGGCTGACTATTCTCTCATTATCATCGGCGGCGGCCTTTCCGGTTTAGCCGCCGGTATTCGTTTCGCCCGTTTCGGCGGCTCTGTTCTGATTCTTGAAAAGCATGCCATTCCCGGCGGCTTGAACTCCTATTATTTCCGCAAGGGCTTCCTGCTTGAAACCGGTCTGCATGCCATGACAAATTTTGCCGACCCCAGGGTCAAACGTGCACCGTTAAATCGTCTCTTCAGGCAGCTCAAACTTTCCCGCCATGACTTCATCACCCATGAACAATACTCTTCGCTTATCCACTTTCCCGGGGGTAACACTCTCCGTTTTTCAAATGATTTTTCCCTGCTGCAGGAAGAGATAGCCTCCCGCTTCCCCGAGGAAATAGATGGGTTCAACAGTCTGCTTGCCGTAATAAACGGATATGCTCCTTTTACTCCGAAGGAATGGATTTCCACCCGGGCCATGCTGGGCCGCTTTCTTCATGATCCGCTGTTGACCGACATGATCCTGCTGCCGCTCATGGTTTACGGCAACAGTGAGGAGCATGACATGGATTTTTCCCAGTTCGTCATCATGTTTCGGTCTATTTATCAGGAGGGTTTTTTCCGCCCGGACGGCACCATGAAAGACTTCCTGGCTCTGCTGGTTGATAAATTCACCTCATGTGGCGGAGAGATACGCTGTAACAGTCAGGTGGAATCAATTGCCATGACAGATCAGCAGGCCAGCCACGTAAAACTTGCAAGCGGGGAAACACTAACCTGCAATGCCATCATTTCAACCGTCGGCGCTCCCGGCACCTTTGCCATGCTCTCGCTGCCACGGCAGGAAGAAAAATATGCCGGAAGGATGAGTTTTGTCGAATCGATTTATATTCTGCCCCAGCAAGCAAAAAAAGAGGTGAAAAGCGACCATACCATCATCTTTTACTGCCTGTCGGATCATCTGCAATACTGTCAGCCGGTAGAACCCGTTGATACCAGCTGGGGAGTGATATGTTTTCCTGAAAATTTTCACGGGATGCCGCCGTCCGACTATTTTCAGATCCGTGTTACCCATGCAGCAAATTATGATCTGTGGAAAAAGGCATCATCCCTTGCGTATACGGCAATGAAGCAGGAGTGGGGGGCTAAATCCAGGGAGATTACCGCTAAAATCATTGGGAATTATCAGCAAAACATTGTATATGAGGACAGTTTCACGCCGGTTACCATTGAAAGGTTTACGGCAAAAGCCCGAGGCGCCGTCTATGGCAGTCCGGTGAAAATAAAGGACGGCAGGACCCCCTGCAGAAATGTCTTCATAGCCGGGACGGATCAAGGCTTTCTGGGCATTGTTGGTTCCATGCTCAGTGGGGTGACTATAGTCAATCAACATCTGTTAAAAGAGTAACTGCTGAGGTTGTTTAGACTGTAGTCTGTTAGGTATTTAGGGTAAAATCTGTTCACAGTTATGGCCGAAATTAAGGACCAGAGCGGGTTTTTCGCTAATTTTCCATCGCAAACAGACTAAAAACACCTACAGACTAAACACCTACAGACTAAACACCTACTCTCATGGTTTATCAGTCAATAGAAAAGGCAAAAGACAGTTACGACGTCATTGTTGTTGGTTCAGGTCTGGGCGGACTGACGGTCTCCAATCGTCTGGCGCGGGCAGGGCATCAGGTTCTGCTGCTTGAGTATCACCATCGGCTTGGAGGGCTCGCCACCTGGTTTATGCGTAAAAACCATATCTTTGATGTCTCTCTCCATGGTTTTCCCTATGGGATGGTTAAAACATGCCGTAAATACTGGAATGAGGCTATCAAGAACTCCATCGTCCAGCTCAAGAATATCGTTTTTGATAATCCCCAGTTTTCATTGACAACGACCTTTGACAGAAAGGATTTTACCCGGATCCTGCAGGAAAAATTCGGCATTTCCGGCACGGTGATCGATGACTTTTTTGTCACAGCGCGGAAAATGAACTTCTATGATGACCTGGCGATGAGCACCAGGGAACTTTTTGAAAACTTTTTTCCTGGCCGCACCGACGTGCACCGGCTGCTCATGGAACCGATTACCTACGCCAATGGTTCAACGCTCGATGATCCGGCCATTACCTATGGTATTGTTTTTTCCAACTTCATGGATAAAGGTGTTTTTACCTTTCAGGGCGGGACGGACCATCTGATAGGCATGATGAGTGATGAACTGGAAGCCAACGGGGTCACCATCTGCACCCGGTCAAAGGTGGAACGTATTGTCATTGAAAAGGGCAGGGTGAAAGGTGTTATGGTGGACGGCAGGGTGATAAGCGCACCCTGCGTCATTTCCAACAGCGGTATTACCAACACCGTTGACAGCCTGGCCGGCCGGGAGGCCTTTCCCGATGATTTTCTGGCTGAATTCGACAAGGTCAAAATCAATAATTCCAGCTGTCAGGTCTATATCGGCATTAAACCGGGCGTGTCTTTTCCTGATGTCGGGGATCTTCTCTTTACCTCAACGGCGCCGGAATTTGATTCCCTTGAGCTGCGTGATATGAAAACAAAGAGCAGGACTTTTTCCATCTATTATCCCCGGACGCGTCCTGCAAATCCCGACTATACGGTTGTTGCCTCCATGAACGGCAATTATGATGACTGGGCGGATCTTACCGAGGAAGAGTACAAGGCTGCCAAGGAGGAGATGATCGAACGTTCACTTGTTGATTTCGAACGTTACATACCGGATATCCGCAGCAAGATCGACTGGCTCGAGGCCGCCACGCCCAAGACCTTTAACCGTTATACCCTGCACACCAAGGGAACCTCTTTCGGGACAAAATTTCCCGGCCTTGACATCTCCCGCAAAATTTTCAAGGTTGTTCCCGGCCTCTTTCATGTCGGATCGGTGGGGATTATCATGTCCGGCTGGCTGGGGGCCATCAATTACGGTGTGATTGTGGCAAATGATGCTGATGCGTTTCTGAGAAGTTGATCATGTCTGAATTTACGGGACAGAAAGTTGTTGTGACCGGCGCAACCCGCGGCCTTGGCAGGGCCATCTCCCTTGCATTTCTGCAGGAGGGGGCGACCGTTGTGGGCCTTTACGGCGGCAATGCCAAGACGGCTGAGGATTTTCAGAGGCAATGCGTGGCCTATGGCGATCTTTTACAGCTCTATCAATGTGATGTGAGCGACTACCAGGCTGTTGAACAGCTTTATGGCCGGATCGAGCAGAAGTTTGACACCATCGATATTCTGGTCAACAATGCCGGGATCCGCCGCGACTCCGTGCTTGCCATGATGAAAGAGGATGACTGGCGGCGCGTCATTGATGTCAATCTTACCGGTTCCTACATCATGGCGAAATTTGCGGTCCAGCTGATGATGAAGCAGAAATACGGGCGTATCATTTTTATCACTTCCCCCATGGCCCATATGGGTTTTGCCGGCCAGGCCAATTATGCCGCCTCCAAGGCCGGCCAGATAGGTATGATGAAATCGCTTTCCAAGGAGACGGCCAAAAGAAAAATCACAGTCAATTGTGTGTCGCCGGGGTTTATTGCCACAGAGCTTATCGATGATCTCAGCCCTGAACAGCTCAGTGAGTATAAAAAAATGGTGCCCATGCGCCGTTTCGGAACACCCGGTGAGGTGGCTGATGCGGTTCTCTTTCTTGCTGGCCCAAAGGCGTCTTACATCAACGGCGCGGTGCTGGATGTTAATGGTGGACTCTAAGGATTTCATATTTGCCCGGATTCCCCACCGTCCCCCCTTTCTCTGGGTGGATAAAGTGGTGAGTTTTGACGGCGACAGTCTGATTGCTGAAAAAAATATCCCTGCTGACCTGGATATTTTCCAGGGGCACTACCCCCATTACCCGATTATGCCCGGCGTTATCCTCTGTGAGGCTGTTTTCCAGGCCGGCGCCCTGCTCATCTCTGAACTTCTCCGGCGGGACAATAACGGTGAAAACGCATCGGCAGCAAGGGGAGTTCCTGTGTTGACCCGGATTAGCGGCGCCAAATTCAAGCGGGAGGTCAAACCGGGTGAAACCATCACCCTTGAGGTCAAGCTGAAGGAGCAGGTCGGCGCTGCCTGGTTTTTAAAGGGCAGGGTTCTGGTGCATGACAAAACAGCAGTCAAAGTTGAATTTGCCTGTGTATTGTCAGACGTCATGAATCAGGACCAGGAAGCGGGCAAATCCGAATGAAAGACTTGCAAGGGGCCTCGGCCATAAAAAAGCGGAAATGGCATGCAACCCAGAACCAGGAACTTGACGAATCATGAGTTTTCTTAGTTTACAGGATAAAGTTTTTGCCGTTTTCGGGCTGGCAAACAGGAAGTCGGTTGCCTGCGCCATTGCCGCAGCGCTGGTCGAGGAAGGCGCCGAGGTCATCCATGTTGTCAGGAGCGAAGAGAGGCGCAAGGCTGCGGAAAAGCTTTTCCCCGAAGCAAAAGTATTCATCTGCGATGTGGAAAATGAGGAAAACATCATCCGGGTGCGTGATGAAATTGCAGCGCACCTTGCCGGGAAAAAACTGGCAGGCCTTGTGCACTCCATTGCCTATGCCAATTACTCTGAAGGTTTGAAGCTTTTCCATGAGACGCTGAAAAAAGATTTTCTCCAAGCCGTAGATATCTCCTGTTTTTCCTTGATATCACTCTGCAATCATTTCAAAGAACATTTTGACCGGGATGCCTCGGTTGTCACCATATCGATCTCCAGCACCAGGATGGCGGCGGAAAATTACGGTTACATGGCGCCGGTGAAGGCGGCTCTGGAATCATCCCTGGCTTTTCTGGCCAAAAGTTTTTCCGCTTTTTCCCGGGTGCGGTTCAACGCCGTCTGTCCAGGACTGCTGAAAACTTCGGCTTCTGCCGGTATCCCCGGTTATGTGGACAGCTATCTCTTTGCCGAGACGGCAACGCTGCGCAAAGCCGCCGTGCAGACACGCGAAGCCGCTGATGTGGCAGTCTTTCTGCTGTCGCAGCGCTCCTCTGGCATGACGGCCCAGTGTCTTGTGGTTGATGCGGGGATGGGTATCAATTATTTTGACGCAGATATCGTCGCCAAGGTCGTTGGTTGATCCGCTATGCGTTATCGCCGAGTCTGCCTTTATCCGCCCGCCTACGAGGCGCCTCCCCATGTGGTTACTTCAGAAACGCTTGAGAAGCGGCTCGCTCCGCTCTATCACCGTTTAAAGCTGCCTGAGGGCCGTCTGGAACTGATGAGCGGCATACGGCAGCGGCGGTTCTGGGACAAAGGCACAAGGCCGAGTGACGGCGCAGCCATTGCCGGCCGGAAGGCCCTGGCGCTTGCGGGTATTGATCCCGGAGAAATCGGCTGCCTCATATTTACCTCCGTCTCCCGCGACATGCTTGAACCGGCCACGGCCTCTTTTGTCCACCATCAGCTGGATCTGCCTGAAAAATGCCATGTCTTTGATATGTCAAACGCCTGTCTCGGCTTTCTCAACGGCATGACAATGCTGGCCAATATGATCGAACTGGGGCAGGTGAAGAAAGGAATTATCGTTGCCGGGGAGACCGCCGAGAATCTCGTCGAAACGACCATCCAGCATTTGTTGGCCGATGAGTCCGTCACCCGTAAATCGGTGAAATCAAGTTTTGCCTCCTTCACCATTGGTTCCGGCGCCGTTGCCATGGTGCTGGGAGACAGGGAGGATCATGATACAGGTCATCTCCTCTGCGGAGGGGCGATTCGGGCCAACAGCAGCCACAATAATCTCTGTCAGGGTGGGAACAGCAGCAATGAGGGCATTCTGATGGCCACGGACTCGGAAGAGCTCATGAAGCGGGGGGTTGAGACCGCTTTCCTCACCTGGAGGGATTTTCAGGCAGAGCTGGCATGGCCTAATAATGCCATCGATCATTTCTTCTGCCATCAGGTCGGCCGTGCCCATGCGCAGCTCCTGTTTGATACATTGCAACTTGATTCAGAAAAAAATTTTGAAACATTACCGTTTTGGGGTAATGTGGGATCGGTATCCGCTCCATTGACCATGGCTGTTGCTCTGGAGCAGCAGGTTCTGCGCGCTGGTCAAAAGGCTGCCCTTCTGGGCATCGGCAGCGGCATCAATTGTCTCATGCTTGGCGTGGAGTGGTAAAGAGAGCGGGTAGTGGTGTTCGATGACCTGATTTTCACAACAAAGGAGAGAGATCATGACTGCACAACAGGGGAGATTTAGACTTTTATTTGTTGATGACGTCCCGGCAAATATCAGAATTCTGGCGGAGATGCTTCAGCCGGATTATGATGTCATCTTTACCGATAATGGCCCTGCAGCTTTGAAACTCGCAGCAGAAAATCCACAGCCGGATCTTATTCTTCTTGATATCATGATGCCCGAAATGAATGGTTACGAGGTGTGCAAAAAACTGAAGGAAAATGAAGCTACCCGGGAAATTCCGGTGATGTTTATTACCGCCCTCTCTGATGAGGAAGATGAGGCCATGGGCCTTTCCCTCGGGGCAGTGGATTATATCCGCAAACCTTTCAATATGGCCATTGTCAATTCCAGGATCAAGACCCATCTTGACCTCAAGCAGTATCGTGATGATCTGCTGAGAAAGACCGAGGAGTTGATTGCCTTGAATGCTCAACTTGAAAAGGAAATTCAGGTGCGGAAAAAAACGGAAGCCATGGTGCAGGAGCATCTGGGCTATCTCCAGCAGTTGATCAAGGAACATGCATTCCCATCTTCTTCCCGTACCAGCTCATCCGGCGAAAATACCTCGGGCTAGAATGACAGAGTCGCAATCCATTGTTCATGGCTATCCCTTTTCCCCCTGCTCCCACCAACTTCCTGATGGCAATACCCTGTCCTATTTTGATGTCGGGCAGGGACCTGTTGTGGTCATGCTCCACGGCAATCCCTCCTGGTCGTTCTTTTATCGCAATCTTGCCGGGCTCCTGAAGGAAAGATACCGGGTGATTGTCCCGGACCATCTCGGCTGCGGACTTTCCGACAAACCGCAGGATTACGTCTATTGTTTGGAAAACCACATTGCCAACCTCGAGCATCTCCTGGGGGCTCTGCAGATAAAAAAACTATCCCTTGTGGTGCATGACTGGGGAGGCGCCATCGGCATGGGGTATGCTGTCCGGCATGGTGAGAAAATCAACTCCCTGGTTATTTTCAATACCGCTGCCTTTCGTTCTGCCAGGATCCCGTGGCGTATCAGGATCTGCAGGACACCGCTGCTGGGGGCGCTGCTGATCCGCGGTCTCAACGCCTTTGCCGGTGCGGCAATTCACATGGCGGTTGTGAAAAAGATGCCCGACGAAATTGCCCGTGGCTATCTGTTGCCCTATGATTCGTGGAAAAACCGCATCGCCACCTTGCGCTTTGTCCAGGATATCCCTTTGTCAGAAAAAGATTCCTCTTGGCGGATCTTAACGGAAATTGAGCAAGGACTTGCTTTTTTTAAGAATACCCCGATGCTGATCTGCTGGGGGGGCAGGGATTTCTGTTTCAATGACTATTTCTATGAGGAGTGGCGGGCAAGATTTCCACGGGCTGAGTCCCATTACTTTGATAATGCCGGTCATTATCTGCTTGAAGACGCCTTTGACCGGATCGGCCCTCTGGTTGAAAAATTTCTGGCGGAGAGTGCGCCTTCCCGGCAGAACAGTTCCTTGTAAATTATCAATTGCCCATTGCCGTTATTGCCCATGTCATACAACATTGCCCAGACCCTTATTGCCGTTGCTGCAAAATTTCCTGAACGTACAGGGCTGATCGTGCCCTCTGAAAATGGATACAGGCGCTGGACTTTCGGCGAACTCCAGGCAAACAGCGCGCGTTTTGCCAATGTGCTCGCTGAAAGTGGAGTGAAAAGAGGGGATCGGGTCATGCTCATGGTCAAACCCTCCATGGAATTTATCTGTCTCACCTTTGCCCTTTTTCAGATGGGAACCGTGGTGATATTGATTGACCCGGGGATGGGGTACAGAAACCTGCTGCGCTGTATCGGTTCTGTCAGGCCCACTGTTTTTGTCGGCATCGGCAAGGCCCATTTATTCAAAACGATTTTCCGGCAATCCTTTAAAACCATCAGGATTTCCCTGTTGGCCGGCCCGGGGTTCTGGCCCTTTGCCAAATCACTGGCTCGCCTTGCCGATCATGCCGGAACAGAATATGACATGGTTGACTCAGGCAGGGATGATCTGGCAGCCATTATTTTCACCACAGGCAGCACCGGCCCGCCAAAGGGGGTTCAATATACTCATGGCATCTTCTCAGCCCAGCTCCAGTATATCCGCGATTATTACCGTATTACCTCCTATGACAGAGATCAGCCGGCCTTTCCCCTCTTTGCCCTTTTTTCAACGGCGCTGGGTGCATGCGCCGTTATCCCCGACATGGACTCGTCCCGCCCCGCCCGGGTTGATCCGCAGAAATTCGTCAAAACGATACAGGATCATGATGTCACCTATTCTTTCGGCTCTCCCGCCATCTGGAACGTGGTCAGCCGCTATTGTCTCGAAAAAAAAATAACCATCGGCGTGAAGAAAATTCTCATGGCCGGCGCACCTGTGTCAGGTGAACTTGTCGAACGGGTTAAAAAAATCATGGCCCCGGGCGGGGAGGTTTTCACCCCTTACGGGGCCACTGAGTCACTGCCGATTGTCTCGATCACCGGTACGGAAATTGTTACCGAAACATGGCCTCTGACGAGAAAGGGTAGGGGCGCCTGTGTCGGCCGTCCTTTGCCTGGCATCGAGATACAGATCATGGAACCAGCTGAAGGTCCGGTAAAAAATATGCGCGATGCTACGATGCTTGCTCCAGGGGCAATCGGCGAAATCATTGTCAAGGGGGATGTGGTCACCAGGGCATATGACCATAATGACCTGGAAAACAGCCTTGCCAAAATCACTGATGGCGAATCATTCTGGCACCGCATGGGCGATATGGGATATCTTGATGAAAAGGGACGTCTGTGGTTCTGCGGCAGAAAAGCACACCGAGTCCGGACCGACCGGGAGACCCTCTATACCATCTGCTGTGAGGCGATCTTTAACGAGCACCCGAAGGTCTTCCGTTCAGCCCTTGTCGGCATCGGAAAAGCCGGAAGGCAACTGCCGGTGTTGATTGTCGAACCAAACGAACGGATTGCCGATGAAGAAGGTTTTTTCGTGGAACTGGCAGAACTTGGTCGTCAATGCAGCTTGACTGCGGGTATCAGCCATTTTCTCATCCATCCGTCATTTCCGGTTGATATCCGGCACAATGCCAAGATCTTCAGGGAAAAACTGGCAGTGTGGGCGGCGGAAAGGGTAGGGGAGGCCGTTTGATGAAGAGAGTGATCGTCACCGGCGGCGGCGGTTTTGTGGGCAAGGCCGTGGTGCGCCAGCTCGTCGCCCGCGGCATCAGCACCACCGTCATCGGCCGTAATCATTATCCCGATGTGAGCGAGATGGGGGCAACGGTTGCCCGGGGCGATATCCGTGATCAGCAATTTCTCAAAACCGTTTTCAGGGACCATGATACGGTTTTTCATGTGGCGGCCAAAGCGGGTATCTGGGGTGATTATCAGGATTATTTTTCCATCAATGTGCAGGGCACGGAAAATGTTCTTGCCGCCTGCCACAGCAACGGCATCAAAAGACTGGTTTATACCAGCACGCCAAGCGTGGTGTTTCGCAGCGGGGATCTCGCAGGCGTTGATGAAAGTGCTCCGTATGCCGACAGATTCCTCTGTCACTATGCCAAAACAAAGGTGCTGGCGGAAAGAAAGGTTCTGGGGGCAAACTGCCGGCAGTTGCTGACCACGGCGATACGACCGCATCTGGTATGGGGGCCCGGCGATACCAATCTCATTCCGCGGCTTCTTGCCCGGGGCCGCAGCAGGCAGCTTAAGATCGTTGGTTCCTGTGAAAATCTGGTGGACATCTCCTATATTGATAATGTTGCCAGGGCCCATCTGCTGGCGGCCGAAAATCTTGAGAATTCGGCAAGCGCTGCAGGGCAGGCCTATTTCATCTCCCAGGGGGAGCCGGTAAATCTGTGGAACTGGATAAATGACCTTTTTGCCCGGCTGGAAATTCCGCAAGTGACAAAGCAGGTCAGCTTTCGCAAGGCCTTTGCCGCAGGTTTTGTTTTTGAGAAGCTCTACTCTTTGCTTGGGAGAAGCGAGGAACCGCCCATGACGAGATTCCTGGCTGAACAGCTGGCGAAATCCCACTGGTTTTCCATCGAAAAAGCCAGGCGGGATTTAGGTTACAGCCCGGAGGTGTCGACTGCTCAGGGTGTTGATAGGCTGGTGGCATGGCTCAGCAGTAATCGGGGTTAGGTGATCCTCGCATTTTCAACCATCCCGGTTTGAGGGCTATCTTTGCCCTGTTGCTCTGCTACGAGATTTTCAAGGATCTCTTCGCACCGCAACTTTTTGTGTGAAATTAAGGCCTTGATCCTGATGGGTGTCTGGTGCAGCAGGTATTTAGTTCAAAACAAATTTTCAGATTATAGAAATCGACCTCAAATTTTTGTGATATGGGTTACTTCAGCTTCCAAGGGAAGGACCAACGGAAAGATAGTGACAAGGTCCCTTCAATTCAGGGAATAGTTAAATGGCTATAGTTTGTTCTTATCCAAAATTCCCCCGACATTTATTGTCAGATCCCTTCTGCTAACTGGTTTCATTAGAAATCGTTCAATTCCGATCTCTTTGGCCTTGACCTGAGGAATTCACGGACAACTTTTTTAAATTGCCGCTTTTCCTGATCGACCTGGTAATTAAGGGCGCGCATTGTTTTTTCATTAATCAGGTTTTCGACCGGCGCCAGGGCCTTTTTAACTTCAGGATATCTGGTTACTATCTGCTGACGGACAACGGGGGCGGCATAATATGGCGGGAAATAAGACCTGTCATCCTCCAGTAGGACCAGATCATAGCCCTCTATCCTGCTGTCGGTGGAAAAAGCGGTAATCACATCAACCTGCCCTTTCCTGACCGCTTCATACATAATTGCCGGATCAAGGTTGAGAACTTTTCCAAAAACAAAGCCATAAGTCTTTTTAAGCCCTGGGTAACCGTCCGGTCTTTCTGAAAATTCAGCGGTAAATCCAGCCCGCAGTTGGCCAGCAGTTGGCTACAGGTCGGATATGGTCTGCCAATTATTGTCCCTCCCGTCTTCCTTGCGGACCGCCAGTGCATAGGTATTGTTGAAACCAAAAGGATACAGCCACTCAAACCCGAATTTTTCCAGGTATTCTTTTTTGACCAGTTCGTAGACATTTTCAGCGCTTGAAGGGCGATTTTTACTTTTTAATATTGCCAAGAGGGCTGTACCGGTATATTCCGGATACAGGTCGATTTCACCGGCGAGTAAGGCGTCATGACAGATCATTGTACCGCCCAGGTTGAATTTTCTTTCAACTTCCAGATCAGTGGAATTTTCGATCAATTGAGCCATTAACTCCGCAAGTATCATCTGCTCGGTAAAATTCTTACTGCCGATCCGAATGACTTTGGTATCTTCATCCTGCGACTGGTCATACATTGTCCCGCCGACACCGATAAAAATAAGGAGTACCAGGGGTAACACCGAGACAACCAGACCGGAGTTGCCGGACAACACCGGGATGTGGCGCCTTTTTCGACTGTCCATACCCCAGGCGAAAGAAGATATGGAAAAACTGACATATAAGGCAAGTAATGCCGCAGGGACAGCCCCCAGCATAATGAGCCTGTTGTCGGCTAACGACAACCCCCGGTTGACAAATTCACCCAGTCCGCCTGCCCCGATAAAGGCGGAGAGTGTGGCAATACCAACACTGATGACCGCTGAAGTTTTGATACCGGCAATTATCACAGGCATGGCAATGGGAATCGTGACCAGCCGGATCTGTTGCTTCCTGGTCATACCCATCCCTTCGGAGGCCTCCAGGAGAGAGGATGATACGTTTTCAAAACCAGTCACAGTGTTCTGGATAATAGGCAAAAGAGCGTACAACACTAGTGAGATAATGGCCGGAACCACTCCTATCTTTCCGGTGACGGTCAGCAGAATCGCCAGCATGGCAAGACTCGGCACGGTCTGGACAATGCCGGCAAAGCTGAAAACCATGGTGCGTAGCCATTTGCTTTTAACAATGAATATACCCACAGGAATTCCGAAAAAGACGGCAATACCGACGGAAACCCCTGTAAGAAAAAGGTGTTCCCGTATCCTGATGATGAGTTCCGGCAACCTTTCGGCCACAAATTCGACACTCATCATAAGGCCCTCTTGAATTCCTGAAGATGTTTTTTGGGAGAGGCAAGCAGTTCCTCGACAAAAGCGGAAGCGGGACTGACAATAATCTCTTCTTTGGTCCCGATCTGTTCGAGCCGCCCTTCATGCATCACGGCAATTCTGTCGGCCAGAGTAAAGGCTTCAAAAATATCATGGGTGACAAATATTATGGTTTTTTGAAGTCTCTTTTTTATATCCAGAAGCTCTTGTTGCAGAAGTTCACGGGTCACGGCATCCAGGGCGCCAAACGGTTCGTCCATGAGCAGTGTTTCAGGATCGGCTGCCAATGCGCGGGCCACACCTATCCGCTGCTGCTGCCCTCCTGAAAGTTCATCAGGATAACGGTTGCAGAAATCATGGGGCTCAAGCCCAACGAGTTGCAGCACTTCGGCAGCCCGTTTACGTCTTTCGGAATCGCTCCAGCCGATCAGGCGGGGTACCAGGGTTACATTTTCCTCAATAGTCATGTGCGGGAAAAGACTGATACTCTGAATCACATAACCGATTGACCGCCGGAGCTGTATCGGCTCCTTATCCCTGATATTCTCACCGTCGATTTCAATGACACCTGAAGACGTATCGACCAGCCGGTTAATCATCTTGAGCACGGTGGTTTTGCCGCTTCCAGAAGAACCTAGAAAAACAAGGGTCTCTCCCTTGCGCACTTGAAAGGAAACATCCTTTACAGCATGAAAGGAATCGAAATATTTATTCACGTTTTGAAATTTAATCATGGCAACGGAGATACCTTAGAAAATCCTGTACCGTTTGGGAACAGTCGATATTGCTCCTTTTAAACTCCCCGATCACAGATGCTGGTAGAAAAAAAGCGGGCAGGGGTGAACAGCGGCAAGATGATCAGACCACTTCCCTGCAACAAAGCAGAATAGTGGCCTTAAAAATAAAAATTGCTGATTTTACAATGTGTTACCGGTGGTCTGTTCAACAGTTTCCGGTATCTGGCCGCTGTCTTTTTTCAGACGACAATTCAGAAAAAAGAGGCGCTGGGCGCAGCCATGACTATCCAGACATTTGGAGATTACGCCAGGTGGCATCACTACATTCACGCCATCATCGCTGATGGGTTTATTCATGGATAATGGTTCGTTCTATTTAATTCCACGGGCTGATATGATTCTTATCAAAGGTGAATGGGGGTATACCAGGAATGAGAAACATATTCTTTACGCCGTAATAACACTTACAGAAATAAGTCAACTAAAGAGTTCTTCGTTCGAGATATTTTTGGATTAGAAAAAAAAGCTTTCTCCTTTCATGCTATATTATGCTTTAACTTGCCATCCATGGTACCCTGAACCTGCTGCCGTTCTTCGTAAAAGTCAAAACCACTCCAGATGCCGATGGACTTGAGGATGGAATCCTGGGGGTGAAATTGCCGGAATATCTTGAAATAGAGAGCGGCCTCCTTTGAATTGATTATTGCCCCGGGATGATCGTGTCTGAGACGGGCTAATTCTTCGTCGTCAATTTCCTTTTCCGCTAATTGCTCGCCCAACGATTCGCAGCCTGCTCCCTGGGTATATTGCACCTTGTAACGCCAAAGGATTTCATCGGGCAAAAGACCGCTTTCGGCAAAGGCCTGACGGAAGATCCATTTTTCGATCTTTGCGCCGTCTTCCTGCTCTTTGATTTTCAAATCAGCCGAAATCCTCATGGCCAGGTCAATCATCTCCGTATCCAGAAAAGGCACCCGCAGCTCCAGGTTGAAATACATGCCCATACGGTCGGCCCGCTGCAGATTGATATTGTGGAGAGTGTCGATGCATCGTTTGCATTCTTCATTCACCTTGGTCAGGGGAAAATGCTTCATGTAGTGGTAGCCGGCAAAAAGTTCATCAGCCCCCTCTCCAGTGAGCACCACAGTGACATATTCGGCTGCCAGTTTACAGGTGAAGTAACAGGGTACGGCACAGCGGACCAGTGACGGGTCATAGCTTTCGAGTTTGTGAATCACCCGGTGCAGGGCCTCGTAATACTCGTCTTCACTGAAGGCCAGCTCATGATGGGTCGAGCCAATATGGGCCGCAGCCAGCCGGGCTGCCTTAAAATCGTCGGACTCATTGCCGAGCTCGTCGCGCATACCAACGACAAAGGTGTGGAGGTGGGGGATTTCCCGGGCGGCAATAGCAGCGATAATGGAGGAATCAAGGCCGCCGCTGCAGAACGAGCCCACCGGCACCTGCGGATCGGCCAGCAATCTTTTTTTGACGGATCTGGTAAAGGTCTCGCGAATGCGCAGGCTGATTGATTCAGCATCGGTCAGCGGTTCTTTATCCACCGCCGGTATCCGGTAATAGCGAATAAAACCGTCTGTCGGAGTATAATAATGGCCCGGCGGAAATTCATGTACCTCTTCCACCCCTGCCAGACTCATGGCCCCCAGCTCCGAGGTGAAATACATGACGCCGTCACGGTAGCCGTAATAAAGGGGCTTGATTCCTATGGGATCACGGGCCAGCATGAAGGTATCCCGGTTTGTGTCGAACAGGGCAAAAGCAAACATGCCGTCCAACCCCCGCACACCGTCAGGGCCACGCTGGTCGTAGAGGGCCAAAATAACTTCGGAGTCGGAATGGGTCTGGAAAGGGTAACTCTCTTTAAGACGGTTACGAATCGTTTGAAAATTATAGATCTCGCCGTTAGCGATCACTCCTATAGATTTATCTTTACTGAGAATGGGCTGGTGGCCGTGGACCACGTCGACGATCGATAGCCTGGTGTGTCCCCAAACCATATTATCATTGCTATGAATACCTCGGTCATTGGGGCCTCGATGGGTGAGAGCGTCGAGCATTAGGTTGATGGTCGCTTCGTCATTTTTACCAAAACAACCGGCAATTCCACACATATTTTCTTTTCCTTATTGGTTATTTTTCTACAAATCAGAAACTTCTTAGCGTTTATTTAGCGGCTTCTTACCACTTTCTGGCTTCTTATCGGTTTCCGTGATGTTGACGTAACGTTTTTTCGTTTAGTGACAGTTAGTTACCTTTAAGGTCAGAGTCAGTCGAAGGGTGCTCAAGACATTTTTGATGCGTGTCTAATAATTTCTGGACGATCTCATCAGCCGAAGCATTTATAAAAAAAAGTTCTCCATCATTGTCTGTGACCGTTACGGCTTGAAAGGACAGCTCTCAACAGCTATCTCAAAAGGGCACTTGACTAATAAACCAAGGAGTTGTGTCTTGAGAGAGCATCTGTCCATTTTTTTACCATCCCCATAAAAGTTTGCGGGAAATCCAGCCGGTGGTTCCATTCTGGTGCCTGACTTTAGCCCACCCCCCTTGATCTGTGTTATGGTGCGAAAAACCACCCCATATTTGGCCTGAGCTACGATTCGATATTTCGTTCCTGGTCCGCTTCGGATATTCACTATCTTCTTTTTCACAGCCATATGGCCTTTGCTGGAGGTGAGCGGTGCATATACCCAACCCGAATCATTTTCAAAATCTCTCACCTTCAACCATTTCCCCTTGCTGTGAAGGACCTGTAGGGGAAATCCTCTGCCAAGCACCCATTTTACTTTGGATGTCGTCGATGGCGCAGTCCGTAAGTTGACTTCATTAGCACTAATGCTGACCATTCTTGCCCAGGAGGAAACAGGTAGCAGCAAGACAAGTAGACAGAGTAGAAAAAAACTAAACTTCGTGTTCATTCGGAGTTCAATGTCCTAGCCTTTCATCGAGACTCTTTGACTATCTCAAAAATTCCAACCAAACTATGGCCCATACCGGTACCCGGAGCCAAATCCATCTCTAATTTGCGCAGGGAATAACCAAGATGAGGCTCGATGATATTGGCCCGTGGATCACCATATTTAAGCAGTCCGGCCACCTCCACAACCTGGCGCATGGTATGGATGGCCTCAATCAAAGGTTCCGGGTAATAGGGTTCTACCCTGGTTGTCAAATCGCCGTTGTTAAAACCAGCCAGCATGGCTATGGTATGCTCTATAAGCGTATTGCTGCTGGTAAAAAAGGATTCGAAAAAAGCGTTTAAATGGTCAAATCCCTGACGGGGCACAAAATCCACCAACAGACGTTCGAGATCCGTGCGGGTGTAACTCTCAAAAAGCGAGTTAATGGGTAATCGAAGATCCGGGCAGTGGGGGTTGTAGTCGCCTGTCTCCAGATGACGGCCAACCATGATAGAGCGATCGAAAAAAGTAACCGGGCGAATAGTGATACCGGTCCGCTCTCGTACTTGATCGATTAGGGAGAGAATCTCGCCCTTGGTCATCAGCCGCAAAGGAAAGGCAGGGATGTCTTCCCTGTTCCGTTCTTCCGGTGGGTAGATATATGAGATCCGGTAGTCCATAAAGTATTCATCGTCTGCCGGCTTATGCCAGAGATCTTGCCATTCGTAAGAATAGCGCCCCAACCAGTCACCGATAAAGATGGCCTTGTCCGGGGCATGGCAACATATATCACTGATGATCTTCACTGCCTGTTCATCATGGAAATGGCTCATGGTGCCATATGAGGTCAGGTAGATGTCAAAGGGAGCTTCGTCTTCCTTAAAGGTCAGACCATGGTTGATATCTACCTTTTTAAAACGCATCTTGGGATTGTCGCCATAATAGCGCCGTGCCTGCTCGAGCAGATTATCGTTGATATCCACACCTAGATAGTCCTGGAACATATCAGGGGTGATGGCCTGGTGGATATGATCATAGAGAGCTGGGTCTTTGGATGTGACTGCCATGATCAATTCAAAGCCATCGCCACTACCACAGCCCAGATCAAGAATCCGCAATCGTTCTAGGCGCTTACGCTTGTGATCAATTAACTCGTTAAGAACCGGACGCAGGAAAATGCCAGTAAGTTGGTCCTCCCAGAATCTGCGGACATTATCATATTTACCAGACAGGCCACTGGCCCTCTCGTACCTGCCAGTGCCGGCTGCCTGATCGTATGCCTTTATTTCCGCCATTTTTTTGCCCATTATTTTTAAGATTTACTCATGCAGGTCATCTAGGAGGCTGTCCGAGAATAGTTGCCTAAGCTGCCTTGAGCCAATCCAGCACGGCAAAGGCGTCCACGCAGTGGGTGTCGGCGCCGATCTTGTCGGAAAAATCCTGGGAGGTGGGGGCGCCACCAATACATATCTTCACTTGATTGCGCATTCCTTCTTCTTTAAGTTTTTCAACAACCTCCTCCATATTGCGCATGGTGGTGGTAAGCAGGGCGGAGAGACCAAGGTATGGGGCCTGGGTCTTTTTGACCGTGCTGATGATCTTGTCAGTGGACACATCAACTCCCAGGTCGATCACCTCGTAACCGGCACCCTTGAGCATGATGGCGACAATGTTTTTGCCAATATCGTGCAGATCGCCGGCCACCGTGGCAATAACGAATTTACCCTTGGACTCCACCCCGGCCTTGAGAAGATGGGGGGTGAGAAGGTCCATGCCGGCCCCCACGGCCTCGGCCGCAGCCAGCATGTCTGGTATGAGATATTCACCGCTTTCAAATTTTTTACCGACTTCTTCCATGGAGGCGGTCAAGCCCTCAATGAGGATATCGCCGGGATTGATTCCCTGTTTTATGGCCTCTTCCACAAGCTCAATGACGGCCGGTTGGCCTTCATAGCCTTCGTCAAAGCCATCATCTTCGGCCTCAACCCGGCCCTGGATCACATTAAGGGCTATTTTTTCAAGTAATTCTGCAGACATTTGTCTTTTCTCCTTGGTTAGTTTATTTCACTCATGCGGATGTTGCAGAGTTCCATTGTTTGAGTTGGGGCAACAACCCCGGTATTTCGCTAAATATCTGTTCAACGACGGGTGCAGGTAGGTATTTGGCCGGCCTGGCCTCCAGTTCTTCCATATAGGCCAGGGCCTTTTCCAAAACCTGGTCATCCGCTGTCTTGGCTTCAAAGCGGTACGGTTTCGAGACCAGTCCGGCCCTGACCGGTTTTCTGGTATGGCGGGTAAAGAGCTTATGGTTGGTAGCCATCACCTTGCGAATCATCTGCATCGTCTCCTGACTGGTTTTGTCATCGATGACGGCAGGCCGCATGCAATGCTTGGCAAGACCCACCTGTTCATTATCCAGTACGGCCTGTAAAGGACAGAAGGTATTGGTCCGATCGAGCAGACCGAAAGCATAGTGGATATACTGGGCGCCGCTTGCCGCCATGTAGAGATGGGAAAAGAGTTTTTCAAAGGTAGCCTGCATACCGGGCACCTTGCTGTTGCCCACTCCGCCGCTTGAGTAACAGGGGAGTTTGTAGAGCCTGGCCATCTGCACGCAGTCCAGGTTGTATTGGTTGAACTCCGGGCAGCCGTAAAGGTCGTGGAGGTCATCAAGCCGGGCTCGTACCGGCACAGAGCCATAAAGAACCGGTGCGCCAGGTTTGATCAACTGGGTCAAGGCAATACCGGTGAGAATCTCGGCATTGATCTGGGCCACCATACCCGCTTCCTGAATGGGAGCGGAGGAACCGCCCTGGGGAGAGGAGGAAATAACCAGGGGCAGCCCCTGCTCCACAATAGCAAAGACCTTGTCGGCAGTATCGTCCACCAGTTGCAGAGGGCTCTTAAAGACACAGGCGATAAAGGAGAGTATCGGGTTCTCCCGTAACTCTTCCGCTCCGCCGGCAATGATTTGGGCCATCCGCACCACATCGCCTAAGGCATCCAGGCTGGTGAGCCCGGCCTGGACATGTTTGGTGATATTGTTGAGGCTGGCAAAGAATTTGTTGACGTCATGGTTATGCTCATCAATTCCTTCGTCCTGGATATTTACCGGTCGGATAAAGAAGTCGAGGTGTTCCAGCTGCTCGCAGAGATGAGCGGCCCGGGCCAGCAGCTTGGCAGAGCCACGCTTCTCGGTATATTGGGGCAGTTTTCTGCTGACCGAGGGGTCGTCTGTACTGACGAATTCTGTAAGTTCCGTATCAAGCCAGACATTGGCCTCTGAGCCGGTCCCGAAATAGACGCGGGGTATTTCGGCATCCAATGCCAGGCGATTACGCGGATCACGGGCACCCAGCACCACCTTGGAAGGCGCCATGGCAATGGCCGTGGTGATG
>Ga0180007_10002902_pt1 | contig 19827 bp, 18 predicted proteins | sample MM_PC_MetaG_FD_121122 | JGI IMG/M metagenome (GOLD analysis project Ga0180007, IMG submission 121122) | Groundwater microbial communities from the Aspo Hard Rock Laboratory (HRL) deep subsurface site, Sweden - MM_PC_MetaG | ecosystem: Environmental > Aquatic > Deep subsurface > Groundwater... | reverse complement strand
GTGCCAGATTCTTGGCAGGTCGCTCGGGTTTCTTTGGACACCCTTGCCTTTGTCTGTATCTTCCCTCCTTTAAGGGTGATAACGGGGTTCTCACCCGTTAGGTATTAACCATGCTTGGCGCACCCACTTAATCAAACGTCCATCTGATTAAGTGGATTTGTAACCCCTTCACGTGCCCATTTAAAAACCTTTAAGAATTCATAAAAATATTTCTATTGACTTTTTAAATACGTAATGTTATGGTTATTAAACACAGAAAACAAATAATATGTTCAACAAAAACTATTTACATAACCGCTATTTCGGGTCGTTCGGCGGAAGATATGTGCCGGAAATGCTTATCCCCGCGCTCGATGAACTCGAAAAAACATGGCTCGATGCAGAAAAAGACTCTGCTTTTGCCGCAGAGCTCGCTCTTGCGTATAAAACCTTTGCCGGCCGGCCCACACCCCTTCTCTACGCGGCAAACCTTACCAAACGGCTTGGCGGTGCAAAAATATATTTAAAGAACGAAGGCTGCGCGCACACCGGTGCGCATAAAATAAATAACTGTATCGGCCAGGGCATTCTCGCAAAAAGAATGGGGAAAAAAAACATCATCGCCGAAACGGGCGCCGGACAGCACGGGCTCGCTACCGCGGCGGTCGCAGCAAAATTTAATCTCGGCTGTAAAGTGTTTATGGGAAGTCATGACATCCGCCGGCAGCAGCCAAACGTATTCAATATGAAAATCCTCGGCGCTGAGGTTGTTCCCGTAACCTACGGCAGTAAAACCCTTAAAGACGCGGTGAATGCGGCATACAAATACTGGATTACCAATCTCGGTCACACGCACTACCTTCTTGGATCTGCACTCGGCGCGTACCCGTATCCGCTCATTGTCCGTGAATTTCAGTCCATCATCGGGAAGGAAGTACGCGCACAGCTTCTTGAGGCGGAAGGGCGGGGGCCCGACTATTTAATTGCATGTGTCGGCGGCGGTTCAAACAGTATCGGACTATTTTATCCTTTTATCGGTGATGAAGCAGTTTCGCTTATCGGCGTGGAAGCCGGCGGGAAAGGAATCGGGGCAGGTGAAAATGCAGTCCGTGTCACAGAGAATCCCGATATCGGTGTGGTGCAGGGATACCGTTCTTATTTTTTACAGGACGATAGCGGCTGTGTAATGCCCACCCATAGTATCAGTGCAGGGCTTGATTATGCGGGAATAGGCCCCGAGCTTGCCTGGCTTGCCCACGAGGGCAGGATTGGCTTCAGTTCAGCAAGCGATACTGAAGTGCTCGAAGCTTTTAAAATTCTTGCTTCCGAAGAAGGCGTTATCCCCGCGCTCGAGTCTGCCCACGCGGTCGCACACGCGCTTAAAATAATTCCTGACCTGAGCCGTGATGCAATCGCGGTCATCGGCATTTCCGGGCGGGGCGATAAAGATATTTTTATTACCGCGAAGGCGCTCGATAAAGAAAACTGGTATACATTTCTGCGTACGGAGTTGACGGAATGAGCACATCACTCGATGTTCTTAATCAAGCCGGATCAAAAAAAATTCGTCTTATGACGCATATTGTCGCGGGATATCCCGACTATGCAAAGAGCCTTGAAACCGCGCGGCTTATGGCAAAATATGCAGACGCGATCGAAATACAAATTCCGTTTTCCGACCCTATGGCGGACGGGCCGACAATTATGCGGGCCAATCAAACCGCGCTTCAGGCTGGTATCAGTACCGAGGACTGTTTCCGTCTCGCTCAGACGCTGATAAAAGAATGTACTATTCCGGTATTATTCATGAGCTACGCGAACATTCCATTTCATACGGGGATGGAAAAATTTATTTCCCGGTGTGCGGCAATAGGAATTGCGGGGTTAATTATCCCGGATATTCCGTTTGATTCGAACAACTACGGTTACTTTGAAATATCCGTGAAGCACAATGTCGCGCCGGTATATGTGGTAAGTCCTGATACCTCTGCAGACCGCCTTAGTAAAATAGTACCGTTTCTCCGCGGCATGGTGTATACTACACTCAAAGTCGGAATAACCGGTGCCGGCACGGTAATTAACGAATCCGGTATGCAGTTTCTCGGTACTATCCGCAGATATACACCGCTTCCGGTCGCAGCCGGATTCGGAATATCAAGCGTGCCGCAAATTTTAAGCCTCACCGGCAAAGCGGATATTGCAATCGTCGGCAGCCGGCTCATTGATATCTACGATCAATCAGGCCTCGCGGGAGTAAAGGATTTTCTTGATGAGTACCGCAAAGGTACTTGACTTCGGCAGCACCGCTGCCGGTCTGCGGTGGAGCAGTTTATTCAAAAAAGAATTTCAAAAATTTTATCCCGGGACAAAAATAGAAGTATTTCCCGATACTTCAGGCGACTATCAGGAAATACTTCAGACAGAACTTTCAAAACCAAAAACTGATTTTTGTCTTTTCAATCTTCCAATCAGCGGGTTTACTGCAGATCTCGCCGAAAAAGGCATGTTTTTCCCGATAAATAAATTTATACCGCAGAAATACCGGGATCAGCTGCTTTCAATAGGCCTTGATCGTCTCAGTATCGGCGGTAATACTTTTTCAATAGCAAAAAACATCACCCTCGGTCTTTTGTTTTTCCGGCATGATATTCTGGGGGAATACGGATTTAACCCTCCGCTCACCTGGAAGGAGCTCGAATTCCAGATGACTGAAATTACCGCACACAGAGGAAAGCCTGTGCAGGGTTTACTACTGCGCGGCGGGTCCGAACTCGGGAAAAGTTTTCTGGAATATCTGTGGTCAAACGGAGGATGTCTTTTTGACCGTGAAGGAAACGCGGCACTGGAAAATACCCGTATATCTGAAGTGCTCGAATTTTTTATTCGATGTATAAGCAAAAAACTCATCTCCAAAGAAACACTGTACCAGGAATCATGGAAAACACGTGAGGATTTTTTATCAGGCCGGAGCATTTTCTATAATCATAATTCTGATATGCTTAGTACATTATCACGTGCGCATAAACAGGGAAACAATTCTATTTCCTATACGTTTACTCCCGTAGGCCCCCACGGAACACATTCCCTGCCCTTGCCCGAAGGAAGTTGTTACGTCGTTCCCGCAAACTGCGGACATCTGAATGCAGCGGCGGATTTAGTGAAATTTTTAGCAATGCCTGAACAGTCCGCTTCGTTTTACCGGAAATACGGACATTTATTTCAGCGCTTTGATGAGCCTCTCGGAAAACGCGGAAAATATAATGTAATTTCAGACAGCCGGATCGGTCGCATCCTCCGGGAAAACCGCTGGCCGGCTTTTGATATACTCCGCTTCCCCGGTCTGCTCCCATTTCTGAATGAAGTTATCAGGCCATGTCTGGCCGGCGAGACGCCGATCAGTAAAACTCTTTCCCTGCTGAATGACGGATTATGCCGCCGCTATCAGGAAAAGGACTATCCTTCACCGGTGAGAAGCTGTCTTGCATATATCCGTGCGCATTATCAAAGAAATTTCTCACTGAGTACAATGAGCGAAGCGGTGGGGATCAGCACTTCCTATCTTTCACATTTGTTTACCGATACGGTCGGTATTCCCGTCAAACAGTTTTTATTATCCTGCCGCCTGCGCGCTGCAGAACAGAATCTCCGTGACTTCCCGGAAATGCCCGCAGGCACCGCCGGTGCGAAAGCGGGAATTGACGATACCGGGTATTTTTACCGGTTATTTAAAAAATATAAAAAAATGAACCCGGAGGAGTTCAGGAAACAATTCCAGCAATGATATACCTTCAGGGAAGGCGTTTTCCCGATCACTTCCATATATACATATACCGCTTTCAAATGACTCAAGTATTTCAATTGTTTTTTTCAAACTTTACAGTTTACGTAAAGTTTTGACTGCCGTATGATCTCCTGGTAATACAGTGCTGATGGTTTTAGGATCCTTTTATAGGTTCCGGGTTCTATTTGTATCAGACCGTAAGGGTATGTTGATCCCAGGTGTAATTCGTAATTATCAAAAGTTGACCAATGATAATAACCGGATACCTGTACCCCTTTCAGGCTGGCTCTGTTAATAGCATCCAAATGATCGAAAATACTTTTTTTCCTGAAGGCATCATTCAGTGTACAGCAGCCGTGTTCGGTAATAATGAGCGGCCGCGCATACTTTTTGTAAAAAAGTTCTAAGACATCTTCAAGCCCCTGAGGAAAATACTCCCATACCATATCATGCTGACGGCCCATTTTATCTAATACCCCGGGGGAATTTATTTCGAGAATCGGATGCCAGGTAAAAGGTACTCTTCCGTAGTAATTAATTGCGACAAAATCCCCGACAGAGAAAAGTTTATTGACGTTGTGTATAAACAAAGAATTCAATAATGCAGTAATAGGTTTTGAAAATATAGTTTCCGGATGAAAGAGAGTCGCATTTTTTGTAAATCCTGCTCCTGCAGCCGAATAAACCGGATGCATTTTAATCATTTCATACGCTGCTCTGTGACTACTGGCAAGGTTTGATAAACTTCTGCGGAATTTGTCCATACGTGCGGAACTGTACGGGGGGAAATACCCGGTAATGTTTGAAAAAAAAGCATACACATACGGTTCATTTATTGTATTCCATAAGTCAACTAAATCACCGAAATGATCAATCATCTGTTTTACATAGTTGCAGAAAAGTGCGGGTGAATCAGGATTGAGCCATCCTCCTAATTTGGAAAACCAATTCGGGTTTGCAAAATGGTGAAGAACTACCATATTGTGAAGTCCGGCATCTTTTAACAGTCCCAGCAGTGTGCGGTAATGCTGCACTGCAGATATCGAAAACTGCGCCCCGGGTTCTGATTGCAGGCGCGACCAATCCATACTCATTCGATAGGAATTACCCAAAGATGCAATTAAAGCAGCGTCTTCCGTGATGTGATGATCGTGTTTAATATTGTGTTCGAGACAAGTGCCGTCTTTTCCTTTAAGCCCTTTCCAGTCATGAAAGGACGAGGGATGTAAGGCGTCTTCGATCTGAAAAAAAGAAGTTGAAGTGCCCCAAATGAAATCATCCGGAAAATTATATTTCATGTCTGCAGAATACTATCGAGTATGTTAAAAGTCTCAGTATTGCCGTCCTGCAGATATGAGTTTACATTTTCCCGGAACCTGTCGGTGTCATATAAAAAAGCTTTTATAAAATCGGCCGTAAAACTATTAAAATGCCGGCCGTATCCGAGTTTTTCGATATATGCTGCATTGACGAATTGTTCAAACTGGTCTTTAATCGGAACAGCACAGACCGGTTTATGTAAAAATACTGCCTCGCTGATGAGGGAGAATCCGCCGTTAGTCACCACCGCATGTGCATTTGCAAGATCATCAATAAATCCTTTTTCACTGAATGATTTAAGCAGTACATTGCCGTGTTCTTCGTCAACATTAAAACCATATACCCTGAACTGGTGATCAGCAACTTTCTGTAATACCGGGATAAGGTCAGTCTGACTGGATGATGTCTGATACACCAGTATATGACTGCCAACAGAGGGAACTGCGGCTATGATTTCGTCCCGTATTATCGGCGGAATAATCCGGGTATTTTCTTTTTCGATCTGGACAGAAAAAAATGAGGTAATGAGATAATTTTCGCAGTAAGGTACTTTAAATTTAATTATGTTTTTAGCAAGTAAGTAACTATTCTTTTCAAGAAAAGGAATAGCAATATCAATACTACACCGATTTATTACCTGCATATTATCGATACTCAAAAGCGGTATGTGATGAAGCTTGGCAAAAAAATACGTAAATGATTCAAAATCGGAAATTATCAGGTCAGGTTTATAATTCTGATGTACTTTATAAAACTGCTTAATATTGGTCAAGATGCTTTCCGGAGCGTTTCCGAGTATTTGAGTAAAGGATTTAAACTTCTGCAGTTCGCCGTCATGGTAGGATAAATGGAATCCTTCAATACGGTAGAGTAAACCCGGAAAATCATTTTCCAGAAATGTGTATGCGCGGTCGCTGGTGGCAATTCTGACTTCATGTCCGCAGTCAAGGAGGTGCCTGATAATTACCTTACTTCTGGTTGCGTGGCCCATGCCCTCGCTGGGAACACCATAGAGGATTTTCACTCTGAGTCCTTATTTATCAGTGAATGAAAAATTGATGAAAGTAAATGATGATCTGATCATCATATCAAATATAACCATTTCTTCAGCGATTTCTCAATATTGAATAATTCTTCGCTTTGCACATTTCCTATCTTGGTGAGTATCAGCGCTGTATCGACCAAAACACAGCCTCGTTTAACAGCCGTAGGTACATTCAGGCCAGCGGCCTTCCATTTGCCCAATAAAAATTCTCCATCTGAAAGATTGTGAATCCTGCTCGTCAGAGGAACAATGAAGACATCTTCGTATTTACCTCCCGGCAAACTGACAATAACAGCCGGCCGTACTTTTTTTGCTTGAAGATCAGTGAAGGGATAGGGGAATAATACGATGTCACCTCTTAAGTAATTCACTGTATACCTCGTCTTCCTGGTTATCCCATATTTTATCAAGAGACTTCTGTCCAAGAGTAAGAAGAAATTCATTCTCTGTAGTGTCTTTGTTTATTTTTTTGCCGATATCTTCAGATATTATTTTCAATAATTGAATTTCTTCTCTCAGATCGAGGCATGTAATTGCCCGGGTTAAATCAGTGATTTTCAACGCGACCGACATGTTTCACCTCCAACCAGCGATAACCATATTTTATCATCAATCATCTGTATGTGATGCAGAGAATTGTTTATTGGGTGTAGTATGTGGCTTTCTTTCTTAGTATATTCCAATATATAATGCAGCACTATTAAAGAAAAACAGAACTGTCAGAAAAAAAGCAGTTTTGTACATAAAAAAGCATAATAATTCTTGCGTTTCGTGGTTTATCAACGTATAATTTAAGCGCCATTCCAATTCAGGAGATACGAAATGAAAATATCTGTTATCAAATTCTTTCTGCTATGCACTACACTCTTCCTTGCGGCGCTTTCCGCGCAAGCACAGCCCTCGCTTCAGAAAACATATCCCGAAAGAAAAGACGCTAACCACCGGCATAAATATGACTATTCTACCGTGCTCACTATCGTTAAAGACGGGGTGTGGAATGCAGTAATAGCCGTCTCTCCTGATGCCCGGCCGGCGGCGCGGTATGCTGCTTCAGAATTACAGACATATCTCGGGGAAGCAGCCGGTTCAAAAATTACAATATCTGAAAAACTTTCGCCGGATAAAATTAATATTTTAGTCGGCAGCGGTTCTCTCATAACAAGTGCGGGAATAAATACCGTTACTCCTGCGGTCCGTGATTCTTTCATTATCAAATTTTTTAAAACAAAATCTGGTGAAATCATACATGTTCTGGGAAACGATGACCTTGTAAAAAGTCCTGAAAAACTATCCAACAGCGGTTCCTGGGAAAATTTGTTTGAAAAAGGAACACTCTTTGGGGTGTACGATTTTCTTGAACGGTATTGCGGTGCAGGTTTTTATTTCCCCGGATCCTTCGGAACCGCAATTCCCGTACAGAAAAACATCGTAATTCCCGCAATGGATATATATGAAGCGCCGGATTGGATTTTCAGAACAACAAGTCCCTGGTCACGTTCCTTTGCAGCTGTTGACGGCATCAGCAGAATTCCCGGCGGGTATCCGCACACAGCTCCTGAATATGTTTCCTGGGTTCATCGGGAAAGACTTATCAACCGGCATGAAACCCGGTTTATTCCCCGTTGTCATGGCCTGACCGGTCATGGCCTTATTGAACGTTTCGGCAAAAGTAATCCTGAATATTTCGCGCTTTTACCCGACGGCCGGCGTGATAATGATCTGACAAAACAACATCCCGGTCAATTATGCTATACCAGCCGGAAAGTGGAAGATGAAGTAGTCGCCGATATTGTCTCATTTAATAAAGGCGAACCTGCTGAAAAAAGAAACATCTACCGTGAAAGATGGAAGCGCGCCGTCTGGGATCCGAGTTTCTGGCAGCCCGGCTTCGTGAATGTTATGCCTCAGGATAGTTTCGGAGAACATAGTTTCTGCAGATGCGATTCATGTAAACCATTTTATACTACGGACGGCAATTATTCAGATTATATCTTTGGATTTGTCGCGCGGGTCGCAGAAAAAGTAAAACTGGCCGCACCGGAAATGACGATCACAACCATGGCGTATGCGAGCTATACGCATGTTCCTTCAATTAAATTTCCGGATAATGTACGGGTAATGCTCGCACTTATGGGACCATGGGAGGAAAAATACCCCGCACAGCAAAAAGAAAACGATGCGTTTATTCACGAATGGAATCAAAAAATGGGCGGAGGCCGTACGATTTCTTTGTGGACATACGTCAATGATTACAACCGGGGAATACCGCCGGGAGTACCCCCTCTTTCCGTGCGGCAGATATCGTCGTACTATAAGCGTAATGCGCCGTATATTCTGGGAACCTACCAGGAAAATGAAATTCAATATCGTCTGCATCAGTATCTGAATAATTTTATATTTTATAAAATTGCGTGGGACAACCAGGCTGATACTGAAAAACTATTAGCCGAACACTACAGTAAAATGTTCGGACCGGCTGCTGCAGAAATAGAAAAAATCTTTAACCGCCTTGAACATGTATGGACTAACCGGGGCATTTCTGAAATTAAAAAAACTCCCGCAGGGCCCATGCTCACCCCGCATACTGACGATGTGCTTTGGAATAAAATCTACTCAGCGGCATTGCTTGAAGAAATCAGCGGATTATTAGGAACAGCCGAGACGAAAGTTTCAAGCGATAAACTGATCGCCGGCAGGATTGTGTACTTTAAGGAGCATTTTTTTGGACCTTTATTTAACAGCCGGAATGCATATTTTTCAGGAAAACGTGAAATCGAAGATCTCGTTTTTTCGGCACCGGAAGTAATGGATATGGAAATCCGGGTAAACGGCACCGCTGATGAAGATGCATGGACGAATGCGCCGCGCTACGGTCTGAAGCCGCTTACACAAAAGTCCGCACCAAAAGTGCTCACTGATGTGCAATTCCTTTACGGTAAGAAAAATTTATACGTTTCAATAAACTGCAGGGATGATCTCGTTGATAAAATGCAGTATATGAAACGGCCGGCGGATGATACAAAGATATGGCAGGATAGTTCAATAGAAATTTTTCTAAATCCCTCAGGTGACCGGAGAACGTACTATCAGATGATACTCAACCCGGCGGGGAGTTTTTCAGATCTGCAAATTTCCGCTCCCGGGCAATACGATTATTCCTGGACCAGCAAAGCAAATTACAAAACCAAAATCACCGAAGAAGGATGGAGCGCCGAAATTGCCGTTCCTTTTGCGTCAATTTATTTTACACCGAAAAAACACGGGATGATGATAGTAAATACAGGCCGGTCGCGGTACATAAAAAATGATCCCTCCGCAACTGAACTGCAGACTTTAAGTCCGTTTCTCCGGGGTAAATTTCACGATCCTGAGAATTTCGGCGCCATAATTTTTTCGGATGAAACCGGGGTCAATCCGCGTGAAAAAAATTATATTACTAACGGCAGCTTCGAGAATTACAATGGCGATTTCGTTCCGGACGCATGGACGATTGAAAAAGGATGGAGCAGCGCGGTAATTACGGTAGTAGAATCTGACTTCATGCAGGGTAGGACATGTATAAAAATGTCAAGCGAGGAAAACTCCGATGCTAAGCGTGTGCTCGTTACACAATATATTGAACCTCTAAAACCCAATAAGCTGTATCAGGTAACATTTTTTATCAAAGTGGAAAACTTTGAGGTTGATCCGGCGCAAAAATATTCGGGGGCATACGTCAATGTGTACGGCAGTCCGGGTAACCGCTTTTTCCCGAATGAAGCAAACTGGCATAAAAAAGATACGGACTGGAAAAAGGAAAGTTATACGTTCAAAACTGCGGATAAGGCGACAGAAATTAATTATGTGCGCGTCGGATTTATGGCGGCCAAGGGAGTAGTGTATTTTGATGATGTCCGTCTGAGAGAAGCAGAGTAGAAGATCCGGGTAGAAGCATACTTGCGCATTGAATATTTATTGAGGCTATGCCATATGACGGATTCTATTTGGATGAAATAGCGGAACAAATTTTCAGGTTCTCTACCCCGTCCTTAATCGTACAGGATAGCGCAGTCTTTCCGGCTATTGCCTCAAGAAAATGCGCCCATTCTTCATTAAATCCGGAACCGGCGGATACTGATACTGCTTTTGTTTTATTTTCCGGCAGATAAATATCTATATTTTCGGGCTTTGTATAATCATACACCGCACGGCCTTTTTCACCGATAATGTCTATTATTGCCCTGCCTACTCCGCATACCCACCCGGCTTGAAGAACACCCAGGACACCGGAAGAGCTCCGCACACAAAGTACAGAGGAGTCTTCTACATCGGTGCCGGGAAGGCGTCTGTTAACCTGGCAGGAGTACGTGGTTATATCCCCGAAAATATACCGGAATAAATCAACGGAATGCGAACTCGTATCTATCATACAGCCGCCGCCTGCTATGCTTTTTTTGCTGAACCACTTATCTTTCATGTTAAAAGCCGGACCGCAGAAAATATTTGTAAAATGAACCGGCGCTCCGATATCTCCGGAATGTAGTATATCCCGGAGTTTTTTTATTGCAGGCAAAAACCTGTGCCGGAAAGCCGGCATAAAAACTCTTCCGGATTTTTTTACTGCTTTTTCTATAACCCGTGCAGATGCCGGAGTATGCGCTAAAGGTTTTTCACACATGACATGAAGTCCGTTTTTTAATGCGGTGCACGCAGCTTTTTCATGAAAAGCGGGCGGCGAACAGATTATTACTGCTTCGCATACAAGCCCTGCGCAAAGCTCGTCTATTGATGTAAAAATTCTTACATTCAGCAGGTTGTTTTTTTCTGCAAAACTTCTGCAAATTTCTTCTGAGACATCACAAAGTGCAGTAACCTCACAGTTATTATGACGGACGGCATTAAGGTGACTGACTGCTATGCCTCCGCAGCCGATGATTCCTATATTCATAATGAAACTCCATTGTATACGCAAACAGTTAAGGCATGTTTGCCATATGTAAAAGCGGTATGCACCGATGCACCCATTCTATATGTTTAATTCACGTAAAAAATCAACAGCTTTTTGAATATCTGCTCCGGGATCAGCTCCGGTTTCCCGCTCAATGGTAAGGTATCCGGAGTACCCGATTTTTTTCAGCGCGTCAAGATACGCAGCCCATTTTACCTGCCCCTGTCCCAGGGGTACTTCGCTGAATAACTTTCCAAAATCAAATCCTTCTATGCCGCCTTCCGCAAACGCATTGTATACCTCAGCGGCGTTTGACGGCGCAAGTTTTATTCCGTCTTTTGCATGAGTATGGACAATATACGGTTTAAGAATATCTACTGCTCTCACCGGGTCATCTCCGGTAACCATGACCAGATTTGCCGGATCGAGATTTACACCGATACCCCGCTCATTTACCTCAATAAGAAAATCATAAAGTTCCCGTGCAGTCTCGGGCCCGGTTTCAATTGCAAACACTGTTCCTTTTTTATGTGCATATTTTCCCAGCTCTCTGCAGGCATCACGCATTGTTTTATACGCAGGCTTTGATTTGTCCTGTGGAACTACACCGATATGTGTGGTGACAATCCGGGTTCCGAGATCAACTGCCAAATCAACAATTTTCTTTGACATTTCAATTTTATTTTTTTCCCGGTTTTCGTTTTCGTTTGAAAAACCATGCCCGCCCAAATCTCCGCATAAAGCTGAAATTTCTAGGCCAAGAGATGCGATAAACTGTTTGAGTTCCGCACGGCTGTTTTTATTTAAAACATCAGGACTCACCTCGCCGGTTACTGCGTATAGCTGTACGCCGTCAGCCCCGATTTGTTTTGCTTTTTTCAGCGCGTCTCTGATAGGTAGTTTAAAGGAATCAGCAATTACTCCGATTTTAAAATTCATTTACACATCCTTGATCTCAACCTCTTTTTTTTGTTCAGCTGACTTGTAAAATGCATCAAGCGCAGCCTGGGAGCCGATAACGGTTTTAATATCCGCCTTACTCTGTTTGTTGTCAAGACAGCAGCTTACGAAATCTTCTTCTTCGTTATGAAATATGTTCCGGTCGGGTATTGCCGCAGTTTCGGTAAGTAAAATTCCCTGTTTTTGGAAATAACTTGTAAAACTTTTCAGATAGGTATGTCTGAGACCTCCTTTATCGCCGATAAAATCTATATACATTGCCGGTTCATTAATATTATGCGCCCAGGCTCCGTCAAGTGATATGGTTGTTTTTGCCGACCTGAACATTCCCGATGCAAATTCCTCTACATCATACACGCCATTATAATCAGGAGGACCTGCCCACATACTGAGAAATGCATATTCTTTCATGCCTGAGCCTAATGAGCCGTTTGTTACTGCATTTACCGAGGTTAGTTTTGGAAAATCAAGGCAATACAGTACGAGATCAAGAAAATGAATGCCCCAGTCAATAACAACTCCGCCTCCGCTTTTTTTCTTTTCCGTAAACCATCCGCCTAATCCGGGGATACTTCGGAATTGTTTAAATACACAGTGGACGTGGTAAATAGTTCCATATTCACCCGCCGAAATGCGCTTTTTTATAAGATTGACATAATCGTTGAAACGGTTAACTACGCCTATCACGCACAGTTTTTTATTTTTTTCTGCTGCGGTTTGCATGTCACGCGCTTCTGCAACGGAGAGAGCGGCCGGTTTTTCACAAAAAACATGTTTACCCATGCCAAGCGCTTCAACCGTAAAAGGTTTGTGAAGATAATTAGGCAGGCAGATATACACCGCATCAATATCAGGGTCTTTATAGGCATCACGGTAATCAGCACTTGTTTTCTCTATACCGTATTTCGCTGCCAGGTGTTTAGCTTTTTCTTCGACTATGTCAATAGCCCATATTATTTTAGCCCTGCTTACCTTTGAAAGATTTTCAGCATGAGTGTTGCCGATGGTGCCCGCGCCGATAATGGCTATATTCAGTTTTTTATTCATTTTTATCTCCAAAAAAAATACAAATCAATAATATTCTAAAGAACTCAGTGACGTAACTGCTGATTTTCCCCGCATCTTTCGTAAAACCTTTATGCATGATCTGTCTCTGAGTAGACTATTTTACTCCATTCATCAAACCTTTCAGGATGATTTTCACATGTATGTGTATCAAGCAGAACAATTTCAAGCACGCATTTGTTTTCAACTGCGGCGCATACGGTTAAGCGGATGTATTTTTTTAATTCATCAGTATTAAATGTACCCACAAGAAAAGCGGGATTTGGTTTCCACATAAAAATTGCTTTGTCTTTTATTTTTTTTGCGCAGGTGTGCACATCAGCCCAAGGCGACACTGAAATTCTGCGCAGATGCGGGACTGTTAAAACAAAATCAAGTTTTTTGGTAACATCATCACAACAGCCGTATCCATTCCAGCCAAAGGGTTCTAAAAGACGCTTTTCATAAGGAAAAACAAATTCTTCATGCATTGCCGGAGACGCAACTGCCATTTCCTGCGCCTCAGCCCACCCCCATAACTGATCAGGTTTAAATAAATCGTTGGACGGATAGTTGCTGATTGCATTCATATAGCCATGACCGCTTGTATAAATAGGCGTGGTGTCCGTATTACAGCTTAAAAGTTTAAGTCAATGTATTGTTTAAGAATACGGTGGTGTCCTTCTTCGAAAAAAGCCATTGCATCATGTACCATGTGCGGATTATCCGAGAAATCAATTAATGTTTCTTCTAGTCCTCGTAAAGTTGTGTATTGTTTCATTAAATGATAACTGAAATCAGCAACTCCCTTGACCCGTATGTCCAGAATATCGCCGAAGAGATCCTGAAAAAATGCGATTTGCTCTGCAGTAGATTTTTCATCATACACAATTTCAGGATAGCGAAGTTTTTTTAAATCATTGTACTCTTTGATAACAGGCTCAAAAGCATATGCACCGCGTGAGCTGTCGCTGTGTTTGAGCAAAGGCGCAACACCCCATCCTGTGGTGGAAAATGTTTTATTTACCACCCATTCTTTTTCAACAACATTATCGCTTACAAAATGTTCTGCCGCATATATACGCCTGCGCAAACTATTTTCAATATTCCGCATATTTTGATCTAGACATTCAAGGTTTTTTTCTGGAATTAACTCGCACCACGACCCTTGAGGATCCATATTAATGAGAATACCTGATGTCTCCATGTTGTTGTGACGAACCCAGCGCATACGTCTCTTTTCCATTTCAGGCCGGTTCGCAATAAAAACTATTTTATGGGCTAAATTTCGTAATATTTCTCTGTCGTATGGTTTAATTCTCATATTGCATGTTTTCTGCAATTTTTAACCCTTTTTAGTTAAATACCTTGATCCACGTATCCGGTTTTTTCAGTGCGGCCTTACCAGCGTCAATCATGGCAATAATAGCGAGAGTTTCCTGTTCTGGAACAGGTGCTTTTTTATCTTCAAAAAAAAGCAGCATAGCGGATATCAGATGTAAGAAAAAATCTCCCTTAATTGCTGAAAAAGCCATCCCCTGATCAGACCCGAATTTAACCGTCATTCCAAAACCGACCGGCGGAATCAGGGCGCTCTGTACCCTTGTACCGTTTTTAAATTCTATGACAAGAGAAGGTGCATTGCCGGAGCCGATGTTCATCAGCCGCTTCACCTCATGACCCATAAGACATACAATCATTTCAAATTGATGTACTATATATTTTTCAAAAGCGCCGCTTCCCCAGGTGCTTAAAAATTGAATAGTATCCGGACCTGCTCCTTTTTCGCGGAGCATTTTTATTTCATCAGCAAACCGCAGCGCGGAACTGCTGAACATCGGGGTTTGATTTTTTTCAAACATGGAAAATATCTTCCGGGCGGTTCCTGCATCCGGAGCAAAGGTTTTATCCACATATACCGGTTTTTTGCTCTGCGCGGGAAGCAGACACAGCTCTTCGTGATACTCGGGATTATCCGGAGAAAGCACAATAAGCGCGTCTGATTTTTCAATTACTTCTTCCGGCGAGGAGCAGACCCGCGCACCGAATTTTTTAGCCCATTCCGCAGTGGTGAGTTTTCCCGGCGGGTTTTCTTTCGCCCATACATAACCGGTTTCCCACTTCCCGCCGGATTGTTCTTTTATCCATGCCGGATAATTATTTGCGTGCCATTCATCAATAAAAAAGTCGATAAAGCCAATTTTTTTCATTTTTTCTCCATTACACTTTTTTATAAAAATTTATTAAATGAACTATACTATTTTTTTTTAATATATTCAACGTAAAAAATAAAATATAATTGGACTGAATTTATCAATTCAATTCTAATTTATCATTATCAGTGTAATAATATTTCAGCCAAAATTAATTTAATCAAGGGTGCGCTTCCTGAACACCCCGGGTGAACATCCCGCGTGGTTAACAAACGCTCTGTTAAAATAACTTGAATCGGTAAATCCGCATTCATTCATCACCTGGTACACGGTTAAATTCGTTTGCTGCAACATCTTTTTTGCTTCAATGAGCCTGCGTTGAATCAGTAGTTCTTTAAAAGACCGGCCGACTGTACTCCGGAAAAGCTGTGCCAATCTGCTTGATGATAATCCGCAATCCCGCGCCACCTTTGCAGTAGTGACTTTTTGTGAATAATTTTCCCCGATATATTGCAGAGCGTAGAGGACAGGTAACCGATCTTTTTCATCAGCGCCTAAAAAGCGTGAAATAATCGACATTAATGCTTTAAAAAGAGAACATACGATTATTGCATTGTGCGTTTTTTTTTCTTTGTTCTCTTTAATAAGCAGTTCACATAACATGACAGCGGATTGATACGAATCATCATCGAGAATGCCTGGTTCAGGAAAATCAAAAAAAAACCGGCCTATCACCGGATACGAAGAAAAATTCTTATCGAATGCTGAAATGAGCAGCTCCGGACCGAATGCGATATTATAGTAATCGGTGGTGACTGTATTATTCATCTCATGGGAGTTGAACATACTGAGAAAAAACACCTGGCGTTTTTTAAAATCAAACCGTCTGTTATTAATTTTCTGGAACCCGTCGTCTGTGTTGATGAGCATTAATTCAAAAAAGTCATGTGTATGCGCAGCAAATGACGGCTTCTGATCGCGGTAAATTTTAATGAGTTCTTTGGTTCCATTTTTCTGGGGATGAGAAAAAGGGAGTTTTTGAATACTTTTATTCGTTTTCATGGCAGCACATCATTTTTCGTCGTGTTCTATATTATAATGGGATTCTTAGCAGACCATGTGTAGTATACTTCATTAATAACTGAAAACCTGATTTAAACAATTGTATCATGTCACTTGTACATGCTAAACGTTGTTGCGGCCGGGCGGCAACAACAAATACCACTAAAACCGTTTACGTTTATCCCAAAAAATATTCGAAAAAAGGTACAAGAGACGGAACATCACGCAGCGCGGGAGCGATTACCGATTATTTCAGGACCGTAAAGACTCTATAACCGGTGCTGACAGTTACAGCCTGGAAGCGGCTTCCAGTGGCTTCTTTCCCAAAATCCCCACATAACAATTCCCGCAGTTGCAGGATGACTGAACCACATGGGCATGACGAAAAATATCATCTCCCGCAATATGCGAAAGACGTTTTTGATCCTTGCCGAAAACAGCCACAATATGGGTAACCGCATCCCATTCACGCACTGTTCCAGCGAGCGCATTTATTTTGTTTATGTTTTACCCTGCTGGCGCAAATAAATTCATCTTCGGGAATATAAAATCCGGTTGTTGAAAAAAACTCATGTGAGTTTTTTTATCTCTTCGATAGACAGCCCGGTAATTTCTGCAATATCTTGAATGGGGTAATTTTTAGAGAGCATGTTTTGAGCTGCCTCGATCTTACCTTCGATCTTACCTTCGATCTTACCTTCGATCTTACCTTCGATCTTACCTTCGATCTTGCCTTTGACCTCACCATCCATAAAAGCGGTATCGACCACCCCTTTCAAGTCACGGTAAATTTTAATGCTCTCTTCATAACGAGCGAGTTCCTCTTTGTTGTAGTTGATGATCTCTGCTTTTTGAAACCCCTTTTGAAAGACAGGTTCGTTTAATATTGCTGGAATCTCATTAAAGGATGGAAGATTTTTCAGGAAATAGAGCCACTTGTCAAAATGACTTTCAAGCTGTTTCTCTGTTTTATTAAACCTCGGCATCTCAATAAAAACATAGGTGAGTTTGTCATAAAACACCTCACAATATTGGTCTTTTAGTTTTACATTGCTAAGGTAGCGATTGGTCTGGTCTTTCATTTTCTCAAATTCAAAGTCAAGAATCGCAACACAGTAAACAGGCTTAAGACTATAATTCCATTCCCCCTTCTCTGCTTGTTCACGAATAGGAAAGGTGGAATAAAATACGGTTCTGTCTTTAAAAAAATTGATTTTTGCTTTTTGCATTTCAACAATAAAACTTTCGCCGTTAGATCCTGTACAATAAAGATCAAATATCGCTTTTCGATCGGAATCACTGTTTCCGAATTGTTCGGCAGGGCGAAAACTTAAATCAGTTATGACATGCTCGCCTTTGAGAACCTCATTAAGAAAATCTATGAGGAGATCTTTGCTCGCTTCCTCTCCGAAAAGTTTTTTAAAACCGAAGTCCGTGTAGGGATTGATGTAGCGTTCTTTCATTAAAATTCCTCATATAACTATGCACAATTATACAATGAGAGAAGATGAGGGAAAAGAAACGCAAAGTTCTGAAAAATTTATATTACCGCCTATATAGTTTACGCAAATTCGAGGTCTCTCTTTCGATAATTGAACCTTCTCACCAGCCGAAGGCGTCTCCCCACAGGGGAGTTGGCACGGATCTTGCATGGTTGTTGTAACTGGGCAGTTTGTACTCAAAACAAAGCCTGGTTGAAACCAATCCGGTCTATGACCGAAACAGCAAGAGCCAAGCCAAAGCCGTAGGTCTGGTGGAAAAGCATAGTTTTAGCATTCTATATTCATAGTTCATATAGCCATAATGTAGCTGTGAGTTTATTCCCACATATATTTTATTTTACCCAATTTTCAATTTTTAATCCTGGAATACGGCAAAATTCTTTTTCGTTATTTGTAACTAAAGTATAATTTAATGATAAGCAATGTGCGGCAATTAGTAAATCTAACGGTCCAATAATATTACCTGTTTTTTCTAATAAAGCTCTGATTTTTCCATAATGTAATGCAGCCACATTATTAAATGATAAAATTTCAAATGGTGCTAGAAATTCACTCAAAGCCATCCTGTTTTTTTCTGGTGATTTGCTTTTTTCGACACCATACTCCAGTTCAGATAAAGTTATTGAAGATATACAGATTTCAGATACATCATAGGAAATTAATTTGTTTATTACTTGTAAAGGTTTTTTATTTATAATGTAAATACATAAATTTGTATCAAGTATAAAATTCAAATTTCTTCCCTTTTGTCGTTTGATATTGGTTGATTTCTTTCATTAAGAAAATCGTCAGAAAATTTATCCAGACTTTTTTGAAATAAATGCCATGCAGATTTTTTTGGATATAAAATGATAGCATCGTCTATTCTATTTATATAAACTTCCGTACCTGAGAACCTGTATTCCTTTGGTAGTCTGATAGCTTGACTCTGTCCATTAATAAATAATTTTGCTGTATTCATATTCAATCTCCATTTAGTATATACTGAAGTCTATACTAAAATTCTGATTTTGTCAAGTTTTTTACGCACCAATTTTTACAACTATAGGCTATACATACTATGCATTTCATTCTTTACTTCCATAGGGTGCCACATAATACACAAATGTATCAAGTCCCTAATAAATTACTATTTTTTTATTTTAATTATCTCAAAAATCACCAACCATGGGCTGATCAAAAAACCATATTAAAGTCATTAACAATTATTGGGACCATTGCGAAAGAAATAATATTGATAAATTTGCAAATAAATCGATATCCCATTATTTTGATTCGCTGGTGCACTTTGGAAGTAAGTCTGATGAGATCAATACATCCAGGGAAATTTAATACTTTTCCAACAAATTTGTCGGGAGCATGCTCCAAAGCCTGCTCCCGAACCTGGTCTGACCTGGGAAGAGTGTTATACCAAACTTAAAAACCTTATTTCATTAAAGCAATATTCACCAAAAACTCTTTCCTCCTACAAGGTGCGGATACGTCAATTTGAAAACTATGTAATTAATAAATCAGCAGCCGCGTTAACTGCCAAAGACGCCGAGAACTACTTAACCTGGCTTACCGTTACAAAAAAGCTGCCCTTGCATCCCGTATTCCCAAACGCATTTCAGTTCACACACTGCGTCACAGCTTTGCGACTCATCTGCTGCAGGGGGGCTACGATATCCGCACAATACAGGAACTCATGGGTCATAACGATATTCGCACGACAATGATATACACACATACAATTCAGTCTGTTTCAATTAAGGAGTTAAAAAGTCCACTGGATTTAAAGGAAAAAAGCACATCAGATAATTTAGCTTGACGGCTTAGTAGTAGTGTTGCTTTCTATAGCCAAGTGGGAGGGTTTAACAATCGGTAATTCAGAGCATCTCTGTTTAACAGTAGTGTTGCTCTCAATAGCCAAGTGGGAGGGTTTCGCCGATCGGTAATTCAGAGCGGCTTAACGGAGAAAAAAGGGCCAGAAGTTTGCGGGCGCCGAAGGCGGGGCCCCGCAAACTGCGAACAAAGGAGGCGCGATAGCGCCGACTGCCCAGGATGCCCCATTT
>Ga0180007_10002901_pt1 | contig 19828 bp, 19 predicted proteins | sample MM_PC_MetaG_FD_121122 | JGI IMG/M metagenome (GOLD analysis project Ga0180007, IMG submission 121122) | Groundwater microbial communities from the Aspo Hard Rock Laboratory (HRL) deep subsurface site, Sweden - MM_PC_MetaG | ecosystem: Environmental > Aquatic > Deep subsurface > Groundwater... | reverse complement strand
GAAGAGATTTTAAAAGGGAAACTTGTTGATTCAATGGATGAGAATTCTTTTAATATAACTAGAAAGGCTTTTCAGGAAGAAATGGTTTTAGAGAAAAAGGGGAAGCGTGACTTGGATCATGTTGTTACTTTGGATTTAAATATGAAAAAGAAGGATGGCAGCTTTTTGCCTGTGGAAATCAAAACCTCATTTATTAGAAATGAGGATGGCATTCCGGTTGGTATTTTGGGAATCACTCGTGATATTTCAGAGAGGATTAAGAATGAAGAAGAGTTGAAGATTAGGGAAGTTAAATATAGAACTTTGTTTGAGTCTGCAGCTAATGCTATTTATATTGTTAAGTTGGATGGAAAGTCAGGTGAATTCAAGTTTGTTGATGTAAATCATAAAGGTCTTGAAATCTTTGGATGTAAAAATGAAAGTGAGTTTTTAGGTAAGAACTTTTTTGATATATCAGCAGAAATTCAAGAAGATGGAAGAACAGCTAAAGAAATTTTTAAAGAGAATGTAGAAAAAGTATTGGGAGGTGAACCGTTATCTCTTGAGTGGTTAAATAGGAGGGTGGATGGCAGCGAGTTTTTTACTGAAATAAATATGAATTTTGTTGAGATTGGTGGTGAGAAGTTTGTGCAAGTTTTGGCTAGAGATATTACTTCTCAAAAAGAAGCAGTGAAAGCCTTAAAAGACCTGGAAACAATGTATAATCAGGTTTCTGAGAATGCTGAACTGTGGCTTTGGGAGGTAGATCCTGAGGGGTTATATATGTACTCTGGAATAGTGTCTGAAAAGATACTTGGTTATAAGGTAAGGGAAATTGTTGGTAAAAAATATTTTTATGACTTTTTCCATCCTGATGACAGAGATCAATTAAAGAGGGATGCCTTTTTAGCTTTTAAGAGCAAAGAACCCATTAAAAATTTCTTAAATAGGAATGTAGATAGAGATGGTAATGAGGTTTGGCTTTTAACTAGTGCAGTACCAAATTTAGATAAGGATGGAAATTTAATAGGTTATAGAGGTATTGATGTGAATAATACGGAGGTGCATAGGGCGCAAGAGGCATTGATTAAGAGCGAAGAAAATTATAGAGCGGTTTTTGATTCTGCAAATGATGCTTTTTTTATTCATGATATTAGTGATGGTAAAGTTCTGGATGTGAATCAGAAAATGCTTGAAATGTATGGTTTTTCCTCAAAGGATGAGGTTGTTGGTGCTTATGTTGGAAGGATTTCTTCAGGGCGAAAACCTTATGATGATGATGGTGCAAAAGAAAAAGTGCTTAAAGCAGCCGTGGAAGGGCCGCAGGTTTTTGAATGGGAGTGCAAAAAAGTAAATGGTGAAATTTTTTGGGCTGAAGTTAGTTTAAAAAAGGTCAATTTGGGTGGTGAGGTAAGAGTGTTGGCTATGGTAAGAGATATTTCCGGTACAAAGAAAAACGTTGATAGAATTCATGAATTGGATCAACTGAAGTCAAGATTCATTTCTTCTTTCTCACATGTTGCACGTAAACCGTTAAATGAAATTAAGTGGGGGATAAATACTTTGCTTGCCGGGGATTTTGGCGAAAAGGACGAAAAAGAAAGTCAATTTTTACAAAAGATTCTTGGTGATGAGGAAACTGTTGAGCAGATGCTATTAAATGTGAATTTGGCTTTGGAAATTGAAAAAGGAACTGTTGTTTATGAAAGAGTACAAGGGTCTTTAGTGAGTGTTGTGACTCAAGTTGTAGAGTATGTGAAATCAGATTGTAAGTTGAGAGGGAATACATTGAATTTGAATGTGCCTGCAGATGAAATGTTGCCAAACATTGAAATGGATGTTGAGAAAATGAAGATGGTTCTTTTAGCTTTGATTTCAAATTCAAATATGTACTCAAAAAATGCTGAAATTGTGGTTAGCGTTTTCCAGAAGGATGAGAATATTGAGGTGCGTGTTATTGATAATGGAATTGGCATACCTGAGCTTGAGCAAAAACATGTTTTTGAAATATTTTTCCGCGGTTCGAATGTTTTACTGGAATATGGGGAAACCGCTGGTTTAGGTTTGTATTTGGCAAAGAATATTATTGAAGCGCATGGTGGGAAGATTGGCTTTACCAGTAAAGAAGGGGAGGGAAGTAGTTTTTGGGTTTCACTTCCAATTTCTCAGAACGAAGAGTAGCTTAATGAGTGTTTGTTACTTATTTAGTATATGAAAAAAATATTATTGATTATTTTGATTCCGGTTTTGCTTTTTTCTGCCTGTAAAAAGGATAAGGATAAGGAAAATGTTGTTGATTCTCAATTTGATTCAAAGATCCAGGATGAAAATGTGGATGACTCCGAATATTTTGACAGTTTGGATTTGAATGCAGACGAGCGTGCTTTTTTAAAAAAATATGAGATTGTGGATGCTGAGGAAAGGCAGGCTGTTTGTAATGATGGTTCGCCGGCGGTTTATTATTACAGGCCCGGAATGGAAGGCTATGAAGATAAATGGGTTGTCCATTTGAAAGGTGGTGGCTCTTGTTTTGATGAACAGTCATGTACTGAGCGTTGGAAGACTCAGCGAAGTTTAATGTCTTCGAAGAATTATAATAATTATATGAAAGGTGCGGGAATAATGTCGGCGGATTCAAGTGTGAACCCTGATTTTTATGCTTTTAACCATGTTTATGTCCCTTATTGCACTTCAGATGTGCACAGCGGTGATGCTGAAATTACTTATGGAGACAAGACAATGCAAATGAGGGGTGCAAACGTTGTCGAGGCAATTTTTGAAGATTTGCCTTTTGAAGAAGCTTCCGAAATCTTGTTGACGGGAAGCAGTGCCGGTGGCGCTGGAGTTGTACGTAATTTGGATAGAGTTGCTGATTGGTTTCCAAATGTTCAAGTGAAGGGGGTTGTTGACAGTTCGTGGTTCCCCTTTGTTATGGAGCCTTATGCCGAGGTTGAAGAAAATGCCAGAAAGACGGCTTTAACAGAGGAGGAGTTTTTGGCTTTTAATTTGTTTATTGATGAAACCTGTAGAGAATCTGAGGATTTTAATCTTGTTGGGTGTGGGGTAGACACTTTGACCAAGTACGTTGAAACGCCGTTCTTTGTCTATGTGGATCAGAATGACCAGAATCATCTTACAAAAGATTTAGGAATTTCCGACCCTAATGATCCTGAGCAATTAGCGGTTATTGATGAATTTGCTGCGAATGTGAGGGAAGCTGCAGAAGGTTTGGATGCAGTTTTTTGTCCACGTGTAGGCGGGCATACCGCGGTTGCGGGATTGAGATTCAATTCAGTCGAAATTGATGGCCATTCTTTCCAAGAGGTGCTTGGAAATTGGTATTTTGACAGAGGTGTTCCTATTAAAGTAATTGAAGGAGATTAGTCTTCAGATGGTTCAGATATTGCAAGGCTTTGAATTAAATCAATGAAATTGCAGTTATTAATGCGAGTTTTCATGTTTTCAAAGGCTGTATTCTTGTTGTCTGGATTTTCACGTAATTCTTTGAGAAGGCCGTTGAATATATGATAGTAAACCCCGAAAACTTTATTCATATTGGATCCTCTGGCAAATGTTCTTTGGGATTGGACGCGACGGGCCTTGAATTCTTCAAATAGTGCTTCAATTTCAGCTTTTAGTTTGTCTGTGTGTACGAGGTCTGGACAGATTGAGATTCTTCTGTAGATGTCTAGAATGTCGCTGTGAGTTTGTTTTAGTTTTGCCGTTAAATACATAGCTAGAAAATTTGTACTGCCATCTTGATCTAGGTCCAGATCACGGATTACTTGGTCGGCTTGCGCAATAAAAGTTTGAGCATAACTTAGATGTGGCTGGAATTGAATTTCCTGCATTTCAGTTTTACGACGGGCTAGATTTTTTTTAATTTTCTCTTTGGTTTTTTCGTCCAGTTTTGTGCCTCTGAAGAGGTTGAGTTGTCGTGTGTCTTCTTCAAATGACTCAATTAATTCCATAAATTTTTCAAGTGGTAAATCTTGAGAGGCAAGGAGTTGAGTTAGAATTGCAGCGTCTGTGCCAAGGTGACCTGAGATTCTGCCAATTTTATCTCTTCTGCGAGAGAATCTACGGTTTGTGGCCACAAGGCGAGCTTGCAGTGCGCGAGGGTTGTTTCTGCCTTTACGATCTTTTAAAGGCAGGGTGCTCATGACTTGGTCGAGAATTGCAACTTTCTCTATGTCTTCAACGTTTTTTAATTGGTCGATTATTTCTTTTAATTCCGTTTTGATTCCTTCTTCATCTGCAGGAGTTAAGGTTCGCCAGTCGTCCAGGCAAATGTGGATGTCCTCAATTTTGTTTTGGAGTGCTTGGAGGAGACGGACTTCGTCAGTATAACTTTTATCAATGTGGACAAGGCGTCTTTCTGCGGCGTGTATGTCTGTTACTGTGAATGATTTTTTGAGATCATTGTCACGTTGTGCTATAAAAACCATTCCTTTTTTTGGTCCGTCTGAAACTTTGAGCATTCTACCTGGAGCTCCTTTGCGGAATCTTAATTCTTTTCCTTGGTGAAAGACCGGTTCAAGGTCTAGAAGTACTTCACGAACGGCGGGAATTGCGGATATTTTTGCTTTGGTTCTTTCAATTATTTTTGCTCGGGGTGGGGCTTTATGATCTTCAAGGCCTAGATTGTCAAGGTCTGTTGATTCTAGCCAAAGCGGTGCAATTACTGCGGCTTTGAGCTCTTCTTGTTCGTGACCGTGGCGTGGGCGGATTCGAAATGGGCCAGGGCATAAACATTCTTGAGCGGTTTTACTTGCGGTTCGTCCACCTTTATTGAAATTTTCGTCTCCTTTCATTCGATCTAAAAACGGATTGTTTTCCAGTTGCTCAAGGAAGGATTGAAATACCAAATGAAGCGCCTCAAGTTGTTTGACGATTCTATTGTGTGATCTGTCTGGTTGAGATGGGTTTGTTGTTTTTAGACATGACTCATAAACGTCTTGGAGAAGTTTTTCAACGTAGGGATGTGCGCGGTACCTGTTTTTTTTCTCGTCCCAAACGGGTGCCCAGGGTTTTGCTAGCTCGCCAATGCGATTGAATTCAGGGCTTAGGTCAGGTACGGGGTTTAGTTTGACCATGCAATGAAGTTAGAAGGGAACATTGAAGCATGGAAATTGGCTTTTGGCTATTCTTTGTCAGGCGGGATGTTGTAATAGTCAAAAAGATAAGTGGCGATGTTTTTGTAAATGAAACCTGCGGTTGATGCACCCCATTCAACGGTTCGTGGGCGGTCCAGTTTGACTAGAACAATGAATATAGGGTCGTCAATTGGACCGAATCCAACAAAAGAACCAATTGTTGTACCACGGCCTTTCAGGGCTTTCCCCCATTTGTATGTTTGTGCCGTTCCTGATTTTCCAGCAAAATAGTGGTTGTCCAGGGCGAGTGAGAGATAACTTTCTGCGGTTGCGACCATCATTGCAGTAATTGTTTCCGCACTTTCTTTTTCCAGCACTTGACGGACAATTTGAGGTTCAAAAGTTTCTACGCTGCCATCAGGGTATTCTATTTGCTTTATAATTTGTGGCTGCATCATAATCCCCCCGTTTGCAAGAGTGGTATAAGCTTGGATTAGCTGCAAAGGGGTGACGGATATACCTTGTCCGAATGCTTTTGTTACAAGTTCCGAGTCTGCCCAGTAGTCATAATATTCAAGTGTGCCTGTGACTTCGTCATTAATGGTGATGCCTGTGCGCTCTGTGAACCCGTAATTTTTGAGGTAGCTGTACATGAGATTTCGACCCATTTTCATTGCGACCCAAGCCATTCCAGTGTTGCAAGAGTGCTGCAAAACTTGAGTCATTGTTTCAATGCCGTGGTATGTATCATCAAAAGTGTGGATTTCGTATTCGTCAACTTGTAGGGGGCCACTGTCTACAAAAGTTGTGTTTGCCGTTACTTCGTCTGAGTCTACTGCTGCTCCCATTACGAGTGGCTTGAAGACTGATCCTGGCTCGTAAACTTCTTGAACCATTTTGTTTTTGTAGACTTCAGGACCTACTTTATTTATGTAACCAAAATATTTTTCCGGGGCGTTTGCGTCCGGGAAGAGTTGAATTCTGACGTCCGGGTCTTTGTGAAGATAAAGCCAATAAATCGGTTCTTCTTCAGTGCCGCGGATAAAAAAGTTTTTTTCTTTGTCTTCTTCAGAGAGGGTGATTTCTTCTTTTTCGAATACGTCACCGTATGTGTTTGGGTTGAAGGTTGGGTATTGGGCCATGGCCAGGATGGCGCCGGTTTTTGGGTTCATTACAATTACTTGTCCGCTGTCTGCTTGATATTCTTCGACTCCTTGAGCCAAGTAGCGTTCAACTTGAAGCTGTATGGCTCGATCAATTGTTAGTGTTATATCTGCACCGTCCTGGGCTTCTTCAATTATTGAGGTTCCTACCGTGATTTGTTTGCCGTATGCGTCGAGTTGGGATGTGAAAATTCCATCTTTGCCTTTGAGTATGTCGTTAAAGGTGCCCTCCATTCCGTATTGGCCGTCGCCGGCGGAGTTTACGTAGCCAAGAACTTGCGCAGCAAGTTCGCCTTCCGGGTAAAAGCGGAAATATTCTTCTTTTAAGCGAATTCCCAAGAATTTTGGTTCTTCAAGTTGGCGGTCTTCTTCCAAAATGGTTTCAATTTGTTTGGAAATTTCAGGTTCCAGTTTGTGCTTTAAAATTACGTAGCGATTTTTGCCAAGCAGGGTGCTTTCAAGTCCGTCTGCGTCCGTTCCAAAAACTTCCGCTAAGCGCTTTGCAGTGGCGCTTTTATTGGAGATTTTGGAGGGGAAAGCGTAGAGGTTGCCTCCGTCTGAAACTTCCAGTCCTTCCAATTTGAGATCTTTAAGTTCCTGGAGTGTCAGTTCATCCAGGTCTTCTGCAATTAAAATTACATCACGGGTTTTTCTGGCAAGTATGTCACGAAGATTGGCTTCAAAGTCTGCTGCCAATTCTTCATCTGTTTTGGGTTTGAGTTTGTCCTCTGCTTCTTTGCGGAGTTCTTCATTTTCTATTTCAGAGATTGTTTTTTCTTCCTCTTCCAGGCGTTTGTCGTCCAGTTCTCTTTCAATTTCCAGATCAAAAAGGAGAGGAGCAAGGGTCGAAGCCAAAAGGTCCGGGTCGTCAATTAGGGTGGGGTCCGCGTAGATCATGTCCAGCGTGGTGTTGGTGGCCAGTTTGTAGACGTCTCCAGAGTGGTAGTCGTCAATTAAAATCTCTCCCCGGCGGGAAGGCAATGTGGTGTAGCCTTGTTGTTCACGTTGGGCGATTGCTTTGTAGTAGCCGTGATGGATGACTTGTAAGAAAAATAAGCGCAATACAATTGCAGAGCTAATTAGAATGACTACTGCAAACAGGATATGAATGCGAGTGATTTGGAGCGGTTGTTTCATTTTTACTCTCAAACCATATCTTTTGTACGGAATCTTGTAAATGTTAGAAGTTGAGAGTATTTTGGAGGCCCTTAAGAGATCTTATGTATAGAAAATCCACCCTTACGAACGGTTTGCGTGTTATTACAAACAAAATGTCCGGCACGAATGCAGTCACTTGTATGGTTTTAGTGAAAGCCGGATCTAGGTGGGAGACAAAGAATATCAGCGGGATTTCGCACTTTTTGGAGCATATGTTTTTCAAAGGCGCGAAAAAATATGAAAATGCAAAGGCGGTTTCTGAGGCGATAGATAGTGTTGGTGGTGATTTTAATGCTTTTACGGGGAAGGAGTATGCCGGTTATTATGTGAAAGTGGCGTCTGCGCATACCAAACTTGCTTTGGACGTGCTGTCTGACATGATGCAGCATGCAAGGTTCGCGGAGGAGGAAATTGAAAAGGAGCGCGGGGTGATTTTGGAGGAATTCAATATGTATCAGGATACGCCAATGTATCAGGTGGCGTGGAATTTTGAGCGCGCTATGTTTGGGGACCAGCCGCTTGGTTGGGATGAAATTGGGTTAAAAGATGTGATTAGAGGGCTTAAAAGGGAGGACTTTGTGAAGTATAAAGAGTCGCTTTATACAACTGAGAATATGGTTTTGGTTATGGCTGGGGATGTGAATCATGATGAAGCTGAAAAATTGGCCGACAAATATTTTCATATGGAGGCAGTTAAAACTACTCGGGAAATGAAGTCGTTTGTTTCCGGATTGGATAGTGTTGAGCGCGTTAGTTTGCAGACCAAAAAGACCGAGCAGACGCATTTGGTTTGCGGTGTGCCTGGCTTGCCGGAGGATCACAAGGATCACTATGTTTTGAAGGTTTTGGCTTCAGTTTTGGGAGGCAGCATGAGTTCCAGGATGTTTTTGGCGGTTCGTGAGGCTAAAGGGCTTGCTTACTATATTTCAACGGGAACCGAGGATTATTTGGATACAGGCGCTTTGTATACTCGGGCAGGGGTGGATGTGAACCGGGTTGATGATGCTGTTAAGGCAATTGTTGAGGAGTATGATAAGGTTAGGAGGCTGGGTGTGCCGGCGACGGAGGTGAAGAAGGGAAGGGAGTTTTTGAAGGGGAAGTTGACTTTGAGGCTTGAGGATTCGGAGAATTTGGCGCAAATGTATGCGCGGGACGAACTTTTGCATGATGGTGTAAGGACTTACGCAGAAATTGCCAAGGAGATTGATGAAGTAACGGCGGAAGATGTGCACAGAGTTGCGAAAGATTTGCTTCAAGACGACGCGTTATATTTGGCGGTGATTGGGCCGTATGAAGATGAGGAGAGGTTTTTGAAGGGGCTTAAGTTTTAGTTCTCAGTAAATCCGACCAGAGCGTTTTTAGGAGCACTCTCCATAATTTTAGAGACTGCTTTTCTGATTTCTTCTCTGGTCCCCGAGAGTATTAAAGTATTTGTTTCACCTTCAGGTTCAATATTTATTGATACGTTAGGGTCGAGTGTGACCATTTTTTCCAGAATGCTTTGAATCGACAGGCGGACTGTTAGTTGGGCGGATGATGTTGGTTTGTCATGCGGGCTTCTGTAACCCTCTCTAATGCTTTCTTTAATTTTTTTTAATAATATTGTTTGTGCCTCTTCGTCATTTGGGAAGAAATATCTTGCTACAGCTATATATCTTGGTTGAATATCCGCTACTCCTACTCCTCCGCGCTTCTTGTCTGTAAAAACCCCTTTTGCCATTTGCCAAAGTTGTCTTGAGCTAACCGCCGGCCCGGTTCCTTGATTATAATCAGGTCTAAGTTTACTCATTTCTGAAGCCATTATTTTATAACTTTTCCCACAATGCAAAATACCAAGCTTGATTATTTCTTGAGCAGTCATTCTTTCCATTTCTTCATGCGTGAGTTGTGATTCTGTGGTTTGTGATTTAATTTCAGTCATATTTTGAATTATTGGAGGCGGATAATACTAGTGCACTATTGGGTAGTCAAATTTTCTTTGAGATTTCTATTGGTTTTTTTTTGATTTTCAGGCAAGCTGTGGGCGAATTTAAACGATACATTATGGAAAGAACACTTGTACTTATTAAACCGGATGCCGTGCAACGGGGGCTTGTGGGGGAGATTATTTCCAGGTTTGAGAAGAAAGGGCTGAAGTTGGTGGGACTCAAGATGATGACGCTTGATGAGGCGGTTTTGAGGGAGCATTATGCGCATTTGGCGGATAAACCTTTTTTTGAAGGCTTGTCTAATTTTATGAAGAGTTCGCCGGTTATTGCACTTTGTTTAGAGGGGCTTGAGGCTGTTGATGCGGTTAGGTTGGTGACGGGGATTACAAAAGCACGGGAAGCTGATGGTGGTACTATTAGAGGTGACTTTGCCATGAGTGTTTCATGCAATGTTGTGCATGCATCTGATTCACGCGAGTCAGCGGAGAAAGAAGTGCCAAGATTTTTCAACCCTGATGAAATTCATGAATACTTCAAGAGCGAATACGTGCACGTGTACGCAGAAGACGAACGCTAGGAGGTCTCAAGTTTGGCGTCGATTTTTAGAGCTTAGGGAGGCAGGGAAGCGGCCTGTGCTTTTTGATGGTCATGGTAGGTGGAGTTATGTTTGTGTGCCGGCGGAGGTTCAGCCGGAGTATGGGGAGGATTTGGGGTTTTTGGATGTGGGAGGAGGTGAGGTGGGTAATGGGCCGGCTTTTGAAGGCGGATGGGTCGGTTTTTTGACTTATGATTTTGGGCTTTCGCTGCTTGGTGTTCGGTCACGACATAAGGCTAAATTGCCACGGATGTGGTGGCGGTTTTGTGACCAGGTTTTTGCGTTTTTGGTGACTCAGGAGGATTCGCTTGAGGGGGAGTTTTTGCTGAGGGATTTTGGGCCTTCGCTTTTACCGGAGGAATATGCGGAGAAAATTGAGAAGATTCATGAGTTTGAGCGAAACGGAGATTCGTATCAAGTTAATTTTGCACAGGAGTTTAGGGGTGAATTTGAGGGAGATCCGTTTTTTTTGTATTGCGCACTTTTTGCGGCAAATCCGTCAGCGATGTGTTTTTATGCGGAGGATGACGGGTGGGCGGTTTGCAGTAATTCGCCGGAACGGCTTTTTTCTTTGCGGGATGGTGTTGTCCGGGCGGAGCCAATAAAGGGGACGGTTGGAGCGGAGGAAGATGCGGGGTTTTTGCTTAAGGATGAGAAAAGTCAGGCGGAGCTTTCAATGATTGTAGATTTACTGCGGAATGATCTGGGGCGGGTTGCGCGGACAGGAAGTGTTCGAGTGCCTAAGCATGCGGCGGTGATGGATTTAAAAAATGTTCGGCATACTTACAGTGCTATAGAGGCGGAGCTAAAGAATGGTTTGGGCGCTAGCGATATTTTGAAGGCGCTTATACCGGGTGGGTCGGTGACGGGGTGTCCAAAGAAACGGACTTGTGAAATTATTGATGAGTTGGAGAGTTTTAGCCGGGGGGCGTATTGTGGGAGCAGTGGGTTTGTATCTGTAAATGGGTGCGCGGATTTTAATATTATGATTCGGACGGCGACTGTCGCGGATGGGCGCTTGGTTTTTCCGGCGGGCGGGGGGATTTTGATAGACAGCAGGGCGGAGGATGAATATGAGGAGACAATTAAGAAGGTGGGCGTTGTCAAAATGCTTAAAATGGTTTAGGATCCAGCCGGAATTAATCTTATTATTTTATGATTGAAGAAGAAACCAATGAACCTAGTATGCCGGATTTTGCGGCTTGCGGTAGTTTTGAAGAGTTGGTTGAAAGTTTTGAAAAAGTGGAGGGGGATAGAGATTTGCAGGCGGATTTTGATGTTGAGCATCTTGAAGCGATTGTTGGAAAGGTGGAGTCTTTGATTTTGGAAAATCAGGGGGCGATTGAAGCCACAAAAGGTTCCATTGATAACTCATCGGCTTTTAAGAGGGCGCAAGATGCGCTTGATTCCCTATGTGCGCTTTTCAATGAAATTTTGGAGGGGTCGCCTTTTTTGGAAAGGATTATGGGTGATGATATTAGGGCGGTAGTTGTTCGTTTTACAGAGTTGAAGTCGCAAATTGGGCAGGGTTTAGATTTTTTTAAATGAAAAATTTGTCTGTCCATTCCGGCGTGTATGAGACGCTCCGAAGTTTTTCCGGGATTTTTGTTTTTTTACCGGAGCATGAGGCGCGGCTAAAGTCGTCTTGTTCGGCGATGGGTTTGGAGGCACCGGATTTAAAAGAGATAGCGGAGCGGTTTAGGGAAAAGGATGTTCGTTTGCGGGTGAGTGTTAATGTTTTGGGTGAAGTGGAGGTTCGTTCTGAACATTTGCCTGCGTGGAGTGGGTCGTTTTTGTACCCGGAGGTTTGGCGGGTGAAGCCGGTGCATGTGGAAAGAAAAGATCCGGAGCTGAAAAGTACGGATACGGAAGCGCAGACTGCGGCAAGGAAGGAGGCGCGGAGGGATGGATACGGGGAGGTTTTGTTGGTGTCCGTGGATGGCAGGATAACCGAGGGTGGGATTACGAATGTTTGGTTTGTTGCGGGGGATCATTTGGTGACACCCGGGAGGGATATTTTGCCTGGGATTTCACGGGGGCTTGTTTTGAAAGCGTGTGAGGCGCTTGGGATTGAAGTTGAGGAGCGGGATATTTTTGAAACTGAATTGAGTGATTTTGATGCGGTTTTTTTGACGAATTCGATTCGCGGAATGGTTGCGACGGATGAGGTTCATCCGTTGATGCTGCGGGTTGCGGAGTGGTGTTCTTCCTACATTAACCAACGGATTGATGCAGCGAGATACTAAAATAATGGGGATTTTGAACATTACACCGGATAGTTTTTCTGATGGGGGAAGGTTTGAGCGTGAGGATCTGGTTTCGGTTGCGAGGGAGATGTACGAGGATGGGGCGGAGGTTTTGGATATTGGTGGGGAGTCGACGGGGCCGGGGTCAAGTGACGTTTCCGCGGAGGAGGAGATTTTGCGAGTTGTGCCGGCGTTTTTGGCGGTTCGGGATGCTTTGCCGGGGGTGATGATTTCCGTTGACACGTGGAAAAGTGAGGTTGCTTTGGCCGCTTTGGAAGCCGGGGCCGGGATGATTAACGACGTGACGGCGGGTCGGAGGGACGAGCGGATTTTTGAAGTTGCGGCGCGAATGAATGTGCCGGTCGTTTTGATGTATTCAAAGGATAATTCGCCCAGGACGACGCGGGAGGAGCGAGATTACGAGGATGTTGTGAGAACGGTGAAGGAGTTTTTGCGGGAGCGAATCCGGCTGGCGCGGTCTTATGGAGTTAAGGAGATTATTGTGGATCCGGGGATGGGGCTGTTTGTGAGCGGTAAGCCTGAATATTCGTGGGAGATTATTGAGCGGATATCAGAATTTGAGGAGCTTGGCTGTCCGATTTTGGTGGGGACGAGCCGGAAGAGTTTTTTGGGGGAAGATAGGGAAGGTGGGACTTTGGTGACTTCAGCTGTTTTGAGGGGGAAGGTGGATTATTTGCGGGTGCATGATGTGCTTTCGAATGGGACGGTAATATGCTAGATTTTTAGTCCTTAATCACTTTTATGCTTGTTTCAAAGGAATTCACGTTCGACTCGGCACATTTTTTGACCGACTATAAAGGGAAGTGCGAGAGGTTGCATGGACACACATATAAGCTTAGGGTGACTGTTGAGGGTGAAATTGGTTCGAACGGGCTGGTGATGGATTTTGTGGATTTGAAAGGGCTTGTGAAGGAACGAATTTTGGAAAAATATGACCATCAGAATTTAAATGATTTTTTTGAAAATCCGTCCGCGGAGAATATGGCGGTTAAATTTTGGGAGGAGCTTTCCGGCGGGTTGCCGGGAAGTGTTAAATTGTGGGAGATTCGGCTTTGGGAGACGCCTAATTCGTTTGTAACTTATCACGGGAGCCCTCCACAAAAGGGTCCTCAATAAATCAAAATGCATCTTTTGTACTCTCGCTTCGTTAAAGCTTCTCAACGTACCTTCTGGTACGCCTTCGTCGCATTGCCTTGCGAGAGCACAAAATCTTTTATTTTTATTAAACTTCGGCCCTTTTGTGGAGGGCTCATTGGGAAATGAGGATTTTTTTGGCTCTGGGATCAAATTTGGGGGATAGAGAGGCGAATTTGATAACGGCGAAAGATCTTTTGATGAAGAAGGATGTTTTGGTGGTGGGACAGTCTGATGTACGGGAGACCAAGCCGCTTGGTCAAAAAAATCAACCAGATTATTTAAATCAGGTGGTGGAAGTTCGTTCCAGTTTGGGGCCTATGGAGCTTTTACAGGTATGTAAGGAGGTTGAGGCGGAGATGGGGCGGCCGGGGGCGAGGGTTGGGAATGTGAAATTTGGGGAGGAAAAATGGGAGAGCAGGGTGATTGATGTGGATATTTTGTTTTATGGGGATAAGGAGATTCGTACGGCGGAGCTTACAATTCCGCATCCGGGGGCGCTTGAACGGGATTTTATTTTGGAGGGGATGAAAGATTTGGATGAGGAATTTATTAGTTCACGTATAATGGGGTCATGAATAAAAGACAAAAAGAACTGAGACTTAATGTCCTTGAGTATATTTTTTGGAAGGGTCGAGGGCATAGCGGGCGAATTTTGTCGTCTGTGGATATTTTGGAAGGGCTTTATTTTGGGGAGGAGAATGGGCGGCAGATTTTCAAGTCTGATGCTAGCATGCCGCAGATGCCGGAGCGGGATATTTTTGTTCTTTCAAAACTTACGGCATTGCCGGCACTTTATTCTGTCTTAAATATGCGAGGGTATAAGTTGCCGGAGGTTTTGCCGGATGAGCCAGATAGGAAAGTGCCGGGGATTGAGGCTTCCGTTAGCGAAGATGCGGAAGGGCTTTTACATGCTGTAGGAATTGCTGAGGCTATAAAAATGGACAGGCGGAATCAGCATGTTTTTTGTTTGGTGGGTGATTATGAGTTGGATAATGGACCAGCTTGGGAGGCGATTTCAATTGCGTCTGAGAGGAATTTGGATAGGCTTTGCGTTGTGGTGGATGAAAACAGCGTGAATGAGGAGCGAATTCAGGAGAAATTTGAAGCTTTTGGGTGGAAAGTTATAAAATTAAGGGATGCGCATGACCATGATGAGATTGTTTATGGATTTTTAAGAGCTAGGATTACTCAGCGCAAGCCAACTTGCATTTGGGCGCCAACGGTGAAGTCCAAGGGAGTACCTTTTGCTGAACATAAGCCTGAGTATGATGACGTTGTGTATAGTGAGGAGGAGATGGTGGAAATAAGAAAAATCTTACTATGAAAAACATTATTTTCAGAACCATGGGTATAAATTATTGGAGATGCATGATCTCCAATAATTTATCCATAAGGTTTAATGGTTCTGAAAATAATGTTTTTCATAAAGCTTTCCTTTTTTTGAACTATGAAACTTGATGAAAAATTGACGCAGATAGGATTGAAAATGAAAAACTTGGTTGTGGTGGATTTGTCGTTTCCAGAAATGAAGTTCCCTGCATTTAAAAGTGCGTATGAGCAAAGGTATGTGCATTTGCTGCATAGAAAAACAAGTGCGGTGAAAATTGCGGGTGGAATTGCAAGCCAAGGGAAGATTGTTTTAGTTTTTGGTGTTGACAATGGGGAAGTGAATTTGTCTGACAGTACTTTGAATGTGAAGGTGGTCAAACGGGATAAAAGTGCACATTGGGATAATCTGGAGAGAGATCTAAAAGAATTTGGGGCATCTGTTTTGTTGATTCCGAGCGAGGATTGAAGTAAAGTGGACGCAACCCCATTCAATAAATGTCCAAGCTAAGGAACATTCAAGTCTTCTCAGGCACATCGCATCCTGCGTTGGCGGGGGCTATTTGTTCGGAACTTGCTGTTCCGCTTTCAGAAATGCATATATCACGTTTTGCGTGTGGAGAGATTTATGCAAAGCCTGTTCCCTCTGTGAGAGGGCAGGACGTTTATATTGTTCAGACGGCAACGGAGAGAGTTAATGAGGATTTGATGGAACTTTTTATTATGATAGATGCAATGAAGAGGTCTTTTGCGGGCTCAGTGCATGTAGTTATGCCGCATTTTGGATATGCAAGGCAGGATAGAGTCGCTTCGCCTAGGGAGCCGATTAGTGCAAAAGTTGTTGCAAATTTGATTGCTGCGGCTGGTGCTGATCATGTAATTACAATGCATCTTCACAGTGATCAAACCCAAGGTTTTTTCCCATTCCCTGTGGATAATTTGAGCCCCAGGAAGATGTTTATTGATTATTTGAAGAGTAAAAAGATAAATGATCCTGTTGTTGTTGCTACAGACGCGGGAGCGGCAAAAGATGCTGGCAGATTGGCAAGAGCTTTGGATGCACCAATGGCGGTTTTGACCAAGGAAAGGCCAAGGTTTAATGTGGCAGAGATTACTTCTGTGGTTGGAGATGTTGAAGGAAAAACCTGTATTGTTTATGACGACATGATTGATACGGCGGGCTCGGTTTGTGCAGCGCACAAGGCTTTGGTGGAAAATGGAGCAAATGCTGAAATTTATTTGGTTGCTACACATCCTGTATTTTCTGAACCGGCAGTTGATAGGCTTACTGCGACTGGGTTTGAAGAGGTAATAGTAGCGGATACTATTCCTGTTTCTGGAAGAAAGCGCTTTAAGGGGCTGCAAGTTTTAAGTGTTGCACCATTGATTGCGCGTGTTATTAGGGCTATTCATGAAAATAAGTCAGTAACAGAAGCTCATTAATCTATTTTTATGCAAGTTTTTATTGGTAGTGACCATGCAGGATGTAATTTAAAAGAAGAGCTGAAACCACATTTGAAAAAGTTTGGACTGGAGGTTGAAGATTTGGGGGTTTTTAATCAGGAAAAGGCTGACTATCCGGACATTGCCAAAGCGGTGGCTGAAAAAGTTGCTTCGAATGAAGGGAGCCGGGGAGTTTTGATTTGTGGAAGCGGTGTGGGAATGAGTATGGCGGCAAATAAAGTAAAGGGAATTCGTGCGGCTCAAGCTTATGATGTAACGGTTGCCAAATATTCACGGCTGCATAATGATGCAAATGTTCTTTGTTTGGGTGAGCGAATGACCGGAGTTTTGGTTGCAAAGGAAATTTTGGATGTATTTATGATGACAGAATTTGAGGGTGGACGACACGAAGGTCGCGTTCAAAAAATTACTGATATTGAAAATGCATAAACACAAAGTTCAGATTGCGGCATCAATTCTCTCTGCAGATTTCGGTGAGCTTAACAAAGATATTAAATCAGTTGAGGATAAGGTTGATTTACTACATGTGGATGTGATGGACGGGCACTTTGTTCCGAATTTGACGTTTGGGGCACCAGTTGTTAAGTGCATAAAAACTAAATTGCCAATGATTTGTCATTTGATGGTGGAAAATCCTGAGGATTTGATAGATGATTTTGCTGCTGCGGGAGCTGGTGGGATTTCGTTTCATCAAGAAGTGGCGCCGCATATGAATAGGCTTGTTGAACGCATTAAATCACTTAGGATGAAGGCGGGTGTGGCAATTAATCCCGCTACGCCGGTTTGGACCCTTGAGGACATTGTGGACGAGTTGGATTTTGTGCTTGTTATGAGCGTGAATCCCGGATTTGGTGGACAAGAATTTATCCCGGAGGCACTTGAGAAAGTTGCGCTTTTGCGGGAGATGAGTCCAGATTTATCTATTGAAGTAGATGGTGGTGTGAATGAAAAAACTGCAGCAAAAATTATTGAAGCAGGAGCGAATATACTCGTTTCCGGCTCTTATATATTTAGTTCAAAAAACCGCGCAGATGCGATTAAAAACCTGCGTGGTTAGTAAGGCCCTCCACAAATGGGCACTCAATAAATCAAAATGAATATTTTACTCACTCGCATCGTTAATGCTCCTCAAAATACCTCTGGTCTGGTACTACTTCGTCGCATTGCCTTGCGACTGAGTAAAATATCCTATTTTTATTAAACTTCGGCCCTTTTGCGGAGGGCCTTATAATTTAACCCCCCTTAAACAATGATAATCGCAACTTTAAAAGAAATTAAAGACAACGAAAACCGCGTTGGTCTTACACCTTACGGTGTTAAGGAACTTGTGGACGAGGGCCACGAGGTAATTGTGCAGGAAACTGCAGGAATTGGTAGTGGATTTTCTGACAGCGAATACACCGCTGCTGGTGCAAAAATGATGCGCAATCCGGAAGATATTGTTAAGGCTGCAGATATTTTGGTTAAAGTGAAAGAGCCGCTTCCTTCCGAGTATAATTTGCTTGAGCAATTTGCAGGAAAGACTTTATTTACTTACTTGCACTTGTCCGGAGTCGACAAGAGGCTTACAAAAGTTTTGGTAAACAACAATATTACTGCAATTGCTTACGAAACGGTTCAAGATGAGAAAGGACAGTTGCCGCTTTTGGCGCCCATGAGTGAAGTTGCGGGAGTTTTGGCCGTTCAATACGGAGCGGAATATTTGCAGAAAAAGTATGGCGGAAGAGGTGTGACTTTGGGAACAATTACAGGAACCGGGTCTGCTCGTGTTGTAGTTGTTGGAGGCGGACACGTTGGTGCGACCGCTGCGCGAACTGCAGCTGGAATGGGCGCTCGCGTAAAACTTTTTGATATTAATCCTGCTAGGGTTGCCGCGTTAAACACAGAGATGCAAGAATTTTTAGGACCAAACTTGGGTAAGAATTTTGAGGCTATTGTTCCGGATGGTACAAATTTTGATGAGGCGCTTTCCGAATGTAATTTGCTAGTTGGCGCTGTTTTGGTTGCGGGAGCTAAGGCTCCGGTTGTTGTTAGTGAAGAACAAGTTAAGTCTATGAAAGAAGGCTCTGTGATTGTGGATGTGTCAATTGATCAAGGTGGATGTATTTGGGGATCAAAATGTACTTCTCATTCAGAACCAACTTACGAAATTTACGGAAAGATTTTCTGCTGTGTTCCTAATATGCCAGGGCAGGTTAGTCGTCAGTCAACAATGGCGCTAACGAATGCGACAATTCCTTACCTTAAAATGATTGCAAAAGATGGAGCTGAGGCACTTTTAAAATCTTCTTTAAGTGGAGATGGACGCTTTGCACGTGGACTTAATGCGTACAAAGGACACATCACATACGAAAGTGTTGCGAAGGATTTGGGGATGGAAGATAAATATAAGTCAGTAAGTGAGTTGGTTGGGTAGTATTTGAAAAGAGGAAGGCGGGCCGGAGACGGCCCGCCTTTTTTAATCCTTTTTTGGATCAATTTTTTTGGGATTTTGTGGGCAATTTTGACATGGTGATACCGCATTTAGATCAAAAACATCAAAGAATCTAAGTTTTGTGCAAAATTGACAATTTGAAATTGCAGCTTTGATTGGCATTGCGAATCCCGGGTCGCAATTGAAGTCGTCAATGATTATTTTTGTTGTTTCCATAAGTAAAATAGTTTATTAAAATTTTTGCTTTGGTGGCTGCGATAACGATTTCGATTGGTGATGGTTTTGATTAGATTTTTCATGATAAAAAAACCGCCCTGCTGAAGGGCGGCTGAATTTTATGTTCAAATTAACGCACCTCAGCTTTGAGAGATAGCGTAATAGTTTGAATTGTTAGTGTTTTGAGTCATGTTGCGATTATACTGTTAAACATTGAGCATGTCAATGAGCTTGCTGAGTAAAGTTGGTCACGTGCCCAATTTTTATTGCCTGACTTGTCCGTCTCCACGCACGATCCATTTGTAGCTTGTGAGTTCTTTAAGGGCCATGGGACCGCGAGCGTGAAGTTTTTGGGTTGAGATGCCGATTTCCGCACCCATGCCGAACTGGGCGCCGTCGGTGAAGGCGGTGGAAGCGTTTACATAGACAACCGCGGCGTCTACTTTGGTGAGGAATTCTTGAGCGGAATTTTGATCTTCTGTTACTATGGCTTCCGAGTGCATGGAGGAGAAGCGCGTAATGTGGTCGATGGCTTCTTCAAGGGAGGAAACGGTTTTGATGGACATGCGATTGGACAAAAATTCAGTGCCAAAGTGTTCGGGGAGTGCTTTTTTCAGGTTTGGGTAGGCGGGAAGGGCGGCGCAACTGGGTTCGTCCGCGAAAATTTCAGTACCTTTTTGTGCGAGTTCTTCGGTGAGGACGGGGAGGTCCGGGAGGCGTTCTTTATGAATGACAAGGGTGTCCAGGGCGTTGCAAACGGAGACGCGGCGGGTTTTGGCGTTCGTTATTATTGCGCGGGCTTTTTGGAGATCCGCGTGCTTGTCCACGTAGGTGTGGCAGATTCCGGCGCCGGTTTCAATTATTGGTACGCGGGAGTTTTTTTTCACAAAATTGATTAGGTTTTGGCCACCGCGAGGAATTATTACGTCTACAAATTTGTCGGCTTCAAGGAGGGTTTTTACGGCTTCTCTGTCCGGGGGGAGTAAAAGGGTGAAATTTGTGTCCAGATTGTGTTTTTTTAGGGTGGACTTTATGATTTGCATTGCTGCTTTGTTTGAGTCGGCT
>Ga0180007_10002900_pt1 | contig 19834 bp, 16 predicted proteins | sample MM_PC_MetaG_FD_121122 | JGI IMG/M metagenome (GOLD analysis project Ga0180007, IMG submission 121122) | Groundwater microbial communities from the Aspo Hard Rock Laboratory (HRL) deep subsurface site, Sweden - MM_PC_MetaG | ecosystem: Environmental > Aquatic > Deep subsurface > Groundwater... | reverse complement strand
CAAATAAGAAACTCAGTGCATCTCTGTAAGAAAAACGGTCTTGAGACATCAATATTTTTCATGATAGGCTTTCCATGGGAAGGGGAACCAGAAATAAATCAAACAGTATCATTTATGGAAGAATTAGATCCTCAATTCGCAGTGTATAGTATTGCCACTCCTTATCCCGGAACTGAACTTTTTGATATCTATATAAAAGAAGGTCTCATTCCCGAAATTATCGACTGGAGCAAATTTTTCCACCAGAGCCCTGAAATGTTCCTAACACATAAATTATCCGGAGACAAAATCAAAGAAATCATAGAAAAAACCGAGATGAGATTCAATAGGCACAACAGAAGAAAACAGATGCAGAAGTTATTTAATCCCTGCAAATTATTCTTGGAACTAAAGGAATATTACAAAAGTCCCAGGGAATTATTATCTAGGATAAAATATGTCATAAAAAATCATGTCTAATCTAGGATAACAAATTATGTTGAAAAAAGCGATTTTTAACGTATTCACTATAATAGTATTTATAGCATCATTCCAAATATTAGGGACACTTATACTTGCACGTAATCTTACAAAGCCGGAATTCGGTATATACAGGCTCATACTTACCATAGTAGAATTAGGTAGTTTTATAGCCCTTATAGGAATAGACCATTCTTTGGTGCGTTTTTTTTCATCCGCCGAAATATCTTTTAAAGAATATAATTGGAAAGGCTTTCTTAAAAAATTCTCTTTATTTTCACTTCTCTTAATCTTTATTATTACATACATTGTAGCGATTATATATAAATTCAGCCCTTTTATTAATATTTGCATTATCGTACTTCTTTATATGACATTAACTATTTTCATGCTATCGTCGTTACTGCGGGCGCAAAAGAAATACGCACTATCGATATTTCTTGCCCGGCAACATTTCCTGATATTTTTTCTATGCCTTTTAATGCTGTACATCTTCAAGAATATCTCGGTCACAAATCTACTCATCTGCTACATAATAGCCTCTACCCTGTCAAACTTTATTCTCATCTTGTATTCATTGAAAAACGTACCATCAGGAAACACTCCCATCCCTTTTTCTGTCTTGAAAAATGGGTTTTATTTCTTCGGGATAGGAGTATCTCTAATGATCACGTTAAAGGCCAGTTACCTTTTTATAGGAAAGATGCTTTCCTACAAAGATATAGCGATATATGCGGTAATTGCTTCAACTATGCGACTCTTTGAATTCGAACAAGACGCATCTTATTATGTATTAGTCCCTCACTTAAATACAAAAAAACACATATCCTTTAAAAGGGTCTTGGGATTACTGCTATCCATTGGACTTGTAACAGCTCTAATATATATCCTGTTTGGAAAAACAATAGTCCATTTATTCTTCAAAGGACTTTATGATACAGGGATTTATCTTATCCCTCTATTTATAGCTATAGGGTTTATACGATTAATCTATGTATTACCAGCTAGCATTATATCAGGACGGGGTTCAGAAGATATCCTGCGTAAATATTTTTATTTCACAATGCTATTTTCAATAATAAACATAGGGCTTTTCTATGTCTTCATCCCCAAATGGGGGCTAAAAGGAGCTGCAATCGCTAGCGCAGTAACATGGGCCATGTTATTAATCACAGGTTCATTACTAACAAAAAAACATTATATAAATGAATAAAAAAAATATACTTTTCTCTGTAGTAATCCCCTGTAAAAATGAAGAATCAAATATAGCCCGTTGTCTCAATTCAGTGATTAAAAACGTCTCTTCTTTTGATGGAATCGAGGTCATAGTCGTTGATTCCTACTCTACTGATAAAACAGTAGAAATAGCTGCTAAATATCCTGTAAATATTTTACAACTAAAACCTGATTGGCTTCATTGTGCATCCGCCGCAAGATATACGGGAACCAGGTTTGCCTCCGGAGAGTTTATATTCTTTATAGATGCGGATATGGAACTTGAACCCGGATTTCTGGAAAAGGCTTTGGATATCTTAAATAAAGACGAGAATATAGGTGCAGTGGCAGGGATAGGAAAAGAAACATATTTAAAAAATAATAAAGTTATCGGTGCTAAACCTGATCTCTATAACAGAAAAAACAGGACAAAAAACGTTGATTTTCTGGGTGGCGCAGCCCTGTATCGCAAAAAAGCCCTTATAGATTCAGGAGGATTCAATCCATTCCTAAGGGCATCTGAAGAAAGAGAATTGGCTCAAAGAATACGTAAAAAAAATTATAGTTTGATATCAATACCCGTACCGATGACCATCCATTACACAGCACCTTTGGATGAATGGGAAGAATTTATGCGAAAGAAAAATATGAATCTCTTTATTGGTATAGGAGAAGCCCTACGGCTATCTCATTCCTTAAAACATCTGATCGAAACCCTGTCTTACTACAAAGAATTTACACTTTTTTTACTTTGCATTTTATTCACATCTATCTTAATGATTTTTTCAGTCCTTTCAAAAACACCTGTACACCTATATCTTGCATTTCTACCATTATCCGGAATATATATATCATTAATAATAGCAAAAAAAAGCTTAAAAAACGCAACGATCAGTTTAATAAAATGGTGTACTATCTCTATAGATATAGTACATGGAATACTTATAAACCCAAAAGATCCCAAAACATATCCCACCGGCTTTGATATAATATTAGGAGGGTAACTATGGCCTCAAAAGACAAAATGAAGATCATAGAAGAAGCTTACAAAAAAAGATATGGCGAATGGGGCGACTGGGCTAGTTCCAGAACTAATCTGGTATGTGGGTTGCTGGGTAAAGACAAGAATTTCAAATCAATACTTGACGGCGCTGGTTACTTTCCGACTTCCTGCATCTTGGCAGAAGCCTACCCTGATGCAAAAATAATCACTTTCAATTTATTTGAAGATGACACCTTGCACGAATTCTACAGTAATATCGAACATGCAAAAGGAGATCTCACTAAATTAAACTATCCTGAAAATCACTTTGATCTGGTTTATTTAGGAGAAGTCATAGAGCATATCTATGATTTACCTGCATGTTTTGACGGTATCAAAAAGGTTTTGAAACCAAACGGTTATCTTGCAATAACTACTAATAATCTAGCTTCGTACCATAACAGAATAGAGTTATTATTCGGCAAATGTCCTTCGACTTACGATGCTTCGCCTATATCTCATAATCCAGGCAGGATAAAAAGCCTTAAAAAAGTATACGGAGACATAAAAAAGGCCCCTTTACATGAGTTTCATATTCGTGTCTTTACTATAGATCTATTGTTCCGATATCTCCGTTCAAACGGATTTGAGATAGTACGATATAAAACATTTAATCAATTTAGCAGCGGTCATAGAATGAAACATCTACGCAGATTTTTAAATCTTATATTACCCCCTTTCTTAAAAGAGAATGTAGCTGTGATTGCAAAGAATCTAAAATAAAATAACAAATAATTTAAATACAAAATCCCTTCCCTTGATTTCTTTCAATATCCAATATATAATAAATATATGGTAAAGACTGGGTGCTATATATAATGGGTAATCATATTATTTGTCTATCGACAATCGACTGGAATTTCGTAAAGCAAAGACACCAAATTCTTATGGAGCTGTTCGCCAAAAACAAGAACAAGGTCATCTTTGTAGAACACCTGGGATTCGAACGTCAGAAAATTAAAAATATACCTAATATAATCAAAAAGATCGCAAAAGCAATAAGCCAAAGGTTAAAAACAACAACACAAGCCCAAGAAAATATCACGATTATAACATCCATAGCTCTCCCGCCTACCAACAGAATATTCAATTTATTAAATGAGCTGGTGTTCTTAAAATTTTTAACGACTAAGCTTGCAAAATTATACGATAAAAAACCTATTATCTGGACATATACAGCAACCTCCACAGCTTTAAATATAATAAAAAAATTGAAGCCTGAATTAGTAATCTATGACTGTGTATGCGATACGTTACGCCATCCTGAAGCACCTTTTGACATTGAAACCACTGAAAAGGAGTTGCTCAAATCAGCGGATCTTGTTTTTACTGATGCTCGTTATTTTTACGAACTTAAGAAAAAATATAATCCTCACACATACCAGATACCTCCGGGGGTTGATTTTGAACATTTCAATGTGACTGCTGTCTCAGATAAAAACGTACTATCTATCATGGATAGGATAAAAAGACCACGAATATGCTCATTCACAGGGATTGATAGAAATAGAATAAGAGTAGACCTGGATCTAATCGACTTCATAGCTGATAAAAAACCGGAATGGTCAATAATCATGATCGGGCCTATGCACATAAAAATCCCAAAACAACTTTCATGCCGAAAGAATGTGATCTGGCTAGGCACAAAAAGCTATGCAGAATTACCTCATTATTTAAACCAATGCGATGTGCTCATCCTTCCTTATAAATTAAACGAATACACACAGTCAATCTTTCCGGCAAAGACATTTGAATGTCTGGCAACCGGCAAACCAGTAGTATCCACGGCTTTACCAGAATTGAATATCTTTAAAGATCTAATTGCTATTGCTAACAACCCCTCTGATTTCATTAAAGGGATCGAAAATGCGCTTCTCAACGATACCAGTATAGATAGAGATAAGCGGATTACATTTGCCAGAGAAAATCCTTGGGACAAAAGATTTAAAACTGTTTACGAAAAAATAGAATCAGCTTTATGCGAAAAGGAGAGAAAAAAATGAAGAGATTCTTACCTGCAATATTATTTTCTCTAGCCATAGGGCTTTCCATACCCTTCCTTGCAACTTATAGAAACTTTTACTTTGCCCTCACAGCTTTATTCTTGGGATTATTATTTTTTATTGTTAAAAGAAAAAAACCTACTATCTACGATTTCTTAATCCTCCTTATTATATTCATCCCCTTTCATCAGTTCAGATTAGGCGCAGGAGGATATTTTCTTCGCCTGACTGAATTACCGTTCATCCCTTTATTTATATTCTGGATAGGTCGAATGATTGTAAATAAAGATATGAGAATAAAGTCCATCTATATAGAACATTTGATCTTATTTATGTTTATTATACTCAGTTATGTGTCTATAGTTAAATCCTTATATCCAACTGAAAGTATTTACAGGACATTAGTTCTATCCTACTTAATCACACTTTCTTTTATTATCAGCGATATTATAAGAGAAAAAGAGAGATTATTCTTAATGATTAAAACTTTGCTTATTGTATCCACCCTTGCATGTATAGCCGGTATTATCCAAAGTTTTATTCCTCACCCTATCCTTCTTGCTCATTCATTTCCATTCACAACTATCGGGCCAATAAAAATATACAGGGCACTGTGCGGCTGGGATAACCCTAATTATTTCGCACTTTATCTTTCGATAATCATGCCTATTACTATTAGCCTTTTATTATCTAAAAAATTTAAAGAAAAAAGAGCTTTGAAAATCTGTCTATCCATGCAACTCCTTGGCCTTATGGCTACGTTCTCAAGGGCTGGAATAGTAGCTGCTGTTATGTCTTTTCTATTTTTACTCTGGTTTTATAAAAAAAAGGTCTTGGCATTGACAATCTTGATAATAATCATTACTTTTCTCCTCTTGACATGGTTTGGAATAGATTTCTTGCATAAAAACAATCGTTTCTTATATAATCTTATTTTCAGGTCATCCATAGAATTAATCAAAGAACATCCGAAGCATATGCTTATCGGGCGTTGGGATGCATGGATAGCAAATATTAATATATTTTTAGATAACCCTTTTCTGGGAGTCGGCCCATGGATGGCTAAGGAATATTTCGTGCACTACGCGCCGTCATTTATAGATCCAAGGATAGATCCTCTCGTTCAGAAAGGAGAAGGCTTTGCTCCTCATCAGGAATATCTTGCTACGCTGTCAGAAAAAGGCATTTTCGCCTTCCTTCTTTACATAATGTTTTTAATCATATTATTGCGGAGAGGGATTATAACATTTAAAAATCACAAAAATACACAGCTCGGCGCAATAATTTTAGGCTTAACTGCAGGCGTATTTAGTTTTCTTGTATCCGGATTCGGGGAACATGTTATAAATGATGTGGCATTCTGGGTAATTACCGGGCTTCTTTTAGCAACATATAAGATTATTCAAAAAGAGAAAACACCTGCAAATAGATTATTTATGTAAAATTGACAAAATGACAGATAAAGAAAATTTATATACAGGCAACGAATATCTAAAATATAATCCCTCATGGCACCTCGAAGATTCCCCATGGAAGGCCAGAAAGATAATTAAAATAATACCGAAAGAAATCCTGCACGAATTGTCTTCTCCGATAAAGATCGTTGATATTGGTTGCGGAGCTGGTGAAATTTTGAAGCTGGTATGCAAGTTCTTTAAAGCCAATGATTTCTCTGTGATAGCTGAAGGTTATGACATCTCTCCCTCAGCCATTAAAATCGCGAATAAAAACTTCCCTGAAGGAAATTTTCATTGCCAAGCATCCGACCGATTGGAGCATAAGAATACAGGTCAAAATATTGATTTCATACTCCTCATCGATATCCTTGAACATATAAAGAATCCAGAAAAATTACTGGCCGATATTAGCAAAACAAGTAAATATGTCATTTGCCATCTCCCTCTGGAAGACAATTTTGAAGTCAAAATAAGAGGACTAAAAAAGCGCTTTAAAAAAACCACAGGACATATCCATTATTATAATAAGAAAAGCGCCATAGAACTTTTTCAAAAAAATGGGCTTGGTATCAAAAATATGGAATTCACATGTTTAGATTATGACGCTGATTACATAATGAAAAGTCTACCTAGAAGATTAATTGCACAGCCACTACGTAAATTTTTCTTCAAGAATCATCCTGAATTTACTGCCAAAGTGCTAGGAAACTGTTCGATTATGTTCTTTCTGCGACCTTTAAAAAAATAGACTGATTAGAACTAAAAGGAAAAAGTTAATGGTACGATTTAATAGAGCCTTACTCGTCTTCCCGTCTTTTAAAAATGACTTAGGCTCAGCAAGGCCGTCGCCAAGCATAGCGTATCTTGCCCAGGCATTAAAAGAGGCGGGTATCGAATATGATGTGATGGATATGTCACTGGGGTATACCTTTGATGATCTGAAGACTAAAATCGCTTCTTTTAAACCAGAGATGCTCGGATTTACCATATTTACCTTAAATCACAAAACCGTCTTCAAGATGCTTGAAAAATTAAAAGATGCTTTTCCTGAAATAAAATTGCTTGTAGGAGGACCTCATGTCTCTATTTTTGGAGTTGAAATTTTACAAAAATTCCAGGCAATTGATTATGTATGTGTCGGTGAAGGCGAAGATTTAATCGTAGAGCTCTGCACTGGTAAGGATATTCATACAATAAAAGGTTTGGGCTTCCGCGAAGGCACAAAGACACATTTCTCAGGAACGCGGCCTTACAAAGATAACCTGGATGAACTCAGATTTCCTAAGCTGGAAAGATTTAAACTCAAGAAATATGCCGGAGAAATTTTGATAATCTCCTCGAGAGGATGTCCGTATAGTTGTATCTATTGTTCGGTTTCTTTAGTGCTAGGGAAGAAAGTTAGGATAAGAAGCACTAAAGATGTGGTTGACGAGATAGAATATTGGTATCAAAAAGGGAGAAGAATATTCAACTTTTTTGAGGATAATTTTACTTTTTACAAAGACAGGGTATATGCAATATGCGGTGAAATAGAAAAACGTAATCTTAAAGGACTTACATTAAGGGCATCCAATGGTGTACGTGCTGACCGGTTGGATTATGATTTATTGAAAAGGATGAAAGAAGTTGGTTTTAAAAGTATCGGTATTGGAGTCGAAGCGGGCAATGACAACATATTGAAAACATTGAAAAAAGGAGAGACTATCACACAGATAGAAAGCACGATTAAGAATGCCTGTGATTTAGGGTATGAAGTCGCTCTGTTTTTCGTTGTCGGAACCCCGGGCGAAACATGGCAAGACATTGAAGACTCTATCCGGATAGCTCTGAAATATCGAATCTTTAAAGTTGATTTTTATAATCTAATCCCTTTTCCCGGCACAGAATTATATGGATGGGTCAATCAGCATAATGCCTGGCTAGGCGACCCTGAAGAACTATTGAATAGCTCGGGTAAAAATATACGCTTTGGAAGTAAACCGTTTTTTGCAACTGAAGCCTTGCCGTACGCAACGCGAGTGAGGTTAAGTAAAAGATTATTAAAGGTAATGAGAAAAGTTGAAATAAATTATTTTAAACAGTTATTTAGAAAAAAAATTGGCTTTTTGGCAGGATATCCGTTAGCATACCTTATGGCAACGGCTTTCATGCAGAGATTGTATTTTAATAATAATAAGTTTCGTAAAATAGCGGAAAAGATAAGATATTTTCTTATTAGCAAATAATAGGGAAAATCATAAATCAAAATGGATAGAAAAAAAATTCTTTTTCTTGAACAATATTCAAAAATAAGCGGCGGACAAAAAGTACTGCTTTCCCTACTCAATGGGCTTAAAGATTATTATGATTTTCATGTTGTCGTACCTGAAAAAGGCGATATAACAAAAAAATTCGAAGATCTAAAAATAGAATATATAACATTTCCCATAGGTTATTATTCTATAGGCAAAAAGACACTATTCGATATAGCCAATTACCTCGTCCGGCTACCCTATTTAATCTATAGATTAATCATGCTTATAAAAGATAAAAATATAGATTTAGTATATGCTAATGGTGCCAGGACCTTTGTATGGGGGACTATTGCCTGCACCCTAACTAATACACCCATGTTATGGCATTTACACAGCATATTCGAAAAACTACTTGTCAGGAACATATGCTTTTTTTTCGGAAGGTTTAAAATCGTAAAAAAAATCATTGCTGTATCTGATTGTACCCGGAAGCCGTTAAGTGTCTTAGGAGATAAGATACAAACAATTTATAACGGCATTGATACAGAAATTTTTTATCCTGGCAAAAAAGATAATGGTCTGAGAAATAAATTTGGAGGGGATGACGAATTTTTGGTTGCTGTTGTCGGGCTTGTTATCGAGTGGAAAAATCAGGAGGATTTAATCAGGGCAGCGGAAATAATTACAAATAAAAATAACAAAAAAGTGAAATTTTTAATTGTCGGAGATCCTTTATATCAGGATGACAAGGGACAAACATACAAGAAAAAACTACAGACTCTTGTGAATAGATTACAACTAGGTGATAAATTTATATTTACAGGATTTCGCGACAATATTGCTGCAATTATGCGCTCATTAGATGTTCTGGTAATTACGTCAAAAGATCCGGATCCCTGCCCCTTAACTTTATTAGAAGCAATGGGAACTGGTTTAGCAGTAATTGCGACTAACTTCGGAGGTCCTGCAGAGATAATTAATGACGGCAGGGATGGGTTGTTGTATACAGCTAGAGACTATAAAGGATTAGCAGATAAAATATTATATCTATTAGAAAACGATGAAGTAAGGGCAAAAATAAGCCAAAGGGCTTATTCAAAAATAAAAAAAGATTTTGCCCAGACAGATTATATAAAAAAAATCAAAACAATAGTCGATACATACGCGTAATGAAGGTATTATTTTTAAACCCCCCATTTTTGCGGAGATTTTCACGTTCTCAAAGAAGCCCTGCTGTTACTAAAAGCGGGACATTGTACTATCCGTTCTGGCTTGCATATGCTACAGGAGTTCTCGAAGAATCTGGATTTGAAGTCAGTTTAATAGACGCGCCTGCCCAAAATCTGTCATTCACAGATATATCAAAAACAACAAAAACCTTCTCTCCTCAATTGATTATAGTCGATACATCCACTCCCAGTATATATAACGACATTAATATAGCAGAAAAATTAAAAGAACTTTTACCGGATTGTTTTACGTTGCTCGTGGGCCCCCATGTATCTGCCTTGCCACAGGAGACGTTACAATCTGCTGAAAAAATAGATGCTATTGCAAGAGGCGAATATGAAATGACTACACTTGAAATTGCGGAAGGCATAAAAAAAGGAAATCTATCCATAGATCATATAGAAGGCCTTAGTTATAAGAGAGCCGGGGTGATCTCACATAATCCCAGCAGGCCTCTTCTTTCCGACTTAGATAGACTCCCTATGCTCAGTAAAGTATATAAAAAACACCTGAATATAAAAAATTATTTCTTTGGAGCTTCTCTGTATCCCGAAGTGCAAATATTTACTGCACGCGGTTGTCCATTCAGATGTTTCTTCTGCATGTGGCCTCAATCTTTCCAAGGAAAAACATATCGCACCCGGAGCCCTGAAAATGTTCTGGAAGAATTCATATATATAAAGAATAATCTACCTGAAATCAAGGGGGTAGTGATAGAAGACGACACTTTCACTATAGACAAAAAAAGGGTCAGGGAAATCTGCGATCTTCTTATAAAAAACAAACTAAATATAAAATGGAATGCCAATGTCAGGGCAGATTTAGATATAGAGACCATGGAAATAATGAAAAAAGCCGGCTGTTATCTAATAATAGCAGGCATTGAAAGCGCTGAACAGACAATACTTGATAATATCCATAAGGATATAAAAGCAGATAAAATACAGAAGTTTTTTGATAACGCAAAAAAAGTCGGACTATTAGTCCATGCAGCTTTTATGGCAGGCAACCCAGGGGAAACCAAGGAAAGCCTAAAGAAAACCCTTGATACAGCAAAAAAATATTTACCGGATACTGTACAATTTTTTCCTCTGATGACATATCCCGGCACAGAGGCATATACATGGGCTAAAGAAAAAAAATATTTAAAAATAAACTCTTTCAGAGACTATCTTACTAAAGACGGCCTTCATAGATGTGTAATCGACCTGCCTGAATTATCAAATGAAGAGTTGCAAAAATGGTGCGATAAAAGCAGGTTATCTTTTTATTTGAACCCACGCTATATATTTTACAAAATAAGGCAAATGTTTTCTAATCCACTGCATTTGATAAGGACTTACAAAATGCTCACTATCTTTACAAGATATATATTAAGATATATATTTAAAAAAATCCTGAGTTTAAAATGGCTAAGATAATCTTTTGGACATCGCTATTTATAATTTTTTATACTTATTTCGGCTATATGATATTATGCAGCCTGCTAAGTAAACTCTTCGGGAAAAAGGTAAGAAAGAAAGACATATTCCCTTCTCTATCCATCATTGTCCCTTGTTATAATGAAGAGACTGTAATCCGTAAAAAGCTGGAAAATCTAACCTCACTTGAATATCCTGAAGACAAACTACAGATAATCATAGCGTCTGAATCCAATGATAAAACCAATAATATCGTATCTGAATTTAAAGCTAAAGGCGTGGAACTTTATACGTATGAAGAAAGGCAGGGAAAAAGCCTCATGCTCTATAAGACAGTACCTAAAAGCCGGGGAGAAATAGTGGTTTTTTCCGATGCAAATGCCATATATAAAAAAGATGCCCTTAAAAAACTCGCCTCTAATTTTCATGATGAGCGCATAGGGGCAGTAAGTGGCATTCTAATCATTGACAATCCAAAAAGATCAAATATAAGCAACGGTGAGTATATCTATAAAAAATATGAAACCCTTTTAAGGGGATCCAATAGCCTTTTAGGATGCGTTTTGAATTCGGATGGTTCCATATTCGCAATCAGAAAGAAACTCTATAATCCTATATCCCCTGAAAGAGGAGATGATTTCGAACTGGTAATACGTATCTTAATAAATGGTTATCGCTCAGTACTGGAGTCTGAGGCAATATCATATGAACATGCCTCTGTTACTGCTAAAGCAGAAACCGACAGAAAAATTCGTATAGTATCTTGGTTTTTGAAAAGTTCGATTATTTTAATGAAAGAAATGTTTTTAAAATTCAGATTCGGATTAATATTTCAGATAATATCACATAAGTTATTGAGATGGTTTTCTCCTTATTTTTTTATAGCTATTTTTATATCAAATTTTATACTATTGAGAGAAAACCCTTTTTATCTATCTGCTTTCATATTCCAAATCTCCATACTCCTGAACGGCATGCTAGGATATTATATATCTAAAACGAAAAAAAAGAAGACTCCTTTGATTTTAGGAATCTCACATTATTTCATAATGTTCAACTATGGTTTTATAATCGGGACGATTAAAGGTTTGATTCCCAGCAAGACCTCGTCATATTGGGAAAAAGTAAGGGCGTAATAATTTATTGATCATTTAAATAAAACCCTTTTTCTTGGGCCTTTTTAATAATATAATCGATTAATATCTCATTTCCTTTCCGATTCAGATGCAGATTATCCCAAAAACATGTTTCATCACTGTTATTAAATGCATCTAACGCCGACACATAATAGACATAGGAAGGAAAAACCTCTTTGGATAAAACATTATCCAATCGTTTAAAACCATTTTTTAAATATTCATCGCGATAGAAATAAGGATTGTGCAGGTCTTTTTCTTCTTCCGTTATAGTTTTACGTAGATATAGATATGGTTGAAGGACACATATATATTCTGCTTCACAACCTTTTGCGATTGCAGCAACGGAATTAATACTTTGAATATAGTAAGTTATCATCTTGTTAAATATTTTTTTATCTTTTTGGAGCAATACTTCATTTTTCCTCTCATTCAATTTAAAAAGGCTCTTCACAAACATCGACTTATTAAATAAGCAAAGAAATGCATTCAAAAATGGGCGTTCAACACTACGTTTTATATATACACTCTGTTCATTAACCCCTGGAGGCATTTTTTTAGTTATAAAGACCATGTCATTTGCTCCATCCAAAGAAATCACTAAATCCGGATTGAGTTTAATTCCATACAGGACAAAACTCACTAAATTTTGGCTGAAAATATATCCCCCATCAGCAAAGTTAAAGACCTCCACCTTTCTATTTGTGATCTCCTGGAATTTTTCTTTTACAATATCAAGAGGTATTTGTATGGCTGTAGAACCTCCGAGGATAAGGATTCTATATTTATCATCTTTAGGTGGGAATTCCTTTCCGATTTTACTGGGATTGATAGCTGTATATGATAGATAAGGCTCGTATTTTAATAGCCATATAGTTTTTGCTACACTAGGCCCATGGACAAAGTAGACTAATGATCTTGTGCCGAATTCTATAGATAAAATAAGTATTAAAAAAACCGATACCCCTAATATGATATTGAGGGCCTTGGTTTCTACTGCCTTTTTTTCTAAAATATTCCTAATCCACTTGAACATTTTTTAAAATATTAATCCGGTTTTTTGTCGTCAGTCAACTTAGAATGCCAAATTTTTATCTGAAATATATTGAAAAACATTGCCACAGGATCAATAAACAGATTGACCTTGGAACCGCTAACATGAGACCATGAAACAGGGCCTTCTTTAATCCTGTAACCCATTTTATTGGCAAGGTATAGAATCTCCATATCAAAACCAAACCTTGTCAAATAACACTTCCCAAATAAACTCTGGGCGACTTCTTTTTTAAACATCTTAAAGCCGCACTGAGTATCCCTAATGTGTTTAAAAAGAAATGTCTGTACAAAAAAATTAAATGCCATGCCAATAAATTTCCTGTGCCGTCTTACTTTCAAAATCTGATTCTTACTCTTTAGGACCCTTGACCCAACAAAAATATCATATCCCTCTTTCAAGATATAATGGGCGTTTTTCTCTATCTCTTTTGGACTAACTGAACCATCCGCATCAATATATACACATATATCCCCTTTTGCTTTTAAAATACCTTCCTTAACTGCGTAACCCTTGCCTCGATTTCTTTCAAGTTTGAGGATAGACAGATTCTGAAATTTACCTTTGTAACACATAGCGATCTTAAATGTCTCATCATTACTTCCGTCATCAACAACGATCACCTCGCATATCTTTTTGCTGTTAGCACAATAAGCAATAACCTCATCTAGAAATAACGGCAATCTCTTTGCTTCATTAAAGGCTGGAATTATAACTGAAAGCTCTGTTCTATCACCTATCTGCATGATCATTAATAGAATACGACTCTACAAAAAGCCCGTCAAACTCTTTTGTTTGTATACGGCTGCGGTCTTGTTCAAAACAATCTCTCACTATCAATGAATCATTATCCAATGACCCATCTCTTTTCAACGAACCAAGGATTAACCAAACACGCCTTGCATCTTTCAATATCAAATCTGTAGTTGTATTATACGATTTATATTCATGTTTAGCAATAAAGTTTTCCATGGAGAGTTCTGTTATAGATAATATTTTACCGTTATCATTTTTTTTGGGCCTCAGCAAATACGTATCGACATAAAAATCGTTTTCACGCGAATAATTATGCAAATAATAAAGCAAGGGAGTCGAGTGTTGTAAAGTAGTCAGACAAATTATATCATCTTTTTTAATATTATCTTTTAAATATGCTGCCATAGGTCTAAAAGGTTTTTTAATAATTTCTGCCGCCTTATAATAATAATTGTACAAAGCATTCATTGTCATTAATATTATTAACGCTGAAAGTAAAAATTTGACCTTGATACCTTTTAATTTATCCAGCCCACTTGCAATCAGTAAATAATAACATATGGAAACCGGCAATAATTGCCTGGTTAAATAAACCGGCCTTATCGCATAAGATAAAATCGCTAAAGTAACGATTGGTACTATGATAATCGAAAGCAGCAGGATGTTCTTCCATCTCTCTTCTCTTTTTATAAAAAATATACCCCTGACTCCTATAAAAAGAAAAACAATGCAACCCAATACATAACTGCCGCCTGTGTAACCCAAACTAAAGTGGTAAAATGTCTTTATTACGCTGATAACTCCCACCTGTTGTATCCAGAAATCTCTTGCTATATTTGTAAATTGCATCCAAAATACGGGGATCCATACTGAAAAGCCTAATAACACGATAAACCAACACAAAATCCATTTTTTAAAATGATGGCGAAATCTTTTAAATAAAAACACAGAACCTGTCGAGATCAAAATGGGAAAACATATGTATTCTGTTATTACACTCAAAAGCAATAATATAGTGAATATTCCCCATAAATTCTTTTTCTCCTTATATATAATTAATATAAAAACGTATAGAGCTATACTAAAAAGAAATGTCATCAAAGCATAACTTCTCGCTTCCTGTGCATAGTAAATATGGATAGGCGTAACAGCCATAATAAAAGCACTGATTAAGCCTACCTGACGATTAAAGATCACCTTCCCGAGTTTTGAAATCATGAGAACAGTACCTAAAGAAAATAATGCCGATAACATCCTAGCCCTAAATTCCGTTTCTCCGAATAAGTTAATCCAATAGCCTAATATTTTATAATACAAAGGAGGGTGGTTATCCGTGAACAACTGATGCCATACGCGGGAATAAACTATACTGCACGCCTCATCACCCGAAAAATCCATCTCTCCGAGGCGATACAGCCTCAACGCCAAACCTACCAACAGTATAAAAAACAATAAGATTTTTTCACGATTTATAGTTAGAGAAGATTTGTCCATTGTATACATCCCTTATATATATTATAGGATGATAACCTGAAATTCAAGCCTAGACATGTAAATTTCCTGATTGCCTGTTCAACTGTGGGGCTTTATTGGACTGGGACAGGTAAAGATTTGTCATTCTGTAGGCGTTTATCAAAGCAAGGATAATCAAAAGAATAAGAAAAGTCTCTATCTACAGAAGTTTTAGAACTAACGATGGGCTTTGCAAATGGCGTTAATAAAAGTATCTTTAAATTAAAAAGTAACGAACGATTCTTTATATAAAATATGTCATATTGGGTACGTACCTTTACTGAACTGCAACCTCTAAAACCACCTATCTGAGCCCATCCCGTCATTCCAGCTTTAACCTTGTATCGTTCCTCATAATTTGGTATTATAGTTTTGAATTTTTCTGCAAAGTAAGGCCTTTCCGGACGAGGCCCTACTAAACTCATTTCTCCCCTTAAAACATTAAACAGTTGCGGAAGTTCATCTATATGCGAGACCCTCAAGAAATTGCTTATTTTGTTTGTAGGGGGGTAGACTTTTGAACTCCATATAGGTTTGCCATTTTCAATGCCTGGATCCATAGTCCTAAATTTATAAATCCAAAAAATATCCTTATTTTTACTGTATCTTTTTTGTCTATAAAACAAAGGTTTGCCTGGCGCAGAGACTTTCATCAAAAACCCGACTAATAGGATCAAAGGAAAACTAAGACCTATTAATATAAGAGCTAAGATAAAATCTACTAAACTATATAAGGAATCATCAAATCTCTTCATTTTAGCCTCTCTATCTATGTTTTTTGTGTTAAATAATGCTCTCCGTATAAATAATTTATCAATTTTTCCCGCTCCTGCGGTTCTATTTTTACAAATTGCAAACCGACCTCAAACATATTCTTTTCTTCGGAAGTACTTATCCATATAACCTCACCTATCGCCTCTATTGAATCTTTATCATTAAGATGAATCTCTAGAAGAAACTGTGCACCTTTAGATAGGGATTTATCCGTTTCAAGCCTTAGACCACTACCGCTTATATCCTTTGTGACTGCCTTATATTTCACATGCGCTGCATCTCCTATTAATTCATATGTAACAGGAAGTGACATCTTCGATCTAGACATGCAACGCCTCTCTAAACCATGAATTTCCGGAGATATCTTATCTTTTTTCTTTGAAGCCCCTTTCTTCTCCAGTGCAAGACTTCCTATAACACCAATCAATATTCCGCAAAGTGCCCCCAGGAATAGATTCAAAGGCACATTAGGGCTTATTTTTTTCAATGGTACCACAGCAGATTCAAACATCCTTATATTGGGAAGACCAGCCGTAGAAATCTCTTCTTTTAAAAGCTCTAAATCTTTTTGCCTTTGTAAAAATCCCGCATACATGTCCTGTTTCATGTTATAATCCTTCGAAAGCGTATCGAATTCTATTTGTCTAGATGAAGCCTCTCTGATTTTCCCGGATATATTTTCTATTTCTTCTTTATACCTAGTTATTTCTGCGTTATTTGTCTCAATTTGAAACTCTAAAAATTCAATATAGCTTTTATAATAATCTCTGTACGTCTGTAGGATATCGAATATCTCTCCTCTAAGATCCTTTTCTAACGCAGCGACATAATTGCGGCTTCCCTGTACACCAGAATATTCTTCTGTATATTCAGCAAGCAATTCTCCTAAATGAGAATGTGCCGCTGCCACTTTTCTCTTAAGTTCCTGTAACCATGGATTCTCCTCAAGTGAAGCGGTAGGATCTTCAGTTACAATTTGTAAAGGATAGAAAGACCTTACATTCCCTGTGTTAATAGCCTTATTGACTTTTTCTAATTCCCCTTGCATACGCTTCATATCTGCAGCAGCTGAAACATTCTGCCTCTCGAGCATTAGAAAGCTATAGAGATAATCACGCACCTGAGACTGATAAAAGACTGACTGGTCCTTATCAGAAAACTCTTTAAGATTAGCTTCTAAATCCGCTATCTCCCCTTTTAAAGCATTCGTTTTTCTGGATATTGTATCAAGGTTCTGCTCTACCACTTCTTTCTTTTCATTTAAATGGTAGTTTATAAAAACTGAGCTGATCGCATTGGCAAGGACTGCTGCCGTTTCTTGATTCTGATGGTCAACATTTGCTGCTATTATATTGGAATTATCCACATATTCTATGTAAAGTTTGCTTTTCAATGCAGCAGAATCCATATCTTTTGCAACGCCCTTTTTCTTCGCATTCTCTAAAGCCTCGTTTAAAATAAAACTGCTTCCCATTATCTCCCTCTGTGTGTATAAAAAAGCTGTACCTACTATCTTCGGTTCCATTAAAGTGCTACCTGAAGGGAACAATGTATCAGGGGCTGATATCATCACCTTTGCACTAGCCCGATATACAGGCGGAATTAAAAGTGATACTTGTAAAACAGTAAAAAAGACTACGCTAAATAAAATAAGGAGGACGATCTTCCTCCTCCATAAAATCCCGCAAATTTCTGATATGTTTAATTCTGAATGCGTATCCATTTTTAACTCCCTTTATTTAGTCGTCACCATCAACTGCTTCTGTATAAAAGAAATAAGTCCCTGCTATAGGTTGGATCTTTGAAAGAAAAAAGTCTATTCCCTCACCAACATTACCAATAAAATTCTTAGGCACATAAATAATATCATTGGGTTTAAGTGCAACATTTTCGCTAAGATCGCCATCATGTATTACCTTATATAGGTTTGCGATACAAATCTGCGGAGATGTAGAATTCGCATCTCTTATGACTAGGATACTTCTCAATTCAGCATGTCTTTTATAACCAGATGCAAGCCCTATTGCATCAAATGCTGTCATATCACCCTCGTATTGATAAAGACCAACGTCTTCTACCTCTCCCAAGATTAAAATCTTCTTACTACTATACTCCTTAACAATAACAGAAACCTTTGGTTCTTTAATATATTTACTTAATCTTCCCTCTATTTCTCGTGCTAGTATTGACGGCGTAATCCCAGAAAGCTGTAACTCTCCAATAATAGGAAACAGTGTTTTACCATCCGGCCTTACGCGTATATCTTTTGTTAAGTCATCGTGTTTCCATACATAAATCTCAATACTATCTCCTGGTCCTATTACATATTCCGATGTCCTGTCTATTTTAGAGGGCTCAACTGCTATACTATCCAAAGTAAAAAATGCTCCTATTATAGACAATATTAAAGTAAGAAATAAAAGATTTTTATAAAAGTTCGTATAAAACAACATATAATTCTCCTTTTTCCATTAATTAAAAATTAATGGTATATTCTAACTTGTTATTCTTCAATATTAAATCTTTGATTAATTCTTTTTAAAATCATGTAATAACTCTATTAAAAGTATACCACTTATCATAGCATTTGTCAAGTCTACTAGATACTGATTTTTCGATGCAATAGCAAAATCAGAAAACGTTTTCTTAACCCTATTAGTGCCTTAGTTTACTATTATCTTCTCGCGTATAGACTATCCACTCAGACAGGTCCTCGATATCTATCCGCTTGCGAAACTCTGGTAGATACCTTAATATATATTGATGCATGTAAGTTTTATTGAATGCAACTATCTTAACATTATTGGGGATATACCTTCTAATATGCTCCTCGCTGACTGCATAACCAGCCAGGGCCTTATCCTTAACACCACAATTGAAGTTATAAAGCTTCCTTTCTGCTAACAAACTTGATAATGGATTATTTGGAAAATACGCTTCGCCAGGGTGTTTTTTTGCATACTCATAAGCCATCTTCTGTTCATTGTTTGGTAAGTTTTTCAAGTGAATAATGCCTGAATAAATCTTTGGCATCACAAAGAATACAGGTATCATGAGTACCAAAAAAAATGCAGGCCTTGCAAATCGGTGCATGGGGTGGGATTTGTAAAACAATGCCTCTAAAATATACTGTGATAACCCAAAAGAAATAGCGGCAGAAAGAAAATAAAGAATCGGGCTTAATGTATTGATATCGCCTCCAAGCTTTACTTTTCCAAGCAGCGTAGTCGGTATCATAAATATGGCCATAGTAGCCAACAGTGCCCATGGGACATCGGTTAACCATGCTTTAACTTTTTCATAGATGCCCGGCAAAGAAGGCAACTGCTTTATTGAATAAAGCATAATAGACACAAATATAATGTCTAATAAAAAAGATCTTTTTACTAAATTACCAGCTGCTCTCGTAAGTGCCCAAATAGGATTCGATCGTATCCAAGGAGTGCGGACCGGGATTATAAACATACAAAAGGATAAATCATGCATATCAAAGATAGATAACACGGCCATTGATATTAGTATGCCTGAAATACATAGATAT
>Ga0180007_10002899_pt1 | contig 19836 bp, 29 predicted proteins | sample MM_PC_MetaG_FD_121122 | JGI IMG/M metagenome (GOLD analysis project Ga0180007, IMG submission 121122) | Groundwater microbial communities from the Aspo Hard Rock Laboratory (HRL) deep subsurface site, Sweden - MM_PC_MetaG | ecosystem: Environmental > Aquatic > Deep subsurface > Groundwater... | reverse complement strand
AGGATTGCTCGTGACGTGATCAGGTTCTCGGCAGTGAACTTGGCTGTCGTAGCTTTAAGGTCCTCCTGAATTACTGGACGCAAGAGCAGACCGTGATAGTCTTGCCGCATCGTCTGGTACACCTTCCAAGCAGAGGAAGGTATGATGTTGAAGTGTACTGTGAGTGTCGTAGTTATCTCCTGTAGGTCGCTGGACGCTGCGCTTTCTTGAACCTCCTCCTTCTCAAGCATCACCTTCATGTCGATTATCTGCTGTACATAGGGTAGTTTGAATTGTAGTCCCTCGTCGAGGTTGACTTCCTTTACCTTACCGAGAGTTACCATGACACCTCTGTGTCCAGGAGGGACTTGGTGCAGACAGTCTGCGACTGTTATAAGTAGAAACAATGCAACGACTGCATATACGACAGCATGCCCTGGATTCTTTTCGATGAAATCCGGTATGTAGGGATTATTATGCGTGTCCTGGAAACGGTCGTATTCCTCGCCGAACTGTTCCCTCCTCTCAGCCCTTACCTTTGCCCTATCCCTCAGTTCATGACCGAACCGAAGATATAGAATGACGCAGACGATGATGGATCCGATGACCAACCCAACCAATATAATTAGATCCATTTCCAATTCAACTTCCATAACGCTATACCAGAGAATGGGGTTTATTACCGTTTAAAAGTTATGGTGGGGAGTGTTGCCGGCCCTGGAGCAAGGATGGACTTCCCGACAGGACCCCTTCGATTATGGGTTCGTACTTGCTACCCTTCTTGGTTCTTTCGGGCTTCTCGACTACGGGCTTCAACTCGAACCTTAATTCATCCATACCCATCACTATTTGAATATTATTAAAACATATAAAACTAACTCGCGAGCAGGAGATAGATTCATACAAGCGTTCAAAGGAACCAAATCTATGGAAAATTGTAAAGAGTTTGTTTTTATGCCCTTCTAACCAGAAACACCGTTAAATGGTGGCGAAAAACAATAAGAAGGCTAAATAGTGCGTCACCACACAAACATTTATTCGGGTTTATTTGTGGAGAGTGTTGCCGACCCTGGAAACAAGGGCTTATGTCACCCGGGAGCAGGACCCGCCTGGCCGGGAAGGATTGTTCTCCCTGCAACGATTTCCCCGATATCCAGGATCACGTGTCTCCATTAGGCCCATAGCCCTCCCCACCAAACTATATTTATACTTTTCTCAATTAAAAACTATTTATAAAAAATGGGGTATTTTAATTCAATTAGTGAGAAATATTAATTCTCAAATTCTTTTACTGAAATTGCAAAGTCTGGGCAGATCCTCTCACAGATCCTGCAGATAACACAATCCTCAGGCCTCTCAACCCTAGCGATGATGTACCCCTTCGGGCTGAGCATATCAGACTTGCCCAGCACATTCTTGGGGCACATCTCTATACAATAGTAGCATCCCTTGCAAAGCTTCTCATCTATCCGTATCTCTACCATCCAATCCCTCCTACAACAGCTCCTTCAATACGAAAGGGATCTCCCTCGGCCCCTTGACCATCCTGACGCCAGCCCTCTCCAAGGCGGCAATCTTACCCGCAGCCGTACCCCTACCCCCCTGGATAATGGCACCCGCATGGCCCATCCTCTCACCCTCCGGAGCGTGACGGCCCACTATGAGAGAGACCACGGGCTTCGACATATGCTCGCCGATAAACTCGGCCGCCGCCTCCTCCATCGAGCCACCAATCTCACCCAACAAGACCACCGCCTCGGTCTCCACATCCTCCTCGAAGAGCCTGAGAGCCTCAACCTGGGTGAGACCCCACATGGGCCCTCCGCCAATGCCGACCACCGTCGACTGACCATACCCCCCCTCCGTAAGGGCCTTGGAGATCTCATATGAGAGAGCCCCACTCTTAGAGACCACACCGACATTTCCCTCCATGAAAAGCCTATGAGGGTGCACCCCAACCTTGCACCTGCCAGGCGAGATCAGCCCTGCAGTGTCCGGGCCTATGACAGCCACCTTCCTCTCCGTCGCCAGATTCATCACCTTCATGACGTCGAGGAGAGGCACCCCCTCAGCAGTCATCACCGCCAGACTCACACCGGCCTCTATAGCCTCGAGAGCCGCGTCCGCCGCGTACGGGCCAGGCACAAAGATGAGCGAGGCGTCTCCACCGTTCTCCTCTACGGCGTCCTCGACGAGATCATAGACCGGTACGCCGTGCACCGTTTGCCCTCCCTTCCCAGGGGTGACCCCCGCCACCACCCTGGTGCCGTAGTCGAGCATGACCTTCGTCTGGAAGGAGCCCACGGTGCCCGTGATGCCCTGAACGATGACCCTGGTGTCTCTATCTATCAGTATGCACATCTCAGCTACCTCCCGAGAACTCGACAGCCCTCTCTATCGCCTCGTATATGTTATCGAAAGCCGTTATCCCCTGGGACTTGAGTATCTCCCTCCCCTCCTGCTCCATGGTACCCGACATCCTCACCACGACCTCGGCCTTGAGGGGCCTACTCTTGGAGACGTATGCCGCTATACCCTCGGCCATCTCGTCCATCCTGTTCAGGCCTCCGATGAGGTTGATAAGGAGGACCACAACGTTCTCGTTGGAGAACACAATTTTCATTGCCTCCTCTATTAGCTCCGGGGTGGCCTTCCCGCCGAGCTCGCAGTAGGTCATGATCTCTCCTCCGTAGTCCTTGACTAGGTCGAAAGTAAGCATACCAGTTCCCGCCCCGTCAGCTATGATCCCCATATCCCCGTCGAGCTCTATGTAGGTCGGGATCTCGGCGTTCTCTGCCAGCGCCTTCCGGAGCTTGCCCCCGCCCTCGGGCAGCCTCTTCTCTGCTCTGAGCTCTTGGTAGAGCGCCCGGTGCCTGAAGTATGCGCTGTCATCGAGGATGATCTTGGCGTCGGCGGCGACGAACTCCTTCTCTGATGTGAGGACGAGGGGGTTTATCTCCACCAAGCTTGCGTCATACCCGTGGAGGATACTGTTCAGTGAATGTATGACTCCGGCGAACTGCCTCATCTCCCTTCCCCCAAGACCGACCTTCTTGGCGATCCTCCGCGCCTGATAGTCAGTGAGGCCAAGGTAGTTATCCGCAAGCTCTTTGACGATGGCATTGGGATTGTCCCGGGCAGTAGCCTCGATGTCGACACCACCCTCAGAGGACACTATGACGACTGGGCACTTGTTGTCGTAGTCGAGTGTAACGCTCGCGTAGAACTCCTTCTCGATCCGGACCTTCTCCTCGACGAGGACCTTGTCAACATCCTGTCTCTTCAAGACGCCCCCAAGGATATCACCCGCGATTCTCTGGGCTTGCCCCGCGTTCTCCGCAAACCTGATGCCTCCCGCCAGACCCCTGCCGCCGACGAGAACCTGAGCCTTGACTGCAACCGGGACTCCGAGCTCCCTAGCTATCTCACCAGCCTCCTCCGGCTTCGATGCAACCCTCCCTTGGGGAATCTTGATGCCGTTCTCGGCGAATATCTGCTTGGCCTTGTACTCGGGTAGCCTCATCTCAGCCTTCTCCCCGCTTGAGACTCTGGAGGAGGCCCTCCCCTGCATCCAACGCCTTTGTGTTAATCTCAACGAACCTGTCCGCAACGGACTCCCTCATCGCCTTGTGCAGCGACTCCTTTGCGACGGCTCCGGTCTCCGCCTGGAGGGCGCCAAGCATGACCATGTTCGCCACGATCCGGTTCCCCAGGCCGTCTGCCTTCTTCGCAGCCGGGATCTTCAGGACTCTTACGTCTGTCCTATCCACCTCGTCGACCATGTCGGGGTCGATCAGGAGGAGTCCTCCGGGCCTCAGCTCGTCGAGGTAGCTGTCGATCGCCTGCTGGGACATCACGACGAGCACCTCGAGGTCGTCGATGAGGGGGTAGCTTATCTCCTCGTCGGAGATGATCACCTCGGACTTGCACTTGCCGCCTCTGGCCTCTGAGCCATAGGAGGCCCTCTGGCAGACATACTTGCCGTCGTGCACCGCTGCGAGACCGAAGACCACCGAGGAGAGGACTATGCCCTGTCCTCCGAACCCTCCGAACCTTATGGTCCATCTGTCAGCCATACGTCTCACCTGGCCTCCCTGATCCTCTTCTCCATCTCTAGATATCGGTCCTCGAGTGTGGGGAACTCCTTCTCGACGAAGTCGCCGACCAAGATATTTCCCACCAGATCGTCCGGATTCATCCTGTCGGCCTGCCTCATGGTGATGGAGTTATCTTTCAGCCATCGGAGGTTGGAGACCGGGTCCCTGAGGCCCAGTACGTATCTGCCGTATTGTGTGGGGCACTGGCCGACCACCTCGATGAAGGAGAATCCCCTGTGCTTGACGCCCTTCTTGATGGAGTTGATTAGCTGGACTGGGTGGGCCGTCGTCCACCTGCTGATGTAGGTGCCGCCCGCGGCCTCGACGAGCTTGCATAGGTCGAAGGGGCTCTCCAGGTTGCCCCTGGTCGTGGTGCTGGTGGTGGCGCCGCTGGGCGTCATCGGGGAGACCTGGCCGCCAGTCATGGCGTAGCTCCCGTTGTTGTCCACGATGACTGTGACGTCCAGGTTCCTCCTAGCAGCCTGAATTAAGTGGTTTCCACCGATGGCTGCTGTACCTCCATCTCCCATCAGTATGGCCACGGTCAGTTCAGGGTTTGCTAGCTTGATACCTGTAGCGAACGGGAGGTTCCTGCCGTGAATGCCGTGGATCGCGCTGGTGTTCAGGTAGGCTGGGGCTCTTGACATGCACCCGACTCCACCAATCATTACCAGCTTGTCCAGGTCTAGTTTGAGATCGTCTATGGCATAGATGAAGTAGTTTAGAATCTGTCCTGCGCCGCATCCAGGGCAGAACATGTGAGGCAATGAACCTTTCCTGAGGTATTTTAGGTTGGGGTGTGCCATCACCGTGCCTCTCCTTTGATTCCGCTGAGGATCTCAGCCGACGTGTGTATTCTTCCCTTATTCAGCGGAAGTGAGACCACCTCCGCTAGGCAATCGCTCGCTCTCTTGACCTCGCCGACGTACTTGCCCATGTTCATCTCCGGCACCACGATCTTCTTCACCTGTTCGGCGATTCCTCTGACCAGCTCGTCATGGAAGGGCCAGACGGTTATCAGCTTCAATAGCCCTACCTTGAGTCCTTCATCTCTTGCCCGCCTTACAGCCTCTAGAGCGGATCTGGATTCGCTTCCATATGCTATCACCGCAAAATCAGCGTCATCCATATAGAATTTCTCGTATCTGACTATGTCGTCCACTGCTCGTTGGATCTTACCGGTGATCCGTCGATAGAGTTCATCGTAAACGTCGAGATCTCCCGTTATCATTCCTCTCTTGTCATGGGGGTTGAGGGTATACAGAACCCTGTATCCGTCTCCGAAGCTCGACATCGGAGGAACACCATCCTCCCCCCCATCGAAGGGCACGAACTCGTCTGGCGGTACTGTGGGGCGCTTCCTATTCACTATATGGATCTTGCTTGGGTCGGGTATCTTTATTTTCTCCCTCATTAAGCTTAGAGTCATTTCCGATAATACGATGACGGGATTCCGATACTTTTCAGCAAGATTAAAGGCCTCAATAGTGCAATCAAATAATTCTTGGACAGACGATGGAGCCAATACTATCATCTCATGATCCCCACTTGCACTCCATCTTGCTTGCATTATGTCAGATTGTGTTGCCTGCTCGGCACCCCTGAGTCTCATTACGTCTACAATCACGATAGGTGTCTCCGTTGCAACGGCATAACCGATTCCTTCTTGCATGTAATTGTATCCAGCACTGGCTGTGGCAGTCATAGTCTTTGTACCAGCTAATGAAGCACCGATAATGGCATATATCGAACCGAGTTCATCTTCCATCTGGATGAATCTGCCCCCGACCTCCGGCATCCTCTCCGATATCCTCTCTGCGATCTCACTAGCAGGCGTGATAGGATAACCGGCGAAGAAACGACACCCAGCGGCTATTGCCCCCTCTGCAACAGCGTGGTTTCCAAGCATAAATTTAAAACCTGTCGAATTAATTTCCATTTAGCTTTTAACCCTCAAGACACAGAATGGATCGCATAACCACTTAAAACTTGTTATAAATAATTAATTATTGGATTGGCCATATATGTTCGCATTTTGGACAGAATCTTTTCATAGTATTTTTAGATTCGAGGCTAAGAGGAATATCAGATTCAGACTCTATAGGTACAACACAGAAAATAGTTAAAGGATTACCACATTCTGGGCAATCTTCGGATACGAATTTTATTTTTGTTTCGCTCTTATAACCCATGTTTTAGTTATCTCCTAGTTTTGGTTGCCACTCGCCTGGCTTAGCCGGTAATACGGAGCCTTTTGCATTATTCTTTGATTGTTTTGCCTCAGGATAGTATCGCTGAATCGTCTCAACGACCCTCATACCTTGGAAAAACTTGTCCTCAGCCGTAATGTTTGGACCGAACATTGAAACCTTGAAGTAGACGGGCGAGACCACCCTCACAATCTCAGGGGTATCAAGAGTCCGGGCTAGATTTGTGCTCCAATAAGCGTGTACATCCATTGGTTGATTGGTGACAGCCCGCATGGCTGCAAGCATTGGTAGAGTCATGTCTCTTATCGGGTTCAGGCTGTCATTAGGGCCTAACTCGGCTTTCTCTATCCAGAATCTCAGTGCTAATGGATTGGAGACAGAGATGCAGGCAGAAACCTTGAAAGTCGTTTCTGGTGGTATCAATCTATCCTTTCTAAGCTGGGCGATTATCGTCATCATACCCTCATCATAAACTAGGAATCCCCTGCAGCCAAGTTCTAGGCATCTCATCATGTCGGCTACATTCCTTACGAGCATATCCATTCCTCTAGACTTGCCCTCGACGAGAGCCTTAACCGCCATCTGGTGACTTACATCGACCTGGTGCTCACCGGGACCTGGTGACATAACAAGTTCAACTCCTCTTTCTCGGCACATCTCGCATTTCTTGATGATTTCCTCGTCTGTGTCGAACATAGCTCCTCGTGTATCCGTTATTTTGTTTCCTATCTGATCATACTTATCGCAGAGAGAAAACACCTTTTCGTATTCTTCGACAGTTGTTGGAAGCAGTTCGGTTCGGAACTGAGCTCCATCGGGAAATCTAGCTTCAGAGGTGGGTAAATCATATGCATCCATACCCGGTGAACCTAATTTCTTCTCTATGTAATTACTTATTTCTTTCATTGACAATTTTCTATCAACAAAATATACTTATGTTATAAACCTTAAATCTTTTGCGTACGTGCACGAGATAACTGTCGATGGGCTTCAGGTAAAAAGAACACGAAGCGCATAGTATGATGTGAGTGACGATATTAATATACCACCTTCATACATATAATCAAGCACATTCAATATCTCTAGTAAATTTTTTTAATGTTTTTGGGATTTAAAATAACTATTGCTCCGATCTATTATCCTATGAAACATTTAAACAGCAGATCTCCAGGGTGTTTGACAGGATTGTACATCTTTAAATATACTACACCCTCATATGGAGCTAATATTTTTTCTTCAACGTGTCCCTGAAGATTTTTTATTTCTCCGATTATCTGCCTCTCCTTCACTTCGTCTCCGACTTGAACCTTGGACTGGAATATACCTCTGCTCTTAGTATATATGAGTGCCTTGGAATGCCACACTATTTGTTTCTGTGGGAGAACTGGTTCTCCTTCCATCATACCCATTTTTTTCATTAGGTTCGATATCCCCGTCATAGCTAATGTCACGAATCTCTCTTCGAGTTTTCCACAACAGCCTACTTCGACAAAGATCTGAGGTATATCTAGGGCTAGTTTGCCTACCCTTTCGCTTGCTACAGTCTCGCTTATAGTCTCGAGGCCAAAGACCCTAGAGAACATCTCCGATTTGCTGTCCACTTTTTCGTTCCCGGTTTTAGTAAATCCACTATGTGGCAACAGCTCTTCAAGTAGATCACCGGCGTGGAAATCAACAATTAGATCTGCCTTAGACAGCACGTTCTCCAGCAGAGTTTTGGCGATGAAATAACTCACCGTTTGCCCTTCAGTTCCGTACGCATCTGATATGTCCACGCCGTCTTGGATATTGACATAGGGTGTCATCGTCCAGAAGGATGCGGGGTTCACAACGGGGACGATGAGTAAAGAGCCTTTAAGATCGCCTGGATCAATCTGGTTATAGGTTCTTATTGATGCCTCAATTCCCGTATATTCACAGCCGTGCACTCCTGCCGTGATGCAGAGAGTTGGGCCTGGGCTTGAACCGTTGATGGTCATTAACGGTATCATTACGGCTCTCTGTCGAGGTGGCCCAATAATGGTATTGTACTGAAAAGTCCTAAGGGTAGTCGCTTCTTCTACCATCAAGTAGTCAAATTTCTTTGTTCCAAGGGCAACCGAAACATCCTTTATTTCTAATACCTCCTTTTTTCTCTTCATATGTTTTTATTCATCCAATACTTGTTAAATTGAATATTAAAAAAAGGGGGGAAAGGTCTGTGGTCTATTCAGGAGGATAGGTTTCGACTTCTCCAGTTGGTTGGGGGTAGGAAAACTTTTCTACTTCAGCAAATTCTTTCTTTATCTTTTTAAGGAGCTTTGGATCGGTGAAAATGTCTATCGCAGTCATAGCTAAAACTTTGCAAGAAGCTATAAGAGCTTCATGTCCTTCATCTGACATCGTTGCTGCCGCAAATTCCTTAGTGTGACCTCCGAACCCCGTACCATGATAGGGACTAATGGTTGTACCTGGAACCACATTCTGTACGTTAGCATAGTCGCTTGACATATCTATCGCCTCATGCGTGGTCGAGTTCTTCTTTCACTCACCACTACGTTTACACCTATCGCCTCATAGTTTCTCTTAGCAGCCAAGTTTAGTGAAGGAATTGGCTCTGAGTCAAGGTATGTTGGTGCCCAGTTTCTTATTTCAACTTTGCAGCCTGTGGCTACTGCTGCTCCACGTGCACACCTCTTTACCTTATCAACTATGTCTCTCGTGAGGTCTGCGTCGGTTCCCCTGACGTGCATCCTTAATGCGGCAACTCCAGGTATAGAGGCAGCGTAGTCTGGAAGACCCGGGCATCCGCTTCCTCTCGACGAAATCACGTAGTTTAACATCTGTCCAGGGACACCCTTACATGTCTCCATGCAGTGGCTACAAAGCATCACCGCTGTCAGGGCGTTGGCGCCCTTGCCTACGCTTGCAGCATGTATTGTCTCGCCTACGAACTTGAATTCCAGTGCTTCAGCTATCATTCTAGTTTTCCACCTCATCTATGGGACCCACGCCTGCAGCGGGGGGGTTCACTTCTGGGTCTCTTGTAGTTGGATGCATCATTATAGTTACATCACAGGGCTTGAACTCGTCTATCATTATCGCCTTACTCCCTGCGTTATCGAGGTATCTCTCCTCAGCGGGGCACCCGAATATCTTCAGTGAGCCGTTGATCTCCTTCATTACGGCTGCAAGTCCTATGGCAGCTCCTACTGAGGAGGCCGCAATCATGTTGTGTCCACAGCCGTGGCCTACTTCTATCAAAGCGTCAAGTTCTCCTAGTATACCGACACAGGGTCCTGATCTCTTTCCATCCATCTCTGCAACAAAAGCGGTTCTCAGTCCATCTTCGTATGCTTTAAGCGTAGCCTCCGGTTTCCTGATCTTAAACCCTTCTTTGGTAAGTTCATCCTTACATAGTTTGGATGTTTTGTACTCCTCGGTTCCTATCTCCGCATAGTCGTGAATCGTATCGCTAATTTCGATAATTCTATCCCTATGATCTTCTATCACGTCGCAGACCTTTTTCTTGAGTCTTGCTCTGAGTTTTTCTAGTTCTTCTTCCATATTATTCCTCTGGAAGTTGTTTTAAAGATATTTAAAATTTTGGTTCAGATGTTTCTTTCAAGATAATTTAACTCTTAATACGGGTCTTATTTTTTTTCTTTTTCAAATTTCTATAAATCAATAATAAAAAAGCGCCTAATATAGTTAGGGGATAAAGCTTCTTCATAAGGTTAGGAACGTTAATGCATAGTATGATGAAAGCTATGAATATAATTAAATCACAAACGATTATAAGTATGTTTCTTGCCTTGGCTCTGACCAATTCAACCGATCAAAATTTGTGGTCTCTTCATATTAAATAAATCGATTTTATACGTTTTCCTTAAATAGACGTAATATATTTATATAGGCAGTAAAAAGATAGATTAGGTATTTGTATGGGAACAAAGATTGAGTTAGAAAGAATGACCTGGCCGGAGGCCGCTGAAAGAGCAAAGGAAGATCCCTATACACCAGTTATAGTTCTTTTCTCATCAAACGAACAACACGGGCCTCATTCTCCTCTTAATACGGACGCCTTTTCAACAAGGAAACGTTGGAAGGCGGCTGCAGAGATGGTAGCTGAGGAGGTGAAGCCTGTCCTTACGCCTATGGTGCCATTCGGCGTCGAGTGGGAACACATGGGTTTCCCCGGAACAATCACACTAACTAGAGAAACTATGACAAAGGTTGCAAAGGAAATAGTTAGGAGCCTCTACTTAAACACTGGATTCAAGAAGTTTGCTTTAATACCAGGGTGTGGTGGACAGGGACCAAAACTTGCCCTACAAGTTGCTATGCTTGAACTCTACGAGGAGTTCGGTCCAGATATAGTTCTCTTCTTCGGTAGTGGTGGAAACGCCTTCCTCGAACCAGAGGAATTAGAGGAATTGAAAAATCTGACTGATACGCTTGATCAAACTGCTGCAAAATGGATAACATCACATGCAGGCGAAAGTGAGACATCTAGTGTTTTAGCTGCTGGGAACCCAGATGTTGATATGTCAAAGGCTGTAGATACTGATATAAAACCAGAGTGGATTGGCTTACCTGATAAAGACTTTGAATTGTATAGGCGGTTAAACCCTATCAACAATATGATTCTGCCAAGGTTTAAGGAGAGAGGCCCAGAAGTAGCAGCCAGGGGATCAATAGGTCTAGCTACAAAAGCCACAAAGGAAAAAGGAGAAGCCATGAGTAAGCTAAGGATGAAAGGAATGGTTCGATTTCTGCGTTGGTTCAAGAAACTCAAGCCTCCCCAAGGGCAAAAACCAGAGCATACGTATGAATATAGACCTTAAATAAGTCCTTAAGGAAAATCAACCCTCTTTTTTAATTTGGGAGCATATATCAAACTTCATCATCTTTTTCTTCTATTTTCTTCATAAGTTCTTTCACGTTTTTCTTTTTGCTGAGGAGTAAGGCATAATCATATCCACGTATTCCAAAGATTTCCATAAATGGAGCTGCGTAAAACCCGTATACTTGACTGATCAAAGTGCTTACAGGCCTAAAAATTCTTAGCATCAACATCGCAGGAGTTTCCATCTTCATTTTTCTAATATGCATAACAAGCTGATCAATCATCTTTTCTTCCCTTTCAGGACTTAATTCTTGAACACCCAATCTAAACTTCGATTCATTATCATCTTTATATATAGTTTCATCATCAGGCGACTCTATACCCCTTCTTAAAAGTTTAGATAAATTTTCTAGTCTCCCCATTTCTTAATACCTCTTCTAAAAAAAATGGGATATTAAAGTTTAAGTTATCCCCAGCCATTGCCAGATTAAGACCTGTATCTGTGATATCAGGAAGTTCAACCTAGACATCCAGAGCCAAGCCATAGAGGTTCCGAATGCAGACATCATAGTCCATCTCCCAATCTTCGACATGGCTGAAAGTCCGGTCGTAGGTTTTATAGTGTAGAGGAAGTATGCTACGGTACAGATCATCGTTATAATAAATATCGCATTGCTGATCATCTCAAACGGGGAAGCTATTTTCACTAGTTCCATGGTTGCCGTTATCTGTCTCAGGATTTGGGTTTCAATAGCTCCCCTTGCAGCCAAGCCGGTACCGACACCTAGACTGATTGCTAGTGGCCAATTACTTACCCACTTATATTCTTTGACAAGCCTAAAGAGCATTAATGCTCCTATCATTAAGGCCAACACCCAGTAGTAATTTCCCGCCATTAAAGAGGGTATTGCCATACCCCTGAGACTCCAGTAAGACATTACCATGCCGTGGGCTGCGGCTGTACCAATGAATATGTGCTCAGTGAATCGATACCATGGGTTATCTTTGGCAAGTTGACTCCAATAACCTAACACACAAAAGGCGTATATCCAAGTCCATAGTTCAGTAGATATCATTTACATCACCTTCCACTTTTTTATTAGGTAAAGGGCATTTGAAACGCATATCAGTATAACCATTAGTATGTGAGACGTAGATAAACAATCTAGTGCTGCGATTCCCCACCTTGGACGGTTGGTAAGGTACTCGTACTCCGCTCCACCACGCAGACCACATGTAAATCCAACGATCTGATTAGCAGCATAGAAGGGTAGGAAATCAGAAAACATACCAGCAGAGCCTATTAAGCCGACGGGAGTATCGTACGCCGTATAGAACTGTCTAATAATGATTTCGGCGGGCGTGGATGAGATCTCGATTACTAAATCAAACGATGTTGCGTCGTTGACGCCATCCATTATGGGAAATTGATCTATAGGTTTACCTTCCATATAGTCTATTTTGACTAGAGCGTGTATGTCTGTAGCAAAGGATGATTTTGCGGCCTCGAGTCCTGGTAAGTAGCCAAGTACTAAATAATCTACCCCATACGCGTAACCCTTTAGGTCAAGGAGATTTGTGACTATGTGATCCCAGATTAAAGGGTCATCTGGTCCACCACTGACGGAGATGAACTTTATATCGTTATCAATTAAGTATTGTGTAAGAGCTATTGTAGCCGGTCTGTACTCAGCGGGCCACCAACCCCAACCCATGTTATTCCAAAATAGCACAAGGCTCCCTGGCTCTAGATTTTCTATGTAGTTGTATAGATCCATTGTGTAGGGGCTAACAGCTATTGGAAAGCCTATGGGTCTTACGGTTGGAACTACCAGAACTATGGCTAGCAATATAAAAATCACTTTAGGATCCAAATCTAAGACCTTGTCGATTAGACTTTTTGTTTCAACTTTTTCTTCTGACATGAATCTAATCACTCCCCTCCAACGAAGAATTGTTTTTCGATGAGCATCATAACACGAATGGCTAAGGCAACCAGACCTACCCCAACAGTAATATAGCAACCTCTTATCCCTGAGGTACCAGGAACATCTTGAATCCAGCCAGCGATTGCATTGATTTGAGGCCAAAACGCTGCTATGGCGGGTGCATTATTAAGTACTACAATCAATCCGGAGGCAAACAGGATAAATGCGTCTACGTTTCTGACCCTGAAAACGCTATAGCAGGCTGCGACATAATAGAACCCCATTATGCCCCATACAGCTGCTGATGTAGGCGTGTACACGTTTCTTTGTATCCACATGTATTGAGATTGTGCTGTTCCGAAGGGGATGCCTATCAATAGCATTATTGCGAACATGCCTAGCAAACAGGCACTATATATCCATCCTTTATCTTTTCTCGTTACCCTTCGACCATGTATTAAGGTGATGTTCAAAGCGGCTAAGACAAAAGCGAACGCTGATATTACAACAGCTAGGTTTTTAAGCCCCGATGTAAGATCAGCTGCAGCCTTTGGTAGAACAAAGAAGTATTCTAAGAACATGTAGACCATCACTGCTGATGCTAAACCAATCGCGAACTCTCTACTTTTAATCCAAGACATGTTTTCTCATCTCCTACCATCCGAGTATATTAGTTATAAGATCGCTGCCAATAGCAGTTACAATCAACCCAATTGCTAATAACGCCATCATAGCCAGCTTGAACATATCCTGTACAGCTACGGTTGCTAATAGTTCTGGTTCTTTGGTTAAATAGGCCTGAGCCGCATATAATTCCTCTCCGATTAGGACATAATCGCAAGTAGCGACTAGATGTGGTGTATTAAGAACCTTTGCGGTGCCACCGATCTGCATAACGTCGCCTACAACTGTTTTTGCACGTGCAAATAACATGAACATATACCCTGAACTTTGTCCGACGGAGATGTTTCCAGCACAATTTTCCCTTTCTATAATGCTTTGAACCCCTGTTACATAGGCACTTACATCTGACGCAATGAATCGTACATTCTCAGGTTTATAAGCCTCGGGGATACCTGCTCCAATGAAAGAAGTTCTAACTAGATCTTCTATTATCGGAAGCTGAACAGTAGATCTTGTGGTTGCAATTATCTCAGCACCCTTTTTAGCGGCATTTTCAGCTGTATATCTGACTATCTCAAATCCGACGATGGATTGGGGATCCAAGTCTCCGAGGCCCGGTGCGACATGAATCGGTCTACCCATCTCCACTGCCCTCCCTACGATTTCATCTATCGCGTACAAAGCAGGTATGTGTCTAAAGGAGGGCATCCAACCGGTCTTTGTGCGTTGGATGAAGTATCGTGTAACTAATACAAATGCTATGAAGTATAGTAGTTCTATGACTCTTCCAGCAACGATTATTTCTGTCATTATGTATCCAATTTGGGTTATTATATATAAAAGACTTACCACACCCAAAAAAACTTAGATTAAATTAAACTATAATTTTATCAAAATATTGTTTTTTAGACTATTAACAAGGTCATAAGATCGTTCGTCCGGCTCTTGGGATGATTATTGAGGGGGTATTGATTTCTTTTTGAGGAAGCTATCTAATCTGCTCAACGCGTCATCTAAGATGTCTAGGTCGGGAAGTAGTAGAAGCCGGAAGTGTCCGAATCCGGACGGTCCATATCCTGACCCTAGGTTGAAGATCACGTCCCCCTCCTTCGCGAGTTCTAGCATGAACTCCTCATCTGTCTTCCAGGTTTTCCCGATCTCCTCGACTTTTGGGAATGCGTACAATGTCCCTTTTGGATTGACGCAGGTAACGCCTTCGATCTCGTCTATTCTCTTCATAACGTGATCTCTACGTTTCTGTAGCTTCTTCATCATCTCCAGACCGGCATCGATGGAACCCTGAAAGGCCTTCGTCGCAGCGTATAGTATCGGCGTCGGCATAGCAGTTATACCGTGGCCGTATAGTCCTGCCACTCTTTTTGTGACCCTTGAGAGTTCAGATATCTTGCCCTCTGGGTCATGGAAGCATATGTAGCCGACTCTCCAGCCTGTCCTCATGAATATCTTTGACATTCCACTCAGGGCGATGACAGGGACATCCTTTGCGATCTCAGCAGTGGGCTTCACAACGATCCCGTCAAATGTGAGTAGACCATATATTTCGTCAGATATTATCGGCAGATCGTTCTCGCCCGCTATATCGACAATGCCCTTTAGGGCTCTATCGCTGTACACGGCTCCGGTGGGGTTGTTCGGGTTCACCATCACGATTGCCTTGGTCCTTTTGGTAATCTTGGGTCTCAAATCTTCTACTACGGGTTCCCATCCCTCATCCTCTGAGCAGGGAGAGGTCATAACCCTCGACTTGAAGTGGTACCAATAAGATGTTGGTCCCAGCATGTAATGGGCCGGCTCGATGACGACGACCTCGTCACCCGGCTCCAAGAGGCTGTAGTGGAGAGTCTGGAAGCAGCCCGCAACTCCAGGTCCTATTATGATATCCTCGGGATCATACTCTATTTTCCGGTAGCGTTTCTCAAAGTTTGAGATGGCCTTTCTCAGTTCGTCCCTCCATGGGCTCTGCTCTGGGTACATATGCCAGCCACCATCCGCTGCCTCCACAAGTCTATCTGATAGAGGTTGGTTGACATGGCCGTAGATCACTGGATCGCCCTCCGTCAGGTCGAGTATCTCTTCACCTGATTTTTTCTTCTCTGCTTTTATTGAGTTAATTTCCCTTTGGAAAGCTATAGGTTGAGGCATATCTTTCCATCTTGAGGATGATTTTACAGTCAATTATTATCTCTCTCTATCTCGTGAACCCTAATTAAACTCCTCAGTTTATAAAAATTATGGGGGTTGTGGATTGCCTTGTAGGAGATTCTCCACTGCTTGCTTCAGTAGTTTGGATACGTCTCCTTCGGGGGCAATAGTCACAAGCCTATCGTATACGTTGGGCTCTATTCTTATGGGTACTAGTCGCCACTTCAGCTCCTTACCGAGGAGCTGCCTGACCCTGTCCCGGGTCTCCGGCGTCGTCAGACCCTTCTCCATGACCTCCTCCGCCAGGGCGAGTTGCTGCTCTGGCTCCAGCCTGAGGAGGGCGAGTGCGTGCTCCCTGGGGATGTTCTGCTGCCTGATGGCCTCCCTCACCTTAGGGTGCAGCCTGAGGAGCCTCATCGAGTGGCTGACGTAGGTACGATCCTTGCCCACCTGGCGTGCTATATCGGATACCTTGACGCCCATCTCCCTGAGAGCCGAGTAGGCCTCGGCCTCGTCTATCGGGTCCAGGTTCTCCCGGTGGATGTTCTCCACGAGCCTCATCGCTAGAGACTCCTCGGATCCGAGGGGGCCATCGAGGATTATCGCGGGAACCTTATCCAAGCCAGCGAGCTTCGAGGCTGCGAGCCGCCTCTTCCCTATCTGGAGGCTGTACCTTCCCTCCTCACCCTGTTCGACGACGAGAGGCTGTAGGACTCCATGCAGGGCGATGGAGGCTGCGAGCTCGTCCAGGGGCTCCTTCTCTAGTGTCTGCCTGATCCCCGCTTCCACGTCTATCGTTTCTATGCTCAGATTCTCAAACCTTACCATATCCATCTCCCAATAAATTATAATGGCGATTTATATGTTTTATATCAGAAACTGTTAGGCTCTAATAGTCACGCCTTTGGGTTTTTTCATTCTTCATGAGTTGGGATAGGGCGTATTCAACCGCGTGGCTTCTGTTTCTATATATATTTTCCTCGATCTTCTCGTCTATCCAGGATAGGATTTTTCTGTCCATGTAGACGCTGGTTCCGCTCTTAACCAATCTATGAGCCTCTTATCTTCGTTAAAATAATAAAGGAGCTGTTTTTATACCTTTCTAAAAGGATAAAGAGTCTGTTTTTATGCATTTCTAATCCAAAACACCGTTAAAAGGTGGCGAAACCCGATAAGAGGGATAAATAGTGGGTTATCGCACCCCCGTTTATTCGAGGTTATTAGGAGTTGGGGAGTGTTGCCGGCCCTGGAGCAAGGGTTGGTTTGACCCGGGAGCAGGAGTCCGCCTAGCCGAGCTTTTGAAGGGCAAAAGGAACTTAGCCCCTCCCTGCAACGTTTTCCCCGATATCCAGGTTCCGAAGGCTCCATTAGACCCCCAGCCCTCCCCACCAAACAATGGTGAGAGTCACCGCTTAAGCTTTACGAGCGTTTGTCTTCTCTTAATGAGGGGATGGTCTTTCTTGCCGCCTCGACTATCGGTGGAACAAGTATCAGGAGGAACGGTATCTCAGATATGAAGGTCCATACGAAGGCGGTCCAGGCGGCAAGCGTCGGCATGGGAGAGATTTCCACTGCTCCGGGGAGAAGATAGAACCGGCTCCAAACCCATAATCCGACTCCTATGATGGCGCTTCCCACGAGAAGGCTCAGCGTGGCTGCGACGACATATTTCTTCAAGCTATATTCCCTGGTCATGTGACCCAGAAGGTAGAAGCATATGAAGTTAGACGTCACGCCCACCGAAAGGCTGAGAAGGGGCATGCCATGTGAGAGCATGTCGCAGAGGAATATCCCTATGGCGGCGCCGACGCCCCCGACGAGGGGTCCGAATAGAACCGTGAAGACGGCTGGGACCACCACGGCAGGCCAGAACCTCACCCCGAACGCCACTATGCCGAGGTATGTCAAACATCCGACGGCGGTGTAAAGGCTAGCGTTGACAGTCGTTAAGACTATCATGACCGTCCTATTTGATTCACTTTCTTCCAAGATTATTTACCTCTTTCATATTTGTGAACCTTATGCCATTTAATGGGGCTTATCACCGCTTAAAGGTTGCTGGCTTGTCATTTCCATTCAGGGTATCTTCTCAGATCTTGTTGTCTGAGTCCTTTCTCTATGATATCCCGTGTGGGTACCCTGTGGGTCTTACCCGTCTCGAGGTTCACAACCTTCTTGTAGATACCGAATTCGTTCTCCAGCCGGTCAACGAGTTTTTCATGGCACTCGTCCGAGCAGGTCACCCTAGTTCCTAGGCAGGGTGATCCACAGATCCAGCAGAGTGTGGGTTCACTAGGCTTGCTCAAGGCTATCCTACTCCTTGTGTAACAAGAAGATGGAGTTGGGGCCCTCATCTTCGGGCCACAGCTCCAGTATCCTGCTCAACGCCTCCATAACGCTGTCGTCTGGTACATCAAGCGACACCTTTATCATCCTGGATTCCCGGTGTGCCTCTACCGATCTTATGTACCCTATTATGTCCTTGAGTTCCTCCATGGTGAAGCCCTCTAGGCGTATGTTCACGCTATTAATCTTCTGCTCTTGATCTATTCTTCCTCTCCTCCTCTTGGCATCTTGGACATTCCAGCCTCATCGAGTAGCCGTGTGGGTATGTCACCACCCTGCCATGTACGGGGCACTCTATGATGTAGTGGGGCAGGGAGCCCTTCCATCCTTCACGTGTCTTATGGCCTATGTAGAGTCGGCCAGTGAGTTTGAACACGAGCCTCTGCCATAGATTCATGTCGTACTCTTCTCTTGCTCTTTTCTATTTTCTTTAGGTTTCTGTGCCTTGCATTTGACCTCGGCGTAGTCTTCAGTGATCTTAACCGTGGCCTCCAGTAGCTCTGGGCACATAGGCCTCTGCTGCATGAAGCTTCCTAGGCACCACCAGATAGGAACCTTTTTTCTCTCTTTTGGGCAATAGACCTCAGGGGCTTCAGCCATTTTATCTCATTCTCTTTCTCTTTTTCTTATGCCTCTTTTTCTTACTCTTTTTTGACAGCTTCTTGTTTCGAGGGATTAGGCCTCAGTCTCCTTCTTATCCTTGAAGAGCTTCGTCTTATCCAGGTACTCTAGGATGTCTTTGACTATGATCTCTATGTCCCTCGGGGTAACCGCGTGGATGGTCATGGTAAGAATGAACATGATGTTGTTTAGGCCGCGCTCTAGGATGGATCTTGTCACACTGGTGACCCTATCGGAAAGCTTTTCTGATTCCACCTTGTCTTAGCCTCCTTCTTCGCATCGAGTTTATCACTCAACACTAAAAGGTATGAATCACCGCTTAAAGGTTACGAGAGGGTGGGGAGTGTTGCCGGCCCTGGAGCAAGGGGTGAAAATCCCCGGGAGCAGGGACCCGCCTGGCCGAGTCAATGTCATTCTCCCTGCAACGATTCCCCGACATCCAGGTTCCGCTGGCTCCATTAGGCCTCTAGCCCTCCCCACCAAACCATGGTTAGTGTCACAGCTTAAAAGTTACTTGCTCGCTCGGGGTCTGCTAGTTTCCCCAAGTATGAGGGAATGTCTTCTTTGGGTATGCCCAGTTCCGCGAAGAACTTCTCTATATCCTCTATGAATTTTATTCCCTTTGGAGTTATTTCGCACTTAGAGCCGTCTGGTAGAACGATTATAGTATCCTTACCCATATTCTTGCTTCCTCACAGTTGTAGGATGGTATTAATCGCCGCTTAAAGGTTGTGTGACGGGTTGGGGAGTGTTGCCGGCCCTGGAGCAAGGGGTGTAAAAACCCGGGAGCAGGTACTCGCCTGGCCGAGTCATGAAAAGGGCGATTACAAGCCCCTCCCTGCAACGATTTACCCGACATCCAGGATCACATGTCTCCATTAGGCCCATAGCCCTCCCCACCAAAACATGGAGTGCAACACCGCTTAAAGTTTATTATAAGTTGTTCAGTATTTTTCGTATTTTTTACCTTTTAGAATCTTTATAATTAGCTGTTCAAGCCGGATTACGTGTAGAAGGGCGTTGGGGATAACTTTTGCGTT